>Ga0111539_10002533_pt1 | contig 24203 bp, 21 predicted proteins | sample RhiMethybrSRZTD1_FD_79667 | JGI IMG/M metagenome (GOLD analysis project Ga0111539, IMG submission 79667) | Populus rhizosphere microbial communities from Tennessee, USA - Rhizosphere MetaG P. TD hybrid SRZTD1 (version 2) (version 2) | ecosystem: Host-associated > Plants > Roots > Rhizosphere >...
AACTGGTGCAGAGAAAAGAGTAATCAGAACCAGGCTGAAGAGCGCAATCAGGACTGAACTTTTCATTTGGTACGCATGCCTCCGGCGTGCTGTCTAAAATTATTCGCGCGTGCCCGGCGTTCCCACACCTGCATGCCAGAGGCCTGCGTACCGATTCCTGGTCCGTTTCACCTTGGGCTGATTGTGCGTGAGATTGAAAGGCTTGTCTAGCCTAACGGCGGAGAAAATTAATATTGCCCTGGTAGTCAGTGACGGTTACTGAGGCCCGGCCATCGCCCACGTCTCCGATGATGCGGCGGCCTTCGCCCATCAATTTCATGCCGGGATGCCAGAACGGACCCATCTTGATTTCTTTCGTAGGAGCCGTAGCTACGAGACGAAAACCGCAATTCGCCGGCAGGCGCAGGGTGATGTTTCCCTTGCCTGACTTGAATTCGTAAGTTCCACCGGAAGCAAACTCGCCGTCGAAATAAATATCGCCAATCGTGTTGGTGGCAAACACGCGCGCGGCGTTGATGTTCGCCAGGGTGATATCACCCGAGGTCCAGATGTGGGCGCGCACCAGTTCACCCTGAATATTGGTGACGCTGATTTGCCCACTGCGCGTTTCGAGATCGACAGAAGATCGCGCCGGCAGCTGAATCTTGAAATTCATGTCGCCGACGTCTTTGCCGCGATTGTCTCCGACAATATCGATGACGAGTCCCGATTCAGTTTGCCGGGGATTGAAAGTGGCTTTCCGAGTGTCCATCTCCGCGGTAATGCGGATCTCATCTTTAGCCCATGTCTCGACGGTGATTGTGCCTGAAATATTCCGAAGTTCCAGACGAACGTTCTTGCCGGCGGGATAATTGCGCTGCAGGCGCTGTTGGGATTGAGCAAAGACACTACTACCGATAGAAATGAGGATGATCGAAAACAATAAAAACTTTCTTAATCCTTTTCCGGAGGCTGGCGAATACAATTTCATCTTGGTCGGTTTACAGCTCAGAAAATTCTTTTAGTAAAGCCACTTTATCACTCAAGGCGTCATTCAGAATGTCTTCCGAAACCGGATCGTGCGGATTCTGACGCAGCTGGGTCATTGAGTCGTTAACCGCAGCATCGATAACACTCATGTTCCGATCGAATGTTTCGCGCATTTGTTGGTTCCAACGAGCCTTATTCAATTCAACCCGCTGGTTCCAATAAGCAACCGCCTGCTGCTGTTGGCGATAACGATCGTCGATGGATAGAACATTCGTAAGTCCCGTAATGCCCTGTGTTGTAACACCTGCTCCACCCGGCGATATTTTTCCGATGAACATCGTTCCCAACGAAGCGAACACAGCAATCATGACAGCGGCCGCGGCGACCTTCGGAAACGAAAACTGCCAACTGCTGTTCATCAGGCGGAACCACCAACCGGCCCCGCTCGGCATGTCAACTTTCGTTCGCGCACCTGAGTCTTCGGCCTCAATCGTGTTACTGATTCGCAGCCAAAGCGCGCGCTCGTTCGGGACCGCGTCATATTCGCCGCGATGATCCTGACAAAAGGCGACAATGGCGACGAAATCGTCGCGGATCTCAGCGCAAGCCACACATCCGTTGATGTGTGCTTCGACACTGGCGCGGTCCTCGGATGAGGCAAGCCCGTCAACCAGATCGCTGAGCAACTCTTGATACTTCTCGCAGTTCATTTCTTCCAACCTCTGCGGTCGCGCAACTTCAAAAGCTTTGACGCGCAACTGTCGCGGTCTCAAGCAATAAAGGGGAGACTGCGTCGTCTTGTTCGAAAGTAGCGGCTATTTGGCTCGCTAGAATGTCAAACTGGCCCGCTCTGGGAGCACGGAAGCCAGCCCTTTTTAAGGGCCGCTTCTTGGTTGCTCCTTCGGCTTATTCTGTTGCCTGAGCAAACCGCGTAATTTCATTCTGGCCTTGTGTAATTGCGACTTTGACGTCCCAACCGAGCACCCCAGCATGCGGGCAATCTCTTCGTGCTCGTGGCCTTCGATGTCGTGCAAAGTGAAAACTGTCCGATAACCCGGCGGCAGCTGGGCAATCGCTTTATCCAGCGCAATCCGGTCGACCACCGGCATTGAATTGGGATTCTCGGTACCCTTGACGATTTGAATCGGCGCCTCGCCGTCTTCGGTCGTCTGCTCGAGACGCACGCCGCGCTTGCGAAAATGCATCAGAACCTGGTTCACAGTCAAACGGTGCAACCAGGTTGTGAATGCTGATTCTCCCCGGAAACTACCAATTTTACGAAACAGCTGGATGAAAACTTCCTGCGCCAGGTCTTCGGCCTCGACCACATTCCCGGTCATTCGCAAGCAGAGCGAATATACTCGCCGGTTGTGCCGCTGGTAAAGCTCCTCGAAAGAAGCCATGTCGCCTTCGGCGGCGGCCTGGGCCAACTCGTAGTCCGACCTCTTCGGCTTTTCTGTTTCGTTATCGGTCACTAAGTCTGCATAAAGGCAAGCGAGATTCCGCGCTTTCAGCGAATGGCGGAGTGATCGGTTTGGAGTTCCGCCTTTAGGCGGCCGCCTGAAGGCGGAACTCCAAACGCTCTAACCAAAAACGCCAGCGTCTCTTGCTTGCCTGCTTGAATAATTACAAAAGCGGATTCAAGTATGCGATGAGAGTGGGGATGTGACAAGTTGAGCGCACTTCGGGTAGTCATCGTGAAACGGTGACACGGCGCTCTCAAAAGGGCGGTTAATGTCTCAAGTCGGCGCGCGCACCAAGCTTCCCGATGAGGATTTGTCGCAATACAGCATTTTGCGCTGGTTGAATGGCGGCCTTTGGGATCAGACGAACATCGAACTTATTCAGAAAAATCAGAAAGTACCTTTTCTTTTCAACCACCTTAAGCACGTCGTTCCATGAAATGCGGGCACTGCTGTCACCCGATATCAGGTCGTAGCCATCGGCGGCGTCAGAGAACACGTACTGCATTCGCCGCTGTGACATCGACAAGCTGGAAACGTAGCGTCTGCAAGTGGCGTGCATTCGCAGGACTTGACCACCGACGGCAACCAGCGGCAACCCTACGAATAATGGTGATGTCTGAAGGAGAATCTTCTTCTCATCTATCATCAAGAAAAAGATGACCAGACCCGACACTAGCATGAGGCTGAATCCGAGACCCAGAAGTAAACGTAGCTTCGCGAGGTCAATGGCGGCGCGAAACAGCTCCCGAGCGTCAATAGAGAAATCGATCTGAATCGAGGCGCCGCGTTCGCTGCTCATTTTCTTTTTTTCAACCTCGGCAACGAGAACCTGATTTTCGGTCCAAGCCGCGACCTTCGACGATCACTTGCACATTCTCCCTCAAGCGAGTTAGAGACAACACCGACTTTCGTTCGGGGCTAACAGAAAAGGTCACCTCGGGTTCTGCACTTCTTTTATGATTCTGTCGATTTCAGCCGCGTCGTTGGAAGACAGTTTGATCCCGCCGGTGCCGTGCCAGGACACGCGGCCGGCTTCCCAAGTGTCACCGGTTCGATGAAGCTCAGCGGTCCCCCAATACGTAGCTCGGCTGTCGTTGATCTCAACATCGAACGAGCTGCGCGGAAAATTTTTGGGCGTGGCTGGAGTAACATACGACGGGCTACCTTTATCGAACGACTTGCCTAGCTCAGTTGGTTTCCACTTCCACGTGAACGAGACCATGAGGCTGTCAGAGGATGAGGAAACCACTCCTTCAGGTAGCGACATCACCTGAACGACCCGCAAAAACTCCCTCTCACCGATGGGAACCTTCCAGCCAACTTTACCGTCCTTTTTGATTTCGTAAGGCTCCCAGTCAGCTGATTGGGCGGGTCCGTTGCCAATTAACTCGAGACTCACATGTCGAGTCTCCTGGGGAACGATCCCGGTGTTTGGATCTATGACCATCTTTCCCTGGCTATTGTAGTTCGGTGAGACATTAAACGACCTACCGGTGTGAATGTAGATCAGACCCAGGTGGGCCAAGGTGTATGCCGCCGGGGTTGCTTCCTGCTCGCTCTTCGCGCTCTCCATATCCCAATACGCATAGCGGCCGGCGTCCACAGTGACGGGCTCATTGAAACTCGGCGAGATCCGAACCGCATTCTCCAGGTGAGCATAGCGGCCCGAAGCAGCTTTGCGCGCACTCAGAACCAGAGTGAAAGCGGCGGCGGCCACCAGGAGAACAACCAGGACTCCGGCCCCTGCGCTCAACTTAACCCAAAGCGGGATTATGAAACCGCTGGGGCTTTCGGCGCTAACGCTCGAAACCGGCAATCCTTGGAGTGCCGCATAACAACGAATACAATTTAGTTGTGATGCCTTGTTGTTGAGTCCGCAACTGGCACATTGAACTTGAGTTTTCGTCATGATCATTATCCTTTCTGGGGGGATTTCTGGGACCCAAAGGTGTTGGATTCTCTTAAAGTCTGGGTAGGGCAAAACTAAACTTAGAGCCACGGCCAACTTCGGATTCGACGGCGACTGAGCCGCCGTGCTGCTCGACCACTTCTTTTACGAAAGCCAAACCAAGGCCAGTCGACTCTTCGTCTTTCTCCTGACCGTCGCGCGCGACGCGATAGAACTTTTCCCAGATGCGATCAATTGATTCGGTGGGGACGCCGTAGCCGCGGTCTTCGACAATTACGCGCACCGCTTCGGCTTCGAGAACCGTCGAGACCGCGACGGTTGTACGTTCAGGGCTGTAGCGGATTGCATTGTCCAGAAACCTCATCAGCGCCTGAGTAATCAAACTCTTGTCGGCAGCGACGGGTGGAATCGTACCGTTCGCCTGCTCAACCAGACGTATTCGTTTCTTTTTCGCGATCGGCAGCATCGTGGCGATGGCTTCGCGAACAACTTCGTCCAGGCGCAACGCGATCTTCGTCACTTCCTTCTTATCCGCCCGTTCGAGCTGAGTCACCGACAGGAAGGTGTCGATCATGCGCGACATGCGTTGCGATTCGTTCGAGATGATTTGCAGAAACTCGCGTGACTCGTCGGGAATCTTCTCATCGCGTGCCAGCAGTTCAGAAAACCCATTGATACTGGTCAAAGGCGTTCGCAACTCATGCGACATCAAAGAGATCATGTCGCTCTTCATCTGCTCGAACTCTTTAGCGCGCGTCACGTCACGTATCCGGATCGCAAAGCAAAGCGGCTTGTGGCTCCCATTCCGGTGCCCGTTCCCATTCCCGTTCCCGTTTGCGTTTCCGTCGACCGCTATAACTTCACTAGCGAGCGAGATTCGCAGTTCCAAAGTCTGGTTGCGCTCGGGAAATTTCAGTTCGGTCTGATACGGCTGACCGGATTGCAAGACCCGCCGCACCGCAATCGACGGTTCGTCGAACACGCCTGATCTAAATCGGTCGAGCAGGCCCAGCAAGTCGACGTTCTGCGCTTCTTCCTCGCCCATGGACGCAGCGAAGAGCATCGCCGCATTCATGTAGCCGACGGTGCCGTCCAGATAAGCCAGAGCATAGGCGTCCGAGGCTTCGGCCAGAACATGCGCGCCGAATTTCTGTTCGGTTATCACACCACTCAAATAGTCGAACGCGTGCAGACGGTGACTCGACGTGCGCGCTGAAACGAAGGCCGGCAGGTGGCCATCCAGCTTCTTGTCACGCGCTTCTTCGCGCTGCAGGTTGCGCGCCAGTTGGCCGCCAACCGCGGTGAGCAGGCGCTCGTCAGCTTGATCGAAGCTTTCGCGCAAGCGCAAAAGCAACGCGCCCACGGTTCTTCCCTCGTGGGTCACCGGCATCGCGACCGATTCCACCGAATCAATCTCGCCTGAGGCGGCCACAACTATTTCGTTCGACCTCACTGCGCGATCGCACAGTTCAATCAGTCGCCGCCAGACCGTATTGCGCCCTGACTCCGGTGCACCGCTCGAATTGCTGCGCAGGCGCGCGCAGGGAATCAACGCTCCGAACTCATCCGGTTGAAATACAACTGCCTCTTCCAACGGTAAAATCGTCTGCAATAGTTTAAGTCCGTTGGTTAACCTCGATTGCGAGACTGTCGGTTCGATTTTGTTCGTGCGCTGCGATGTTTCGTTAACGCGATCCGTCAACAAAGAATCAATCAACCAGAGTCGATAAAGCTGGACTATAAAAACCGAGGTCACTGCGCCGACGGCGAGCGGTGCGAACAGGATGTCTACTTTGAGATAACGCGAAGCGAGCAGACTGGCAGCTGCCGTAGCCAGAAAACCCAGGCCCAGAATCCAAAATGACCGCCGGGCGCCGGCGCGGCTCACCAGGAAACCTGCGCTGAGGCTGACGCCAACGATCAGCAATAAGCCCAGCCAGGTTTGCGGAGTTTGAAGCGGAGCCTCGCCTCGAGCCACACTCACCACAAAGGCAGTTTGGAGGGAATCAATCAGGCCGACCCGCCACACCGCACACGTGGCCACGCCCGCGCCAAGTGCGAGCAAGACAGAGACGAGCAGGGATTTCCAGGAAAAGGTCTTCAACTTCGAAGGGTGGTGGATCGCGAGGTCGGATACGACGTGAGAGCCAGCTGCCAACGGGATTATACACTGACAATCGTTGTTTGAACTAACAGAATTTGAGGTTTTAGGGAGTTTTTCGTTCGGGCCTGGCTGTCTAAGTGTTTCACATGGGCCGGAACTGCGAGCGAGGACGCTTTAGCCAAGTGGGAGAAATCGTCAGAGTGACAACAAGGCCTTCTCGATTTCCGCTTCTTCAGTCTCGGCCACGGTGCGGAGGTCGATCATAACTCGATCTTCAACGATTCGGACGACCACCGGAAGTTCACGCCGCCTCAGAAGAGTTTCGATCTCGTTGGCAGTCCGCGAAGAACTGGTGATGGAAATCAAAACCGTCGGCAGCGGCGAGGTGGGGGCAGAGCCGCCTCCAACGGCCGACCTGCCTTCAACTCTTTCTATGGTGATGCTGGGAGGAACTCGTTTGCTAAGGTTTGCAATGAACCTGTCCGCGCGGGCGCCGACTTGTGCGGCGGTCAGTGCCATCATTTCCTGCGCGGGAACTCTGTTTTCCTGCGAGTATTCTTCCAGCGTCGCTTCCAGCCCAGCCAGACGGAGTTTGTCAGCGCGCAGCGCACGGTAAAGCGGATTCGCACGCATTCGTTCGATCAATTTTTCGCGACCGGCAATAATGCCCGACTGCGGACCTCCGAGGAGTTTGTCCCCGCTGAAAGTCACCACATCGACTCCAGCCGCTAGCGAATCTCGGATAACGGGCTCGCCTTCGATGCCGTACTGGGTGAGATCAACCAGCGCCCCAGAACCGGCATCCTCATAAAGCGGCACTCCGGCCTCGTGCGCTAATTCCGCGAGTTGTGAAAGCGCAGGCGTCTTTGTGAAACCCACAATTCGATAATTCGAAGTGTGCACCCGCATCAAAAGACGGGTGTTCTCAGAAATCACTTTGCGATAGTCAGCGAGCTGGGTCCGATTTGTCGTTCCCACTTCGACCATGCGCGTGCCGGACTGAGCCATCACATCGGGGACGCGAAAGTCGCCGCCAATCTCAACCAATTCGCCTCGCGACACGATCGTTTCGCCATCGCGGGCCAGGGTGCTGAGCACCAACAGCGCCGCGGCCGCACAATTGTTCACCACCAGCGCGCCCTCCGCACCGGTCAGCTCGACCAGGAGGTCTTCGGCCTTGCCACCACGACGGCCACGTTCGCCGGCCTCAACGTCGTATTCCAGTGAGCAATAACCCGAAGCCATCTCAACTGCTCGCCGAGCATTGGCTGAAAGCGGCGCCCGCCCGAGATTTGTGTGCAGAATAACGCCCGTCGCATTGATGACTTTGGACAGGCCGCTGGCTTTCTCCCGACGATGTAGTTCGACCAATCGCCGCTGCGCTTCGATTAGCAGATCCGTTCGCAGACCATCTCCGCCGTTGGTACCAGCCACAACTTCACGAGAATTTGCCAGCAACTCATTTCGCAATTCATCAGTTACGCGCCGAGCGAACGCACTCAGCTTCGCTGCTCCCAGCTCTTTGGCCAGGCTGCGGCCGATCTCGCTCTTCAAAACCGAGTCGACGGACGGCACGGCACGCAGCAAATCATTTCGGTTCTCAGTTTTTTCCATGGAAAGCTCGCAAACGCAGGAAAGAATAGGACGGTTAGCCCGCCTGAGGCAATCAAGAAAAAGTTTATTGACAGGTTGTGAAGCCAGCACCTACACTCGAATTAACCGCGGCGAACCCTCTTGCGCCGCTTTTTATAGGAGACTCGCCGTTGTCACCCAAAGAAACTAAACTAAATCGACTCGCCCGCGAGCGCCGCGGCCGGCTGAAATCGGTAGGCCTCGATAACGAACCCACAGTCGAAGACCACCTGACGCGCATTGAAGAAGATATTCGCCGTCTGAAGGTCGAGTTCGATATCTATTTCAACGGCGGGTCCAAGCGTCCACCCTATGACACGAAGATGCGGGTTGAATCGCACCTCAAACGTCTGGGGGACGATCGCAGTCTGACCTTCGCTCAGCGTTATCATTACAACTCATTGGCGACGCGTTATTCTTCATTTCGCGAGATGTGGCGCCGCGCATTGCAGGATCGCGAAGAAGGACGAGGCAGTCATGGCGCGCGGGCTGCCGCAGCGCGCGAGACAGCGCCGGCATTTGAACGTTCAGAGTTTTCCTGCGGCGATGTGCGCCATGACGTGCGCACAGTTAAGGGTGTTTACGATGCATTGATCGAGGCGAAGCGGAGCTGCGGCGAGCCCACGCGCGATCTGTCGTTTGCAAAATTTCACCGCCTTGTCATGGAGCGTACCGAAGCGTTGAAGGAAGGATCGAACCGGATGATCTTTTCGGTCGATGTGGAAAACGGTCACGTAAGTTTCAAGGCGAAGATGGACAAGTAGCGGCACAGACTTTAGTGTGTGCGCTGTCAGTTCACAGACTGAAGTCTGTGCCACAAATTAAAAGGGCGATCTCGAATTAACGAGATCGCCCTTTTTGTTTCGCGTCTTCCGGGCTCACGACCGGAAGGTGGTCAGTGGCTGCTTGAAGAGCAAGCCGGGGAGACCTACGCCTTTGTCACTTTTTCGGCCTGTGGTCCTTTGGGGCCCTGCGTCACCTCGAACTCGACTTCCTGACCCTCTTCGAGAGTCTTGAAGCCATCGCCCTGAATGGCGCTGTAGTGAACGAAGATGTCCGAGGAGCCTGGCTGCTCAATGAAACCATAGCCCTTCGAGTTGTTAAACCACTTGACCTTACCGGTTATTCTAGACATACAAACGAATCCTCCTAACGATTCGATAAAACAGAAGCCGAGAGTGACTGAAGGTTCCACCAGGGCCTCTTTGGTTAATGCTGTGAGCCGGACGCGCTTTCTATCGGGGCGCAATACGGAAACACACAACGAACAGTGTGCTGGCGGGCTCCTGGAAATGGGAACTCGTCAGACACGTACTACGGGCAAAAAAACGAAACTCATTTGAATTTGCGCTTGCAAATCGAAATGCGAAGGCAGGGGTAAATCCAAACCCTGGCACTGATTGAAACGACGGCGAATGCTAGCCGATGCCGTTTTAGCATGTCAAGAAGAAATTCCACACCGGCCCTGGCATCCCAACCTGGAGACGGCGCCGTACGGCGCCGGCCCGGTTAGATCTTTTTGAGGCTGGAGAGCAATTTCTCGTAAGCATCAGCGTTCTTCTCAAAAAGGTTCGGGGCAGCAAACGTCAGAAGTATCAGCGGCTTTTTCGCTCCCAGGACGTCAACGCTCCAAACTATGGTCGCTCCATTCACGTCGCCGGTTCCGGTTTCGCCATAATGCGGCATACCATTAAGCACGTCCTGGCTCGGCTTACCTTCGGTCTTCATGTTTTTGATTGTTTTGCCGAGTTCCTTGTCTAATTCCTTCACGGCCGCCTCAAATGTACTCTCGTCAGGAACCCAGAACACGACCTGAAGCGCCTCGTCCGCCGACGAGACTGTGATCACTTCGCCGTCGGGCTTGGCTTTCCAGCCCGCGGGCAACTGGAACTGAACTCCTGCCTGCGGGTGCGTAAATGTTTTGCCGGCCTGGGCGGCGGCAGCTGCGACGAATGCCCTGGTAGTCAATGAATTCGTTGTGACTAAGGCCGAGCCGATTAATGCGATACACAAACTGATGACTAGTTTTTTCAAGAGGTTCTCCTTTTTCGGTTGGGGTGATCGATTCACTAGGCTGCGCGCCGCATGCTCGCCGGCGCATTCTTGAGGTCCAATTCCTTCAGCAAGTATCCAGCGCCGCCGAATTTGTCGGCAATGAACAGGACGTAACGTATATCGACTGAAATCGTCCGGCCCCTGGCGTCGTTGTAAAAGAAGTCGTTGCCCAGGCCTTCATAATTTCCGTCAAAGACGATCCCAACCTGCTCTCCTCGCCCGTTCAAAATCGGCGAGCCTGAATTGCCGCCGATGATGTCGGTCGTCGAAAGAAAATCGACCGGCACATTTTTTCCATCGGGGGTCGCATAGGGTCCAAAATCGCGCGTCCGATAAAGCTGCTTCAGTTTCTCAGGGGCGTCGAAGGGCTCCCGGCCGGTATCTTTCTCAATAACGCCCGAGAGATTCGTAAAGGCTTGATAGACTGCCGCGTCTTTTGGCACATAGCCTTTCACTTCGCCGTAGGTGAATCGCAACGTTCGATTGGCATCAGGATAGGGTTTGTTGCCGCGCATCTCGCTCATGCCCCGCACCAGCATCGGTCGGTAGCGAGCGACTTTACCATTGAAGGTTCGCGTCCGTTCCTGAACATCGGAGGTGAGGGCCCCCATCTCGCCGGCGAAGTCGATTAGCGGTTCGTGCAGCTCTCGCAATTGCACTGCGGTCATAGTAAAGAGAGCGTCAACCGACTCGGACGTTGAGAGCTTTTTGCTTTCCATAACGGCCGCGGCAAATTCTTCCTCTGCCCGGATGCGCTGAGAGTCTTTGAGATTTCCGAAACGTTTTTCGATCGCGTCAATCTTCTGGCCAGCCGGCAGTTCGGCTGTCTTTCGCAGCAGAAAAGCCAGCATTTTCCGATCATATCCGGGAAGGCGATCAGCAAACACTTCGGCCGCCAGGGCTCGTGCCCGCGTTCCCATCATCGCCACATTTGGGTTTCTTTGTCCCATCGGCTTCTCTTTGTCGGCCGCGACTGCAACTGCCACGCTCACAACCGAAACGAGATCGCTCGCCGCGGCGAGTTGTCCAATAAGTGTGTCGCGAGGCTGATCCTTTAACAACTCATCGTAGGCCTTTTGCAGCGACGGTAAGACCTCGCCGTATTTCTTTTGACGGTCTGGATTTTCACTTACCCAGCGAGTGAAGTCAGCTTCCTGCTTGCGCTTTTGATCGACGATTCCTTCACGGTGCAAGGCTGTGACTGACCCCTCGAAATCTTTCAACGTATTGGCGATATCGAAGATCCGGCTTTGCAATTTAATCTGAAGCTCTCGATCAGTCTTGCCGGCGTCCTGCATGGCCTCGATTTGTTGATGAAACAAATCAACCACGAAGGGAATGAACACATCCTGGTTGTACGCCACCGAATAGCTTTCGCGATAGCGGCGGGTCGAGCCGGGATAGCCCATGACCATGACAAAGTCGTTTTCCTTCACGCCTTCCATTGAAAGCGACAAAAACTTCTTTGGCTTGTAAGGCACGTTTGACGCCGAGTATTCGGCAGGCTTCCCGTCCGGCGCCACATAGACGCGCATGAAAGTGAAATCGCCGCAGTGACGCGGCCATTCAAAGTTGTCCGGATCGCCACCATAGAACCCAATGCTCTTCGGCGGAGCATAAATAATACGAACGTCGGGCAAGGTTAGGTAAGTGAACAGATAATAGGAAAGACCTTCGTTCAACGGCAGTACTTGCGCAGTGATGCCTTCGGCAGGCTTTGCGTTAGCGGCCTGAATTGAACGCGTCTTGCCGGCGATTGCCGCCGCTCGATCCTGGGGGGACATATCGTCGGTCACTCCGCTCAAAACTTCTGCGGTAACGTCTTTCAGATCCTGGGTGATTTGCGCGTTGTACCCTCTGGCCGGCAATTCTTCCGCGCGCGTTTTAGCCAGATAGCCGTTCGTGGCGTAATCCTTCGAAGCATCAGATGCTCCCACCAGGGCTTCGAAGGCCACGTGATGGTTCGTCAGCATCAGGCCTTCATTAGAAAGAAACTCGCCCGTACCGCCGTCAACGATAACTACTGCGTCTTTAATGCTTGGTCCATTTGGATTGTAAATATCGGTGATCGGAATTTTCAGACCTCGCTGCTGAAGCTTCTTGATCGGCAATTCGCCGAGCGTATCCGGCAAAAACATTCCCTCGTCACCCAGGACAGACAGCGGAGCTACGCCAACGAGAAGTAGAACAGAAAGAAAAAGCGCGCCAGCGCGCGAATACTTCGAGGTCATTAATTTGTTCCTTTTGCCGTTAATCAAAATCCGAAGTGGTCAGGGGATGTTAGCAGACACGTGAGGAATCCGGAAGGGAAAGCCCGGGATTAACTTGCGTTCAGAGTTCAGACTTTAGACGACAAAACTCAGTTGCAGTCTAAAGCCGAAACTCTGAAATACTATTTTTGGGCGCCGGGTAGGTACGGCTTGGGATCAACCGGCTGATTATTTATCCGCACTTCATAGTGCAGGTGTGGACCAGTCGATCGACCCGTGGACCCAACTAAACCGATGGTCTGGCCTTGCGTGACGGATTGTCCAACCGCGACATCAATTACGGAAAGGTGGCCGTAACGGGTTGAAAGGCCATTACCATGGTCAACATAGACGACTTTGCCATAGCCACGCTGCCATCCGGCAATTGTCACGCGACCACTGGCGGCAACCTGGACCGGCACGCCATAGGTGGCGTCGATGTCCTGGCCTTCGTGATATTCAAAACCACGGCCACCGAAGGGATTGCGTCGCCCGCCGACACCGCTTTCAAGTCTCCCAAAGACCGGCCAGATCGATGGTCTCGAGCCCTGAAACCGGATAAAGGACTCGTACATACGCATCTCGCGCTCAAGCTTCGCCGTTTTGGCTTCCAGAGATGCAAGTACCGCGGCGCTGTCAACCGGACGAGCCGGCCCGCCCTGTCCGCGGGCCGTTGGGGTGGCGTTGTCAACGCCCGACACTTCGGCCAGTTTGCGCGACTGATCTTCGACCGCGTCGACGCGATTGTTCAGATTCTGCAACTGTTGTCGTTGCTTATCGTTTTCTACCCGCAGCCGCTTGTTCTCCCGTTCGATCCGCAGATGTTCTGCCTGCTGTGTCAGACCATAGAATCCGTACATCAGCCCACAGACCACGACGAACAGCCCGGCGGCCGACGCTTTCAACCAGCGCTTATGGACACAAATTCTCCGAATGTGGGCTTTGGATCGGGAGGTACGAGCTACAATAAAAGCATAAAACCGGTCGTCTCTAGTCATCAACCTGCTCCATTCGATCGCTCATGCGAGCTCAATTTCGGGGGCCGCATGAACGACCGCAAAAGTAACAGACGCCGATCGAGGGCGACTGAAAACACTCAACTTAAAATCGGGAGGTTTACCAGCAAAACCTTGATTTGACCTGCTTGAAGTAGCAGCTGAATTGAATCGTCGCGCAATCTCGATTCAGTCGGGGTTCGATATTGCTATATTGCTGCTAGAAGGGCGAAACCCTATCACATGAAAAGCGCGAAGGTCAAACGTGAAAACGCCGTGGTAGTGACTGGGATCACGATGGCACGCAGCAAATAAGTTTGAGGTGAGGAAGTTAGTGACCTTCTGCGGGTAAAGACAGCTCGACGCTCTGGCGAACAGGATTCCGACGGTTCACGAACTTGCCGCGCCGGACCTGGAACCCGAGCGATCGCGAAACATGGCGACGGCGATAGACACGATCAGCACTATGAAGGCGATTACTATGGCGAACTTGATGAAGGCGAAGAAAATTCCGAAGACTATGATTAGTCGCTTCAGCAACGCCAGAGCAAACGTAATCGCTATTGTTAACAGCAAGCCTCGACCTATTCCGAAAATTCCCATAATCGCTATTCCGATCAAATTGCTAACTTACAACCCTGACTAACAACTCGCTCTACGAGTCACTTCATTCTTACCGAACGCAACTGGCGAGGACTCGCCTGCGTCGGAAAATCACTGCGATCGAACCTGGCCGACTCGACTGGCCAATTCGTTACGACTGAAGGCGGCGGAGCGCCGGTTTCGAAGCCACGCAATTCCTCGCGACGCTTTCGGCGCTTCAAATAATCCCAGAGCATGTAAGCGCCGAGGATTAAGAGCGCGACTGGAAGCGTTCGCTTCACGGGAAACTGAATACCCATCAAGGTGTGCGCGAGAAAAACCGCACCCAGGGCCAGCAGAGTTATTCCCCACGCCACTGGATTACCATAAAGCTGCCGCGTAATTGCGTCTTCTTCGGCGTCAGGCGCCAGCCCAGCTCGCATCAACTGTGCGGTGCGGCAAGCGTCCACGGCCGCAAACAGCCATGTGCCAACTACGCCAAGAACAAAGAAGGTAACGCCGTCGGTGACGACCGCCATCTGAAAGAAGCTGGCATAAATTGCAAAATGAACAATTGCCTTTGAGGTTTGGCCGTTATAAGCCGCACCCAAACCAGGCACAAAAAACGAAAGAAAGGTAGCGATAAACGGTGACGACTGGCGGCGAATCACATGCGCGTCCGATGTTCGTCCCTGCTGATACCGAAGCATCTCGACACCCGCCACAATACAATCCTGGCAGAAAGGAAATCCGCGAATGCGGTGGTCGCACGCAGGGCAAAGGGACCGCGCGCACTGGCTGCATTGCACGGTGGCCGGATTCTTGGTGTGATAAGAGCAGCTCATTCTTCTTTTAACGTCGCATCATCAAACTGTTTTTCCGACGCAGCCTCACCGGTTCTTTTGCGGTGAACCAGTATCTTTCTGTTTGCTCTGCGTGTTTTGCGATCCGGTGTTTTGATTCGCCTGATTCTGATTCTTGTTCGAATTACTTCCCTTTTCCTCAGCTTTCTCACCGCCAATCAGATCATCAACACTGCCTTCCAACTTCTTCATTCCATTCGGAAAGGCCGAGCTCTTGCTCGCGTTATCGGCGGTGCGCTGAGCCAGCTGTACGGTCGCGTGGTAGATCCCTCCAACTGAGCCATCAGTTGATACGGTGTTGGTAAGAACAAAAATCGACACGAGCAACATCGTAGCGACCGAAGCGAGCTGCGGCGAGACAATCGGATCCAATGCTCCGCGCAGCCACTCGATCAAACGGGAAGTGAGCGGCGCCCGGACCTGTTGAGGCAGAACATTGCCAATCGTGCTTTGCAGGATTCGAGCTTCGAGACCTGCAGGAAGTGTCAGTTCGTCCTGCTTGTAGGTATAGCAGGCGCCGATCGCTCGCACGACAGCACCGGGCAGTTCACTACAACTGTCACATAGGGCCGCGTGGCGTTCCCAGCGGTGATAAAGCGGAGCGATCAAAAACCCATCCAGGTAATCAGTCAAATGCTCTTCAAACTCAGCACAGGTTAGCGAGGCCTCCGGGATTGTCTTCATCAGAATCCGAGCCTCCAGACCGACACTAGCCGGCGGAGCCTCAGAGGCGGAACATGCGATCAGCGTGTTCTTAACTTCACTCAAAAGATCATGACAGACCGGGCAGCGCATGGCGTGCGCCGCGAAATTCTTGTGGGTCTCAACGTCGAGCCCGCCGTCGAGATAGTCCGTCAATCGATCTTCAAATTCGTAACAAAGCATCAGCTTCAAATCTCATTTTCTAATCTAAAATTCCAAATTTCGACGATCTAACACGACGCCTCCACTACTCGCATACGACGCAGAATCTTCGCAAGTTCAATGCGACCCCGATTAATTCTCGATTTCACTGTCCCTTCGGGGATTTGTAACAAATCGACGATTTCCTGGTAGCTAAGTTCTTCAATGTCTCGCAGGATCACGCAGGTGCGAAGGTCCGGGGAAAGCTTGTCTATCCCGGCCTGGACCTGGACGCCAAGCTCGCGCCGTTCCATTTCTCTCTGGACTGTCACGCCGGCCGCGCGCAGATGGTACTGGTGATCCTCAAGGTCCTCAGCAGCTTCATCCTGCGGGGCGCGTTGCCGTTTGCGATAGTCATCGATGATCAGGTTGCGCGCGAGGCGCATCAACCAGTTTTGCAGATCTCCCTGTTTTGGGTTGTATTGATCGAGAGATCGATAGACGCGAATGAAGACTTCCTGAGTTAAATCCTCGGCAGCATCGGCCCGTGAAGTGAATCGATAGGCAAGGTTGTAAATGCGCCGGCTATAGGTTTGGACAATCTCCTCCCAGGCCGCACCATCGCCTGCGCGACATCTTCTAACCAACTCAGCGCCTTCACTGGTAGCCAAGAGTTTGGCGGCTCCCACCTGTGCGTCTCCGATCCGTTTGACGGTTTGGCAGGCGGGAACTTCCTCGCCTGACACGACCGCCATACGCTGGGGGGCCACTCAAAGTTCCGATGATAGAACGACATCGAAGCAAGGGTGCGTCAGAACGGATCGTTGCGCCCACCATTAAAGTGTTGTAGCCTTGCTGGGCCACCCCATATCTTGTGGTTGCGCTCTTGAATTAGTCAAGCAAGTCCCTGCGGTCTGTTTACTCAAAACGGCAGTGTCAAAGTATCGCAAGTACCTCGAATTCGCGGCTCTGTTCTTGCTGGCTGGGCTAATCATTTGGTGGTTTGGCCGGCGCCTGGACTGGGATCAGGTCAAAGACGCCATCCGAAAATCCGACTGGCGCCTGATTCTCGCGGCTGTGGTAATCATCCTGATTGCGTACCTCTGGCGGGCGGTCCGTTGGCAGGCTTTGCTCAAACCCTTGACCGAAGCGAGTCTGCGCGAGGTTTGGGTTGCTACTTGTGTAGGCTTCGCGGCCATCCTGTTAATTGGGCGCGCCGGTGAAGTCGTCCGTCCGGTCGTTTTGCCGATGCGCGATCACCGGGTACGACCCGCCGCTTCGTTCGTGACCATTATGATTGAGCGTTTGTACGACTCGGTTACGATCGTTTTACTCTTCGCGTTGAGTTTGTTATGGCTGAAACCGACAGACGGCGGGGGGAGCGATTTTGCGCGGGCGCGGATAGCCGGCGCCGTCCTGGTGGTTTTGCTGATAGTCGCCTTAAGTCTGCTGATTTGGTTCAGAAAGCGTTCGCAAACGCTAATTGGCTGGCTTGATCGACGAATACATTCGCGTTCAGCCCTGGGAGCGAGAATCAAGCATGCGCTCCTGAGCACGCTCGAACAATTAGCAACGGCGTTGAGCGTCCTGTCAAATGTGCGCCTGTTGGCGATCACGGTCTTCTGGTCGGTGATGCTATGGGGCTCGGTGTCCGTCGCAAATCTGCTGGTCTGCCGTGCTTTTGGAATTCCCTTTGGGTTCTCGCAAGTTTTTTTTGTTCTGGGTTGGTCGATGGTCGGATCGGCCGTGCCGACCCCGGGTGGGGCCGCCGGCGCGTTCCACGCCATCACTGGAGCGGCCCTGGTGCTCTTAGGAGTGGGCCGGGACCAGGCCGCCGCAATGGCAATCATCATGCATCTTGTAGACTTCGCCCCCGCCGCAGTGGTTGGTCTGTTCTATTTCCTGCGCGGCGAAGTCAACCTGGCGAGATTGAGAGCTATGATTTCAGTTAAGGCCGTCGAACACGCAGTCGAAGACGAAAAGGTGGCGATGGCTGAGAGTAGTTGAAGCTTTTGAAACTAATTGCCTACGTCCAAGCGAGATAAAAACTATGAAATGCCCCTTTTGTGGTTTCCTGGAAGACAAAGTTGTCGATTCGCGCGAATCTCGCGAAGGCGACGCTATTCGCCGGCGGCGCGAATGTCTGAAATGTGAACGAAGGTTCACGTCGTATGAGCGGATCGACCAAATACCTTACATGGTGATTAAGAAAGATGGCCGCCGCGAAACGTTCGATCGCAACAAGGTCATGGCCGGGCTTTTGCGAGCATGTGAAAAGCGGCCGGTGCCATCTTCAAAGCTCGATAGCATCGTGAACAGTGTCGAAAAGTATGTGCAGGAGTCACCCGAACGTGAGCGGCCTACGAGCAAGATAGGTGAACAGATCATGCGCCGGCTCAAAGAACTGGACAAGGTGGCCTATGTCAGGTTCGCATCGGTATATCTCGAATTTGAAGACGTTTCAGAATTCATGACAGAGTTGAAAACGCTGGTGCGGGCGCGCGCCGGCCGGAGTTAAGCGAGGTTTGAGCATTAGGAAAAGAATGGTAAAGAGCGTCGGCGCCGCGGGGCTTGAGCGGATCGAGTTAAAACGCCTGACTGAGCGGATTGGCAAGCTGTACGCATTTTTGCATGAGGCGGCGGAAGCCGAAGTTACGCCACTGGCCGGTGCCTGGACACCGGCCGTCGACGTTTGCGAAACAGCCGATGCGGTCTGCATTCGCATCGAAGTTCCCGGCGTTAGTGCCAGTCAGATTCGGATCGGTCTAAACGGCGACAAGATCCGCATTTATGGCGAGAAAAAGAAGCGCAGCGTTCGTCAACGAATTATTTCGCACTTGTGCTCAGAACGTAATTACGGGCGGTTTAGCCGTGTGGTACCGTTGCGCTGGACAATTAGCATCAAAGATACCAAAGCTGAACTGAAAGACGGCGTGCTGTTGATTCATTTACCGAAAACTAAGGATCGTCGCGGCTCGGAGTACAGAATTCCAATCAAAGAAATCGAAACGTGAGGCGGTCTCAACCAAAAATGGCAGATAACGTAGATCAAGAAGTTACCCTGGCGTTGGAACCGGCCGAGGCCGAACTGCAACTACAGATCCCCGAAGAGTTGCCGCTGCTTCCGCTGCGCGACATCGTGATTTATCCCTTCATGATTGTCCCGCTCTTTGTCTCGCGCGAAAAATCCATTCGTGCGGTCGACGAAGCCCTGGGCGAACATCGGATGATTTTGCTCACTTGTCAGAAGGATCTCGACAAGGAGGAGCCTCAGCAGGACGATCTCTACAAGGTAGGCACCGTCGCCGTGATTATGAGAATGCTGAAACTGCCGGACGGCCGCATTCGCATTCTCGTTCAGGGAGTATCGCGCGCGCGAGTTGAATCGGTGAATACCGAAGGCGAATGCCTGCACGCGAAGTTGCAGGTATTGACCGAAGAGGCTGCGCCCGAGCGATCGCTGGAAGTCGAAGCGCTGATGCGTAATGTGCGCGGCTCGATGGAAAAAGCCGCGAACCTGGGCAAGAACATCTCGCCCGAGGTTATGGCAATCATTGCGAACCTTGACGACGCGGGTCGCCTGGCTGACCTTTCCGCCTCCAACCTCGAGTTGAAAGTCGATGATGCGCAGTCGGTTTTGGAGATCGCCGACACGACCTCGCGGCTGAGAAGGGTTAACGAACTGCTGAACAAAGAGATTGAGGTCCTGACCGTTCAACAGGAAATCAACACCCAGGCCCGCGCCGATATCGATCGATCGCAACGCGAGTTCTATCTGCGCCAGCAGATGAAAGCCATTCAGACGGAACTGGGCGAAGGAAACGAGCTCGCCGAAGAGGTGCAGCAGTTCCGGGAAAAGATCGAAACGGCCAAAATGCCCAAGGCCGCCGAGGACGAAACTCTCAGGCAATTAAAAAAGCTCGAGCGCATGCATCCTGACGCGGCTGAAACCGCCACGCTTCGTAACTGGATGGAGATTATGACCGATCTGCCGTGGTCAAAATCTTCGAAGGACAATTTGGATCTTCACAAAGCGCAAAAAATTCTCGATGAAGATCATTACGGCCTGGAAAAAGTGAAAGAGCGCATCATCGAGGCGCTGGCGGTGCGCAAGTTGAAGGAGAAACCCAAGGGTCCGATTCTGTGTCTGGTGGGACCGCCGGGCGTCGGTAAGACCAGCCTGGGCCGTTCCATCGCCCGCGCGTTGGGCCGCAAGTTCATGCGACTGAGTTTGGGCGGCGTACACGACGAAGCCGAAATCCGGGGTCATCGACGTACCTACGTGGGGGCCATGCCCGGCCGCATAATTCAGTCAATTCAACAGGCCGGCACGAACAATCCCCTGATCATGCTCGATGAGATCGATAAGGTTGGCGCTGACTTTCGCGGCGATCCGTCTTCGGCGCTGCTGGAAGTGCTCGACCCGGAACAGAACTACAGCTTTCGCGATAATTATCTCGGCGTCGCCTTCGATTTATCCAACGTCATCTTCATGACCACCGCGAACATTCTGGACACGGTCCAGTCGGCTTTGCGAGATCGCATGGAAGTGATCAGGCTCGCCGGATACACCGAAGAAGAAAAACTCGAAATTGCTCGCCGGCACTTGTTGCCAAAGCAAATGGAAGAGACCGGGATCACGGCAAAGCACCTGAATATTTCACGATCGGCACTGCTGGCAATGATTCAGCGCTACACGCAGGAAGCCGGGTTGCGACAACTTGAGCGTGAAATCGGATCTATTTGCCGGAAAGTGGCCCGGCGTCTGGGCGAAGGGCAGGAAGGCGTTGTTCGGGTATCAGCAAACAACCTGCACGAATTCCTTGGCGCGCCGAAAATTATCCCCGAAGAGGTTTTGAAAAAGGATCAAATCGGCGTAGCTACCGGCCTGGCCTGGACCGCGGTCGGCGGTGACGTGCTGTTTGTTGAGGCCTTGCGCATGAAAGGAAAAGGCACTCTGGTCCTGACCGGCCAGCTGGGCGAAGTCATGCGCGAGTCGGCCCAGGCTGCCTATTCGTACGCCAAGTCACGCGCCAAAGAGCTGCAAATCGATCCCGAAGATTTTCATAACTACGACATGCACATTCACATTCCCGAAGGCGCGATTCCCAAGGACGGCCCCTCCGCGGGAATCACTCTGGCGACTGCGCTCGTTTCAGCGTTGTCGCAAAGGCCGGTGCGGAAAGACGTGGCGATGACCGGGGAGATCACCCTGCGCGGCAATGTCCTTCCCGTCGGCGGCGTTAAGGAGAAGGTTCTGGCCGCCCGGCGCGCGCGCGTGACCAAGATCATTCTGCCTGCTCAAAACCGACGTGACCTGGATGAGGTGCCAAAAGAACCCTTCAAGGATATTAGCTTCGTATTCGTAGACAACATGCGACAGGTCTTTCGTGAGGCGTTGAAAGAAAAGGTGCCAACACCGGTGACTTCAGCGTCCCGCCCGGCCCGCCTGCCGCAGGCTGCCAGTGGGCGAAATATCTAGTCGCAGGTGAACTGACCCGACCTGGCGCTGCCTTAATTCCGAGCAATAATTTCGTGAGCAACCAATCTCAACTGGAGGCATCTATTTAAGGCTGGGAACGGGCTAATAAGCCCATTTTTGGCTGGTTGCGTTTATTGACACCCCCCGACTCGTGTGATACTCTCGCGACCTGCGTGGCTGATTTCAGGCCACATTTTCGGAACTTTTTTGTATTCCGTACTGTTTTATAAGTGAATGCCGCAGCGACTCGGTGGAAGTCGCAGTCGTGGATTCGCCCGACGCAATACCAGAGGAGAACAACGATTGATGACCCGTACCCGTCTTGGTTTAGCTGTAAGCGCCATTATTGCAGCCGGGACCGTCTTACCCGCAACGATTCAAGCCCAAGGACCAGCCGGTTCTTCCGCGCGCCAAATTCCAACAGAAGTTCAAAAAGCGGAACCGCGCGTCGATCAGGTGATCGATCGCGCCAACGATCATTTCCGCAAGGGCAAACTGAATCTTGAAGACAATAAGCGCGAACAAGCCCGCGATGAATTCGACAAAGCTGTCGATGAAATCCTGATGTCCGGCCTGGATGTCCGCGCCAGCCAGCGTCTCCAGACCTTCTATCTCGAACTGGTCGAGCGGATTTACCGCGAAGAGGTGCCGGTCCTGCAGAGCGCGCCGCAACCTCAACAAACCGTGGTTGCGCAGAGTGTGCCCGACGCAAAAGTTGAAGCAGTCGACATAGCCTCGGCTCAGCAACAGCAACAGGTTCAGATTGGTTTCGTACAACAGGGTTTCGAACCCTCGCCCCTGGATGCTCTGAGTAAGTTAATTCTGAACGAACAAGAGAAGAAGGTTTCCGAGTCCGACATCGCCGAGCTTGAGCAGGCGAAAAATTCACTCGATTTCAACTTCACGCTTAATCCGCTTGTCCAGCAGTACATCAATTATTACCAGGGACGCGGGCGGTCAACCATGGAAGCCGGCCTGCGCCGATCTGGCCGCTACATGAAGATTGCCAGAGAAACCTTCCGCCGCGAAGGTGTACCCGAGGACATTACCTGGCTCGGACAGGTGGAAAGCTCGTGGATTCCGAAAAACCTTTCGTGGGCTGGAGCATCAGGTCTCTGGCAGTTCATCCGCGGCACGGGAGCCCAGTATGGTCTGCGACAGACCGCCTGGGTGGATGAGCGCAACGGCATCGAAAAACCCACGGCCGCCTCAGCGCGCTACTTGAAGGATCTTGCCCGGCGCTATAACGGCGATTGGCTTCTGGCCATGGCTGCTTACAACACCGGAGCATTAAACGTTGACCGCGCCATCTCGCGCGCCGGCGAAGCCAACTACTGGAAGATTTATCCATACATCGCGCAGGAAACCCGGAACTACGTTCCGAACATTCTGGCCGTGATCATGATTGCCAAGAATCCTGAAAAGTACGGGTTCCACGGGGTTCGTCCGGAACCGCCGATGTCCTTCGAAATCGTCCCGGTGCAATCAGCAACCAGCCTGCGTCTGATTGCCGATGCAACCGATACCAGCGTCGATTTTTTGCAGTCGCTGAATCCGGAATTGCGCCGTGACACAACTCCACGCGGCGAGGCCTACAATGTGCGCGTACCGGCGGGCAAAGGAAAAGATTTGAATGCCCTGTTGAAGCGGGTTTCTCCGGATCGTCGCGAGGTCGCCCGAGTTATTTCGATTGCTCCGGGTGAAGACTTGCAGTCCGTAGCCAACCGCACGGGTGTCAACGTCGCGACCTTGCAGACAATGAATGCCGGCATCGATCTCAAATCAGCGACAAAACTAGTCATTCCCAACAACAATGTGCGGCTGACGAACTGGCGTCGCGACCCGGTGAATGCCACCGAGACCGCGAAACCGACTCTGGAAAAAGTTCGGGCGCGTAAGGGCGACACGATTGCTAAGATTGCCGCGGCCCATAAGCTTTCCGCTGATGAAGTGGCCCGCTTGAACGGCATCGCACCAAACGCAGAATTGAAAGCCGGGCAGGAAATCAAATTGCCGGGATCAACTTCAACCAGTTCCAAGAGACGATAGTTATTAACTGACTTTCTAAAACATCCGGCCGCTACCGGCCGCTAAGTCCAGCGAGCGCGCTTCGTTTTCGAGGCGCGCTTGCCTGCTTTATGGGGTGACTTAAACAACGCTTTGGCAGATTTAGAGTTATGAGAACTTGATTCTTTTTTGCGCTCCCATGCTCTTTCGCACTCAATCCGCCGCTGTCTATGGAATCGACGCTAACCTCGTCGACGTAGAAGTCGATCTGACTCCGATCAAAAATGAAACGGACACGCCCGCGTCAGTGATTATCGTCGGCTTGCCGGACCTGGCCGTGCGCGAATCGCGAGAACGCATTCGCGCAGCTATCAACAACAGCGCGTTCTTCTTCCCTTTTCAAAAAACAACAATCAACCTGGCGCCCGCCGACGTGCGCAAGGAAGGCGCAAGTTTTGACCTTCCGATTGCCTTGGGAATTCTCGGGGCAAACGGTGATCTCGGCGAAGCTGAACATCTGACCGACATTCTTTCAGTCGGTGAACTATCGCTCGACGGACGCGTGCGGCCAATTCGCGGAGCGTTGCCGATTGCCCTGCGCGCCCGGCAATCACAAACAAAGCACCTGCTCCTGCCGGATGAGAATGCGAAAGAAGCAGCCGTCGTCTCAGACGTAAGCGTCTATCCGGTCACTGATCTGAGAAACGCTGTGGAGATGATCGCCGCCATTCGATCTGACAATCCTCCCGATCCGATCCGCATTGATCCTTCGGACATTCTCATCCACGACGATCATTACAGCGTCGATTTTCGCGAAGTCCGAGGTCAGCACGCTGCAAAGCGGGCTTTGGAAGTGGCCACTGCCGGCGGTCACAACATTCTTTTGATTGGACCGCCAGGCTCAGGCAAGACCATGCTGACCAAGCGTCTGCCGACGATTCTGCCACCCCTGGAGTTCGAGGCCGCGCTGGAACTGACGAAGATCCATTCGGTTGCCGGCCTCACGGGCCGTGCCGGGCTGGTGACTAACAGGCCCTTTCGCTCGCC
>Ga0111539_10002535_pt1 | contig 24182 bp, 14 predicted proteins | sample RhiMethybrSRZTD1_FD_79667 | JGI IMG/M metagenome (GOLD analysis project Ga0111539, IMG submission 79667) | Populus rhizosphere microbial communities from Tennessee, USA - Rhizosphere MetaG P. TD hybrid SRZTD1 (version 2) (version 2) | ecosystem: Host-associated > Plants > Roots > Rhizosphere >...
CGACGAGGCGACCGGCCTGCGCTTCCGGGCGGCGGCTCTTCTCCTCGACAAGACCGAGGAGGTCAGCCGCGCGGTCGATCTGTTGAACCCGGTCCTGAGCGCGCGCCCCGACTTCGTCATCGCCGCCGATCTCCAGCGCGCCGCGCAGCGAAGGCTGGGCGAGGCCCCGCCGCCGACCGCCGCGCCGAGCGAGGTGGCGGCCGCCGGTCCCGCCGCCGCGGCGCGCACCGGACAGGACGACGGCTTCGCGCGCCTGGTGCGCGAGGCGGAGATGATCGAGGTGCAGAACGGCGACGCCGGGCGCGAGGCCGATCTCTACCGGCGCGCCATGGAGCTGCGCCCCGACGACCCGCTGGCGCGAGACGGCTTCGCGCGGGCCGCCGCCCGTGCCGGCGAGACCGCGCCGCTCGCCGAGCTCGCGCTGGCCGACCTCAGGCGTGCCGAGGCGATGGGCGACGGCACCGCCAAGGCGACCGCCTACGAGGAGCTGGCGCGGATCGACGCCGAGCTGCGCGGCGATCTGGCCTCCGGCGTCCTCGCCTGGGAGTCGGCGGTCGAGAGCGATCCGGGTCGGCTGAGCTCGCTGCGCAACCTCGAGCGCGCCTACCTGTCCAGCGAGCGCGCTCGCGAGCTGGCGCTGGTCTACGAGCGCATGCTCGGGGTGCTCGAGGGATCGGGAGAGAAGGTCGCGCTGCTCGGCGAGATGGCGCGGCTGTCGGAGCGGGCCGAGCGCCCGCGCGAGGAGGCGCTCGGTTACCAGCGCGACGTGCTCGCGATCGATCCGAGCCAGCGGATGGCCCTGTTCCGCCTCGAGTCGGCGGCGCGCCAGGAGGGCCCGTCGCGCGAGCTCGCCGAGCTCGAGCGCAGCGTGGCGCGCTTCTTCGCCCAGAGCGGCGGGGGCAGCGGCGACGCGCGCGCCGAGGCCGCCTTCCTCACCCGCGCCGGCGAGACCCTGCTGGCCATCGGCGACCGCCAGGAGGCGATCGCCAGCTTCCGCGCGGCGGCCGCCGCGCTGCCCGGCTACGCTCCGGCGCTGGCCGGCTGGCGCGAGGCGGCGCTGGCCGGCGAGATGTGGCTCGACGTCGCCGAGGCGGCCGAACGGGAGGCCGAGAGCGCGGTGGAGAGCGGTGAGCGGGCGCGGCTCTATCACCTGGCCGGTGTCACCCTGATGGATCGCGCGATGGCCGGCGAGCGTGCCATCGGCGCCCTGCGCCGCGTGCTCGACATCGACCCCGCGCATCGCGACGCCTTCCAGCGGCTGAAGCTCCTCTACGAGGAGATGGGACGCGATCTCGAGCTGGTCGAGCTCTACCGGCAGCGGCTCGAGGTCGACCGGGATCCCGTGGTGCAGATCCGACTGCACCAGGGCCTGGCCGCGATGTACAGGAACTTCTTCGACGACCGCGAGGCGGCGCAGAACCACCTCAACGCTGCGCTCGAGATCGACCCGCAGAACCGGCGGGTCATCGCCGACCTGTCGGACATCGCCTGGGAGCTCGGCGACTGGGCACAGGCAGCCGAGATGCTCATCACCCGGGCCAAGCTCGAGTCGCGGCCCGAGGTGCTGCGCCACATCTTCTTCCGGCTCGGCACCATCTACGCCGACCGGATCCCGGACGCTCGCTACGCGATGATGTCGTTCCAGAAGGTGCTGAGCTTCGATCCGCACGACGCCGGCGCGCTCGAGCGGGTGGCGGACCTGGCGTTCGCCGCCGGCGACACGCGCCTCGCGCTCGGTGCCTGCGAGCAGCTCATCAAGCAGACCGCGTCGGACACTGCCAAGGTGCCCTACCTGCACCGGGTCGCGCGCATCTACGCCGAGGGGCTCAAGGACCGGCAGCGGGCGGAGCGCGCCCTCAAGATCGCCCTCGACTTCGATCCGATGAGCGAGGTGGCGCTGTCCGCTCTGGTGGACTTCTACCAGGTCGCCGGCGACGCGCGCAGCGCACGCGTGCATCTCGATCGGGTGGCGAGCGCGATGCGCCACCGCATCCACCTCGATGCGTCCGAGCTCGAGCCCTACCAGGTCCTCGGCCGCGCGCTCGAGGCGCGCGAGCATGCCGGGGTGCCCGGCTCGCTGGCCACCGCCGCCGCAGCCGCCGAGATCTCGGTCCTGCTCGGCTCGCAGGACCCGCGCGACGCCGAGCTGGCATCGTCCGGCGCCCGCGCGCGGCCTGCGCTCGGCCCGCTCGGACAGGTGGAGGTGGACGACAACCTGTTCCCGCCCGCCGCCTCGAGCTCGCTGCGCGCGATCTTCCGCATGCTCGGCGAGCGCCTGGCCAAGCACGCCGGCACCGACGTCAGGCGCTACGGCGTCGGCCGCGGCGAGCGCTTGAGAAAGGGCAGTGATCCGCTGGCCGGCATGATCCTCGAGATGGCCGGCGAGATGGGCATCGACGACATCGACATCTATCTGTCGCCGCGCCAGCCGACCGTGCTGGCGGTCGAGCCGACCAGCCCGATCTCGCTGGTGCTCGGGCCGCAGCTCGCCACCCTCGATCGGCCGGCCGAGCTCCGCTTCCTGGTCGGCCGCTCGCTCAAGCTCGCCACCTCCTCGCTGGCGGTGCCGGCCCGCATGGCGCCCGACGAGATGGGCGTTCTCCTGGCCGGGCTCCTGCGCCAGTTCGCCCCCGACTTCGCTCCGGCCGGGCTGGATCCCAACGCGGTGGCCGCCGAGCAGCAGAAGCTCCGGCGCCTCATCCCGAACCAGATGGTCCAGGAGCTGGCGCCGTACGCGCTCGGCATCGCGGGGGCGGAGTTCGACCATCGGGCCATCTGGGCGGCCATCCTCGAGGGGGGCAATCGGGCCGGTCTCCTGGCGGCGGGCGGCGTGGCGGCGGCCCTCGGCTCGCTGCTCCGGCTGGGTGGCTACCGCGATATCCACCAGGGCGTTTCGGACCCGTTCGTGGCCAACCTCCTCCGCTTCGCAGTCAGCGAAGATCACGTGACCCTCCGGGCCCACCTCGGCGGCTGAGCGGCAAGTCCGCGTCGCGCCTGGCTGGCTCTCGGTGTGCGAAACCGCATGGCGCGGGCTGTCGCACCATGGATCACATCTTGCTTTCCACCTCGGCCAGGTCCGTGGGGTCAGGCAAGATCCATCCGCTCTTTTCGCTCGCAGCAGCCGCCGGTCTGGCCGCGGCCGCCGCCAGCGGGTGCGGACCGGGCGGCAGCCCGCCGGCGCTCGAGCCGATCGAGAACCAGGTGGTGGCAGTCAACCAGGAGCTGGTCCTGGTCCTGGCCGCCACCGACGACGACGGCGATGAGCTCACCTACAGCTTCGACGCCGACGTGCCCGACATCGACGGCCGCGCGACCATCTCGCGGCTGCCGGTCGGCTCCGGCGAGTTCCGCTGGACCCCGCTGGCGGCCGACGTCGGCCTGTGGACGTTCTCCTTCACGGTGTCGGACGGCCACCACGAGACCACCGCCAACGCGCACATCGACGTCCGCTCCGCGGTCGGCGAGAACAGCGCGCCGAGCTTCCTGCACCCGCAGGGCAACGGCACCACGCTCAACCTCGACGGCACCGAGTGCCTCGAGCTCGACGTCGAGGTGCTCGACTCGGACTCCGCCGAGGTCAGGATCGCGCAGGACGAGCCGCTCATCGAGGGAGCCGAGCTGGAGCAGACCGGCGGACTGACCGCGATCTGGCGCTGGTGCCCGAGCGAGATCCAGATCGAGGCCGACGACCGCTACACCGTCATGCTGTCGGCCGACGACGGCGACAACCCGCGCACCCTGCACCCCTACCTGGTGGTCCTGCGCAGGCCGACCAAGCCCGACTGCCCCGGCGAGCCGCCGGTGGTCGCCCACAGCGAGGCCGACCAGAGCACCCTGGTCGGCCTCGACCTGCGCGCCGACATCTCCGACGACCGCGGGCTCAAGCGCGAGCCCTTGCTCTACTACTCGGGCACCCAGCCTTCCAGCCCGCCCGACCTGGCGGCGATGACCCAGGTGAGCATGGCGCTCCAGTCCGGCGACATGCGCGACGGGCGCTGGCGGGCGCAGGTGCCGAACCCGGTCGCCGGGCTGCCGGCCGGCGCCAGCCGCGACCTCTACTACGTGATCGTGGCCGACGACGACGACGATCCCGCCGGCGGCTGCGACCACGTCACCGAGATGCCGGCCAGCGGCACCTACTCGATGACCGTCACCAACCCGGGCGGGCAGGGCGGCGCCGGGCTGTGCGAGCCGTGCACCCACGACGTCCAGTGCGGCGGGACCAGCGACAGCTGCGTGCGGATCGGGACCGAGTCGGAGGCCTACTGCACGCGCGCCTGCAGCGGCACGAGCGGCTGCCCGTCCGGCTACACCTGCTCGGCTGAGCCAGTCGAGTCGGTCGGCGGCCAGAGCTCGCGGCAGTGCGTGCCGACCTCGGCCGACTGCAGCAACCTCGGCGGCGGCCTGTGCGACGACGACAGCCGCGAGGACAACGACAGCCTGGCGCAGGCGCAGCAGAAGCCGCTCCTGGCCTCGGGCGCCCACGACCTGGTCAGCTGTCCGGCCGGCGCCGGCAGCGGCGACGACGAGGACTGGTTCGAGATCGGCACCGACCGCGACACCCAGGTGACCGTCACGCTGGCGGGCGGCTCGCAGAGCGACCTCGACCTCGGGCTGTACCGGGCGGACGGCTCGCTCATCGACTCGTCGCTCAGCTACAGCTCCGACGAGGAGGTCACCGCCTGCGTCGACAGCGGGTTCTACCTGGTGCGGGTCTTCGCCTGGAGCCCGGCCGAGAACCCCTACCAGCTGACCTTCACCCGCTCGCCGACCACCTGCGCCGCGGTCTGCGAGGCCGACGAGAACGAGGACGACGACGGGCCAGGCGAGGCGCGCACCACCGACATCTTCCCCGACCCGTACGTGTCCACCACCCAGTCGATCTGTCCCGACGACGACGACTGGTTCGAGGCCGAGGTGTTCACCGGCGAGACGCTGGTGGTGGATCTGACCTTCGAGCAGGCCACCTCGAGCGAGGACCTCGACGTCCACCTCTACAACCCCAGCGGCGGCACCGACCTCACTCCGTGCACGCCGGAGGAGCCGGAGCTGTGCGACCTGGGCAACGGCCAGAGCGCCGACTCCGACGAGCACTTCGAGTTCGCGGTGCCGGCCAGCTGCAGCCCCTGCCGCTACTACGTCGTCGTGCGCGGGTTCGACGGCTCGCAGAACCTGTACGACATCTCCATGCAAGTCGAATGAGGAGTCCGCCATGATCGACACGAACCGCCTCTTCTTCGCCCTGGTCGCCGCGCTCGCCATCGCGCCGGGCGGTTGCTCGAGCGGGGGAGGCGACTCCGGGCGCGACGACACCGGCCTGGACGGGCTGGCGCTCAGCGCGGTGAACCCGAGCACGGTGGTGCCCGGCTCGCTGGTGGTGATCGAGGGCAGCTCCTTCGTCGCCGAGCCGTGGGGCACCTCGCGGCTGCACCTGTCGGGCACCTTCGGCGGGGCGGCGGCCGAGATCGACCTGCCGGCCCTGTTCGTCGACTTCGACCGGATGGAGATCAACGCCGACCAGGCCTTCTTCTCCGCCTTCGGCGCCCCGGAGGGCGACTTCCAGGGCACCGCGACCGTCCAGGTCGATTCGCCGGTGGACGGCACCATGCACGAGAGCGAAGGGATCCAGGTGACCCTGTCCCTGCGCCAGGCGCTGACCCCCACCCTGGCCGGGGTGGAGACCACCGGCGTCATCTTCGTCAACGACAAGATCGTTCTGCAGGCGACCGGGCTCCTGCTGGGAGGCAACGAGGGCAGCACGGTGGCCTCGGTGACGGGCTGCTTCACCGCACAGGGCGACACCGAGTGCGTGTCGACCGGCACGGTCGAGGTGCCGGTGGTGGCCGACGGCTACGACCGCGACGCCGGCAGCTTCGCCTTCGCGCCCACCATCGCCGGGATCCGGCCGGGCAGCTTCGAGGGAACCGTGGTGCTCATCAACCAGCCCGAGGGCGGCGCCACCACCCAGAGCGACCTCGCCAACATCGCCTATGACATCAGCGAGCCGGCGCTGTTCGGGGTGTCGCCCACCGCAGTCAGCCTGGGCCAGTATGTCGATGTCGAGGGCGGCGGCTTCGTCGGCGGCGAGCAGGGCGGGGTGACCCTCGTCGAGCTGTCCGGCACGTTCACGCCCGACGGCGGCGGTCCAATGGAAGTGAGCCTCACCCTGGTGCCCGAGTTCGTCGAGGGGCGCCTGGTCCGCTACGTACTGAACGAGGACGACTCGCTCGGGCGGGCGCTCGACCTCCGGCGGATCACCGGCACCTTCACCGGCGAGGTCACCCCGGTCGTGCAGTACGAGGACGACGAGGTGGTCGGCTCGCCGACCACGTTCACCCTCGGCGTCGCTCCGGTCAAGCAGGTCGTCTACCTCCTCTTCAAGCCGAGCTACGTCGAGAGCCTGCGCCACTTCGGGGTGCGCGCGCTCGATCAGCAGATCCGCCAGCGCATCGTCGACGTCGTCGCGCGCGACTACCGGACGGTCAACCTCGAGGTGCGCCTCGAACCGCCGAACGACTTCGCGCTCTACTCGGTGGTCGAGATCTCCGGCCCCGACCCCAACGGCATCGGCCTGCTCGGCTACGACAACTCGCCCGGCAAGGACACCGGCAACAAGCGGCTCTACGACCAGATCGGCGGGGTCAACGCGGTGACCCAGGAGGACGGCTCGCCCGGCTACGGCGGCGTCTTCATCGAGTCGCTCTTCGCCTTCTCGGAGCACCCGGGCGACCACGCCGCCGAGATCGATCAGGCCGACGGCCGCTTCGACGAGGTCTTCGATTCCTTCCGGCCCGACCAGGACGGCAGTCCGGTCACCTCCGCCGATCTGGCGGGCGGCGGCCCCGCCGCGCTCACCGACGCGTCGAGCTGCCCGGCGAGCGACCGCGACGGCCGGGTCGCCTGCGCCGTCTTCGTCCTCGGGTCGACCATCGGCACCACCCTCAGCCACGAGATCGGCCACTCGCTCGGCCTCGCCAACCCGTTCGGCGAGGGCTTCCACAACAACTCGGACGAGCCGGACCGCATGATGGACAACGGCGGCGACCGTCCCTTCGGTGAGCGCGCCGAGCTCGGCGGCGAAGGTCCCGGCAATTTCTGCGTCACTGAATACGACTACCTAAGACAGATTCTGCCCACCGCCGACGCCGACGACCCGACCGTCCGCCCGACCTGCTTCTGAAGGACGCTTCGGGCCGGATCGCGCGCGTGAAGCGTCGCGAGCGCCGCCGCCGGTAGGCGACAATGCTCCTGCAATGCAGGCGCGCGAGCGCGAGATGAAGCTGCATGCGGTCGCAGCCGCGCTGACTCGCGCGACCGGCGGCGAAGAGGTCGCTGCCGCGGTGGTCAACGAGGGGATGGAGGCGCTCGAGGCCCAGGCGGCGGTCGCCTACCTGGCGGACGACGCCGGCCGCCAGGTGCTGCGCGCCTGGCGCGGGCTCGAGAGCGAGAACCTCGCGCACCTGGCCATCCTGGCGCCCGACGCCCCGGTGCCGCTGGCCGACGCGATCCGCACCGGCGAGCCGATCTGGATCGAGTCGCTGGGCGAGCTGCTCGCGCGCCACCCCGAGCTGCACGCCAGCCGCACCCCCACCTCGAAGCTGCAGTCGGTGGCCTGCGTCCCGCTCTGCAGCGAGGAGCGCACCATCGGCGGGGTCGCCTTCAGCTTCGGCTCGCCGCGCCGGTTCGACGAGGACGAGCGGCGCTTCCTCTTGACCGTCGTCAGCCTCGCCGCCATCGCCGCGGAGCGCTGCAGGCTGCGCCAGATAGACGAGGCCGCCCGCAACCGGCTGATGGTGCTCGCCGCCGCCAGCCGCCGCTTCTCCGAGGCGCGGCTCGAGCTGCGCGACACGCTCGACACCATCGCCCGGGCGGTGGCCACCCAGCTCGGCGAGTCGTGCGCCATCAACTTGCTCTCCGCCGACGGCCAGCTGCTCGAGCCGGTGGCGGTCGCCGATGTCGACCCGGAGGTGGAGGCGGCCATCCGCCGCACCATGGCCATCGCTCCGGTCCGCATGGACGAGGGCTCGGTGGTGGCGCGGGTGGTGGCGACCGGAGAGATGATCCTCATCCCCCAGATCCCGCAGGGGTGGGCCTCGGCTCTCGCGCGGCCCGAGTACATCGAGCACCTCGAGCGCTTCCCCCTCACGAGCCTCCTGGTGGTCCCGCTGCCGGCTCGCGGGGCGATCATCGGCGCCATCACCGCCGCCCGCCGCCGTGGCAGCGCCGCCTACACCCGCGACGACCTGGTGCTGCTCGAGGATCTGGCGACGCGCGCCGGACTGGCCATCGCCAACGCGCGACAGCACGAGGAGCTGCAGGTGGAGCGGGCCCGGCTGGACCTGCTGGCGAGCGCGAGCGAGATCCTGGCCAGCTCGCTCGACTACGAGGAGACCCTCCAGCGGGTCATCGCGCTGGCGCTGCCCGCCCTGGGCGACTTCGGCTACTTCGACGTCCGCGAACCGGAGGGCGAGGTCCGACGCCTGGCGCTCGCGCACCGCGATCCCGACCGGCAGCGCCTGCTCGACGACACCCGCTGGACGCCGTCCGACCGCCGCGACCGGATCCTGTGCGCCCTGTCGACCGGGAGCTCGGGTTTCCACCCCCGCACCGACGACGACTGGCTGGTCGACGCCGCCACCTCACCGGAACACCTGACGCTTTTGCGCGCGCTCGCCTTCGGCTCGATGATCACGGTGCCGCTCGCCTACCACGGCAGCACGCTGGGGGCGCTCACCCTCTTCTTCGCCAGCGGAGGCCGCCGCCATTCCGAGGCCGATCTGCGCCAGGCCGAGGAGCTGGCGCGCCGGGCCGCCGCGGCGGTCGAGAACGCCCGCCTGTTCCGCGCCGCGCGCGAGGCGGTCGCGGTGCGCGACGAATTCCTGTCGATCGCCGGCCACGAGCTCAACTCGCCGCTGGCGGCCCTGCAGCTGCAGATCCAGAGCCTGCGCCGTTAGGCGAACAAGGAGGAGCTGGCTCCCCGCTTCATCGAGCGCCTGAAGAAGACCGAGGACCAGGCGAGCCGCATCGAGCGCCTGGTCAGCGAGCTGCTCGACGTCGCCCGGATCACCAGCGGCCGGCTGGCGATCAAGCGCGAGCCGATGGACCTGGTGGCGTCGGTCCGCGAGACCATCGCGCGCCTGACGCCGCAGGCGACCAGCGCCGGCAGCGAGATCCGCTTCTCCGCCCCTGATTCGCTGCGCGGCCGCTGGGACCAGATGCGCATCGAGCAGGTGGTGAGCAACCTGGTCGGTAACTCGATCAAGTACGCGCCCGGCCAGCCGATCGAGGTCAGCATCACGGTGGACGGCGTGCTGGCGCGGATCACGGTGCGCGATTTCGGCATCGGCATCTCACCGCAGGACGAGGCGCGCATCTTCGGCCGCTTCGAGCGCGCGGTCTCGCAGCGCCACTACGGCGGGCTGGGGATCGGCCTGTGGATCGCGCGCCAGATCGTCGAGGCGCACGGCGGGACCATCGAGTTCGAGCGCCCGGCCGACGTCGGCACCCGCTTCGTCGTCCAGCTCGCCCTCGACGGCGCGGACTGAATCAGCGCTTCTCGGGCGGGCAGAGGCGGAAGTCGACCGCGACGGTGCCGTCCGGGTTGGTGCGGTAGATCGCCTGGCCGCATGGCTCGGTCGAGGTGCCGTCGAGCGGCGTGACGGGTCGCGCGACCACCGCGGGACGTTCGGCGGCCGATGTCGATGGATGCGCGCGGTCGCAGCAGTGGCCGGCCATGCGGGCGCGGACGACGAAGGCCGAGCCGGCGACGGCGAAGAACATCGCGGCGGAGGCGATGAGCATGACGCCGAGGCCGCTGGGCTGCCTCTGGGGCGTCTCGACCTCGCGGCGAAGGATCAGACGATCGGATTCCCCCGTCTCCATGGCGTCCATCATAGCAGAGGCAATCGCCGGCAAAGCGCGCAACACTGCGTGTCTCCCCGCGGAACCGGTGACGTAATCCTCACACCGACAGTGTCCGACACAGTACTCTCCGACGCGCATGGCGAAGAGCAAGCGCAAGCGAGCAAGCGCCGGTGAGAGCGCGGCGCCGGCGGAGGCGGCCGCACCGACCGCGGCGACCGAAGCCGGGGCGGCCCCGGCCCCCGGGCCCCGCCCGCGCCGGCGCGAGCGGCGACCGTACATCTATGCCGGATTCGATTTCGCGTTCGCCCTCTTCTACGCGGTCCTCTTGAGCCAGGTACCGACTCGCCACGCGCTGCACGGCGCGCTGCTCTGGTCCACGGTCGGCGCGGTGGTGGTGGCTGGAGCCGGCATGGTGGTTCGCAACCGCTGGGGCTGGCGGGCGGCGGTCGCGGGGTGTGGCGCCCTGTTGCTGGTGACGGTGGCGCTCCTGGTCCTGGTCTTGCTCAGCGCCTCGTTCCTCTCCGGGGTGTACGGCTCGATGGGGCGGGGGGCCGCCATGATGGCGATTCTCGGCGGCGCCCTCATCGTCGAGCTGTGCGGCATCTTGCCCGCCTTCCAGCTCAAGTTCCTCATGACTCGCGCCGGGCGACGCTGGTTCGGACAGGAGCCGCTGTGGGATTGAGGCGGCGTCGCGCCGCGCTGGTCGCGACCTTCGTGCTGCCGTCGGCGCTGTTGCTCCTCCTGTCGAGCTGGGTGAAGGCGCGTTATCGCATCCCGCCGCCCGAGAGGCTCGGGCCGGAGGCGCGCGCGGCGGCGGTGGCCGCGCTGCGCAGCGCCCTCGAGGGCGGCGCGGCGGCGCGCCCGGTGCACCCGGAGCTCGAGCGCCCGCTCGACGGCGGAGGTCCGGTGGTGGTGAACGTCTGGCGGCTGGGCAAGCGGGTCGCCCGGGTGTCGGGCCGCGGAGCGCGCATCGCCGACGCGGTCGAGAGCGCCGCCGGCGCGCTGGCCACCGCGGTGGCCGAGCTTCCGCTCGACGTGCGCCGGACCACCCGCATCCAGGTCGACGTCGTCGTCGCGCGCGGCCGGTTCCTCCAGGACGTCCCCTTCCTCTCGCTGTTCGCCCTCCACGGCGGCCTCGAGGGGCTCGGGGTCGAGACCGCCGGGGACGAGGAGCACCTCCTCCTGCCCGACGAACTGGCCCGCGAGAAGCTCCTCCACTCGAAGAATCCCATCCGCTTCATCCCCGACTTCAACCTCGGCGTCGACCTCCCGCGCGCCGACCGCCTGCTCGCCGGCGGGCTCGACAAGTCGACCTGGAAGACCATCGACAAGCACTACTTCCGCTTCCGCACCGACAGCTTCGTCGAGGGAGCCGAGCGCACCGGCCCGCCGCTGCCGCTCACCCGCGGCACCCCGCCCGGGCCCGAGCTGACCCCGGTCGCCCTGCGCGACGCGGCGCTGGCCGGCGGCCGCTACCTGGTCGCCCACCTGGCCGACAACGGCCGCTACGTCTACGAGACCAACCTCGCGACCGGGCGCGGCAGCGACCCGAAGCGCGCCCGCCCCTACAGCCTGCCGCGCCACGCCGGCACCACCTACTTCCTCGCCGAGCTGTACCGCCATACCGGCGAGAGCTTCCTGCGCGAGCCGATCGAGCGCGCGTTCCGCCACTTCGCCCAGCTGGTGCTCGAGGGCGGCTGCTCGGGCAAGACGCCGACCGGGGCCCGCTACGCCTGCGTCCACCAGAAGGAGGAGCGCTACGCCGGGCTCGGATCCACCGCGCTGGCGGTGGTCGCGCTGGCCGAGTACCGCCGCGCCACCGGCGACTCGAGCTACGACGACATGGCCCGCGCGATGGCCGAGTGGATCCTCTACATGCAGCGCCCCGACGGCTCGTTCGCCCACCGCTACGACGTCAAGGCGGGCGTCAAGGACGAGGAGAGCCAGCTGCTCTACTACTCGGGCGAGGCGGCGCTGGCGCTGGTGCGCATGCACGCGGTCTACGGCACGCCGCGCTACCTCGAGGCCGCCGAGCGCGCGCTCGACTGGCTGATCGGCTGGTACGACTTCTTCGCCGGCGGCTTCTTCTACGGCGAGGACCACTGGACCTGCATCGCCGCCGAGGCCGTCTGGCCGGCGCTGCAGCACGACCGCTACCGCGAGTTCTGCGACGGCTACGCCGAGTTCCTGCGCCGCCAGCAGTTCGCCGAGGGGGACTTCGCGGAGGACTCGGACGACCTGGCCGGCCTCTACGGGGTGACGCCGTTCGTGGTCCCCAACAACACGCCGGTCGGCTCGCGCACCGAGGCGATGCTGTCGACCTACCTGCTCGACCGCCACCACGGGCGCGAGGCGGAGCCGCTGCGCCAGCAGATCCTGCGCTCCATGCGCTACGCCCTGCGCCAGCAGGTGCGCCCGGACAGCGCCTTCGCCTGGCCGACCAGCTCCGAGCCGCTCGGCGCCTTCACCGGCTCATCGATCGATCCCGGCGTGCGCATCGACTACGTCCAGCACATCTGCTCCGCCATGCTGCGCACCGCGGCGCTCATCGACCCGCAGATCAGCCGTGCGACGACGAAGTGACGCAGCCGCGCTCGTCCTCGCCCTCGCCGGCGCGCTGGGTGTGGCCCGCCCGGTCCGGGCGCAAACGACGACGCCGGAGACGAAGGAGGAGAAGCCGCCGGCGGAGACCCTCGAAGACGTCTCGCGCGGCCTCGATCAGGCCGCCGACCTGGCCGGCGGGCTCGGCGAGGGACATGCCGCGCGCGAGCTCGAGCGCCTGTCTCACGCGGCTGCGGTCGCCAGCACCACGCTCGAGCTGGCCGAGCTCATCGCAGCGGCCAACCAGGCCGAGGCGGCCGGCTGGTACGCCGGAGGCATGGTGGGCGCCGGCGGCGAGCAGAGCCCCGACGACGCGCTGGCCACCGAGGTCGACCTGTTCGCCGGCATCACCATCTCGGGCGCCCGGTGCGCGCTGTTCGACGCCGGCGCGCAGATCGGCTTCACCACCCCGCGCGGCTTGAGCGCCGTCGAGTACGCCAGCGTCTGCCTGAGCGGCTTCCCGCCCGATCCGGTGGAGAACCCCAACGTCGAGGCGATCCGGCTGTCGGCCCACGAGCTGGCCGGCTGGAACATCCGCCCCTCGGTCACCGCGGCCGCCGTGATCGGCAACGCCCGCTACGCCGCCGCCGAGGCCGGCCTGGGAGTCGAGGGGATGATCTGGAAGTACCGGCCGCGCCGCGAGCTGGTCGGACTCGGCATCGATGTCAGCCAGGGCGTCCTCAGCCAGGAGGTCGGCGACGACCGCCGCACCATCTTCGACCTCGAGGTGGCCTCCTGGCTGGGCGAGTGGCGCTTTCTCCGCCCGCCGAGCGCGATCGGCGGCGCGGTGCTGCGCTTCTTCGACATGGAGGTGCACGAGATCGAGTCGGGCGAGGTCCTCGGCACCTTCGCGATGTCGCCGCTCACCCTGCGCAACATCGGCATGCTCGGCGTCTACTTCGACGCCTCGGGAGGCTTCGCGGTCACCACCGACGAGGCGGGCGAGACCGCGGCCGAGGACGCGGCCAAGCCGGAAGTCCTGACCGGCGCCTGGCTGCTCGGCCTGACGGTCGGCGTCCGGCGCCTCCACCTCCGGGTCGAGAACCAGCGCCGCTTGCTCCCCACCTTGACCGCCGACGCCATGGTCGAGGATCGCTCGAGCGCCGCGCTCCACGTCGACCTCGGCCGCCTCTACCTGTCGGGCGGCGGCTACCGCGCCCTCGGCGACCTCTACACCGACGGCGACGAACCGGTCGACAAGGAAGTGGAGAGCTGGGGGATCGATGGCGAGCTGTGGGTTCGCCTCGGGGGTCACCTGAGCGCCGGCGCCACGCTCGAGGTCGGCCGCTCCTTCACCTTCGCCGACCCGGGCGACGATCTGTCGACCATCCCCGATCCCGCCTTCGGCTACCGCGCGCTCGCGACCGTCGCCTGGCGCACCGGGCGCGTCCAGCCGGTCGACCCCGAGGAGTGATCTCCGCTCCCGCCGCCGGCGACGACCGCAAAACGTTCGGCCTCCGCATCTACCGCCCGCCCGGCCGACCTATTAGCCTGTCGCCATGGACAAGACCTACAAGGGGAAGTGCTTCTGCGGCGCCGTCGAGCTGACGGTCACCGGATCGCCGGCCGCGATGGGCTACTGTCACTGCAACTCGTGCCGGAGCTGGTCGGCCGGCCCGGTGAACGCCTTCTCGCTCTGGCCGCCCGACGCGATCAAGGTGACGCGCGGCGCCGACCAGATCGGCAACTTCGCCAAGACCCCCAACAGCCAGCGCAAGTTCTGCAAGGCCTGCGGCGGGCACCTCTTCACCGAGCACCCGGCGTGGAAGCTGGTGGACGTCTACGCCGCGACCATCCCGGACCTCGACTTCAAGCCGATGCTGCACGTCCACTACCAGGAGACCGTCCTCCCGATGAAGGACGGCCTCCCGAAGCAGAAGGACCTGCCCGGCGAGATGGGCGGCTCGAACACGCTCCTCGCCGAGTAGCGACGGCGGCAGCGGCCGCCCTCAGCGGCGGGCGCGCTCGACCACCAGCTCGCGCTCCTTGTACGACTTGCCGCGCGCGGCCTCGATGACCCGGTCGACCAGGTCCTCCGGGACGCGGACGTAGGCGTGCGTGTTGCGCAGCGCGATCGAGCCGATGCGCGCGGCGTCGTCGCCGAGGTCCCGGCACAGGAGCTCGCGGATCTCGTCGGCGGTCGCCTCCTCGCGCTTGCCGATGTTGACGTAGAGGCGCGCGGTGAGGTCGTCCCCCTCGCTCCCCTCGGCGCCGTCGCTGTCCGCATCGTTCACCGGATCGGGAGGCGAGCCGGACACCCCGGCCTCGTCGAGCTGGATCTCGGTCGGCGCCTCCGAGACCATCGGCACCACCGGGATGGAGTTGTCGCTGGAGGTGCGCGACACCTTCTCGTCCGCCCACGCCTCCCAGAACTCGCGGCCGGCGTCGGCCGAGCTGCTGCTGCTCGAGGATGGCGGCGCCGCCGCCGCGGGCGCACCGGCGGCCCGCGCCGGGCTGAGGAGCTCGTTCCCCTTGGCCACCACGGTCCGCTTGGCGTCGCGGTCGCGTCCGCCGCGTTCGCGCTCGCGTCCGCCCCGGTCACGGTCGCGTCCGCCTCGCTCGCGGTCGCGTCCACCGCGATCCCGGTCGCGGCCCCGCTCGCCGCGCCCGCCTTCGCTGCGCGCCCGCGGACCCCGGTCGCGATCCCGATCGCGATCGCGTGAACGCGGCGGCCCGCGATCCTCGTCGCGCGCGCGCCGGCGCGGCTCCTCGCCGCCCTCGGGCCCGGTGGCGACGCGCGGCATCTCCTCGGTCACATCGGCCGGTTCGCGCACGCGCGCCGGCCGCGGCGCCGCCGGCGCCATCCCGAGCCCCATCTCCTGGCTGCCCAGCAGCCGCTGGAGCAATGCCCCGACCACCCGCTCGCCCTCGACCGACTGCCACAGCCGTCGCGCCAGCGACAGATACTGCGCGGTCGGCTTCTCCGGCACGAGCTGGACCACCCGCTCGTACTGTTCGCCTTCCTGCATCGTCAACAACTCCTCGGCCGACGGCAGGTCGCGTTCCTGGGGCCTGATCTTGTAGATGAGCTTCAAGTAATAGAACGCGCCGATCTCGCGCGGTCCCACCAGCGACAGCGCGACGCCCGCCTTGCCGGCCCGCCCGGTCCGCCCCGTGCGGTGCACGTACACCTCGGGGGACTCGGGGAACTGGTAGTTGATGACGTGGCTGAGGTCGCTGATGTCGATGCCGCGCGCCGCGATGTCGGTCGCGACCATGAACTGGAGGTTCTTGTCGCGGGTCCGCTTCATGACCCGCTCGCGATCCTTCTGCGTCAGATCGCTCGAGATCGCCTCCGCGTCGTAGCCGTGCCGGGCCAGGTACTTGGCGACCGTCGCGGTGTCCTCGCGGGTGTTGCAGAAGATGATGGCCGACTCGGGCTTCTCCGCCTTGAGGACCTTGAGCAGATCTCTCGTTCGCGCCAGGCCGCTCACCATGTAGTAGTAGTGCGAGATCTCGCGCACCCCGATGCCGTCGTGGCTGAGCGAGATCTTGAGCGGGTCGCGCATGTGCCGGCGCGCGATGCGCTCGATCGCCTCGGGGATGGTCGCCGAGAACAGCATGGTCTGCCGCTCCTCGCGGGGCGGCAGCGTCTGCAGGATGTTCTCGATCTCCTCCTGGAAGCCCATCGACAGCATCTCGTCGCACTCGTCGAGGACGAGGAACTTGATGCCGCCGGTCTTCAAGGTCTTGCGCCGTATGTGGTCGAGCACCCGCCCGGGCGTCCCCGCGATGATCTGCGCGCCCGCGGTGAGCGCGTCGATCTGCGGCTTCATCGGGGCGCCGCCGTAGATCGGCACCACCGCCAGCTGCCGCCGCCGCGTGATCCGCTTCAGCTCGTCGGACACCTGCAGCGCCAGCTCGCGGGTCGGCGCCAGGATCAGCACCTGTGCCCCGCTCGAGGTCGGGTCGAGCCGCTGCGCGATCGGGATGCCGAACGCCGCGGTCTTTCCGCTGCCGGTGCGCGACTGGACCATGATGTCGCGCCCCTCCATCACGTCCTGGAAGACCGCGGTCTGCACCTCCATCGGCGCCAGGTAGCCCATGTCTGCCAGGGCGTCCTGGATGTCGGCGTCGAGGTTCATCCCGGCGAAGCCGCTGACGGGAAGCTCGGCTTCGGACTCGGAGACTTCGGAGGCGACGACGAACTCGTCGCCTGGGGCGTCCGTCGCGACCGCCTCGTCGGCGGTGGCCGGACCGTTCTCATCGATCATGTTGTGTCTTTCTACTGGGCCGGCGGGCTACGGTGCGGCTCGCGGAGTGGGCTCGGCTCCGCCGCGGGGTGCCGGCCGCACGGCCGAGCGCTCCCTTGCCTTCTCCTCGAAGGCATTGCGCGACAGGTCGAGCGCGCGCCGCATACGCGCCAGCTCGGCTGCTTGTTCATCGTCGAATCGTACGAGGAGGCTCTGATACTTGAGCCACATGGGCCTGAGATCGTCGTGCACCTGCGCGAGCCGATCGTAGGCGACCCCCATCCTCGTGTCCGCCAGCTCGGAGAATCTGCACTGGGCGTTGACGACATCCCACTCGTCGCGCCAAGCCCGCGAGAATTCCTCCCACCTGGTCGATACCTCGCTGCGGTCGCCGCTCGGCGACGCCGTCGAGACGAGCTCGCAGGTCTTGCTGCCGAGCTCGTTCAAGAGTCCGAGTACACGCCGGTGGCAGTCGAGCAGCACCACCGGGTCCGGATCATCGACCGTGAGGGCCGACTGCGGGAGCTCGATCGCCGGGCGGCGAAAGAAGAGCTCCTTGAACACGGACGCGGTGAGGAGCGCGAAACCAAAGGCGGCAGTCCCGAGATAAATCACAGTCAAGGCCTGCCGATACCGCCGGAACTCGTTGGATCTCTTGCTATCTAAGGACACAGGACACGTCGGTCGCCGAGGACCATAGCGGTCCGCCCCTCCGACGTCAAGGCGCGCTCGTCCTACGGGTCGGGAAGCACGACCCGGACCGCGCCTGCCTCGTCGCTGGCCCAGATGCCGCGCAGATGGGCGGGAGGCTCGCAGTCGGCGTCGCCGATCTCGAGGACGCGGGCGCAGTAGTCGTCCGCCCCCAGCTGGTAGAGCCGGAGCTCGGCGCCCACCACCGGGTCGCCGCGCCGGTCCCTGACCAGGCCGCGGGCGTACGAGGCCGGCGGCAGGACCAGCTCGCCGAGATCGAGCGATTCGCCGATGGGCGGGATCTCGATGTCCTCGAACGTCCAGCTGGGCGCCGCGGACGAGAAGGGCGCCGGGCTCACGTCGACGTCGTAGGTGGCGTTCTCCCCGGCGAGCTGGCGGTCGACCCAGACCAGGAAGGCGCCGGAGTCGTCGGTGGTCGCGGTGGGGAACTGGAGCTGCGACAGGATGGCCTCCGCCTCGTCCGACTCGACCATCAGCCGCAGGCTGGAGGAGGCCGACGCCTCGACCGGAGCGCTGGCGACCGGGTCGCCGGCGGAGGTCAGCGCCGTGCCGGTCAGCGCGGCGCGCCGGCTCAGCGTCACCGGCTGCAAGACCTGACCCGAGCCGCCCACCCCGACCGGCACCTCGAGCGCGAAGGCCGACTGGAACTGCGAGTCGGGCGGCGGCACGACCTGCACCGCGTAGACCCGGTTCTCCTCGTCGCCCGGGTAGAGCTCGATCTCGGCCACCCCCGGCTCGGAGGTGTCGAGCGAGGTGGTCACCGCCTCGGCGCTGAACGTCACCTCGATGTCGCGCAGCTCGCCGTCGGGCAGCGGGAAGGTGGTGGCCAGCTTGACCGCGGCGCCCGGCACCGGCTCCTGGCCGCCCGCCGAGCCGAGCGCCTCGACCGGCAGCCGGAAGGTGGTGGGCGCCGGCGCGCTCGGCATCACCAGCGGCGGGTCGATCACGTGCTCGACCAGCTCCCCCTCGACCGGGTCGCGGACGAACTCGCCCTTGAGCCGCAGGGTCGGCAGGATGGCCTCGGGCGCCGGCTGCACCAGGATGTCGAACTCGTCGAGCATCTTGATCGGCACGCGCAGGGTGAAGCAGCCGTCCTCGTCGGTATAGGAGCGCGACGAAGCGCTGGTCTGCGGCGAGAGCGGGGTCCAGCGGCCGAGCGTCTGCACCTGCATGTCGGCGTAGGGCGTCCCGTCGCCGACCACGTTCTGCACGCAGCCGCGGATGGTCTTGAGGTCGGCGGGATCCCCCAGCACCCACTCCACCGTGTGATCGGCGTCGGCGGTGATGGTGAGCTGTCGCGGCGGCGCCACCTCGCCGGGCGCCATGTTCTCGCCGCCCGCCGTGTCGTCGGGCGTGATGATGATGCGGTACTCCGCCGCCGGATCCTTCGGGAGCAGGAACGAGAACGCGCTCTCGCCGGGACTCACTGCGCCGGACGCCACGATAGTGCGACTGAGCACTGGGCCGCCGGCGAAGCCGCTGGCCCGCTCGATGGTGATCTGCGCCCCGACCGAGCGCTCCGGGCCGCAGTCGTACATCGGATCGGGATCCACCTCGATGTCCGGGCAGGCCAGGAGCACACGGCCGCTCACCGTGACCGCCGGCGGGAAGTCGAGCCCGACGATGGTGCCGTCGTCGGCGATCGACAGGGCGGGGATGACCGCCACCGGCAGATCGGTCCGGTCGTCGGGCGGCACCAGCACGGCCGCGAAGATGACTCCTTCGGGCGGGTCTCCCCAGCAAACGCCCTCGGCACAGACCTCGCCGTGCGCGCTGTCGCAGTCGCTGGTGTCCTCGCACATCGGCGCGGGCCCGTCGTCGACGCTGCTGATGCAGGCCGAGGCGAGGAGCGACATCGCTATGGCGAGGCTCGGTTTCATCCTGGCGGCGTGACTGGCTGGCAGCTCATCACCCAGCTGCTGATGGTGGAGGAGGCCTTCTCGGGCTCGGCGAGCGCGCGATAGGGCGGCTGGCCGAATGCGTCGGGATCCGAGTCGAGGATGAAGGAGCGGTCGGCGACCATCGCCTCTAGTACATGATTCGCCTCGTCGGTCGACGGGATCGAGTTGCAGAGCGTCTGCGTCGGACAGGCCATGAACCGCGTCGCAGTTCCGTTTGGCGGCACCTGGCAAGACGCAAGAGCAGGGGTCGGCGCGTTGGTCGGAAGCCGGTTGTAGTCTACGTAGAGCTGGACAAAGAGCGTGTCGTCGGTGTCCGCGTCGGTCACCTCGAGAGTCATGGGACGCTCGAGACCGCTGTGGTCGAGCAGGATGGGGCCGGGGAAGGCGAACTCGGTTGGCTGGGCGGACAGGATCACCGGCGGCGAGCCTGAGCCCGCGTCCTGGCTCGCCGGCTCGAGGTCCGGCGGGATGAGACAGGCGAACTGCATTCCCCCGATCAAGGAAAGCACTGCGCGTGCCACCCGACCAGAAGTTTGCAATCTCGCGGATCTGCGCTCTCCACAGGCAAGATCCGACCTCGCCGATCGAGACATCGCTGTCATGGTGTCTGGTGCTCCATCACGTTGATCGCCCTGTCGTTTTTCAGGCTCAGTTCTGCTCCTGATCCTCTTTTTCGAGGTGGCGGAAGATGGTGCGCGGGTCGACGCCGAGGTCACGCGCGGTCTTGGTGCGGTTGCCGTTGTTCAAGGCGAGCACCTCGTTGATGTAGTCGCGCTGGAACTTCTCCTTGGCCGCCGCCAGCGAGAGGATCGACGGCAGGTTGTCGCCCGATAGGCCCAGGTCCTCGGGGCCGAGCAGGTTCCCCTCGGCCAGGACGATCGCCTTCTTCAGCCGGTTCTCGAGCTCGCGGATGTTGCCCGGCCAGTCGTACTTCTTGATCGCGACGGCGGCGTTGGGCGAGAAGCCCTTCACCTTGGTGTCGTACTCCTTGGCGTAGCGCGACAGGAGGTAGCGGGCGATGACCGGGATGTCGTCGCCGCGGTCGCGCAGCGGCGGCAGGTGCAGGTTGACCACGTTCAGCCGGTAATAGAGGTCCTCGCGGAACCGGCCGTGCCGGATCTCCTCCTCGAGGTCGCGGTTGGTCGCCGCCAGGATCCGTATGTCGACCGACTCGGGGCGGGTGTCGCCGACCCGGACGACGATCTTCTCCTGGATGGCCCGGAGGATCTTCACCTGGAGGTTGAGCGGCATCTCGCCGATCTCGTCGAGGAAGAGGGTGCCGTTGTCTGCGGTCTGGAACTTGCCCGCCTTGTTGGCCACCGCCCCGGTGAAGGCGCCCTTGACGTGGCCGAACAGCTCGCTCTCGAGCAGGTTCTCCGGGATGGCGCCGCAGTTGATGGTGACGAACGGCTTGTCCTTGCGCGGCGAGCGCCGGTGGATCTCGCGGGCGATGAGCTCTTTCCCCGTCCCGGTCTCGCCTGTGATGAGGACCGAGATGTCGGTGGCCGCCACCTTCTCCACCTTGCGGAAGACCTCCTGCATCGGGCGGCTGGTCCCCACGATGTCGCCGAAGCGCAGCTCCTCGAGCTGGCGCGAGAGCTGCTGGTTGTCGACCTTGAGCTCGTTCAGCAGCATGGCGTTGGCCACGATGAGCGAGGCCTGTGCCGCGAACATGGTCAGGACCCGCATCATGTCGTCCTGGAAGAGATCGACGATGGAGTCGTTGCCGACGTAGATGAGGCCGATGATCTTTCCCTTCTCGAGCAAGGGGACGCAGATGACCGAGGTGAGCTTCAGCTTGATGACGCTGAGCGAGCTCTGGAAATCGGTGTCGTTCATCGCGTCGGAGATGATGACCGGGCGGCGGGTCTCGACCACCTTGGCCACGATGGAGTCGCTGAGCTGCGACACCGCGTCGGCGATGTTCTCCCGCTTGAGGTTGCGCGCCACCTTCACGTCGACGTGGTCGCCCTCCATCAGGATGAGGAATCCCTTGTCGGCGTTGGTGATCTCGATGACCGAGTCCATCAGCTCGTTCAGGAGGTCGAGGAGGTCGTGCTTCTCCATCAGGCGGGCGGAGAAGTCGTGCAGCTTCTGGTAGGCGTCGAGGTCGGCGATGGTCTCGGCCGCGTCCACCTCGGCCACCGGCGCGTCGTCGAGCAGCTGGAAGCGGAGCTCGATGGGCCCGATGACGATCTTGTCCTCGTGGGTGAGCCGGTGCTTCTTGCGCTTCTTGCCGTTGATCGACACCTCGTGGCGGCGCGACGCCGTCGCGATGGTGTAGACCTGCCCGTCGAAGTGGATGTGGGCGAAGCTCTCCGGCACCAGGGGATCGGGCAAGATCACGTCGCACTCGCCGGACGAGCCGAGCGAGGTGATCTTCTTGTAGAGGTGGTAGACCGTCGGTCCCTTGCCGGGTATCTGTACGCGTAACGAAGGCATGGTCAGAACTCCCATGAGAGCGCCGCACCGGCGCCGTCGGGGGTTATCATCGGCGTGAGGCGGAGAGAGCTCTCCTTGTCCTCGCGCTCCTCGCGCATCAACTGCTCGATGGTTTCCTTCTTCTCGTCCTCGGTGAGCGGCCGGGCCTCCTCCGAGTAGTTGACGAAGCCGTCCACCACGCCCCAGGCCATGGCGCCGATGCACATGCCGGCCGAGGTGATCTCGAAGATCTGCAGGAGGCGGGCGCTGTCGACCTCGGTGAGCGGCACCTTGCCGTCGGGGTACTTGCCGCGGAGGTAGGTCCAGATGACGAACGAGGTCGCGCCCAGGCCGACCTCGGTGGCGGCGAAGAAGATGCCCTTGCCCGGCTGGTTGTTCTGGAACTGGCCGACCCCGAACGGGATGAGGTTCCTGAGGTAGTTCTTCCGCTCCTTGACCCGGATGAGGTCGACCGACTTCAAGAACTTCTGCCGCTCGCGGGCGCGCCGGGTGCGTTCCTCGATCTTGCGCGCCTTGTCGTCGAGCTCCTTCTTGCGCTTCTCGAAGAACGCCGTCGCCTGGGTCGAGAACCCGTAGCCCGAGATGTCGAGCGTGGTGTCGAGGTTGATGGCGGCGTCGAACTCGGCCCGGGCGGTGTCGAGCTGGCCGATCTCGAAGTTGGCGACCGCCAGGTGGAGGTGGGCGTCGAGCACCTCCCTGGCGTCGTCGAGCTGGCTGGTCGGATAGAGCAGCCCGGAGAACAGGATGGCGGCCTGCTGGTACTGGCCGGAGCGGAACACGGTGCGGGCCTGGACGAAGCTCTTGGACGGATCGGCCGACGCCGGGGCGCTGGCCAGGACCGCGGCGACGGCGATGGCTACTTGAACTCGCCGCACGTGACGTCCTTGCTCTCGCCGGCCTCGACGACCACGTCCTGCTTGTTGTACTTGCCGTCGGGCAGGGTGAACTCGACCTTCACCTTGGCGCTGCCGCTGGTCTCGTCGACCTTGATCGTCCTGGCCTGCCCGAGCGGCTGGTAGTCATCGGCGATGAGCACCTCGGCGCCCTTGACCGCGCATTTCGCGGCGACCGTGGCCGGCTTGCGCGGCAGCTGGATGAGGACGGTCGTGCCGCCGACCGCGCTGGCGGCGATGGTCTCCGACTTGGGCTTGCAGCACTTGTCGCTCTTCGCCGAAACGGTCACGTCGCCGGCCGGCACCTGGATGTCCGTCTGCCCCTGTATGGGAAGCCAGGGACCTTCGCCCACCCGGTAGAGGGCGTCGACGTTGCTCGGGTTGACGCGGAGGGTGAAGGTGCGCTTGCTCGGCTCAGGCGTTGGGCCGGCGTCCTTCTTCTCGGGCGGTTTCTTGCCGGTGCCGCCGCCGTTGTTGACCGGGTGGCGCGGGCCGGCGTCGCGGCGGACGGCCGGTTGCCTCGGGCCGGCGTCGCCAGGGCCTTCTGCCGCGGGGGCGGCGGCGTCGAGCCCGGCCGCGGGGGCGGCGCCGGCGTCGGCGAGGGCACCGCCCGAGGTGGCGAGGGCAGGGTCGCCGCCGCTGTCGCGCCGGTCGATGATGAGCTTGCGCGCCGCCAGCGCCCCGCCGCCGAGCAGGAGCAGGGCGCCGACCAGCATGGCGGTGTTCACCCACTTCCGCTGGCGCGACAGCTTCTCGATCTCGTCGAGCACCTCGCGGTTCTTCGGGTCGAGCGTCAAGACCCGGTTGAAGAGCTCGAGCGCAGCGTTCCGGTCGTCCTTCAGCTTCTCGCGGCCGCGCGCCGCCAGGTGGGCGATCAGCCGCGCGGGGAGCGCCATCTCGTAGCTGACCGGCGCCCCGAAGAAGCGGCCCAGCTCCTCGCGCGTGCTGCCCAGGCCGCTGCCGGCCAGGTAGCTCTCCAGGGCGCGCTGCATCTCCGAGACGTCGCGGTAGCGGGCGTCCTTGTCGTGCGCCAGGCACTTCTTGATGATGGCGCCGAGCTCGTTGCCGACCAGCGGGTTGACCTTGCTCGGGTCGGTGTAGCTGGTCTCGGCGATGCGCTTCAGGATCTCGTGCGGGTTCTTGCCGCGGAACGGCAGCTCGCCGCAGCACAGCTGATACAGCACCACGCCGGCGGCGAAGACGTCGGTCCGGAAGTCGAGCTTGCCCCCCTCGACGTGCTCCGGCGCCATGTAGGCCGGCGAGCCGAGCAGCTGGCCGGTCACGGTCAGCCGGTGGTGGTCGAGCATCTGGGCGATGCCGAAGTCGGTCAGCTTGATGACCCCGTCGTTGCGGATCATCACGTTCTCCGGCTTGACGTCCCGGTGGAGGACCCCGAACGAGTGGGCGTGGCCGAGGGCGCGGCACACCTCGACGGTGATCATCGCGCCGACCTCGGGGTACTTGATCTCGTGCTCGGTGATGAACTGCTTGAGAGTCTGGCCGTCGATGAACTCGGTGACGATGTAGCTCTCCTCCGAGTCGTTCCCGGAGAAGTCGAAGATCTCGAGGATGTTCTC
>Ga0111539_10002537_pt1 | contig 24179 bp, 17 predicted proteins | sample RhiMethybrSRZTD1_FD_79667 | JGI IMG/M metagenome (GOLD analysis project Ga0111539, IMG submission 79667) | Populus rhizosphere microbial communities from Tennessee, USA - Rhizosphere MetaG P. TD hybrid SRZTD1 (version 2) (version 2) | ecosystem: Host-associated > Plants > Roots > Rhizosphere >...
ATTGTCGACCCAGATGCCGTAGATCTCCGCCGTCGGCTGGTTCATCTGCGACGACCACGTGCGCCCGCCATCAGTCGAGACATTCGCGCCGCCGTCGTTTGACTGGATCATGATCCGGCTGTCTTTTGGGTTGATCCAGATGTCGTGGTTGTCGCCGTGCGGTGTCCGAAACGGCGTGAACGTATTACCGGCGTCAGTAGATTTGTAGAAGCCTTCTGCACCTGCATAGACCACGTCGGCGTTCGATGGATCCGCGCCAAGCGTGGTGTAGTAAAACGGCCGTTGAATCAACGCGCTTTGCGAATTGATGAGCGCCCACGTTTGGCCTGCGTCCTCGGAGCGATAGAAACCACCGCCCGGCCTTGCCTCGACGAGTGCATAGATTCGATTTGGTTTGGCGTTGGTGACGGCCAGATTGGCCTTTCCGATCAACTCATTCGGAAGGCCGTTAGAGATCTTCGAAAAGTGTTCACCGCCATCCGTGCTCTTGTAGAAACCACCTTCGCGTCCACCGCTGATGATGGTCCAGGGCTTACGTTCGAGATGCGACATCCATGCGTAAACAACGTTTGGATTGCCCGGTTGCAATTCGACGTCCATCGCGCCGATAGCGTCTGAGATGAACAGCACTTTGCGCCACGTCTGCCCGCCGTCAGTTGTTTTGAAAATACCGCGCTCCTCGTTCGACTTAAATACGTCGCCGCCGGCTGCGACCCAAACGATGTCGGGATTCGTCGGATGAATGCGAACGGCGCCGATCTGACCGGCGTTGTAGAGCCCGATGAATTTCCATGTTTGACCGCCATCAGTCGACTTGTACACACCACGGCCGGTCGAAACGTTGCTACGCACGCTGTCTGATCCGGTGCCGAGATAAATAATGTTGGGATCTGAATCGGCGACTGCGACAGAGCCGGTTGAGCCGAGCGGAATCTTGCCGTCAGTGATTGGAGTCCAGGTTGCGCCGCTGTCGATCGTGCGAAACAAGCCACCGCTCGCAACGCCCATATAGAACGTCTTCGGTTGCGAAGGGACTCCAGTCACCGTCGTCACGCGTCCACCACGTGCTGGACCAACGAGCCGGTACCGCAATCCATTGAAGAATGATGAGTCGACAGTTTGTGACGCAACAGGAATCGCGAGCAGCAGAAGAGTGAGCAATACAGAACCGGACCGAAACATTACGCGACCTCCAGCGACAAAGAAGCACAAAAAGCCCAAATGATCCACCTTATTTTTGTGTTTTTTGTGCTTCTTGTGCCGACTGATTATGTAGCAGGTGCGAACCAACCGCGAATGCTTCGCGCGACTTGCCTGAAGAATCGAAGAATTTTTCTGAAGACCAGAAACGAGATCATTAACCCGGCACCGACAATTACGAAGATCAGCACGGGCACGAAGACAGACGCCACAATGGAAAGAACTGCGAGGATATCTTCGGTGATGCTGGCGACCCAATTCGACACCGGCTCCGGGCTCGCATTTAACATGGCCCGCGTTGCGGCTTTGGTTCCGTGAGAGCTTAATGCCAAACCGCCGCCCAGCAAGAGCGCGATCACCTGGATGCTGCGGTCGAAGTCTCCGAACGCGCTTGCCGCCAGAACGGCGCCTGCCGGAATTCGAATAAAGGTATGAATCACATCCCAGGTGCTATCGACGTATGGGACTTTGTCGGCGACAAACTCAATCACATACAAAACGACGGCGATGCCGATGACCCACGGGCTCGTGAGCACCTCGAGCTCGCCGGGAAGTTGCAAATGCGAGAACCGGCCGAGCAGACCGAGCGTGGCCACGGCGGCGTAAAGATTGATTCCCGACACCCACGAGGCGCCCATCGCGATTGCGATTGTGGAGATCAGTTGAGTCATCGGCGTTGAATTATAACAAGCAACTTAGCCGCAAAAACGCTCAAAAAGCACAAAAAGGGTTTTCTAAACACTCCGGATTCAATTAACTTAACGCCACCGCATGCAGCTTCTGGAGTACACACCTGCTTTCGACGTAGACGCCGCCGCAGCGATTGCCGGCGAACACTTCGGGATTCGTGCGTGTGCGCAGGCGTTGCCGAGTGAACGCGACCAGAACGTTCTCTTAACGAATCAGGCTGGGGAAAAGTTTGTACTGAAAATCGCGAACGCGCTCGAGTCGCGCGAGTTTCTCGAAGCACAGAACTCGGTTCTCAAATATCTCGAGCGGCGTCTGTCGATCTGTCAGAAGCTCCTGGCGTCAACGTCGGGTGAAGAAATCGTGAGCGTGAAATCGCATTTCGTTCGCATGGTTCACTATCTTCCCGGCGTGCCGCTGGCGGAGGTCGGGCCACACTCGACCGGGTTGCTATACGATCTCGGTCGCAACCTCGGACAATTGGCGCAAGCTCTTGCAAGTTTCGATCATCCGGCGGTGCATCGCGACTTTCACTGGGATCTCGCGAACGGCAACCGCGTAGTCAATGAATTCGCCGAGTTGATCGATAACGCTAGCTTGCGTGAGCTGGTGTTGAAGTGCAGGTATGAGGCGCCGGAGGGTTTGCGACGAAGTGTGATCCACGGTGACGCGAACGACTATAACTTACTCGTGGATCCGCAAAGCATGACCGTCACCGGTCTGATCGATTTCGGCGATATGATTTACAGCTACACTGTCGGAGATCTCGCGATCGCGATTGCTTATGTGATACTCGATAAGGCGGATCCTCATGCGGTTGCTGCGGAGATCGTACGCGGTTATAGAAGCGAGTTTGCTTTGCTTGAACAGGAAGTCGATGCGCTGTGGCCACTGGTACGTTTACGACTGGCGATGAGCGTTTGTCTTGCGGCGCATCAACTCCGGCAACAGCCTGAGAACAAATATCTACAAATCAGCCAGCAGGCGATTGAAGAGAATTTGCCACGGATTTACGCGGATGAAAAAGGATTTATTTAGAGATAGACAGCGGCTGCTTGGGCGCAATTTGAGTGTTGCGTACGAGAAGCCGCTGAACATCGTGCGCGGTGCGATGCAGTATCTTTTTGATGCTGAAGGGCGTCGGTATCTCGATGCGTACAACAACGTCGCGCATGTTGGTCACTGTCATCCGAAAGTGGTTGCGGCAGGTCAGCGGCAGATGGAGCTGTTGAATACCAACACGCGGTATCTGAGCGAGCTGATTCTCGAGTATGCAGAGAAACTCACGGCGACGCTGCCCGAAGGTTTGAACGTCTGTTACTTCGTCAACTCCGGGAGTGAAGCAAACGAACTCGCAATTCGGCTTGCACGCGCGCACACGAAGGCGCTGGAGATGATCGTGTTGGACCATGCGTATCACGGAAACACGACTACGCTAATCGATCTCAGTCCTTACAAACACAACGGTCCGGGAGGTAAGGGAGCGCCGGCGTGGGTGCACACTGTGGCGCTTCCTGCTTCGGAACTGGACGCCACTGAGGTTGTTAACCAAATACGACCGCACCTCTGTGGTTTCATAGCTGAGTCGCTGCCAAGCGTGGCCGGACAGATCGTACTTCCTCAAGGCTATCTCGGAAGAGTTTATGAGGCAGTGCGCAGTGGTGGCGGAGTCTGTATTGCGGACGAAGTACAAACCGGATACGGGCGGATTGGTACGCATTTCTACGGGTTCGAAATGTACGGCGTAGTCCCGGATATTGTTGTGCTCGGCAAACCGATCGGCAACGGTCATCCGATCGGTGCAGTAGTCACGACGCGAGCAATTGCAGACTCGTTTGATAACGGAATGGAATTCTTCAGCACGTTTGGCGGAAACAATGTGTCGTGTGCGATTGGAATGGCTGTTTTGGAGGTCGTTCAGGAAGAGAACTTACAAGACCATGCGCGTGCAGTTGGCGAACGCTTACTCGAAGGTCTGCGATCGTTGCAAAAGCGCTGCTCGCTGATTCACGACGTGCGCGGCTCGGGGTTTCACCTCGGCGTCGAGCTCGTGCGGGATTTGGAACCCGCCACTCGCGAAGCAAACCGGATCGTAAATCGAATGCGCGAACAAGGCATTCTGATCGGCACGGACGGGCCACACCACAACGTCCTCAAAATCAGGCCCCCCATGCCGTTCGACGCCACAGACGCAGATCAACTCATAACCACACTCGATGAGTCATTTAAGGGCCTCATCCTGTAAATCCCGTTACATCCTGCAAATCCTGTCTAAAAGGTGACAGGATGAACAGGATGTAACAGGATTTACAGGATGATCTTATTAATTCGCGGCGGCTTTTTTCTCCGGGAAGAGGGTTACTTTTACGTAGGATTGGGTGTTTAGATATTGGTTTGCTGCGTCCTTCACCGTTGCAGCATCGAGTTTCTTGTAGAGGTCGGGGATGAGCCAGAGGCCGGCCGGATCCTCGTTGTGATAGAACCGCTGCATGATCTGGTTTAAGAGATAAGCATTCTGCTTGCTGTTGGTCTCAAACTCACGCAGCAACGCCTCTTTCTCGTCATTCAGTTGCTTCTCAGTCGGCCCCTCAGCCTTGAACTTCTCAATCTCCCCAAACACTCGCTTGATCAGATCGTCGGTCCGATCCGGCGAACAACCAAACTGTATCGTGATCGAGTATTCCTGTTTCGGAAACTTCTGATAACCGTAAGCCGCGGTAATGCTGTAAGTACCGCCGAGCTCTTCCCGGATCAACTCCAGCAGTCGTGTTTGCAGTATCTCCGACATCGAGCGGATCGCGATGCGCCGCCCCTGATCGAAAGCAAATGGCCCAGTGAAAACGATCGCCGCTCGACTCTTCGGTTCGATCCCTTTCTCCACCTTCTTGTCAACAACTCCGACCGGCAACTTTACGCCGACATCCTTCCACGACTCTTTTCGTTTGAGCGAAGGAAGCGCGCCAAGATAGCGCTCTACAAGCGGCTTCATAGTCGCTTCATCAAAATTGCCCACGAAGTAGAACGTGAAGTCACTCGCATCCGCGAAACGATCCTTGTAGAACGCGAGTGACTTATCGAGATTCCATTCGTCAATTGAGGCGGCCGTTAACATCTGCCGGCGTGGATGATTCTGGTACCGTGCACTGTTGAGCGCCTCGAAGAAGGCAAACTCCGGAATCGCGCTTTGATTGTTCATGAATGTCCGCGCCTGCGTGGCCTGCGCTGCAAATGCATTCGCGTCTGCTCTCGGTTGTGTAAACCGGAGATAGATGAGTTGGAACATCGTTTCCAGATCCCTGGGCGAACTGGAGCCATTCAAACCCTCTTCAAGCTCACCGATAAATGGAGTTGCGAAAGCCACCTTGCCTGCCAGCATCTTGCCGAGATCGATGGCGCTGAACTTGGCTACACCGCCTGCATTAATCACTTGTGTGGCCGTGCTCGCCGGAATGTACTCGGCATCACTGACCATCGACGTTCCGCCAGGGCTGCTGGCTCGAAAGAGGATTTCGTCGGCTCGAAAGTTAGTGGGTTTGAGCACGACCTTCACTCCATTTGCGAGCTCCCAGATGGTGAGGCCCGCTTTGTCGTTCGTGGTTGTGTTCACGATCTTGCCCGGTGCGGGTAACGACTCGAGCAGGACCGCCGACGCAACCGTATCGACGTACGGCTTAACCTCTACAGAGGCGGAATCTTTGATGACCGTTGCAAGCTTTGCCTGATCCGGAATCGTCAGTCCGGCTTTCTGTGGCGCCGTTACAATCACCAGCCGGTTTTGATTGGTAAGTGGAAACCATTCACGCGCGAGCTTGTTGATCTCAGTGAGCGTGATCTCGGGCAGAAGACGCTTGTGCAGTGCATATTCATCATCCGCGCTCGGCAACGTTTCATTGATCAGAAAGTTGCGCACATATTCACCGGCACGACTGGCCGCCAGAGTGTTGTCTTTCTCGAGCGCGAGCCGCTCGTAGGAACGCAGGACACTTGCTTTTTGTCGGGCCAACTCCGTCTCTGTAAACCCGAAGCGGGCGACTCGTTCTGCTTCCGTTAGTAATGCTTGTAAACCACGTTCGACGCTATCTTCCTTAACAAGCGCACTCAGAAATGCGATCTCCTTCGTGCGCGCCAGAAATCCACCTCGTCCGCCAAAGCCCATGACAAATGGTGCATCCGGCTTTTGTGTGAGCTCAGAAAATCTCGCGTTCAGCATCCCGGCAAAGAGCCGATCGACTGTCTTCTGCCGATAAGCGCCAACCGTACCTTCCGGACGTGCGGGCAACAGCGTGTCGATCTCGACACTTGTCGTCGACGTCTCTTTGTCGGTGTTAATGGAGAAACCGATGTCTGACCGATCGGGAACGTCGTACGTTTGCCGTTCTTTCGGCGACGGATGAGCCGGGATGGATGCGAAATGAGTATTGACGAGTTTTTCGACTTCCGACTTATCAAAGTCACCGACCGCAACCACAGCCATCAGATCCGGCCGATACCAGTCTGCATAAAACTGCTTGATTCGCTCCGGCTTGCCGTTCTGAATGATCTCAGGGAGACCAATGGGAAGACGGTTCGCATAACGGGAACCCTTGAACATTACGGGGAATAATTTTTCCGCATTGCGCATTCCCGCGCCGCGACCTGAACGCCATTCTTCGAGAACGACACCACGTTCTTTCTCGATCTCGGCCGGATCGAAGGTGACGTTGTGGGCCCAGTCTTCGAGCACCTGAAACGCGCGGGCCATTGCTTCCGGTTTGTCTGTCGGAACCGTAAGCATGTAGACCGTCTCATCGAAGCTCGTGTACGCGTTGATGTCGGCGCCGAAGCGCATGCCTAACGATTCGATGAAAGAAATAAGTTCGTGCTTGGGGAAGTTCTTCGTGCCGTTGAAGGCCATGTGTTCGACGAAGTGGGCCAGTCCGCGCTGATCGTCGTCTTCGAGAACCGCGCCAGCCTTCACCACGAGCCTGAGTTCGGCGCGCTTTTCCGGTTTCTTGTTGGGCCTGATGTAGTAGCGCAGGCCGTTGGGAAACTTGCCCATCGTGATCTGAGGATCAACCGGCATTGGTTGTGTCAGCGGTGTTTGACCGTGGACCCCAATGCTGACGAGGGCAGTGATGACTACAAGAAGGATGATCTTCTGCATGGCAGTCTCCGTAACGCGAGTGAACGCGGATTAGGAACGATTAACGATTGACGAATCGAAAGCGGCGGAAACGTTGAGCGAAGCGATGCTGGTTTTCGGCGAGATCCCGGTTGAGGATAAACGAGAGTGAGCTCCCTTTCGCTGTCCAGCCATCATTTGAATATGCGATCGGCAGATCGATAGAGGTGTTGTCGTCTTTCGTCCAGGCGTTACCCGAGACCTGCTCGCATCTCAGTAAATAGTGTTCGATGCCGGTGAAAACGCTGCGCCAGTAACCACCGTAAAGAGTCTTGTAAACAATTCCGTCGACCTCTACATAAACTCTGTTTCCGCTGAGGATTTTGTAATTAATGCGGCCAAGCAAATCGAGCAGACGACACTGCTCGCGTGCGGTTGGATCTGCGACTGGCGAATGAAAACTCAGAAGATCATCGGGCGTTGCGTCGTCTTCGCGCCACGCTTCGGGTTTGTACGGTTTTACTTGGGGCCGACGATTTTCGTTACTCATCCGGCACTCCGAACCTGTCTTCCATTTCGGGATTAGGATGAGGGTAGTTTATTCTCGAAACGAGCAGAAAGCCAGCATTTTTACGACCGATCAAGGGGGTATACGAAAAGTTGGAAAGGGAACGGCAAAAACTACTTCATTTTGGTTTAGCTCTCGGCTTGGTCCTCTTAACTATAACGGGATGCAATCGTGAAAATGTCGCACAACCAGGTTTGGATAATCGAATCATGACGGGTCCGATTGTTTATGTTGCTCTTGGAGATTCAACTGGGGTGGGTGTTGGCGCGAGGGACGGTGGCTATGTATTGCGGCTTTTCAATCGTCTCATCGAACGGCGGCCGGGGTCGAAGCTGACGAACCTTTGTGTCAGTGGCGCGACGACCGAAGATCTCGTGCGGGGGCAGTTACAGCGTGGTGTTGATATGAATCCCAATCTGGTAACTGTCGGCATCGGCATCAACGACATCGGACATGGTTTGACAATCGATCAATTCGGGACAAATTACGAAAAGATTCTCAGCATGCTCCGCGAAAAAACTCACGCCCGGATCGTGGTAACTAACATTCCCGACATTTCGAGTGGGCCGCGTATTCCAGGCTCGCTGCGGAGTGAGTATCAGCGGCAGATCATTAAATTTAATGAGCGTCTGGAAGAGATTGCGACGCGGCATGGCGTGACCGTCTTCGATATGTTCACGATCTCGAAGCACGAACTTCCGTTGCATCCCGAGTATTTTTCGAGCGACGGATTCCATCCGTCTGATGAAGGCTATGAGATGTGGGCGAAGCAGATGTGGCCCACATTGGAGCGTGTGATCGGAGAATAACCAGGCCACGGATAACACGGAAGAAAATCCGGATCTAATCCGTTTTATCCGTGGCCCGCCGTTCTCCCGATACGGGATCGAAGAAATGCATTTTTTCTTTCATCATCCTAATCCACACCTGGCTGTCCTCGTCTGCGCGAAAGTCAGCCGGCGCGCGAGCAATTAACCTGTTACTACCGGCAGTAAGAAAAACGAAAGTTTCATTTCCCATTTGTTCTATGACGTAAACCGTCGCGGCGATGGCGCCGTCCTGTGGCTGTGATAGCACTTGAATGTGCTCCGGTCGAATGCCTTTTATTAACGGTGATTCCTCAATAAAGTTCATGCTTGGACTGCCGACAAACTCGGCGACAAATCGATTCGCAGGATAGTTATAAATGTTCATCGGCGTATCGAATTGCTGTAGCCGGCCTTTCTTCATCACTGCCACGCGAGATGCCAGTGTCATTGCTTCCGCCTGATCGTGCGTGACGTAGATGGTCGTGGTTCCGAGTTCGTGCTGCAAGTGTTTCAACTCGCCACGCATCTGCACCCGCAAACGCGCATCGAGATTTGAGAGTGGCTCATCCATCAGGTACGCGCGCGGCTCGCGCACGATCGCGCGCGCGAGCGCAACGCGCTGTCGTTCACCGCCGGATAGTTGTCGTGGTTTGCGATCCAGGAGTGATGCAATTTCGAGCATTGCCGCTACGCGCTTTACGCGTTCCGCGCGCTTGGCTTTGTCGAGTTTGCGCACGCGCAACGGATAGCCGATGTTTTCCGCAATCGTCATGTGCGGGTAAAGCGCGTAACTCTGGAACACCATCGCCAGATCGCGATGCTGCGTGGGCACGTCGTTAATGCGTTTACCATCGATGAGAATGTCGCCCGAGGTAACAGACTCGAGACCGGCAAGCATTCGCAGCGTGGTCGTCTTGCCGCAGCCGGATGGACCAAGCAGCACGATAAACTCGCCATCGTCGATCTTCAGCGACAGATCGTCGACGACGGTCGTGCTGCCGAATTCCTTGTTTACATTTTTGAACTCGATTCCCATCTATCCTTTGACTGCTCCCATCGACAATCCACGCACGAGGTATTTCTGCACTGCGAGAGCAAACACGAGAATCGGAATGATTGCGACTGTGGCAGCAGCGCTCATCACGCCCCACTTGATCTCGTACTGAGTCACGCGGCCCGCGATTCCCACCGGCAACGTCATCGCTGCATCAGTCTGCGTCAACACGAGGGCAAACAGGAATTCATTCCACGAAACAATCAAACAAAACACCGCTGTGGCCGCGAGACCCGGCGAAACCAGCGGCAACACCACGCGCACGAGGGCGCCCAGGCGTGAATCGCCGTCGATGAGTGCCGCTTCTTCGAGATCGCGGGGCAGATCGGCAAAGAAGCCGCGCATCATCCAGACTACGAAAGGGAGATTGAATCCGGTGTAGACGATGATCAGCGATGCGCGTGTGTTGAGTAGTTGCACGTCGCGCATCATGAGAAAGAGCGGGACAGCCGTGACGATTGCCGGAAACATTCTCGTTGAAAGAATCCACAATGAGAGCCGGCGATTGAGACGCCAGGGAAGTTCAAACCGCGCCAGCCCATAAGCCGCGAGTGTGCCGATCACGAGTGCGCACGCGGTTGAAGCAACGGCAACGATCGCACTGGTGAGCAGATAGTTTCCGAAACCGCGCGTGACGAAGGCGTCGTAGTAGTGCTCGAGTGTGGGCGTGAAAACAAACCACGGCGGCGGACTGGCAAACTGATCAACCTCAGTCTTCAGAGAGATCGTCAGCATCCAGTAAACAGGCGCGAGCGAGAACAACAATGCCGCGGTCAAAAGCGCATAGCGACCACCTTGTGCTATTTTGTGGCCCAATCTAAATCGTCTCTTTCGCCTGCAGAAACTTAATGTAAATCGCGCTGATCACATTTGTCAGTGCGAGTAACACAAACGACATCGCCGCCGCATAACCAAAATCAAAAAATCGAAACGCCGTGCGATAGATGTAGAGACTGATCGTCTCAGTCGCAAATCCGGGTCCACCTTCCGTCAGAATGAATATCTGATCGAACACACGCAGCAGATCCATCGTGCGCAGCAGCAGAACGATCAGGATCGACGGTTTCAACAGCGGCAACGTCACGTGCCAGAACGTCTGCCAGCGACTCGAACCATCGATCAACGCTGCTTCATAAGGCTCCTGTGGAATCGCCTGTAATCCTGCCAGCAGCACGAGAAAGACAAACGGCGTCCATTGCCAAACGTCGACCGCGATCACCGAAAGCATGGCGAGCTTTGGGGATGCGGTCCACGTCAAGCTCCCGGTGTTGATACCAAATTGTTTGAGCGTTTCATTGATGGCACCGAAGTTTGGATTCAGCATGAGACGCCAAATCACTCCCACGACAACCGCCGGCAGCATCATCGGGATCAGCAGACTCGCGCGAAACACTCCGCGACCACGAATCTGCTTATTCAGCAGCAGGGCGAGACCAAGACCAAGAAGAAACTCGCAGGTGAGTGCGGCGACGGCGTAAACAAAGGTGTGGGCGAGTGCCGTGAGAAAAAAATTATCCGACAGTAGACGCGTAAAGTTTCCGAGCCCCCAGGTGACGCCCGCAGCAGTCTCCTGTTGAAGACTGATCGTGATCGAATAGATGAGTGGATAAATCGAGAGTGCGAGGAGCACCGCGATTGCAGGCGCGAGAAAGAGTGCAGGCAAAAGCAGTTCGCGCTTATTGAGCGCGCTGAAGAATCTTCTCGATTTCCGCATTCGCCTGATTCATCGCTTCCTCGGGAGTCAGATCGCCGCTGTTGGCCTTTGAAAGAAAGATCCCAAAAGCGTTTTCAATTTCGTTCCAGTAAGGAGTGCGCGGGCGCGGTCTCGAGCTTTCGAGCGAACGTAATTGAGCCGGATAAGCGGGAAACTTTGCAACGAGCTCGGGATCCTGAAAGAGCGATTTGCGCGTGGGTGGATTGCCACGCAGCGCGGAGCGTTTCATTTGCTCGGCACTGGTGGCCCAAAGCAAAAAATCCATGGCCGCGTCTGCGTTGCGGGATTCGCGCGGAATTGCGATCAGCCAATTTCCGATTTCAGCCTGACCTGATTTTTGACCATCCGGCAACGTTGTGAACTCCATCTTCCCGATCACCTTCGACTTTGACTGGTCGCTGAATGAACTGATCCACGCGGGCCAGTTGATCGACATCGCGGCCGTTCCCTGCAACAGGTGTGCACCAACGTCGTCGGCGTTGAAACTCACATAACCGGGTGGCGAGTATTTGCCTAACTGGATCATGAATTCGAGTGCTGCGATTCCCTGGGAACTGTTGACGGCCGGCTTTCCGTTGGCGTCGAACATCTCTGCACCGAAAGCCCAAAAGATCGGCATGAAGTCGGCCACGGCAGCGTTGCCCTGGGCCGCGCGCTCGACGTAGCCATAGACTTGTCCACCATTCGCGCCTGCGGTTTCTTTCTCCTGGATTGTTTTGGCGGCCGCGAGCACGTCGTCCCAAGTCAATGGTGCTTTCATTAAATATTTCTCAAAAAGATCTTTACGATAGAAAAACAATTGGGAGTTTCCGACATAGGGAAGGGCGTAAAGTGAGCCGGTTTGATACGGATGGCGGCACAGGGCGAGCGAAGTAGCCACAAAGTCGCTGTCCGGGCCGGATTGCCCGCGGTTTTTGAGTAATGGCGTCAAGTCGGTCAACACCTGTTCGTGCGCGAATCGCGGGAACCACGGATCGTCGAGCATGATCAGATCGTAGGCGCCGGTGTGGGCCTTGAGATCTATTAATTCTTTCTCAAAAAGATTTGTATAAGGGAACTCCGCGATGTCGATATGAATGCCGGTTTGCTTTTCATAATCGGTGGCGGCCTGTTTGAGAGCCTCGCCTTCAACTCCGGAGACTACGGCAAGAGTGAGTTGTTTTCGGTGATTGCCCGTGCAACTTGTGAGCGTGAAACTTGTAAGTAAGACAAGTAATGCCAGGACCAGGAATTCGGTTACTCTCATATTTTTCGCCACAGATTAACACTGATGAAGCTGATCAGAACTGATAATATCGGTCTATGCGACAAATTGTAACGACTGCAAACGGGGACATCGATGTCCTCAAGGTGCAGGAGAAACCAAATCCCATACCACGCAACGATGAGGTTGTTATTCGAGTGCGCGCTGCCGGTCTGAATTTCGCAGATATTCTGGCCCGGCAGGGACTTTACCCGGATGGTCCGCCAAAGCCTTGTGTGATGGGATACGAGGTTAGCGGTGTTGTTGAAAGCGCCGGCAGTGATGTGAATAGTTCATTTGTCGGAAAGTCAGTGGTGGCGATGACGCGTTTTGGCGGGCAGTCAGATCTCGTCGCTGTCAAAGCCACACAGATATTTGAAAAGCCCGCGAAGTTGACCTTTGAACAAGCGGCAGCAATTCCGGTGAACTACCTGACTGCCTATGCGCTGCTGGTCGTGATGGGTTCTTTGCATGCGGGTGAGTCCGTGTTGATTCACAATGCGGGTGGTGGTGTCGGGCTCGCAGCACTCGATATTGCGAAGAAGGTCGGTGCAGTTACCTACGGAACGGCCAGCGCAGGTAAGCACCAGTTTCTAAAAGAACGTGGCTTGGACCATCCCATCGACTATCGCAAACAGGACTGGCAGCCGGAACTCCAGAAACTCACTAACGGTCTCGGAGTCGACCTGATTATCGATCCGATCGGAGGCGGGCACTGGAAAAAGAGTTATGCATCTTTGCGACATACCGGACGTTTGGGCATGTTTGGAGTTTCCACGGCGTCGGCAAATGGACTTGCCGGCAAGTTCAAATTGCTCAAAGCGGCGATTCAGATGCCGTGGTTTCACCCGCTTGCATTGCTTAACAAGAATCGCGGCGTGTTTGGTTTGAACCTCGGTCACATGTGGCATGAACCGGAGAAAGTTGCGGTCTGGATGCGCGACATCCTGCGCGGCGTCGAAGAAGAATGGATTCAACCGCACGTCGATCAGGTCTTCTCGTTTGACGACGCGGGCAAAGCACACCGAAGGCTCGAAGAGCGGAAGAATATTGGCAAGGTAGTGCTGGTGCCGTGAATTTATCGATCTTCAGACTGGCGCTTGGCGATGAAGAACGAGATCACCGTCGAATAAATCAGCCCGAAAACCAACGCAAACAAGAACAAACCGAAAAACGCTCCGGCTATAGTTGACGTTGGCGCATTTCCTGCTCCCGGTTCCACTGCCAGCCATTTGGTTCCAATAACGGCGATCACGATCGCAAAGAAGACGGAAAGCGTGACCGCATAAATAAAAGAGATCCCAAATCCGTTCTGGATGCCCTCTTTAAACGTTAATCTCTCGCCCTTCTCACGTTCGACTGCCTTGATGCCGAGGTAGATCATGATGAACTGGAGAACGTTAAAGAAGATCGGCGTGCCAGGCTGGTAAACGAGGGAAGCAGGATTCGTAACCGTGTAGTGGACAACAAGCAACCAGACGATGGCGCCCAGCGTAATCAGCAGTCCATACTTGAGTGGTGTTTTCATCTGTAATCAATCCGCGTCAATCTGTGGCTAGATATTTCTTATTCCCAGGCCGGTTTGATTTCTCCCTGTGCGTCGTGCCAGTAAGGCGCCCACGCGAGCGTCAAGAGTTTCACGGCGATGTTTGCTTTCGTCGGTTTTAGACTGACCTTCTCGAGCTGTTCTGTTTGCGGATCGAGAGAACGTTCGCGAGCGGCCGTTTCCGACTGAAACTCCGCTTCCAGGTCCGCGAGCTTCTGCGAGATAGCCGTCACGTTCTCTTCAGCACGATCGACATCCTCCGATTCTTTCATCGATCTGCCCACGCCGCGCACAGCCGTGGTTGCCCTGCCAAGTGTCGAGAGGCTCGCTCGCTTTCGACCCAGGAACGAAGAAAGCAATGTCGCACCAAACGAGATCGCGGTCTGCACTTTCTGACCCTTCGCTTGCTCCGTCTCGCGTGCGACGGCCTGCTCGGCCCGACGCTTTCGCTCTTCCAGTTGCTCCAACTTCGGCGCGTACTTGCGTCGCAGTTTCTCGACCGCATCATCGCGTTGCTCTCGTCCGAGCTGCTGCAAACGCACGCGAAAGTCGCGTTCGCTTTCACCCGGATTCGAGACGACGTCGAGCGTCGGACTCTCGAACAGCTCCAATCGTTGGTTTCGATAGAGCCAGCTCGCGAGATCCTTGCGCCAGCTTGCATAGTTCTTCGCTTTCGTTGCGTCACTCGGTGCTTCAACGAACCGCGCGCCCGCCTGACCTTCGGATTCAAGATCCTCAACCGGCAGATCCAGCGCCACGGCTGTGCTCCAATCCAGACTTACCGGCCCGTCACCAAACGGCGCAAGCAACGTCACCTGTTGAGTCATATCAACTGTTTTGGAATCGCTATAACGAACCTCCGCATTACCCAGGAGAGCCGGATGATATGTCAACTTCGCATTTGCATCACCCGATCCACGGACGGGAATGTAGTACTGAGTTATATCAGGCGGTAGAAGGGAAGCAGAAGAAGCAGAAGAAGCAGAAGCAGGAGCAGGCGCAGCAGTAGTTCGTGCCGTCGTACCTGCGCTTGCCTCTGCTCCTGCACCTGCTGCTGCTCCTGCCGCTTGTTTCACTGGGTCCATCAATTGCTTGATCTGCGCGCGCGTTAGTGGACCACGCAGATACGAAAGAGCCCAACGTGTTTCGAACAGCTCAGGTGCATCGTCGTGCACGTTGTTGAGGAGAAAGACACGCTTGTCGAGGCCCGCAAGCTGTTGCTCCATCTGTTGCCTGTCAAACTTCTGGCCGGTTCCTGCAGCGATACCTTCGAGCCCTTCGAGCACTCGCGCTTTGTCACGTTCCGTTTGCAAGCGACCGATAAACCATGTGCCTGTATTCGCCAGTCCTTTGTAGTCGAGATCGACCGGATTCTGTGTTGCCAGCACTACACCCAGACCGAACGCGCGTCCCTGTTTCAACAACGTCAACAACGGCAGCTTCGACGGCGGATTGGCGACTGGCGGAAAGTAACCAAAGATTTCGTCCATGTAGAGAATCGCCCGCAGGCTCGTCGTGCCCGACTGTGTTCTCATCCAACCGAGCACCTGATTCAAGAGCAACGCGACAAAAAACATGCGCTCGGCGTCGCCGAGATGCGCGATTGAAAAAATCGAAAGACGCGGTTTACCGTTTTCCGTGTGGAGAAACCTCGGGATATCCAGTGCTTCACCTTCCATCCAGCTCGCAAAACTCGGCGACGCGAGCAGATTATTCAACGCCATCGCGAGTTGGAAGCGATCGCCGGCAGGGAAGAACGAATCAAGATCCATCACGCCGATCTTTGTTATGGAAGGCGATTGAACTTTTTGAATCAGAGTGGCGATGTCGAGATCTTTTCCGCCTGACCACTCCTGGTTGAGAATGTTCGACAACAGGATGTGTTCACGACTGCGCACCGGATCGCCTTCGATGCCGACGAGGCCGAGCAGGCTTGTGACAGTCGTGTTAATGCGTTCGGCAAGTGATTCGTTGTCCTGTCTGATTGCTTCGGGTGGCGCCGCGAATGATTTGAGAATTGAAATGGGCAAGCCGGCGTTGCTCCCGGGTGTATAGATGCGAAAGTCTGACGATTCCTGCAGGCGCTTGATGCGCGCGCCGTCTTCGCCCCACTTCGCGAGACCTTCTTTCCAGAGAGTGGCCTGTTGTTCCGGATCGACGCCTTCTTCCACCCACGGCGCGAAATCCTGCGGCGCGAGGTTGGGGAAGGTGAGCAGCAGATTACATAAATCGCCTTTTGGATCGATGATGATTGCCGGGATGCTGTCGATGGCGGCTTCTTCGAGTAGGGAAATGCAGAGGCCGGTTTTTCCACTGCCGGTCATGCCGACGCAGACAGCGTGCGTGACGAGATCCTTCGAGTCGTAGAGCAGGAGATCGTCGTTTGATTTGTTTTTGCCGAGATAGAAGACGCCCAGCTTCTCGAATTCTTGCATCGTTTTAACCCCTTGGTAATTTTAGACAGGATTGACAGGATGGTTTCAGGATTTACAGGATGAAATCATGTTCATCCTGAGAAATCCTGTTAATCCTGTCTACCTTTTTCCACAGCAAATAGTCGCCACTCACCACACTCCGCGAGCATATGAACACCGCGGTCATCGAAACGAATCCCCGAACCCGCCACCAGATCTTTTACCGTGCTCGAGACGAGTACTTCGCCCGGTTCAGCTTCATTGGCGACGCACACACACATCTCAGCCGCCGTGCCTGACACCTGGCTATCGACGATCTCACACTCGCCGGTATGTAGCCCGGTGCACGTTTGCACGCCCAGCCGCGAAGCGTACTCGGTGATCGCGGTAGCACAACGAATCGCGCGTGCCGGCCCGTCGAAGATCGCTAGCAGACGATTCTCGAGAATGTCGATCTCGCGGCCACGGAACCACTCGATCTCTTTCGTGATGTGCGCGTGCAAGCGACGCCACCATTCAGCCCAACGCTCCGGTCCAAGTCTGTCGACCTGCTCTTTAATACCCACCAGCCGCGCCACCATCACAGTCGCCAACACCGTATCAGGCTCGATCGGGTGTCGCACTCCGGTCAAAAATTCTTCCACTTCGTCAAGGATCGAGTCCTGGTCGCCGACGAACGGCAGATGGTCCACACCCGGAAACTCGACAAACTTCGCGCCCGGTATTCGATCTGCCACAAAGCGTCCTTCTTCGACTTTCAAACATTGATCTTGCGTGCGATGAATGACCAGCGATGGCACACGTATCGAAGGCAACACGTTGCGTACGTCGATCTCCGCGTTCATCTGCGTTAACGCGACGGCGGCGCCCGGACTTGCTCCCATGCGCAGGTAAGTGGCCCACCAGTCACGAAACTCCGGGTTGTCAGCCACACTGGGCGCGCGTTCGTCTATCCCTACTGGTCCACCCCACTGCTTCCGCATCACTTCGAAAAACTGTTCGCGCTGTTCCGCTGTCGGACCCCATGGATACTCGGCGTCGCGAATTCGTTTTGCGTATGTGCCGATCATGACCAGTGCGAGCGTTTTCTCAGGATAGGTGGCCGCGAAAAGGCTGCACATTGGACCGCCTTCGGAAACACCACAAAGCGCCGCGCGTTCGGAACCGACGGCGTCCATTACGGCGCGCACGTCGTCCATGCGTTGCTCGAGTGTCGGTAATTGGTTGATGGGCACGCGATCGGAAAGACCCGTTCCGCGCTTGTCGAAAAGAATCAAACGCGAGAAAGATGCGAGGCGCAGAAGGAAGCGCGCAAAACTCGGCTCGCGCCAGAAGTATTCCATGTGCGACACCCAACCCATCACGAAGACCAGATCGAGCGGTGCGTCGCCGATTACCTGGTACGCAATGTTGACGTCGCCACTTCGCGCATACATCGTTTCGGGTGGTCGTTGTTCGAGCTTGTGGATGACTTGCGGCGCAGGCGTAACGTCAATCACGTGATCGTCATCGCGTTCGACGACGATTGTCGCCCTTGTTCGTTCGCGGACGATTACGCTTTCGTCATCACCGCCGGTTGTTCTGACGTCCGCGACGAAGCGATAGCCGCGCTTCGGCACAGTCTGAATGTACGATTCACCTTCCTTACCGTCACCTAGTGCCTTTCTCAGGATGGAGATGTTTTGCGCGAGGTTGTTCTCCTCGACAAAGCTGTCGGGCCACACCTGTTCCATCAGTTCTTTCTTGGTTAAAACGTGGCTCGAGTTTTCGAGCAGCACGAGGAGGGTATCGAACACCTTCGGCGTGAGCGACACCTCCCGATTCTCTTTAAAGAGAAGCCGCTCACTCGCGTCAACCCGAAAACCATCGAATAAATAAAAGCGTCGACTCATAAAGGATCTCAGAACGTACTGTAGGGGCGGCCCTCCGTGGCCGCCCCTTCCTGGAATTGAACTACCGTCGAAAGAATCTTCACCTCTCGCGCGGCAAAGACCAACCTTCAAAAGTTAAATGTCTGGCAAGAGGCGGCCACGGAGGGCCGCCCCTACAGTACGTCCCGAGGCGCCAGTTCTTCAAAACTCTTTCAAAACAATCTCATAGGCAATTCAGGATTCTCTAAATACGAGGGCCGGCTCTGCCCCGTATCTTCCGTGCACACTCACACAGCACCCGACGAATAGCCAGATTATTTAGGAGGATTTGCAATGAATACAAGTGAAAAGCACGCCGTGGTGCTTGGTGGAAGTCTCGCGGGGCTGTTGGCAGCACGGGTTTTGTCCGACCATTTCGACCGCGTAACCCTGATCGAACGCGACGCTTACACCGAAAACTGCGAAACGCGCCGTGGCATCCCGCAAGCCAATCATGTGCACGGTTTGCTCGTGCGGGGACGGCAGATTATCGAAGAACTTTTCCCAGGGGTGCAGGACGAAATGATCGCGGCCGGCGCGCCGGTCGTCGATATGGCTAATGAAATCGCGTGGTTTACCCGTGCCGGTTGGGGTATCAGGTTCCCATCCGAGTTCCGGGTACTGGCGTTCACGCGACCGCTGCTCGATCTGCATGTGCGCCGTCGACTCAGCCAGAATTCGCGAGTCGAGATCGTGGACAACACTGATGTGTTGCGTCTGATTCCAGGTACTTCGGAAAACCACGTCGCAGGCGTGCTCATTTGCCCACGCAGCTCAGAGGCGGATCGCAGAGTTGCAAAAGAACTGCGTGCAGATCTGGTTGTCGACGCAACCGGTCGAGCCTCTCGCGCCCCGCGCTGGCTCGGCGATCTGGGTTATGCGGCGCCGGAAGAGACCATAATCGACGCGCACCTTGGTTACGCGAGCAGGTTGTATCGCATTCCGCAAATGTTTCAGGGCGACTGGAAATGCGCTTACGTACAGTCTGCGCCACCGGAGAGAAAGCGCGGTGCAATTCTCTTCTCAGTCGAAGGCAACCGTTGGCTGGTGACGTTGACGGGTGGCGGTGGCGATCATCCACCCAGTGACGAAGCCGGTTTTCTTGAGTTCGCGCGCAGCCTGCCCGTTCCAACCATCTACGATGCGATAAGAGCAGCCGAGCCGATCTCGCCGATCAAGACTCACCGTGCCACACAGAATCGAGTACGCCGGTTCGACCGCGCAAAGTTGCCGCACAACTTCCTGCTCCTGGGCGATGCGGTTTGTGCCTTCAATCCCGTTTACGGTCAGGGCATGACGATCGCGTCACTCGGCGCCGTGACGTTACATAAAAATCTGATCAAGCAACGGCGGCTACACACGGACGGAAGTTTGATTGGTCTATCACGTCGATTTCAAAAGCAACTCGCAAAGGTAAACGAGGCGCCGTGGATGCTCGCGACCGGTGAAGACTATCGCTACCGCGAGACGGAAGGCGGAGCGCCGACTGCGATGAACCGGTTCATGCATCGATACATGGACCAAGTGATCCAACTCGCGACGCATTCAGTGAGTGTCCGTCGTGTGTTGATGCGAGCCTTCAACATCCTCGTGCCGCCAATCGCACTCTTCCAACCGCACGTTCTGTTCCGCGTATTGCTGAGCCGCGGATTGTACGGATCCGTGAAAATCGATTTACACAGATCCGTACCATCTGTGGCCCACTCCAAGACAGCGCATTGGAGACAACATGAAAACCCGAACTGAGATCACAATCGAAACCGAGAGGTTGGTAGTCGTCAACCGGAGGCGGCGGAGAGAAGCATGGTGTTCGGCATGTTCTCGCCACGTTGAGATGTTGAATGTTGACGACGCCGCGATTTTTGCCCAAGTCAACTCCCGCACGATTTTTCATTGGGCCGAGTCCGGAGTGGTGCACTCGAGTGAGACGCCGGAAGGATTGCTGCTCATCTGCCCCCATTCACCCACATTAATCTCTTGAAAGGAGATCCCCGATGAAAACCGCCCAGAAAATCAAAACCATCCCTATGCTGTTGCTGCTTTCGGCTCTACCCATGTCAATGCTGCCACGCGTGACTGCCGTGACGGCTAAGCCAACTACGCCACGCGCGACAGCACCGGCAACAAACAAAACCACATCGGGCAACGAAGCCCAATTAAAGATGAATACAGCAGAGAACTACGGCAAGCTGCCCCTGAGCTTTGAACGTAACCAGGGCCAGTCAGACAAAGCCGTCAAGTTTCTTTCCCGCGGCAAAGGCTACACGCTCTTTCTAACACCCACCGCCGCGGTCTTTTCGTTGCGCAACACCGACAAGAAAGCTTCCGTGTTGCGAATGAATCTGGTCGGAGCAGACGCGAATGCTCAACTCGACGGCGACCAGGAGTTACAAGGCAAAGTGAACTACCTGATCGGCAACGATCGCGCCAAATGGCGCACGGGCATTCCGACCTTTCGCAAGGTTCACTACGACGACGTTTGGCCCGGAGTGGACATGGTCTGGTACGGCACGCAAACGGAGTTGGAGTACGACTTTGTCGTGAAGCCGGGCAGCGAAGTTTCCCAGTTGCGAGTCGCTTTCGAAGGCGCAGAGAAGATGCGTCTCGACGATCAAGGCAACCTGATGATTACCAGCAACGGCGAAGAAGTGAAGCACTCGGCGCCGGTAATCTATCAGGAACAGCAAGCGGGTCGCGTTTCGGTTGCTGGTAAATACGTTATCAAAGGAACGAATGAGATCGGCTTTGAAGTCGGAGCATACGACCATAGCACGCGGTTGGTAATCGATCCGGTTGTTTTCTATTCGAGTTATATCGGTGGCAGTGCAAACGACGAAGGTTTCGCGGTTGCCGCGAACGCAAACGGTGAGGCCTACGTCGCTGGTGAGACCTCTTCCGATGCAGCCACCTTTCCTCTTCAAAATCCATTTCAAAGTAATCAGCCTGCAACTGTGGCGTTCATCACGAGAATGAATAACAGAGGAACGGATATTCTCTATTCCACCTTTCTCGGCGATGCTACTGGTTTCTGTACGCTTGATGTTTGCGGAACTGAAGTCAGAGGTATCGCGGTGGGAAGTGACGGCAAGATTTCGATCACCGGCGCTACGGTTAATGACAATAACGAAAGCGATTTTCCAGTCACAGATAATGCACTGCAAAAGAACGGATTTTGTATTGGTGTTTGCGGTCTCGAGCTTGATCGTCGAGTTGATGCGTTTGTGACACAGTTGAGCGCCGACGGCTCGGAGCTCGTGTATTCGACATTCTTCGGTGGTGGAGCTAGCGCCTCCGGTTTCGGTGGCAGAGCATTTGATGCCGGTAATGCCATTGCTCTCGATAGCTCAAATCGCATTTACATCACCGGTCAAACTGCTTCCAACAATCTTCCGACAAAACACGCGTTTCAGTGGTCACGTCACTCAGAGTGGAACGGTACTGATGCGTTTGTCGCCGTGTTCAATCCCCTTGCCACGAGTGGTAATGCTTCATTGCTGTACTCGAGTTATTACGGCGGCGACGGTGATGAGGTTGGCAAAGGCATCGCTGTCGACAACGATCGCAATGCTTATATCGTGGGTAGCACGGCTTCAACGGATCTGGAAACGAAGAGTGCAGCCAGCTCTCCACTGCAGTCTACTTTCCAGGGTGGCGGTTTCGATGGATTTGTTGCGAAGGTTGATACAGAATCCGATGGCAACGCTTCACTGACTTACAGCACGTACTTCGGTGGCAACGTCAACGACCGCGTCGAGGCTGTTGCAGTGGATCCCCTCCAACGCGCTTACATTACGGGCGCCAGCAACTCGTCAGCGAGTTCGTTCCCGCTGAGAAATGCCTTCGACTCTACTCAGCAGAACGGTGAGGCCTTTGTTGCGAAGCTTAACGCGGACGGCACAGCTTTGTTCTATTGCAGTTTCCTCGGCGGAAACAATGGCGTCACCTCGAGTGACGGTGAAGAAGGTCTCGGTCTCACGATCGACTTCGGGGGCAACGTTTATGTAACAGGCCGCACGACTTCAGGCGCGACCTTCCCGCAGGTCCTTCCTCTCAGTTCAGAATTTTTGGGCACCGCATTTCTCACCAAGATCGAAGCGACGATCTCGAATAACACTGTTCCGAAGGTTCTGTATTCAACTACTTTTGGTGGACCCACTGCGAAAGGCGAGGCAATCGCACTCGATCCACGAGGCAATGTCTTTCTCGCGGGCTCCACAGCGGACGGACTAACAACTGTCGGAGGATCTTTCGATACTACATTCAATGGCGGGGCACATGATGCTTTCCTTGCGATGTTCAGCTCGACCTTCAACGATACAACCGGCATCTTCCGTCCTTCGACCCTTCAGTTTCAATTACGCGACTCCAATACCACAGGTCCTGCAGATCACCTGGTCACCTTTGGACAGGCTGGCGATTTGCCCGTCGTTGGTGATTGGAATGGTTCCGGAGTTGATAACGTTGGCGTATTTCGCCCTTCCACCGGCCAGTTCTTCTTGCAGGTCACGCGCAAGATAATCGTGGTTAACTTCGGAACAGCCGCCGACATTCCGGTTGCCGGTGACTGGGACGGCAACGGAGTCGACACACCAGGCGTTTTCAATCCCGCGACCGGTCAGTGGCAATTGACCAATGGCATAAATGGTCTCAACGTGACGAACAGTTTTCCGCAAGCAAACTTCACGTTCACCTTCGGACAGAATGGCGACTTGCCGATTGTCGGTGACTGGGACGGGAATCACATCGACGGTGTTGGGTTCTTCCGCACTTCGAACTCCACATTCAATCTCAGCAACGGATTCCAGGGCACGGTCGACATCAAGCCGTTTATTTTTGGCACTGTTGGGGTAAAGCCGATCGCGGGCGATTGGAATGGAGATGGCATCGCGACGATCGGAGTTTTCAACCCGACCACCGGAACGATGTCACTGAATAACACGAACTCGCCTGGCAACGGCATTGGAGATATCGTGTTCAACTTCGGATTGAACGGCGATACACCGCTCGCCGGCGATTGGGACGGTAGGCCGTCACTTCCCTAATCCGCGTTACTTTACCCAGACAGTCTTGATGTTCACGAACTCGCGGATTCCAAACTCCGCGAGTTCGCGACCGTATCCGGAATGCTTCACGCCTCCAAACGGTAACCTCGGATCGGATGCGACCATCCCGTTGATAAAAACCGCGCCCGCCTCCAGTTCGTCGATGAACTTCTCTTGCTCTGCAGTGTCGTTGGTCCATGCCGCAGAGCCGAGTCCGAACGGAGTTGCGTTCGCTATCCTGATTGCTTCGTCGATGCCCGATACACGGAAGAGCATCGCTACTGGGCCAAAGATCTCTTCGCACGACACGGGCGCAGCGATGTTTAGATCGACCAATACGGTTGGCTCGAAGTAGTTCCCCGGACGATCCATCCTCGTTCCGCCAGTGAGAACGCGCGCACCGGTGGCGACGGCTCTTTTCACCTGTGCATCGAGATCGTCGACGATTTGAGGTGTTGCGAGTGGACCAATATCAGTCGACTCTTCCATCGGATCGCCGATTTTGAGCGCGCGCATTGACTTAACGAATCGCTTTTCAAACTCATCATAAATGTCAGTGGCGACGATGAAGCGCTTCGCTGCGATACATGATTGACCGTTGTTGATGGTGCGGGCTTTTACGGCTGTTGTGACTGCTTCGTCGAGATTCGCGGAAGGCATGACGATGAAAGGGTCGCTGCCGCCGAGTTCGAGCACAGTTTTCTTGATCTGTTTACCTGCGGTCGCGGCGACGCTGCGCCCGGCCGGTTCGCTGCCGGTCAAAGTCGCCGCGACCACGCGCGGATCGTTCAGTATTCCTTCGACTGCGTCTGATCCGATCAGCAAGGTTTGAAATGCGCCTTCCGGAAACCCTGCACTCGCGAAGACCTCTTCGATCGCGAGCGCGCACTG
>Ga0111539_10002538_pt1 | contig 24172 bp, 28 predicted proteins | sample RhiMethybrSRZTD1_FD_79667 | JGI IMG/M metagenome (GOLD analysis project Ga0111539, IMG submission 79667) | Populus rhizosphere microbial communities from Tennessee, USA - Rhizosphere MetaG P. TD hybrid SRZTD1 (version 2) (version 2) | ecosystem: Host-associated > Plants > Roots > Rhizosphere >...
AAGGCCCGGCCCACTTATCAATGCCACCATGGTGAAAGCACCCGAAACCACCGCGCTGACGGACCTTCGCAAGGAGATCGACCGCATCGACGAAGCGATGCATCAGCTTCTGATCGAGCGCAGCGAGATCATTGACCGACTTATTGCGGTTAAACGAAGTCAGGATGGCGGCACGTCGGCTTTCCGCCCTGCGCGGGAGGCCGAGATGATGCGGCGTCTGGTGAAGCGGCACAAAGGGATACTGCCGCTCGACACCGTCGAGAGCATCTGGAGGGTCATCATTTCGACGTTCACCTTCGTGCAGGCGCCGTTTTCCGTCCATGCCGATCTTTCCGCGGGCGACGCTCTGATGCGCGATGCCGCGCGCTTTCATTTTGGCTTCACCGTGCCGTTCGTTCCGCACATGGGCGCGGCCGGGGTGGTCGCTGCGGTGTCGGCGTCGAAGGGCGACCTTGGGCTGGTGCCCGCATTCGATGTGGCTTCGGCCGGCGACTGGTGGAGCGCGCTTGAATTCGACGCCGCACCCAAAATCATTGCGCGACTTCCTTTCGTCGAGCGCCCGGACCACCCGGCGGCCTTGCCGGTCTTTGTCCTCTCACGCGTCGCGGAGGACGCCATGGCAACTGAAACGGCGGTCTGGAGCATCCGCGTTTCGGGTTGGGGCGCGGCGCCTGCGCAGGCGCTTTCGGCCCTGGCCGACTTCATTGCCGTCCCGGATCGGGCGTTCGATGGCGCCGCTCTTCTGGTGACTTTGCCGACAGGCAAGGACCTCAAGTCGATCAGCGCCGCATTGGTTAAGGCGGGCGCCACCGTGCGCTCGGCAGCCCTCGTCGGCAGCCACGCAAACCGCTATACGGTTGCCGCCGACAGGACCTGACAGCCGGACTTTGAATGACGATGAACCGCCCGCAACCGCGATCCGGAGTGCTCGATATTGCCCCGTACGTTCCGGGCAAGAGCACCGCGCCTGGCGTCGCCAAGGTGTTCAAGCTCTCCTCCAACGAAACGCCGCTGGGGCCGAGCGCGAATGCAATCGCGGCCTATCGCGCGGCCGGCGAACACCTTGAGGATTATCCGGACGGCTCGGCTGCAGCCTTGCGCGACGCAATCGGCGCCGCGTTCGGGCTCGATCCTGACCGCATTGTCTGCGGCGCCGGCTCCGACGATCTGCTCAATCTGCTTGCGCGCGCCTACCTCACCGATGGCGACGAGGGAATTTACACGAAGCACGGCTTTGTCGTTTACCCGATCGCCACCATGGGCACCGGGGCGAAGGCCGTTGCCGTGCCGGAAAAGGATTTCACCGCGGATGTGGATGCCATTTTGAAGGCAGTCACGCCGAAGACGAAAATCGTCTTCCTGGCCAACCCGAACAATCCGACCGGAACCTATGTCCCGTTCGACGAGGTGAAACGGCTGCAAAAATCGCTGCCGGCGCACGTGCTGCTCGTGCTCGATGCCGCCTACGCAGAATACGTGCAGCGCAATGACTATGAGTCGGGCATCGAACTGGTTGCCACGACCGACAACGTGGTGATGACGCGCACCTTCTCGAAGATCTATGGGCTCGCCTCGCTGCGGCTCGGCTGGATGTACGGTCCCGCGCATGTGGTGGACGCGATCAACCGGATTCGCGGGCCGTTCAACGTCAACGGCCCGGCGATCGCAGCGGGCATTGCGGCGATCCGCGACACCGCGCATGTCGAGAAATCGCGCGCGCACAACACGCGCTGGCTTGCGTGGCTCACCGAGGAGATCGGCAAGCTCGGCCTGCCGGTCACCCCGAGCGCCGCGAATTTCGTGCTGATCCATTTCCCCGAGACCAAGGGCCGGACCGCGAAAGAGGCGGACGCTTTTCTGACCAAACGCGGGCTTATTCTCCGCCAGGTCGGCGTCTACAAGCTGCCCAACGCATTGCGAATGAGTGTCGGGACTGAAGAGGCCAACAGGCTCGTGATGCAGGCGCTCAAGGAATTCCTGGGGAAGGCCGCGTGAGCAAGCCCGCCACCTTGTTCAATCGGCTGGCGCTGATCGGTGTCGGCCTGATCGGATCGTCGATCGCGCGCGCTGCCCGCGCGCAAGGCGCCGCGCGGACGATTGTGGCGACCGCGCGCTCGCCGCAGACGCGCCGGCGCGTTGCCGAGCTTGGGATTGCCGACCAGGTCGTTGAGACCAACGCCGCCGCTGTTGAGGGCGCCGATCTCGTTATCGTCTGCATTCCGGTCGGCGCCTGCGGCGCCGTCGCGAAGGAGATCGGGCCCCATCTCGCGCCCGGCGCGATCGTGTCCGACGTCGGCTCGGTCAAAGGCTCGGTGGTCCGCGATATGGCGCCGCATCTGCCAAAGACCGTGCATTTCATTCCGGCGCACCCGGTCGCCGGGACGGAATATTCCGGCCCGGATGCGGGCTTTGCGGAGCTTTTCGTCAACCGCTGGTGCATCCTGACGCCGCCCGATGGCGCGGATAAAAAGGCGGCCGACAAGCTGGCGTCCTTCTGGCGGCTGCTCGGCGCCAACGTGGAAACCATGGCGCCCGATCATCATGACCTGGTGCTCGCGGTCACCAGTCATCTGCCGCATCTCATTGCCTACACCATCGTCGGCACTGCCGACGAATTGCAGGCTGTGACACGCTCAGAGGTATTGAAATTCTCCGCCGGCGGTTTCCGCGATTTCACGCGTATTGCCGCCTCCGATCCGACCATGTGGCGCGACGTCTTTCTCGCCAACAAGGATGCGGTTCTCGAAATGCTCGGCCGCTTCAACGAGGACGTTTCGGCACTGACCAAGGCGATCCGCAAGGGCGACGGCGACGCGTTGTTCGAGCATTTCGTCCGCACCCGCGCCATCCGCAAAGGGATCGTCGACATCGGCCAGGATTCGCCGGCGCCGGATTTCGGCCGGCCTCACCCCGATCTGCCGCATGAGCCGATGCCGAAGCCTTACGCTTCGGAAGAAGACTAGAACAAAGCCGGCGTGCTCCCGATCGGGATCGGCCCGAGGAACGCCGCGCCATTAGTGAAACGCAAAGGCAAGGTTACTGCGCGCTTTCCCTCGAGCGTGGTCTGTTCACCGAGCATATTGATACCAGCCGAAAGATTTGCGCCGGCCTGCTGGCGCGCGACTTCGCCGAGCCCGGGCGCCAGGCGGTCGAGCGCGCCGGCAAGCTTGTCCATGTTCGGTGAGGCCTGGATTTTCTGTTGCGCGCCAATCGCGGCCAGAAACTGCTCGAGGCCGGCCATCGTGATGCGCAATTGACCTTCGAGGCGGCCGTTACCATTGATCGACAATGCTCCGGCGCCGACGGCAAGGATGTCGCCTTGCTGGATGCGGACTTGCGTGATGTCGATGCGGCCGTCGGCTGCCTGGATTTCACGGAAACGCGCCGCCCACGGCTTCGGCGAAAAATCGTTCAGCCCACGCAGCCGAGCGGTCGCTGTTGCGTTGATCGGTTGCGCCGCCGCCGGATGCAGCGCCGGCGATGAGGCCTGATCGAGTTGCAGGGCAACTTCGATAACCGGCTTGTTCGTCACGGAGCCTTCGGCGATGCGGCCATGAACTTCGATGTGCCGGGCCCGCAATAGATTTTGTCGCGCTGTGCCGGTGACGCGGTCAACGACCGGGTCGTCGAATACAATTGATGCGCGCTGCGGTGCAGCCGGCGTCCCGCGAACGCTCGATTGTGCCAGCTTCCAGCTGGCGAGAAATTCCGGCTCTTTTCCTGGTTGGCCGATTGTCAGCGGCCCATGGAATTCGCTGATGATCCGGCCGGGCTGATAGACCTGCGCCACGACGAGCAGGCTCGCGGCCTTGAGCTCCATCGGAGGCTCATTGCTGTGAATAACCGCGGAGGCTTGATCGCAGGTCACTTCTATACGGAACGGAAAGCCGCCGACCGTCTGCGATCCACAATCGTAAATGCGCCCCGATTTCGCTTCGCGAGCCCGCCAACCGTCGATTGTCTGCTGCGCCTTGTCGGCAGCGAATTTCCAGAACCCCGTCCACCCCGCGATCACCGCCAGGATCACCAGGACCAGGATCGTGTAGCGCCGCCCGGTCCGGCGCCGAGACTGCAGGCTCGCTGTGCCGCCCATCATCATCTGACTTCAAAACCCGGCGAATAAGGCCTTTCTGCGCCCGCCGCCAGCGGGTTGCAGGGGAACCGGCGCCCTGTTACGCGAACGTCAGCAGCCGGCCGTCCCCCGCCACGATGATTACAGGCCTTGATCAAAGCAACGATGACTTGTGGGTTTTCGCCTACGGGTCGCTGATGTGGCGGCCCGGGTTCGATTTTCTCGAACGGCGAAATGCGCGCCTGGTCGGGGCGCACCGCGCGCTTTGCGTCTATTCGTTTGTGCATCGCGGGACGCCGGCAAAGCCTGGACTGGTGTTCGGTCTTGACCGCGGAGGAAACTGCCGCGGCATTGCCTATCGGGTTGCAGCGCGCCAGCGGACCAAGACCATCGAATACCTGCGTGGCCGCGAACAGGTCACGCGCGTCTACCGTGAGGCTTGGCGGAGGGTCTGGCTCGATGATGATCCGCAACAGAGTGTGCATGCCCTATGCTACGTCGTCGACCGCGGACATCGTCAATACGCGGGACGGCTGAGCCTGCAGGAGCAGCTCCATTTTGCGCGTCAGGGTCACGGCCGATCCGGTGCATGCCGCGACTATGTGCTGGCGGCAACGAAGGAGCTGCAGGCCTTGCATATTCGTGATCAGGATCTCCAGATCCTGGCTGAGCAGCTCAAGGGCGTTCATGAATCGGCGGCGCGCTAGCCGCCGCTGTCCATTTTTGCCCGTCCCTCTGCAATCAACCGCGCGGTCGCAGCTTCAACGTCATTCTGCAGACGCGCGAAGAACGTATCTTTGTCGAGCCCCGGTGCAATCGGGTCTAGAATTTCGGCGACGACCGTCCCCGGGAAGCGGCGAAGCGAGCGGCGCGGCCAGAATAGACCGGAATTGAGCGCGATCGGAACACAAGGTACGCCTTCCGCCATATAGAGATGCGCAACGCCAATCTTGTAGCGCGGCTCGGCGCCGGCAGGGCGCCGCGTGCCTTCGGGAAAAATGATGAGCTGGCGATTGTCGGCGAGCTCTGCGCGCGCCCTTTCGATCATTGCGGCAAGAGCCTGCGAGCCACCGCCGCGATCGACAGGCACCATCCGCCCTTTGATCGTGAGCCAGCCGAAAACGGGAATCCATTGCAACTCGCGTTTGAGGATGAAGACGGGATTGTCGAGCAGGGGCAGCAGCGCAAAGGTTTCCCATGCGGATTGATGCTTTGAAGCGACGATGAGAGGGCCTGGGGGCAGCTTGTCGAGACCACGAACCTCATATTTGATGCCGGCAACCACGCGCAGCAGCACAAGATTGACGCGGCCCCACGATTTAGCGACCTCAACAATCGCGCGATACGGCATGAAAAAAGTCGGCAGCGCCGCGATCAAAAACAGGAGCGTGTTCAGATAGAACAGCGCATTGAACGCGAGCGAGCGAAGAAGAATGAACACGGTCAGCCCTTCTATATTGCGCCGTCCACGTCGAGACGCATTCGAGCCTGCGCGAAAACATACTTCAGATATTCACCGAACAGCAGACGGGCCGTGTCAAGGTTCGACCACCAAGGCTCGGCTTTCACCTTTTCCGATATGACGGGGAATGCAATGAGCGTGACATCCGGCAATTGATGGTCGAGCTCGGCCATGGCGCGCGGCATGTGCCAGTTCGACGTCACGACGATCAGCGAATTGAAATTGTGCTGGCGCGCCCAACGTTTTGTTTCGAGCGCGTTGCCGAAGGTGTTGAGCGCAGAGCGGTCCAGGTCGATGCAGCAGGTAAAATATTTCGAATAAAGCGGGGTGAGGCGCGCGATTTCGCGTGCACTTGTGGCCCGGTACACCCCGGTTATCAGCAGCCGTTTGCCGTGTTCGGTGGCCAGCAATTCGATCGCGTCGGGAATGCGCGCAGCAGAGCCGGTAAGCACGACGATGCCGTCGGCCTTGCGATCGAGTGTTATCTCATCGCCGGCAATCTGGGCGGCGAACCAGCCGAAACCGCCTGCCAGCAGCAGAGCACCGGTAGCGCCGGCAGCCATCGTCAGGAATCCGATCCAGCGGGCAAAACCGGCAAGCATGTCAGTCGATGGTCTCCAGCGTGCTGTTGACCGTATGTCGCGAAGTCCAGGCGGTCACGACGGCAATCAATACCACCTGTCCGAGAACGGCCGCATATCCAACGAATCCAATCGAGAACGATCCGAAGAGCGCGGATCCCTGGTCGCCGCCAACGAGCCAATGGCTGATCATGGTTGCCGCCAGGAACACAACGATAGCCGCGCCGCCACCAATGGCGCCGCCCTGCAGCCCGAGCACCAGAAAATGATGCTGAAAATGCCGTGCGATGAAGCCGTTTTTCGCTCCGACAAAATGCAGAACCTCAATGACCGCCTTGTTGGTCGCCATTGCGCCGCGCGTGGCAAAAGCCACCGACAGGATCGTTGCGGCGAACATCAGGATCAGGATACAGACACCCACCGCGACCGCGGTACCTGCCAGCGCCCGCATGCGGTCGATCCAACCCCGGTGGTCATCAACTATGGCGCCCGGAACCTGATCCGCAAGCACGCGGCGAAGCTGGCCAAGATCAGGCGCCGTGTCCGCCGCAATCTTGATGACAATCAACCGCGGAACGGGCAGCTCGCTGAGTGAAATCCCGCTTCCAAGCCAAGGCTCCAGCAATTTCATCGATTCTTCTTTGGAGTATGGCCGCACCTCAAGGACTCCCGAAATCGCACGCGCGATCGCGACAGCCCGGTTCACGCTGGTATCGAGGTCCCGACCGGGCGCCGGCATGATCTGGATCGTGATCTCGCGCGAAATGTCGGATTGCCATTCGCCGGCGGCTTTCGTCACCAGGACCGCCGCCCCCGTCGTCAACGACACCAGAAATGTCATGATCGCAACGACCGCGACGAGGGCGCGGCCGGAAATCGAGTTGCGCGGCACCAGTGCGGTCCCAAACCGCGGCTGGAGCTCGTTCGGCTCGCGCAGCTGCATTGTCAAATCGATGCGTGCGTCACTCATCGCGGGTCTCAGTCGTAAGTATGCAGCCGGCCGTCATGCAGCACGAGGCGCCTGGCATCGTACTGGTCCATCAGCCCGATGTCGTGCGTCGCGATGACAACCGATGTGCCTGACTTGTTCAGTTCTACAAACAACCGCAGCAGGCGCTGCGCCAGATTCGGATCGACGTTGCCGGTCGGCTCATCCGCAAGCAGTAATTGCGGCCGCGCTATCACTGCGCGCGCGATTGCCGCGCGCTGTTTTTCTCCGCCGGAAAGAACGGGCGGGAGCGCCCACATCCGCTCGCCGAGACCAACCCAGCTCAGCAGCTCGATGACCTCCTCCCGGTAACTTTCTTCCGGCCGGCCCATGACCCGCAACGGCAACGAGACGTTTTCGTACGTCGTCATGTGGTCGAGCAATCGAAAGTCCTGGAACACAATGCCGATGCGGCGCCGCAACGTCGCCACCGCATCGCGCGACAGTGTCGCAACGTCGTGACCGAATTGAGTGATCAGGCCGCGCGTCGGCTTGAGCGAGAGGAAAAGCAGCCGCAATAGCGAGGTCTTGCCGGCGCCGGACGGCCCGGTCAGGAACTGGAACGAGTGAGGTTCGATGCGGAACGTGAGGTCCCGCAGGACCTCCGGGCCCAGCCCATAGCGCAAGCCGACGTTCTCAAATCGGACCACCCACCCCTCTCCGATAATTCCCCAAAAGGCCGCGCGAATCGCGACCGGACCGAGGTCCCCGGGCACGCCTGCGTTTTACAGGATTATCGCAACGCCGCCATAGCGGCCGCAGGGATAAAGGCAAAAAAGCCCCGTTTGACAGGGTCCGGCATGGTTTCCGATCCATTAACGGACGGCTGGTACGTTGGCCATCCAATTACATCGACCCCATGCTGATCGCCTGTCCGAACTGCTCAACGTCCTACATGATCGAGCCGGCCTCGTTGGGCGAGGCAGGACGAACCGTCCGCTGCGCAAGATGCAAGACGACGTGGTTTGCGTCCAAGCCGGAGATGGCAAGCGCCGGCACGGACGATGACCCGACCTCTGCCATCGGCGTGATACGTCCTGATCAACGAATTGAGGACACAGTCGAAGGCACCGCCGCCGAAGAGCAAGTAACCGGGGCAGCCACGCAGGCTGAAGAAGCAGCGCAGGCACCCGTCACTGTTACCGACGCACCACCGATCGCACCGGAGGAGCCATCAGCCGCATCTGAGGCGACGACGGAAGCCGACGAGATTGAAAATTTTGTCGTGCGCCGCAAGCGACTTCAGGCACGACGTAAGAAAGAGCAGCGCTCGTCGCGATGGATTGCACTTGTTCTTGTCCTCTTCGCCTTCAACGTTGCGCTGGTCGGCGCCCGCAGCGAGGTTGTGAGGTTCTTCCCGCAGACTGCCTCGTTATTCGCGGCGGTCGGCCTGCCGGTCAACCTGCGTCACCTGAAATTCGAGAATATGCGGATTTCAAGAGAAACGCAGGAAGGACTGTCGGCTCTGGTGATCGAAGGCACCATCGTCAGCGTCGCCGGCAAGGCCACCGAGGTGCCACGACTGCGCTTCGCTGCACGCGACGCATCCGGACAGGAAATCTATACTTGGAACGCCTTGCCAGGCCGCAGCATTCTCGGGCCTGGAGAAAAACTTGATTTCCGCAGCCGCTTTGTCTCGCCGCCGCCAAACGCAACCGATGTGATGGTACGCTTCTTCACACCGCAGGATTCGGCCACCGCGGCCAAATAGCCCGGCAAACGCGCCTAACGATTTATCGGATATATCTTGTCAAATTTGATAAGCGACGTACGGCCATTGGCCTCTTTATATTCCTTGGCGATCACGAGCTTTAGATCCGGCGCGTAGTAATCGATGTTGGTGAAGTTAGGCGAGCCATTCGAGCGCGACTGGCGCCGCTCAATTTTCAGGATCTTGTATTTACAACCGCCGACGTAGAGTTCGCCTTGGTCGAGGATCAGCAATTCAACGGTTCGCACTTTTTCCGTCCCGCCCTCCATGGCGACATCGAACCCAGCCGTTACATGCTGCTTCGTCTTTAACGGAAACAGTCTGGCAAGATTGGTTTTAGGTTTGAACGTGCTGTCTCGACCGCGATCCATTCGATCGAGATCAAAAAGCCCTTCATACTGGGTCGTTTCGAGGAGAGCATTCCCACCGGAACGCGTTCGAACAACGGAGCCGTCGTGAAATACTTCCGTGCGCGATCTCTCGCCGCGTTCGACGACAAATCCGTTTTTTCCTGACTGGGCATCGGGACAGGTCTGCGCAAAGCAAGCAGTTGTGCCGAAGATTTGCACGGCAAAAACGATTGTCGGAATTGCCGGACGTTTGTGCGCCATCTGCCCCAATGGCGCAGCTTAATAACTCAGAAATCCTTGAGCAATCGCTCGATGTAGTCGAGCTCCAGCTGCGGGCGGAAACCCTCGCCGAACCGCTTGCGCAGCTCTTCCAGAATGCGCCGAGCCCGTTGCGCGTCAATTTCACCCGGGACCTTGACGGTGAAGTCGTCGCTGTAATCGCCGCGGCGCATCGGACGCCCCAGCGGATCGGTTTCCTGTTGGGCTCGCGATTGTCCGCGGCCCGCCCGCCCGTTTGGACCCGGGCCCATGCCTTGCTGCTGCATCGATTGCGCAAGGCCTTTGGCTCCCTTTCGCATGGCCTCGAGGGCACGGCCCTGGCTGCCGACGGCGCCATCGGCGTCACCCTCGCCGAGCTGACCTTCTGCTTCGCCCATGGCTTCGCCAGCATCGCCGAGTTCGCCCATCTCGTCGCCGCCCTGCCCTTGCTGTCCCTGTTGGCCCTTTTGGCCCTGCTGGCCCTGTTGGCCTTGCTGACCCTGCTGGCCGAGCCCGCGCTGGCGGAGTTGCTCCAGAAGTTTGTTGAGGCGGTCACGCAACCCTTGCTGATCCTGGCGCAGGTCGCCCATCTGGTTCTGGCCCTGCTGACCGCGTTGACGGTCGCGGCGGTTTTCCTGGCCCTGCTTGAATGTCTTGTCGCGCAGCTGCTGCTGCTTGCGAATCATGTCGCCGAGCTCGTCGAGGGCCGACATCATGTCGTCATCGTCGCCATCGTCACCCTGGGCGCCGGGCCGCGCCATCTGCAGGTTCTCGAGCATCGACTGCAGCTGTTCGAGCAGCTGGCGCGCAGCATCCTTGTTGCCCGAGCGCGCCAGATTCTCCAGCCGGTCCATCATGCTCTTGAGGTCCTGCTGGCTCAGCATGCGCGTATTGTTGCGATCGAGTGGACGCGTTAACTGCTGCGGATTCTTGCGCATTTCCTCGGCAAGCGCCTGCAGGAACTTGTCCATGGCGGCGCGCAGCTGATCCATCAGCTTTTTGATTTCATCATCGCTCGCGCCGCGCTCAAGCGCCTGCCGCAAGGCCTCCTGCGCCTGGCGCAGCGCCTGCTCGGCCTGCGACACGTTCCCGTCTTCGAGCTGGACCGCCATGTCCCACAGGCGTGCGACGACATCGCGCAGTGCATCGTCGCTCTTTGCATGATCGAGGTCGTGATAGATCGAACGCAAACCCAAATAGACACCTGCCTCCGGCGTGAAGCGCTCCGGAGCGATGGTAAGCGCATCGAGCGCAGTGAGCACGGTTGGCTTGCTCTCGGCGTCGAGCGCGAGGTTTCGACGCTGCTCGATCAGCGCCCTTGCCAGCGGCTTGACAAAGATGCGTTGCGGCAACTGCAGCTCGCGCGGCTCGCTGCGGCCCTCGTTGCCCGCCTCGTCGCGGGCGACAAGCGTCAACATAACGTCGGTGCCGGCCCAGGGATGCTCGGTCAGATCATGCGTCGTCTGCGCGGTGCCAGCGCGGGTCCGCTGTTGCGGCAAGACCAGCGCGTAGTCGGGCGCGCTGAACAACGGGCGCGGCGGCTTGTCGGACGTCGGTTCTTCCTTACGCGTAAAGGTGGCTTTTGCTTCGATCACGCCGTAGTCGTCCTCCACGCGATAGTCGAGCCGCAACGCACCACGGGCCTGACGCTCCGGATCCCGGATCAACTCGATCGTCGGCGCGCGGTCCGGAATCGCCGTGAAACTCCACACGAGATCGCTGCCGAGAACACCATGCACCGCGGCCGAGCCATTGCCTTTGATCACAAGCCTGCGCTCTTCGGTTCCGGCCGGCAAAGGCGCGCGTCCCTCGGCAGGCGCATCTTCGATCCCGCCTTTGCGGATAATGTCGAAATGCACTTTGCCGGTCGCGCGGATCACAAGCTGACTGCCGGAGGGCACCGCAACCGGCGCCGCCGGCGTATTCTGCGCCGTTTCACCTGGCCGCAGGCCAGGCAGCATCACCGGTGGGCGTCCGGTGTAGACCGGCGGCGTGATCCACGCGTCGATCCGGAAATTCGCCGGCGCGACGACGCCCTGCCAGTCGAAGGCGGCGGCGACACGCTTGAACCGCTCGCCGCTCGCGGCAAAGAACGTCGCCACCAGCAAAATGGACACGAGCGCGCGCAGCGCAATCGGATCGCGCAGCGACAGCCGCGGCATCGGCCAGCCGGCCTTGATCTTGCGCGCGGATAGCAGCGCGCGCTCGACATGCGCCTGCCAGAGGGCCTGCGCCACCGGATCGTTTACGTTTGCAGCAATGTGATCGGAAACGGCCGTCGCCGGCCGGTGTATTTCGCCGCTGCGGCGATCGAGGCGCCGCAGCCCGTCGTTGACGCTCGGCAGCCGCAGGATCGCCAGCGGCAGGACCGCGACGAGCAACAGCAGCCCGAAAATGATCAGGCCGATTGCGCGCGCGAGCGGCGGCAATATCAGCCAGAGGCCCGCCCAGGAGAATGCGAGGAAAAGTCCGAGGACGATCGCAACAGAGGCGAGCGCCGGCCACAGCCGCTCCCACAACAGGCTGCCGCGCGCCCGCCGCAATGCATGCGCGAGCAGAAGCCGCGTCGGCTGATGATCGTGTGGCCTCTCGTTCAACTCGTCCAAAAGCCGCTCCGCCGCTGTGGCCCAGGAGAATCTCCGCTAGCGGCCAGCGTAACACGCGCCGAACCGCGGGACCACGCGCCTATTTATGCGCTCAAAGCCAATCCGGCATGCGATCGAGCGCAATTAATTGGTCAACTTCAAGGCGCGGCCGGACGACCGCCCATTTTGCGCCGTGGACCAACACTTCCGGCACCAAAGCGCGCGTATTGTAGGTACCGGCCTGCACCGCGCCGTAAGCGCCTGCCGACATCACCGCCAACAGGGCGTCGCTTGCCGGTTCCACCATGTCGCGGTTAACGGCGAGAAAATCGCCGCTTTCACACACGGGCCCGACAACATCGGCACGCACCCGCTTTGCCGAGCCCGCAGGCTTCGCAACCGGCCAGACCTCATGATGCGCGTCATATAACGTGGGACGGATGAGATCGTTCATCGCCGCGTCGACGACAACAAAATTCTTGGCTTCGCCATGCTTCACGAACAGCACGCGCGTCACCAATATTCCGGCGTTGCCGACGAGCAAGCGGCCAGGCTCGAAAATGAGCCGGCAATCGAGATCGCGCGTCGCGCGCTTGACCGTCTTGGCATAGTCGTCGGGATGCGGCGGCGGCTCATTGTCGTCACGGTAGGGAATCCCGAGGCCGCCACCGAGATCGACATGCGAAATAGTGTGACCGTCGGCGCGCAACATACCCACGAACTCGGCGAGCAGCGCGAAGGCGCTGTCGAACGGATCGAGGTTGGTGATCTGGCTGCCGATGTGCATGTCGACGCCGGCGACCTTGACCCCCTTGAGCTTCGCGGCGCGGGCATAAATTTCGCGCGCGCGGCTGATCGGGATGCCGAACTTGTTTTCAGCCTTTCCGGTCGCGATCTTGTGATGCGTCTTCGCATCGACGTCGGGATTGACCCGCACCGAGATGTTGGCGGTGCGCCCTTTCGACTTTGCGATCGATGACAGAAGCTCGAGCTCGGCCTCGGATTCAATATTGACGCAGAGAATGCCTTCGTCGATCGCGAGCGCGAGCTCGCCTGCAGTCTTTCCGATGCCGGAGAACATGATCTTGTCGGCGGGAATTCCTGCAAGACGCGCGCGCTTGAGCTCACCGCCCGATACGACGTCGGCTCCAGCGCCAAGCCTGGCGAGCGTGCGCACCACGGCCTGATTGGAATTGGCCTTCATCGCATAACAGACGAGCGCAGGCACGTCGGCGAAAGCGCCGGCAAAGACCTGATAGTGGCGCGCCAGCGTCGCGGTCGAATAGCAATAGAACGGTGTCCCAATCGCGCTTGCAAGCGCGTCCAGATTCACCTGCTCGGCGTGGAGGACGCCGTCGCGGTAAGCGAAGTGGTGCATCGCACGCTCAGTTGAGTAAAACGTCGAGAGGAATCGGTTTATCCCGCATGCCGGGTGCAATTGGTTTTAAGTCGGGTCCAATCGGGCCCCTGTTGACCTGTGCACCTGCCGGTGCTGCCGGCGCAGCCTGTTCGCCGGCAACCGACGCGCTCGGCGGCGGATCGAGCGGCCCTTTGCGTCCGCACGCAGCCAAAGCAAACGATGCAGCCAGCGCGCCGATCAGGGCGAGACGGAGAAATGGACGGCGATCACGGCTCAAGGCAGGCGCTCCTTGTATGGAGAAACGATAGCAAAACAGACAAACAAGGCGAAGTCAGGATTTTTCCTTTTCCAGCTTGCGCAGCCATTTCTTCGCCTGAGACCTGACATTTTTCGGCGCGGTGCCGCCAAAGCTGGTCCGGCTTTTCACAGAGCGATCGACCGAGAGAACAGTGAACACGTCCTCGCCAATCCGCGGCTCGATCTCCCGCATGGTGGCAAGAGGCAGCCGGTGCAGAGGCAAATTCGCCTTCGCTGCCTTGGCGACGATCCGGCCGGTCATGTGATGCGCCTCGCGGAACGGAATCTTCAAGGTCCGCACCAGCCAGTCGGCTAGGTCAGTCGCGGTCGCGTAGCCCTCGCCTGCTGCCTTTTTCATGCGCGAGGTATCGGGCACGAGATCGGCAGCCATGCCGGTCATCGCCGCGATCGAAAGCACCAGGGCGGCGAGCGCATCCATCGCTCCTTCCTTGTCTTCCTGCATGTCCTTCGCGTAGGCGAGCGGCAGGCCCTTCATCACGATCAGCAAGGCGCTGAGTGCGCCGATCACGCGTCCGGCCTTGGCCCGCACGAGCTCGGCGGCGTCCGGATTGCGCTTCTGCGGCATGATCGAGGAGCCGGTCGTGAACTTGTCCGACAGCTTGACCAACGCCGTGAGCGGCGAAGTCCAGATGACGATCTCCTCGGCGAGCCGCGACAGATGCACAGCCGCGATCGAGGCGGCCGCCAGCGTTTCCATCGCGAAATCGCGCGCGGAAACCGCATCGAGGGAGTTTGCCATCGGCCGGTCGAAGCCGAGCGCCTTGGCGGTCATGTCACGATCGAGAGGAAACGACGTGCCCGCAAGTGCGACGGCGCCGAGCGGAGATTCGTTCAGCCTTTTGCGCGCGTCGGCAAACCGGCCGCGATCGCGCGCAGCCATCTCGACATAGGCGAGCAGGTGATGGCCGAACGTTACCGGCTGCGCCGTCTGCATATGAGTCAGTCCGGGCATGACGGTGCCCGCATGATCGAGCGCCTTTTCAGCAATCGTGCGTTGATAAAGCGCCAGCGCAGCATCAATCGCGTCTATCGTGTCGCGCATCCACAGTCGGAAATCGGTCGCAACCTGATCGTTGCGCGAGCGCGCGGTATGCAGCCGTCCCGCTGCCTCGCCGATCAATTCAGACAGGCGGCCTTCCACGTTCATATGGATGTCTTCGAGCGCGCGCTTGAAGGAAAACTTGCCCGCCTCGATCTCTGACAGAATCGTGTCTAGACCGTGAGCGATCTTTTTCGCATCGTCGGCCGCAATGATGCCTTGCTTGGCCAGCATGTCGGCATGGGCCTTGGACGCGGCGATGTCCTGGCGGTACAGATGCCGGTCGAAGTCGATAGAGGCGTTGATCTCCTCCATGATGGCGCCGGGGCCAGACGAAAACCGCCCACCCCACATCTTGTTGCTCATGGCATATTCACCAAGCAGCTCATGACCGAAACCCAATCAAGCTTCGCCAAAAAGCGCCTCGCCATGATTTTGGCGGGTGGAATCGCCGGCGTCGTCGTTGGGCTGGCGGGGGTATACGGGGTTTCGACCCTGACACGCAATGCGGGCGGCGACGCAGTCTGCCGCCCGGCTGTCGAACTGGCCATGAAAATAGCGCCTTTTGCGCGTGGCGAGGTGGCGGCCGTTAACGTTGCCAAGAGCCCTTTGAAGGTGCCCGACCTTGCCTTCCAGGATTCCACCGGCAAGTCGTTGACGCTCGAGCACTGGCGCGGGCGCACAGTGCTGCTCAACCTCTGGGCCACATGGTGCGTGCCTTGCCGGCAGGAGATGCCGGCGCTCGATGCGCTTGAGCAACGGCTCGGCGGCCCGGGATTCGAGGTCGTGGCGGTCAATATCGACACTCGCGATCCCGACAAGCCGAAGGCGTGGCTCAAGGAGGTTGGCGTGCAGAAACTTGCCTATTACGCCGACCCCGCTGCCAAAAGTTTCCAGGACCTCAAGTCCATTGGCCGCGCGTTCGGCATGCCGACCACACTGCTGATCGATCCGAAAGGGTGCGAGATCGGAACGATTGCCGGCCCGGCCGAATGGGCAAGCGACGATGCGATCAAGCTCATCAAGGCGGCGCTAGGGCAATAGCAGCGTCTCGCCGCCGGCGCGAATGCGATTATGCGCTGATATTGAGGTTGCGGCCCACGCCTTCGGCTACGTTTGCGAGGCTCTGCAGGTTCTTCTGCGCGGCGTCGAGCACCTGGACAATCGCCGACGCATTGTCGGCATTCATGCGCAGCATCTTGGCCGCAACGGCCATCTGCACATCAGCCATTTGCGAGCCAACCAAGGCGGTGGCAATTGATACCGGATCCATCCCGGGACCGTTTCTACGGCAGGTTTGTCAACGAAATGTAAATACGGCCCGCCGCGGCCTTGACACTTTTGCCGGCGACCCTATACTTAACCAAATGGTTTACTATTCAAGACCGAACCTCGACCTCACCTTTGCCGCGCTCGCCGATCCAACGCGGCGTGCCCTGCTGGCCCGGCTCAGCGAGAAAAAGGATTTGTCGGTCAGCGAATTGGCAAAGCCGTTTTCGATGTCGCTTCCTGCGATCATGAAGCATCTCGACGTGCTGTCGGACGCGGGCCTCGTCGGACGCGAGAAGAACGGCCGCATCGTGAGCTGCCGCCTGCGCGCGGAACCCATGCGCGACGCCAATGATTGGCTCAACCGCTACCAGAAGTTCTGGACCGAGCGGTTCGATCGCCTTGCTGCTTTCCTGGAGGAAGACAAATGGCCACCGTCACAACGAAACCAAGCCTCACCATCAAGCGCCGGTTCAACGCGCCGCCGGCGAAAGTCTTCGCGGCGTGGACCGACCCGGAAAAGCTGAAGCACTGGATGGGCGGTCGCGAGATCGGCTCGGTCACCGCCGAGACCGACGCACGGGTCGGCGGGCGGTTCCGAATCGTAATGCTGAAGTCCAGCGACGGCGAACAACATGACGTCAGCGGCGTTTACCGTGAGGTGATACCGAACGAGAAGCTGGTGTTCACCTGGGCGTGGAAATCAACGCCCGAACGTGAATCGATCGTGACGATCACGTTCAAGGCGGACAATGGCGGCACGCTGATGACTTTCACTCATGAGCAGTTCTTCGACGAAGACGCGCGCGATCGCCACCAGCAGGGCTGGAATGCTTCGTTCGAGAAGCTGGAAAAGTATCTCGCTGCTTAGTGACGGGAGTAGACGATGCCACATCAATGGTCACACGGACATTTCTACTGGAACGAGCTGATGACGCGGAATGCCGAGCGCGACAAGAAATTCTACGGTGCGACGGTCGGCTGGACATTCGAGGCGATGCCGATGCCCGACGGCACCTATTGGGTCGCCAAGATGGGCGATCAATATGTCGGCGGCCTGTTTCCGCTCACCAGTCCCCAGTTCGACGGCGTTCCTGAAAGCTGGATGTCTTACCTCGCGGTCGACGACGTCGACGCACGCGTAAAAAAGGCGCAGGCCGCGGGCGCGACATTGATGCGGCCGATCTTCGACATCCCCGATGTCGGCCGCATCGCCATCCTCAAGGAGCCGGGGGGCGCCGGAATCGGTTGGATGACACCGCCGAAAATGTAGCGGGAGACGAAACATGCAGCACAAGATCGTATCACAGAGCGAATGGCTAAATGCGCGCAAGACGCTGCTCGCGAAGGAAAAGGAATTCAGCAAGGCACGCGACGCCCTGAGCGCCGCGCGGCGCGATTTGCCCTGGACGCCAGTGGAAAAGAGCTACGTATTTGACGGCTCAAACGGAAAAGAAAACCTCGCTGACCTGTTCGGTGGCAAGAGCCAGCTGATGGTCTATCACTTCATGCTTGGGCCGGGCTGGGTGCAGGGCTGCCCCAGCTGCTCGTTCCTCGCCGATCATTTCGACGGCGCCGTGATCCATCTTGCACATCGCGACGTGTCGCTGGTCGTAATATCGCGGGCGCCGCTTGCCGAGATCGAAGCCTATAAGAAACGTATGGGCTGGAAGTTCAAATGGGTGTCGTCGTTCGGCAACGACTTCAACCGCGACTTCCACGTCTCGTTCACCAAAGACGAAATGGCCAAGGACGCCGAGTACAACTACACGGTCGACAAGATCCCCAGTGAGGAATTACCCGGCCTGAGCGCCTTCATCCGGGACGAAAACGGCAAGGTCTTCCACACGTATTCGTCCTACGCGCGCGGGCTCGACACGCTGGTCGGGACGTACAACTTCCTCGATATGGCGCCGAAGGGCCGTGACGAAGGCGCCCTGCCCTGGACAATGGCCTGGGTGCGCCGGCACGACGAATATGAAGACAAGCCGAAAGGCGGCAGCTGCTGCGCGTAGTCAGCGCGTCGGAACCGGCTTCTCGCCGCGGTAGTCGTAAAAGCCGCGCTGCGTCTTGCGGCCGAGCCAGCCGGCCTCGACGTACTTCACGAGCAACGGGCATGGCCGATATTTCGAGTCGGCCAGCCCCTCGTAAAGCACCTGCATCACCGACAGGCAGGTGTCGAGGCCGATGAAGTCGGCGAGCTCGAGCGGGCCCATCGGGTGATGGGCGCCGAGTCGCATGGCGGTGTCGATCGATTCCACGTTACCGACGCCCTCATAGAGCGTGTAAATCGCCTCGTTGATCATCGGCAGGAGGATGCGGTTCACGATGAACGCCGGAAAATCCTCCGACACCGCGATGGTCTTGCCGAGCTTGATGACGAAGGCTTTGCTTGCCTCGAACGTCGCGTCGTCGGTCGCAATGCCGCGGATCAGCTCGACGAGCTCCATCCGCGGTACCGGATTCATGAAATGGATCCCGATGAAGCGCTCCGGCCGGTCGGTTGAGGACGCGAGCCGCGTGATCGAGATCGATGAGGTGTTGGTTGCTAGAATCGCGTCGGACTTCAACGACGAACAAAGCTCGCCGAGGATCTTGCGCTTGACCTCTTCCTTTTCGGTGGCGGTTTCGATGACCAGATCGCAACCCGAGAATGCATCGTATTTCTCAGCGGGCTTGATGCGCGCGAGCGCGTTTTTGCGGTCGTCCTCGCTGATCGCTTTCTTGCCGACCTGGCGTGCCATGTTGCCATTGATGGTCGCCATCCCGGCCTTGATGCGGTCCGCCGAGATGTCGTTAAGGAGGACGGAATAACCGGCGAGCGCACATACATGCGCGATTCCGTTGCCCATCTGGCCGGCGCCAATTACCCCGATACTCTGAATTTTGACCATGTCTTTGTCCGATCGATGCGAAGTCCCGGCTTTGCCCTCGAATTCGGTAACTCACGCGTTTGATTTCACTTTTACGACGTAGGACCGCACGATGCCATCGGCGGAACAACAAAACTAGAACGTAGTCAACGCTTGACCTTGTCGAGTTCCGCCGCCAGCTCCGGCAACGCCTGGTATAGATCCGCCACCAGGCCGTAGTCGGCGACCTGGAAGATCGGCGCCTCCTCGTCCTTATTGATAGCAACAATCACCTTGGAGTCTTTCATCCCGGCGAGATGCTGAATTGCGCCGGAAATTCCGACCGCGATGTAGAGCTCGGGCGCCACAACCTTGCCGGTTTGTCCGACCTGCCAGTCGTTTGGCGCATAGCCGGCGTCAACTGCGGCGCGCGATGCACCAACCGCAGCTCCCAATTTATCGGCGACAGGCTCGATATATTTGGCGAAGTTATCCCGGCTCTGCATGGCCCGGCCGCCCGAAATGATGATCTTGGCCGACGTCAGTTCAGGCCGGTCCGACTTCGACAATTGCTCTCCCGAAAAAGTCGAGAGCCCCGGGTCTGCGGCCGCGCTGGCGTTTTCGATGCTCGCGGAACCGCCGGCGCCCGCTGCCTGAAACGTCGAAGTCCGCACTGTGATGACTTTCTTCGCGTCGGATGACTTCACCGTCTGAATTGCGTTGCCCGCATAGATGGGCCGTTCGAAGGTATCGGGGGAAACCACTTTCGTGATGTCCGAAATCTGCATCACGTCGAGCAATGCCGCGACGCGCGGCATGATGTTCTTTCCGGTCGTTGTCGCGGGCGCAACGATGGCGTCGTAGCTGCTGGCAAGCGACACAATCAGCCCTGCAACCGGCTCGGCAAGCTGATGCTCGTAAGGCACGGCATCCGCTACCAGCACTTTCTTAACGCCATCGAGTTTCGACGCCGCTTCCGCTGCCGCCTTGCAATCCTTGCCGACGACAAGCACGTGAACGTCGCCGCCGATGGCCTTGGCCGCAGTGAGTGCCTTGTTCGTTGCATCCTTGAGTGTTTTGTTGTCGTGCTCGGCAACGAGAAGCGTGGTCATCTAGAGTACCCCCGCCTCGTCCTTAAGCTTGGCGACCAGGTCAGCAACCGAGGCAACCTTCACGCCTGACTTGCGACCTGGTGGTTCGCTGGTCTTGACCACCTGAAGCCGCGGCTTGACGTCTACGCCATAAGCGTCCGGCGTCTTTTCGTCGATCGGCTTCTTTTTCGCTTTCATGATGTTCGGCAGCGAGGCGTAACGCGGTTCGTTCAGCCGCAGATCGGTCGTGATGATCGCGGGCATTTTCAGCTTCACGGTTTGCAGGCCGCCATCGACCTCGCGCGTCACGCTGATGGCATCGCCTTCGATCGCAAGCTTGGACGCGAAAGTGCCCTGCGCCCAGTTCAGCAGCGCTGCAAGCATCTGCCCGGTCTGATTGCTGTCGTCGTCAATCGCCTGTTTGCCCATGATGACAAGACCAGGCTTTTCCGCGTCCACGATCGCCTTGAGGACCTTCGCGACCCCCAGCGGCTCTACGACGGCGTCGCTCTTCACCAGGATCCCGCGATCAGCTCCCATCGCGAGCGCGGTACGAATGGTTTCCGATGCTTGCGCGGGACCGATCGAGACCGCAACGATCTCGGTCGCTTTGCCGGCTTCCTTCAGGCGGATTGCTTCTTCGACGGCGATCTCGTCGAAGGGATTCATCGACATCTTGATATTGGCCAGCTCGACGCCGGAGCCGTCTGGCTTGACGCGAATTTTGACGTTGAAGTCGACCACCCGTTTCACGGGCACCAGAATTTTCATGATTCCCCATCCCGGGCGGGCACTCGAACAAGCGGGCGGAAGCTAAAGGCCGCGCTATCGCGCTGTCAACGTTTATGCTGCGGCGCAGTAAAACTAGCGGTTCTGGCCCGGCGCCCACAATATGTCGGCGGCACCTTTATCATTGGCGTATCGACCAGCCACGAACAGATAGTCAGACAGCCGGTTGACGTATTTCAGTGACGGTCCCGACACGCCTTCCCCCGGCTTGTCTTTCAGCTCGACCATGATGCGCTCGGCGCGGCGGCAAACCGTGCGCGCTAGATGCAGATAGGCCGAGGCGGGACTCCCACCGGGTAGAATGAACGACTTCAGTGGCGCAAGATCCGCATTCAACCGGTCGATTTCCGCCTCAAGCCAGGCGACCTGCGCATCGGTCACCGTGAGCCGGGCGCCGCCAGGCCCCTTCTCGGCAAGACAGAGATCGGCTTCGACATCGAAGAGATCGTTCTGAATGCGGCCGAGCGCGGCATCGAGCGCCTTGTCGCCCGCGACATGCAAGCGGACGAGGCCGATCACGGCATTGACCTCGTCGACCGAGCCGTAAGCCTCGACCCGCAGGTCGTATTTCTTGCGCCGGGCGCCGGTGCCGAGCGAGGTCGTTCCGTCGTCGCCGGTCCTTGTATAAATGCGGTTGAGCACAACCATATCGAGCTCGCGAAGCCTTTCTCCCAGCCGCAGATTCGGGCTAGGCTATCTTAGCCTTTTTCTCAAAAAGGGGTGATGCTCATGCGTATACTGACGATTGCAATTGTGGCCGCCTTCCTGGCCCTGCCGGCCACTGCGCCCGCGCAGGCTTGCGGAGCAGGCATGCATTCCGCCAAGGCCGCCACGGCCGATTATTCCGCGGCCAAAAAGAAGTCCAAAAAGCCGAAGAAAGAAAAAGAGGAGTATATGCGCGCCGCTCCGATGAAGTGAGCGCCGGCTCCGTATCTTCTCCGACTAACGGCCGAGGACCCAGATCGTCGCCATAATTACAATGATGGCGACGAACTGAAACAGCACGCGCAGCCGCATCAGCTTTTGCGAGCGGTTAGGCGAGCCGCCGCGCATCATATTGATCAGGCCGAGCAGCAGCACGATCGCCACTGCCACGATGGCTGCCGGCACCAGAAAATGAGACATGAAATTCGACATGGGTTGCGCCTTCTAACATCCGCGCTCTGATCCGGCCAATGCGTCCTAAGTTTGGACTCGCCTATAAGTTGTATATCCACTAACGTCCCCAATAAATTGAGTGGGTCGGGTGGTGCATGAGGACTGGCGTTGCGGGCGCCGCGAGCGCTCGCTCATTGGAAGCTTGCGGTGACGACTCTGGTTCCTCATCACAGCTCTCGAAATTCCGGCAGCAGGAATTCGCCGTGCGCGCCCAGCGGCGCGCGTTCGCACTCAGCGCAAGCATCGAGGATGTGCTTGTCGCCGCCGCCGATCGTGCTTCGGATCGCCTCAAGCGTGAACGGCCGGAATTTTCTGCAGCGACACTCAATAAACTTGCTTACTTTATCCCGTCGCTCTTTGGCGTCGGGGCGCTGGCCGCGTTGTTCAACTCGGTGAGCACAATCGTGCTTTGCGCGCTCGCTGTGCTTCCTGCAGCCTTCCGGATTCTGGTTGTCGTGTCGCCGACCCAGGGGCGGCGCCGCGCATCTTGCACAATCGCGCACGAAGCACTGCCCATTTACACCGTCATCGCTCCGCTTTGCCGCGAGGCGCGGGTAGTGGACCAATTGCTGTCAGCTATCGAACGGCTCGACTACCCAGCCGAGAAACTCGACGTGATCGTTATCGTCGAGGCCGACGAGCCGGCAACCCACGCCGCAATCACACGACGCAAACACCGTCTTCCGATCACGGTAGTTCCGGCGCCACCGGCTGGGCCACGCACGAAACCCAAAGCGCTCAATATTGCGCTGGAGCTCGCGCGCGGCTCATTCGTCGCGATCTACGATGCAGAGGACCGGCCGGAATCACGCCAGCTTCGTCGTGCGCTGGAAGCATTTCGATCCGCCGGAGACGATCTTGCATGCGTGCAGGCAGCGCTCTGCATCGACACTGACACGACTTGGCTTGCCCGCTATTTTACAGCGGAATATGCCGGCCACTTCGATGTCTTTCTTCCAAAGCTTGCCGGGTTCGGCTTGCCGCTGCCGCTCGGCGGCTCCTCAAACCATTTCCGGACTGCGGTTCTGCGTGAGGCGGGCGGCTGGGACCCCTACAACGTCACCGAGGACGCCGACCTCGGCATGCGTCTTGCGCGCCTCGGCTACCGATGCGGAGTGATCGAGTCCACGACCTTTGAAGAGGCACCCGCGACGGCCCGGCGATGGCTTGGCCAGCGGTCGCGCTGGCTCAAAGGCTGGATGCGCCTGTCAAGAAATCAATTTGTGCTTTGTTTTCAAACGCTCGGACATGGATTGACGAAGCATCGCAACATGATCGCAACAATATAGTTCGTGCGCCGATGTTCGTGCACGTCCGCAACGACCATACCAATGGGGCGATATCTGAGGACAACGCCCAAGGCGACTTTGGCCTTCGGCTTGGAACGTCCGCCGCCCGCTTCCATTTCCGCTTTTGACCCAAAGCAACATCGCCAATTTCTGCTGAATTGGACCTCCGTCCAACTCGCCACCTTCTTGTCAATCGACGAAAATCGCAAATGTGAACGCCCCGAATGTCGCCGTCCTCGGACTTGTAGCGGCCGCGTCAACGGCGCTGACGGCGTTGCCTTGCAAAACTGCTTAGAGGCTCGCAATGAAAACAATCATACCCATTATTTCTGCCCTTGTGCTTGCACTCGCACTAATGTCGGCCAGCGCGGAGCCTACGCACCGTAAGCGTCACACGAAGGCTGCCACCGCTGCACAGCCACAGATTGCTTGCACCGTTGTCGGCTGCATACCGGTTCCGCGTGGCTGCCATCCCGAGATGGGCTACACGCCGGGCGGAACGCCAACCGGTTTTGATGTGGCGGTATGTCCGAACTACACGCTTTACGGAAACGCGCGGTGCCCGAACTGCTGATCCGGCGCGGTGACCAGTGGTCGCTTGGCTTTGCTTATAAACGTCACCATTCGGGGTAAAGCGACATCGGCTTTTGCACCGCACATTCTCGCGGGTAAAGCAGACGTGACCGGTTGCGGATGTCCGCTTTCGCAGTCGCTATTGGGGGCAAAGCGGACGCGATCTGTTGCACTGCATATGTCCGTTAATGACCCAAAGCGGACATTCAGCTCCAGTTGTCTTCCAAGATTACGGAGCGACGCTGCGCAGCCCTTTCAATTCGCCCTGCCCAATCTTTGTTTCCAAAGTTTGATTACTCCGGGCGGAAATTCACGCCTTCCGACTCCTGTGCGTCGGCAGGCTTCCGGCCACATCTCAAGCAAGGAGTGATCTTCACGGAGCAGGTCGCTTTGCGAAACCTGGTCAGCTTCAGAACGCGGCCACCGT
>Ga0111539_10002540_pt1 | contig 24163 bp, 13 predicted proteins | sample RhiMethybrSRZTD1_FD_79667 | JGI IMG/M metagenome (GOLD analysis project Ga0111539, IMG submission 79667) | Populus rhizosphere microbial communities from Tennessee, USA - Rhizosphere MetaG P. TD hybrid SRZTD1 (version 2) (version 2) | ecosystem: Host-associated > Plants > Roots > Rhizosphere >...
CGCACCGGCGACGTGGCGGATGCGATGGTGCACACCGCGGAGCGGCACCGTCCCGCCGTTCGGGACGCTGACCTTTCCCGTCCGTCTCGACGCCGCGTCTTTGCGCGCCGGAGCGTTCCACGCCGACGTCGTCCTGCGGGTCCGGGGCAGAAGCGAGATCTCGGATGTCGCGGCGCTGACGCTGCACGTTCCCGGATCGCCGCGCCTGGTCATCGAACCGTCCGCCCTGGCGTTCCCCGACGTCCAGACCGGGCGCGCGGCGACGCTCCCGCTCCGCCTGCGCAACCAGGAGGCGGCGCCTCTGACGATCACCGGCCTGGCTTCGGGAGGGGACTTCGAGTGGGTCGGCCCGACCCCGCCGTTCGAGATTCCCGCCGGGGGCGAGGCGCCGATCGAGGTGCGGTTCACTCCCGCCTCCGAGGGGGATGGCGCCGGCATCCTGTCAGTGCGCAGCGACGATCCCGGGCGTCCGCTGGTCGATGTGCCTCTTTCCGGCCGCGGCGTGGCTCCGCCGATCCTCGAAATCCTCCCGGCCTCGCTCGCGGCGCAGGGGTTCGAGGGGGAGGTCGGCGCTCTCGCCCTGGCGCTGCGCAACTCCGGCCGCGGCGATCTGCGCTGGCGGCTGCGGACCCGGCCACCGGACGGAGCGTCCGCGGACGCGTGGGACTATGGCTGGCGCGATTCCCGTTCGCCGGACGGTCCGCTGTTCGACTGGGTGGAGATCCGCGCCCGCGGAACGCTCGTGAGCGGCCTCTCCCCTGTGCCGCTGGGGTTCGAGTTCCCCTGGTATGGCGGCTCGTTCGACCGCGTCTACGTGAGCCCGCTGGGGGGGCTGTCGTTCACGTCGTTCCCGGGCGCCGCCCTGCCGCTCCCCGGCCCCGCGGCGACGCCGAATCTCCTGGCGCCGCTGCTCGGGACTCTCCGCGTGCGCGAGTTCTCCACCGTCCACGTGCTCCGCGGGGAGGACCGCGTCGTCGTGCAGTGGAGCGATCTCGAGCACGTGCTCGGCGATGCCTCGTACACGTTCGAGGCGATCCTCGAACGCGACGGCCGCGTCCTGTTCCAATACCTCGCGATGGACGGGGTTTCGAGGCCGGCGGTCATCGGCTGGCAGAACGGCGCGGGGAACGCGGGCAGGACGATCGCCACCACCGCGGGGTTCGCCACCGCCGGGACCGCCCTGGAAATCGTCCGGGGACCGGCGTGGCTGTCCTGGTCGCAGGGGCGCGGCGTCGTCGCGCCGGGGAGCGAGTCGGAGGTGACCATCGGGTATGACGCGGCCGGGCTGGCCTCCGGGGACCATACGGCGGTGCTCGAGGTGCTCGCCGACGACGGCGCCGGGCCGCATCCTGTCCCCGTGACCTTGTCGGTCGTGCGGGACGACGATCGCGATCGGATCGACGACGCCGTCGACAACTGCCCCTTCCCCAACCCGGGTCAGGAGGACGCGGACGGTGACCGCCGCGGCGATGCCTGCGACAACTGCCCTCAGACCCCCAACGGCGATCAGCTCGACGCCGACAGCGACTACGTCGGCGACGCCTGCGATCCGTGCGTCGACGTGGACGGGGACGGCCGCGGCGAGGCCTCCCTGCCCGGACAGACCTGCGCCGCCGACAACTGCGCCGAGGTCATCAATCCGGGCCAGGAAGACGCCGACCTGGACGGATCGGGCGATGCGTGCGATCCGTGCACCGACACCGATCGCGATGGCCGGGGGGATCCCGGGTTCCCCGCGAACCTCTGCTCCGAGGACAACTGTCCCGGTCGGGCGAACGCCACCCAGGCGGATGCCGACGGCGACCGGCTCGGCGATGCGTGCGACCCCTGTCCTCTCAGCGGGCTCAACGACGTCGACGGTGACGGCCACTGCGAGGACGCCGACGACTGCGACCTCGTCCCGGATCCCGCGCAGGGGGATGCCGATCGGGACGGGCTCGGCGAGGCGTGCGACGACTGCCCCTCCGCGGCCGACGCGGACCAGGCCGATCGGGACGGGGACGGAATCGGAGACGCCTGCGACACCTGTCCCGGTCAGCCGGACCCGGCCCCTTCGCCCGATCGGGACGGTGACGGCCTGGGGGAGGCCTGCGACAATTGTCCGACCGTCGCGAACCCGGGGCAGGAGGATCGGGACGAGGACGGAGGCGGCGACGCCTGCCAGCCGGCGCTGGCGCTGAGCGGTTTCCTCTCGAACGGGCGGGAGATCTTCCTGCGCGCGCGGGCCGAGGATCCTCAGGGGGATGTGCTGCGGGGCTCGCTGCGTTTCTGGCTCCGCGAGGCGGTGGAAGCCTCGATCCCGGACATGAGCCAGGAGTACGACTGTGCCCGGGGCCTGTCTCTGGACGACGATCCGCTTCGAGCGCTCGGCTATATCGCGGTGCCGCCGGTCCTGTTCGATGCTGACACGGCGCTCGGCTGCAGCGACGGGCGGTCCGACTACGGACTCCGCTGGGGCGGGTGCACCGAGACCTCGGACGGATTCGAGCCGGCACTCATGCTCGAGGAGCGCCCGCTCCCCGCGACCCTCTGCGTGAAAACGCTGCACGCCCCGGCCGAGCGGCGCGAGGTCGTCCTCCTCGGCACCGGGCCCGACGGCCTGCGCCTGCGCCTCGATCGCGCGCTGCGGCCGTCGCTCGATGTGTCGTTCTCCGGCGGTCTGCCTCGCCGGACGAGCCTCGCCGGTCTCACGACCGGCCGCGCCTATGCTCTGTCGATCGTCGTGGCGGACGGCACGTCCCCGGAGACGGGATCGATCGTCGCGCTCGCGTACCAGGGAGAATCGACCCTGGTCGTGAACCATCCGCCCCGCGCCGCGGTCGCCGCCGCGCCGCGGAGCGAGTGCCAGGGGGCCGGCGGCGCCGTCGTGCTCCTGGACGGCCGCGGGTCCGGCGACGTCGATTCCGCCCCGGGCACGTCGGACGACGTGGTGCGGTACGAGTGGCTCGAGGATCCCGGGCGTCCGGGCGAGCGCACCCTCGGCACGGGGCCGGTGGCGCGCGTCGACCTGTCGCCCGGAGCGCACGCGCTCGCCCTGAGGGTGACCGACACGCAGGGGGAGAGCGATCTCCGGACGTTCGAGACGGCGGTCGTCGACACCGGCGCCCCCGATCTCGAATTGTCCGTGATTCCCGATCTCCTGTGGCCGCCGAATCACCGGCTGGTCCCGGTGCACACGGCGTGGCAGGGGCGCGACGCCTGCGATCCGGGCCCCGTGGTCGTGCTCGAATCGGTCCGGAGCGACGAGCCGGACGACGCGCCCGGTCCCGCCGACGGGGCGACGACGGCGGACATCCAGGGCGCCGACCTCGGGCGCGCCGACGATGAAATCCTCTTGAGAGCGGAGCGCGCCGACCGGGGCGCCGGGCGGACCTACACCCTCACCTACGTCGTCCGCGATCGATCCGGCAACGAGACGCGCCGGTCGGTGCGCGTCCTCGTCCCGATCGACCGCGCTCGGTGAACTTTCGCAGGCGCGACCTCAGGGAAGACAGGGGAGGACGCGCTTCATGCCCGCCGAATTCCTCCACCAGTCGCCGATGTAAGGAACGCTGTTGCGCACGAGGTAGAAGAACGCCTGGTTCGGCGCGGGGATCGCCGGGTCGTCGATGTACCTGTTGAAGATATTGGCGTTGAAGACCGTGCAAGCGCCGGAGAAATCGACCCGCGTGGAACGGACCGCCTGGAACTGGCTCGCCCCCACGACCGGGCCCCACTGGAGACGCACGCCGCCGGACAGAAAAGTCACATGACTGCTCAGCTCGTCCACCAGCCCGTAGCCTGGTTCGCCCGGGCAACTGTTGTCGATCCCGTCGGCCCGCTCCGCCGCTCCCGGGCGGACGGTCGCATTGTTGTCATCGCAGTCCCCCTCGCAGGTTCTGAGGCCATCCCCGTCGACATCCAGCTCTTCGGGCGTTGGCGCGCCGTCGCAGTCGTTGTCCACTCCGTTGCATCCCTCGGGCGCCCCGGGATGGATCTCCATCCGCAGGTCGTCGCAGTCGTCGGACGGACCGAAGGGGCACGCCGCCGATCCGGGGAACCCATAGCCGTCGCCGTCGCGGTCGGGGCACACCAGGGTGCAGGGGCCGACCACCGCCGGGTGCTGGTCAACGACCGGAGTGCTCTGCGAGGTCACGACGCCGGTAATCCGGATGTCATCCAGCCACCAGCCGTCGTCATCGAGGTTGTTTCCCCAGGATCCGCCAACGGCGGCGTAGTGGGGGTTGACTTCGTCGAACACCCAGCTCTCGGCGATCCACCGCAGGCGGATCCGCTGACCCAAAAACGAGGACAGGTCGAAACGGGTCTGGACCCAGAGGCCGGAGCCGGAAGGATCGGCGATTCCCGGCCCGTCGCACTCGCGTCCCCCGGCCAGCGTCGTGCCGCGGACGGCTCCGCAGCTCGACCACGCCCCCTGTGGGAAGCAGAGGGTCTCGTGGAATCCATACGGAGACGGCGCCGTCCTGCCGGCGTCGGTCGGCGTCTGGACGCAATAGTCCCCGGCGCCGTAGTAGGACCAGGCCGCCGGGACGTGGTCGTAGACGTTCTGGAATGGAACGAGCTTCTCCCAGATTCCCCAGTCGTCCACGGCGGGATCGGCGGCGCGATCGATCTGGATCTGCACGTCGCCGCAATCGACGCAGGGGTGGGGAAGCGACGGCGGATTCCCGACGCTGACTTCGTCCATCAGATCCGCGATGTGCAGCATCGAGAAGATCAGATCGCCCGGGCGCGGCAGGGGCGTGAGGTTGATCGGCCCGGAACGATAGGCCTGGATCGTGCGGAAATGCGTCGTGTCCCAGGTGGAGTCGCGTCCTGAGAAGTGCAGCCCCATGTGCAGCGAGTTCGGCGGGCTCGCCGCCTTCTGCCCGTCGGCGGGTGTGGCAAAGGTGCACGGCGCCCCCGGCAGGCCGTCGAGGCAGGGACCGCTGTCGATATTGGAGCAGTTGGTCGCCCCCGGCGGGCAATGGAGGTGCCAGTCCATCGGGTGGTCCGGGTCGAGCATGCAGTGCCCTTCGCCGAACAGGGAATAGCCGCCGCACCTCACGGCCGACATCGCCGATCCGCCCGGCGGCTCGACCGCCCGCATGTACTCGCCGCGGCCGACGAGGCCGGTCCCCGCGTCGGTCATCCGGAAGGTGTCGCGCACCGTGAACTGGCTGTCCCCGTCCCGATCAACATCGAAGTTCTCGAGCAGCGTGCCGTCGTCCGCCGTGCCGTTTGCGCCGTCGGGTCCGGCGATGAAGGGGGCCGCCGTGGCGGGCGGGCTCAGATCCGCCTGCAGGGAGAAACAGACCGGCGGCGAGACGCCCGCGATCTGGTCGGCCCGCAGGCGGACGCAGAAATCGAGCCGGACGGGGTCGGCGGCGGAGGCCGATGCCAGCGCGGTGGTCGCGAAGCGGAAGCCCGGAAGGGAGGGGTCCAGGCTCCCCACCTCGACCGTCTGGCCCGGGGCGAGCGTGCCGACCGGGACGACCGCATCGAGAATGCAGGCGACGAAGGTGGTCAGCTCGAGCGACGCGTTGGTATAGGCGTTTTGTCCGTTGCGCAACGTGACGACCAGGCGTCCCGTCTCGCCCGGATCGGGGAACGAATCCTGGTCGCCGTCGAGATCGCGGTAGGTGATGGAGACCACGCCGAACTGCGGCAGGAACTTCGACTGGGCGAAGACGCCCGTGACGAAGAGAGGGATCAGTCCCGCCACCAGGATCCGGCACGGCACGGTGCGCCGCCGCTTCATGACTTGTCCTCGAGATTCGGCAGTGGGGCCAAGCTACGCCGGTCGCCGGATGGCGTCAAGCGCGCTGAACGTCGGGCGCCCTCGACCGCGCGGGACTCGTCTTACGACGTGCGCAGCAGCGCCTCGACGGCGCGGCGGCCTTCGGCGGCGGCACCGTTCCAGTTCTGGTGGCCCTGCAGCTCGGAGTGGCCGATGGCGATGCGGCCGAACGGCCGGCGGATGATGTCGGGAGGGGCCGTCGCGCCGCCGGCCCCGAACATGAAGCCGGGGCCCGGGTTCACGTAGGCGTGTCCCCAGCGGTTCAGCACGATGCCGGCGATGTCCCGGGCCGGATCGAAACCACCGTCCGCGAACAACGTCGCCATCTGCTCGCGGATCTCCCGCTCGATGTCGGCGAACGACGCCTGCAGCAGCCGGAGCCGTCCCATCTGCCCCTGCTCCTTCGCCGCCGCGCCCGGCGAGAAGTACGGGACATAGAAGGTCAGCACGATCGGATCGTCGGGATGCAGCCGGCCGGTCACCGCGCCGACCTTCATCGGGCGGCGGACGTTGCACGAAAATCCGAAGCCCCCCTGCCAGAGGCAGGCGCCGAAGCCGAGCCGCGTCAGGAACCGCCAGTTCCGCAGCGCCACGTTCGCCACGAGGACGGGGGAGTGCAGGAACGACCCATAGGCCTCGCGATGCGAGGCGGGAAGATCGGCGAGCACGTGGCGGTTGATCCAGCCGCCCGAGGCCATCACGACGCGACGGGCCTTGAGCTTCCTGAGCGCGGCGCCGTCGAACCAGGTCACGACCGCGTGCTCGGAGCGATCGAGCGGGCCGCGATGCTCGACCCGGACCACGGTCGATCCGAGCCGCATCCGCACCGGCTCACCCGGGCGATCGAGCGCGGCGAAATCGACGGGTCGATCGACGACGTCCTCGAAGCGCGCGGCGCCGCCGATCGCGGCCGGGAGAAGCTTCTTCACGAAGTGCCGCGCGATGACCGTGTTGCCGCCCGGGTAGCAGTGGAAGACGAAGCCGGTGTAGCGCGACGAACGCCGGAACCCGGGAAGACCGAAATGCCACCCCCACCAGGCCGAGATCGCGTCGCACCCGAGCCCGATGATGCTCGCGAGGATCGGATCCACGTAGGCGCTCATGTCGGCGGGAAGACCGAGAACCTGCTCGTAGTACTGCTTCACCGTCATGCCGTCGAGCCACGCGCCGATTTCGTCCGCGGGCCTGTCGGCCCGGCCGCGCCGGAACGCCTCGGTCTCCTCCGCCGAGGTGTCGCGCCAGCGGGTGATGGCGGCGCGCGTCCTGTCGTCGAATCGGCCGGCGAGCGACGCGGCGCTCCACGGATCCTTCTCCCAGCCGGAGCGGCCGTGGAGGAGCAGGCCGGCGCCGGTCGAGGCCGAGCCGGTGTCGCCGCCGGTGGAAACGGATCCGGTCTCGGAGCCGGCGCGTCCCGCAGCGCCGAATCGGTAGCCGACGTCGAAGCGATCCGCCGCCCAGTGCAGAAAGGAGTAGTTGTCGAGCGGCAACCGCATCCCCGCGGCCGGCCCCTGAGGCTCCACGTAGTCGTACGACCGCGGCAGTCCGAGCGAGGTGAAGTAGTCCTCCGGCCCCCCGGTCGCGGGCTGGATCCCGAAGTCGTTCGATCCCTGCGGTCCGACCAGCCGGTGACCGTCCACGAGGAACTCGTTGCGCTTCGCCTCGCCGCCGAAGATCGGATGGTTGTCGAGGATGAGGCAGCGCCCCGTTCCCTCGAGACGGCGGAAGTGATGCGCGGCGGCGAGCCCCGCGAAGCCGCCGCCGACCACCACGAGGTCGTACTCCTCGCCGGTGTCGTGGGCCGCGGCAACGGCGCTCGCGTCGAAGCGGCCGTTGCGCACGCCGTGCGCCGCCTTGAGGACCTCGGGCGTGTTGCCGTGCGACAGGGCGTAGTCGCCGACCCCGCCGGGGCCGTACCAGTCGGGTCCCGGCTCGAGGGAGGCGCCGGCCGGGACCGGGGCGAACGGGTCCGCGCCGGATGGACCCGGGCCTGCGCCGGCGGGGGTCCCGATGCCGCCGGAGCGGGCGGCCCCGGATTCTTCGCGCGTCACGCGGCAGGCCGCGAGCAGCCCCGCGAGCGCCGGCAGCCCGTAGACGAAATCGCGGCGCGTGATGGCGCGGTGCATCCCGAGCGCGGCATCGCGCCTGAGGCGTGCTGCCGTCCCCGATGCCGCGCGGTCGGCTGCGGAGCGCTTCGTGGTCACGCGGCGGATTCTACGCGGACCCGAGCGCGTTGAAGGAGGCGCAGTCGAGCACCGCTGCCAAGGACGCCGGGCGGCTCATCCGCCCGCCTTCGGTCCGGCGGCCACGAGCGCAGCGCGCCGGCGCTCCTGGCTCTCGGCGGGCCAGAGCGCCTTCGGATCGTAGTAGGCCTCGAACGCCGGCACCGACTCGGGCAGCCGCACCCAGGGGAGCTTCGACCGCGTGTAGATGTGCACGTCGGGCGCCACGGCGGCCGGCCGATCGAGGGTTCCGCCGCGGACGAAGAGGATCGCGGACCGCCCGCCGTAGACGCTCCAGACCGCGACGCGGCAGGTCGGGCAGCGGAAGATCTGGTTGGGCGTCCCCCCGTTCGGCGGCATTTCGACCGGCTCCGGCGTGCCGCGCAGCCGTTCGACGTGCGAGGCCTCGATCAGGAGGTTGATCACGAACGCGCTTCCGGTGTGCTTCTGGCAGTTCAGGCAGTGACAGCAGTGCACGAACATCGGCGACGCTTGCAGCTGGTACCGCATCTCGCCGCAGGCGCAGCCCCCTTCAAGGCTCTCCGTCATCGTCACCTCTGGATGCTCGAACGGCCGGGAGTCTACTCCTCCCTCGTGACGATCGGGCCGAATCGGCGGGCGATTGTCCGCACGCACGGCGCTATACTCCGGGCACACGCTCGGAGGGAGCCCACCATGCGCACAGCCGCGGTCGCCGTGGTCGCCGTCGTCTCGTTTCTCGTGTCCGCCGGGACCGCCCGCGCCTGGTCGCTGCGCGACGAGGTCACGGTGGTCGCCCCGGGGCTGACCGCCGAGCTGGTGTGGGAGATCATCAACGCCAAGACCTACTGCCAGTCGAACCCGGTCAATCTCGATCGACTGTCCTGCGCCACCGTCCCCGATCCGGGGGAGTTCTGGGCGGGGCTCGACGCGGCGGGAAACGGCTACGGCACCATCAATGGCATCGACGCCGCCGGCGAATACTTCGACGTGTATCGGCGGCCGGTCGGGACCAAGCTCAGCCAGCATCTCATCCGGATCACCAAGAGAAAGGAGCCGATCTTCGGGCAGATCACCAAGCTCGCGCTCACGAGCGACTGGAAGATCGACCAGACCTCGGGCGTGCTCCTCATCGGGCTGACCGGATCGTGTCTGTCCCCGGCCTGCACTTCACAGGGGGACACGACCGATCACCTCGGGGTGATCCGGATCACCGGGTTGCCGACACTGTTCGACCTGGCGCTGACTTATCAGTCGCCTGCGAGCCTCGCGCTCAAGATGCCGGTGCGCCCCGAGGCGCTCCCCGCCGCCGATCACGTCGATCTCTACTACGGTCCGGTGCCGGCGTTGTCGAACCTGGCGACCGCCAGCCCACTCGCCTGCAACGTCGCGCCAGGAGCGGTCCCCGGGGCGATGGTGACGGTCCCGGACCTGCTGCCGAATCCTCCGGTCGGCCAGGCGCGCTATTACCTGGCGGCGGTGACGCACGGCGCCGACGTGCGGGCCGGCCGGCGCTACACGAACGGCGCCTACCAGGGGCGCAACACCTCCGGTCTGCCGGCCTGCCACTAGGTTCCTAGGCAAACTCACCGATCCCCCGGGCCCGATCGCGAAAATTTGCATCGATGCGCACGGAATCCCGTTGACACGCTTCCGATGGGTCTGGTAGTTAGGCGCATACGCTCGAAAAATTCCCTGCGGCAGGCCTGAAAAAAGGTTGCTCGGGGTCCGATCACGCGAAAGGAGGACGCAGCGCCGCCCCCGGCAGGCCACCGCGCTCATCCACCCCATCACACCTCCGAGGAGAGTCGAATGAGAACGCTCGCCAAGCTTCTCGTCGTGAGCACAGCCGCGCTTCTGGCGGTCTCGCCGCTCTCGGCGACGATCCTGAAACAGATGAACCTCGAAGAGCTGGCCGGCAATGCCGGCCGGATCTTCAGCGGGACGGTGATCGAGATCGACAAGGGGACACTCGCGGTCGGCGGCGGCAAGATCGCGACCGTGACCTACCGCGTCGCGGTGGACAACGCCTTCCGCGGCGACTTCATCGACAAGGACGGGCGGAAGATCGCCGAGATCCGGATGGTCGCCGACCCGGGACCGAGGCACGCGGGGAACGCGGTCGGATTCGCCCGCCTGCCCGAGATGCCGCGGATCGAGCAGGGCGGCCGCTACCTCTTCTTCACGACCGCTCCGAGCGCGATCGGCCTCTCCACGACGGTTGGGCTCGGCCAGGGTTGTTTCCGTATCTCCGGCGATGCGGGGCAGGAGCTGCTCGCGAACGAGCTCGACAACGTCGGGCTGTTCCGCGGCATGCGCGCCGAAGCCGCGCCGAAGCCCGGCGCCATCACGTACTCGGACATGGCCGCACGCATTCACGCCCTCCTGGGCGGGAAGTAGGAGGGGGCCATGACGACCAACATCCGACGGAACCGCTTCGTCCCATTCGCCGCCGGCGCCGCCATCGCCGCGGCGCTGCTCTTCGGCCTCGCGTCGCCGGCGCACGCCACCGGCCCGCTCGCCAACTGCAACCCCGGGCAGCCGTACCTCTGGCCCGGCGGCGGCGCCGCCATCCCGTTCAACCCCGATCTGGGGGATCTCGGTCCGCTCACCAACGCGCAGGCGGTGGCGGCGGTCGAGTCGGCCTTCAACGTCTGGGGCGCCGTCGCGACCTCGACGGTCAGCTACGTCAACGGCGGACCGCTCCCGGTGGACGTGGACATCACGAACTTCGGGCCGTGGCTCGACGCCCCGGCGCCGGACGGCCTGAGCGCCATCGTCTTCGACCACACCGGCCAGATCTTCGACCTGTTGTTCGGCCCCGGCTCCGGCGTGCTCGGGTTCGCCGGTCCGGAGTGGGGCGACCCGGCCACCTGCACCATCCTCGAGGGCTACTCCTTCCTCAACGGGCCGTCGTTCGACGACGCCGTCGCGGCGCAGGACGTGATGGTGCACGAGTTCGGGCACTACACCAACCTGGCGCACGCCGCGGTCAACGGGCAGATCTTCCTCGCCGGCGACGCGAGCGGTCCGTCCCCGAACAATACGTTCGGTGCCCCGGCGTCGATCACCCAGATTGAAACGATGTACCCGTTCTACTTCGGGCCGGGCTCGGGCACGGCATCGCTCGCGGCGGACGACATCGCGGGCGTCTCCACGCTGTATCCGGCCGCCGGGTTCTTCGCCTCGACCGGGACGATCCAGGGGACCATCTTCGCCTCCAACGGCACGACGCGCCTCAGCGGCGTCAACGTCATCGCGCGCAACCTCCTGAACCCGTTCAACGACGCGGTGTCGGCGCTCTCCGGCGACTTCACCGACAGCGGGTCGCAGCTCGACCCGATCGTCGGCACCTTCACGCTCAATGGGCTGACGCCGGGGGCGCAGTACGCCGTCTACGTCGACCAGCTCCTGGCGGGCGGGTTCAGCACGCCTCCGGCAACCCTGCCGGCCGCCGAGGAGTTCTCCAATGGCGCCGCCGAGTCGAACAACATCACCAGCCCCGACCCGCCGGCGGTCTATGCGCCGGTGACCGCGGTGGCCGGTGTGCCGGCGACCGGCGTCAACGTCATCTTCAACTCGATCGCTCCCGGCGACCCGATCCCGCTCGGCGACGACGACTTCGAGCAGATCGCGCTGCCCTTCCCCTTCTCGTATTGCGGTCTCGACTACAACGCCGTCTTCATCAACTCCAACGGGAGCCTGACGTTCGGAGCGGGGAGCACCGACTTCTCCGAGACCGTCCCGGAGTTCCTGGCCGGCGCCCCGCGGATCGCGGGGGTGTGGGACGACCTGGCGCCGAACGCCGGTGGCACCGTTGTCTTCAACCAGACCGCGAACGAGTTCTCCGTCGCCTTCACCAACGTTCCGGCCTTCCCGAACACGGGCGCGAACTCGTTCACCTTCATCCTGCACCGCTCCTCCAGCCTGGTGGACGTGATCTACGGCGGCCTGACGGTGACCGGCGGCATCGCCGGCCTCTCCTGCGGCGGCCGTGTCACCACCGGCTTCGAGACGGAGTCGGACCTGAGCAGCATCGTCCTGCCGATCAACGCGCGCAACGCCTCGGCGCTGTTCGAGGCCTTCACGGCGGCGGACAATGATCTCGGCGGGAAGACGCTCACCTACAACACCCCGAACGTCTTCAAGGACACGACCGAGCCGAACGGCACGCCCGCCAAAGCGACGCGCGTCAACAGCCTGCCGTACAGCAGCGTCGACAAATACACGGCGATCGAGCCGACCGGCAACGACGTCGATTTCTTCCGGGTCAGCCTCTCGGCCGAACACACGTTCACGGCGGAGATCGTCAGCGGCGCCCTCGACTCGCTCGTCGGCCTGTTCAACGCCCAGGGGACGCTCGTGGCGGCCGACGACGACAGCGGCCCCGGCCTGCTGTCGAAGCTCGTCTACCCGGTCCCGGCCAGCGGGACCTACTACCTGGCCGTCTCCACCTATCCGGACATCGCCTTCACCGGGGCGGGAGGATCGGGCGGTCGCTTCGTCCTCAACATGTCGGAGGTCGCCGGGTTGACGATCGTCCTCGGGGACGATGACACGCGGCAGGTCACGCTGCCGTTCGCGTTCCCCTTCAACGGGACGTCGTACTCGAGCGTCTTCGTCAACTCCAACGGGAACCTGACGTTCGGCACCGGCAGCCTCGACTTCAGCGAGTCGGTCGCCGAGCTGCTCTCCGGCCCGCCGCGGATCGCTCCGCTGTGGGACGATCTCAACCCCGGGGCCGGCGGCACCATCGCGATCACCCAGACCGCCAGCAGCTGGAAAGTCGAGTTCCAGGGCGTTCCCGAGTTCCTGTCGCCCACCGGGAACACCTTCTCCGTCACCCTGACCGCCGCCGGCGGGATTGAGCTCGCCTACGGCGCCACGGCCCACAACGACGGGCTGGTGGGGGTGTCGCAAGGCGGCGGCGCCGCCGATCCGGGGGAGACCGATCTCTCGGCGGCGGGGGCGTTGTCAGCCACCGGCACCACGTACGAGCTGTTCGGGACCGGTGAGCTGGACCTCGGTCTCCTGCTGCTGATGTTCCTGCCGTAGAAGTCTTCACCAGGCGGGGCGGCGGGCATCCTTGCCGCCGCCCCGCCGCACCCTCCGTCTCACGCCCTTTTTCTCACCACATTCCACGCAACCTCTCCACCCATGGTGCGACCAACTCCCAGCGCGTGCTGTGGTCGCTCGTGGCCCTGCATTCCTTTCGCCGTATCGTTCGGGCCGCACGGCAAGGGGCGGGAGATATGCGGCTAGCGGACCGCGCCCTGGAGCCGCTCCGCCTCCTTGAGGTGGAACGCCACCCGCTGCCGCGTGGCCTGCAGGTGGGCCTTCACCTCGGGATTCTGGGCCTCGTGGATCCACTCGTCGAGCTTGTCGAGCGCCGCGCGGTGGCCACTCACCATCTCGTCGAGGAAGGAGCGCTCGAACTCGTCCTTCTTGAGGGCGTCGAGACGGTCGAGCACCCGCTCCCCCTCCTCGTGCAGGCTGTCGACCGCGGTGGACTTCTTGAGGTCGATGTTCAGCTTGCCGCTGAGCTTCTCGGTGTCGTTGATGTTCTTGCCGTGATCCTCGCGGATCATCTTGGCGAAGCTCTCCACCGGCCCTTCCGCGTCCTTCTTCTCGGCCAGCTGGGCGACGTGCACCTCGTTCTCGTTGAGGGCGACGAGCTGCGCCAGGATCTCGCCGTCCATCCCCTCCGCCCGGTCGGCGGCGTGGGCGCGAACGGCAAGGCCCCCTCCCGCCGCGAACAGCAGGGCGGCGACGGCGGCGCTGAAGGCTCGGATATTCAAACGGTCTCTCGTCATGGGGTTATCTCCTCCGTGATCGGACGATCCCAGAGTAAAGGACCCCCCGCGGGGGGCAAGGGGCAGAAATCCCGACCCGGATGTCCGGAGATTCCCCGAATGCCACGCGCCGTGGGCCCGTTCTATCGTCATGGCCGGCGTTTCTGCCGATTCGGGAGGGATCTCCGCAATGCATGCCCGACACCTCGCCTTGCCGGCCGCCCTGCTCTGCGTGATGTTCGCCGCCTGCGACGATGATGACGATCCGCGCTCCCCCGGCGCCGGATCGCCGGGCGTCGCCGGCACCAGCATGACCCCGCCATCGCTGGAAGGCTCCTGGGTCGTCACCTCGACGCCGGCGACCAGCAACTGCGGCCCACTCAACGTCATCTTCGAGAACGTCGCCGTCCTGACCATCGTCCAGGCCGGCAATGACTTCGACTTCTCGATGAAAGACGATTGCGGCAACCCCATCCCCGGCGGGACCGGCCGCGTCGATCCGAGCGGGGCCGTCCAGTTCGGCACCGCGACGACCCGGCCGCTGACCTCCAGCTGCATGCTGGATCTGACGCAGGAGTGGGCCGGCCTCGCGCGCACGTCCGCCGACGTAATCAATGGCTCGAACCTCCTGACCATCGCCGGCTCGCAGCTGGCGGGGGTCGACAGCTGCGACCCGACGCTCCCGTGCTCCGTGACCGGCCCGTTCCAGGCCGAGCGCTGCCCGCGCTCCGGCTGCTCCGTCACCTGCACGCCCTGACAGGCGGCGTCCCGAAGGACTAGACTGGCGCCACTCGCACCCCGAGCTTTTGGAAGGAGGACGACGTGGACATGGCGACTTTTTCGACGCGGGCGTACGGAGCGGCGGCCGCCGACGCTCCCCTGGCCCCCATGACGATCCGGCGCCGGCAGCCGGGCCCGCAGGACGTGCGGATCGACATCCTCTTCTGCGGTGTCTGCCACTCCGACCTGCACCAGGTGCGCAACGAATGGCAGAGCGCCATGCCGACGGTCTATCCCTGCGTTCCCGGGCACGAGATCGTCGGGCGGGTGGCGGAGACCGGCGCCGCGGTCCAGGGGTTCAAGGCCGGCGACCTCGCCGCCGTCGGCTGCATGGTGGACTCCTGCCGCGTCTGCGACGAGTGCCGGGCGGGGACGGAGCAGTACTGCAAGACGCTCCCCACCTTCACCTACAACTTCGAGGACAAGCATCTCGGCGGGGTCACCTACGGCGGCTACTCGAAGAGCGTCGTCGTGGACCAGGGTTTCGTGCTGCGGGTCCCGAAGGGGCTCGACCCGGCCGCCGCCGCGCCGCTGCTGTGCGCCGGCATCACGACGTACTCACCGCTGCGTCACTGGAAGGTGGGGAAGGGGATGCGGGTCGGGATCGTCGGTCTCGGCGGGCTCGGGCACATGGCGGTGAAGTTCGCCCACGCCTTCGGGGCCGAGGTGACGCTGTTCACGACCTCCCCGGGGAAGACGGAGGACGCGCGGCGTCTCGGCGCGCACGAGGTCGTGGTGACGCGGAACAACGAGGCGGAGATGCTGAAGCGGGCCGCGACCTACGACTTCATCCTCGACACCGTCTCGGCGAAGCACGATCTCAACGCCTTCCTCGAGCTCCTGAAGAAGGACGGGACCATGACGCTCCTCGGGGCGCCCCAGGAGCCGGCCGCCCTCGGGGTCTTCAGCCTCCTCTTCAAGCGCCGCCGCCTCGCCGGATCGGCGATCGGCGGCATCCGCGAGACCCAGGAGATGCTCGACTTCTGCGCCGCGCACGGCCTTGCCTCCGACATCGAGACGATCCGGGCGCAGCAGATCAACGAGGCCTACGGACGGCTGCTCAAAGGGGACGTGAAGTACCGCTTCGTCGTCGACATGGCGACGCTCGACTAGGAGCCTGTCCGAGTCTCGCGCCGCGCCTAGGGACAAGTGTCGCGCAGGAACGACGTCGCCACGATGCCCGGACGGGTCTCCTCGCCGCCCGCGTTCACCGCGGTGACGACGTAGGCGAAGTAGGAGCCGACCGGCGGGTTCTCGGGATCGCCGCCGGGCCATCGCGGCGTCGGGCCGGTGAAGCGGCAGCGGAAGATGCCGCCCGGGGCGCCGCGGTAGACGCGGTAGAACGACACCGGCCGCATGCTGCCCAACGCGAGGTTCCCCCAGGTCCAGTCGGGGGATCCGAGCAGCAGTGGCGCGGCGTCGCCCGGCGCCGACACCTCGAGATCGACGAAGCGCGGACCGATGCGCTGCACCGTCCCGTCCCGGTCGACGACGTACATCTCCCCCTGGCCGTCGAGGCCGAAGCTCGTGAGGCTGTTCGTCAGCGTGGCGCCGGGATCGAGGGCGGCAGTGCGATCGGCCTGATCCGAAAGGCCGCCACTGGCGTACCGGAACGAGCGGATGAATCCGGAGCAGAAATCGCCGTAGAAATACGTCCCGCGCCAGTCCGGCATCTGGCAGCCGCGGTACACCGGGCCGCCGGTGACCGAGCAGCCCTGGCTGTGCGGGTACTCGACGACCGGCAGCAGGAGCGACGGGTCGCCGCACGTCGGCGTGCCGGAACAGACGACCGGTGCGGCATTGCAGTTGGTCGGCCCCGGCGCGAAGCAGTGCAGGCCCTCCATCGACCGCCACCCGAGGTTGGCCCCCGGCTGCGCCGCGGCAGGCAGGACGTCCACCTCTTCGTAGCAGTCCTGGCCGACATCGGCGATGTAGAGATCGCCATTGGTCGGGTCGAACGCCGAGCGCCACGGATTGCGCAGCCCGAAGATCCAGATCTCCCCGCAGGCGCCGGCGCCGATCGCGGCGAACGGATTGCCGGAGGGGACGCGGTAGCCGGCGCCGGTCCCGCCGCAGTCGGGGGGCAGGCTCTGCGGGTCGCGGCCGCGCACGTCGAGACGCAGCATCTTGCCGAGGAGATTCGCCCGGCTCTGCCCGTTGCCGCAGGTGCCGTGCGGATCGCCCCCGCCTCCGCCGTCGCCGGTCGCGACGTACAGGAACCCATCCGCGCCGAACATCAGCTGGCCCCCGTTGTGATTGGTCTGCGGCTGTTGGAACGTCAGCAGGCGCTCTTCGGAATCCGGATCGGCGGCATCCGGGTCCGAGGCGGAGCGGGAGAAGCGTGAGACGACGGTGAACCAGGGGCCGTTGATCGACCCCTCGGTGTAGTTGACGTAGAGGAAACCGCTCGTGCCGTAGTCGGTGTCGAAGGCCAGCCCGAGCAGCCCCATCTCGTTGAAGTTCGCAGGGGCGAGCACGCGGTCGGTGATGTCGAGGAAGTCGGTCACCGTGCCCGGTGCATCGCCGCGCCGGTGGATCCGGATGAGGCCATCCTGCGCGACGATGAACAGCCGGTCCCGGTCGCCCGGGGGAGCGGTGACCAAAAGCGGCCTGCCGGCGAGCCCCGTGACGACCGGAAAGGACGAGAGCTGGGCCCCCGGGACCGGCGCCGTGCCCGCACAGACGTCCTGTGCCCGCGCGACCCCCGCGCCCGCGAGCAGGGCGATCGCCGCGACCCCGGCCCGCCCGGACCTGGTCACAGAGATTCCACGACGCGGCTGTCGCAGCCGAAGTCGTCGACCGCGGTGACCTCGAAATCGAGGCGCGCGGCGGCTCCCCAGGCCGAGGCGCCCGTCAGGACGCCGGATTCGAAGTCGAAGCGCCAGCGCGCCGGAGCACCGGCTCCTTCCCCCGGATGGACCTCCAGGCGCAGCGGACCGTAGGAGCGGGCGTCCAGGCGCGGCAGCGGAAGGCCGTCTTCGAGGGCCGCCGTCCACAACGCCAGCATCGCGGCGCGGTCGTTTCCCGACAGCAGCACCACCGGGGCGCCGCCGTCTGCGGGGAGGCGGATCTGGATCGCCGGGCGCCCGGAGTCCTGGCGGATCACCGGTGCCGCCGCCAGCGCCGGCAGCCTCAGACGGGCCTCGTGGCGCGGCGCCGGCTCGAACAGCGCGGCGTCGCCGTCGACGCGCAGCTGCCAGGGGGCGGGCGTTGGCCCGACGACGGACGTCGGCCGCGAGGCCTCGAGCCGGGCGGCGAGGGTTCCGGCGCCACAGACGGTGAAGGCGTTGTGCACCGGAGGGCCCAGCGGCGTTCCGTCCGCCGCCGTCACCTGCACGTCGTACGGCCCCGGGGCGAAGCCGGCGGGAATCTCCTGGCGCAGACCGCCCGCCGCATCGGGCGTCGCCTGCGGGAGCGCCGGGTTGAGACGCACCGCGCGCACGCCGCGCGGCCCGTCGGCCACCAGGACTTCGCCGGCTGCGGACGGCGCCGCGGCGATGCCGGTGGCGATCCCCGGGGTGTCGTACGCGCCGATCAGGACCGGCGCATCCGGGTTGGAGACGTCGTATTCGAGGAGTCCCGCGAAGCCGTCCGCGACCAGGAGCCTCGTCTCCCGGAGCGTCACGGCGGAGGCGGCGCCCGGGGTCCCGAAGGCGCGCACGAGCCGCGGAGCGGCGGGGTTCGCGACGTCGATCACCTGCACCCCGCGGTTCAGGTCGGCGACGTACGCCCGATCCCCCGACACGGCGACCCCCGAGGCCCGCCCCGGCGTGTCCAGGCGGGAGAGCAACTGCGGTGCCGAGGGGGCCGAGACGTCCATCACCACGAGGCCGCGGAAGTCGTCGGCGACGTAGGCGCGCGCCCCCGCGACGGCGACGGCGCGCGCCGTCCCCGCGGTGTCGAGCGAACCCAGCAGGCCCGGCGCCTCCGGATGCGTCAGGTCGTAGATGGCCAGGCCGCGCGAGCCGTCGGCGACGAAGGCCCGGCCACCGGAGGCCGCGATCCCCAGCGCCTCCCCCGGCGTGTCCACCGAGCCGGCCAGGACCGGATGCGCCGGGTCGGCGAGGTCCGCCACGAGCAGGCCGGCGCTCGACGCCGCCAGGAGCGCGCGGCCGTCCGCGAGTGCGACGCCCGAAACCGCCGCCGCAACGGAAAGCCCGCCTCGGACGATCGGCGCGCCGCCGCTCACGTCCATCACCGTGAGGCCGTCGGCACCTCCGGCCGCCGCCGCGATGTCTCCGTCGATCGCCACGGACGAGGTGATCCCCGGCAGGTCGATCCCCCCCGCCAGCGCGGGAGCGGACGGCCGGGAGGCGTCGATCACTTGAAGCCCGTTGAGGAGATCGGCGACGTGGACGCGGTCGCCGTCGACCGCCAGGTCGAAGAAGTAGCCGGTGTTGCCGGCGAGCCCGCGGCTGCCGAGCACGCGGGGACGGCGCGGGTCGGCGGCATCGACGATCTGCAGGCCGCTGGCGCCGGCGGCGGCGTAGACCCGGTGGCCGTCCCGCGCCAGGCCGTTGGCGACGTCCGGCAGCGGCGTCTCCGACAGCAGAACCGGATGGGCCGGGTCGGTCATGTCGATCGCCAGGAGCCCGCGGCCGAGATCGCTGGCCCAGGCGACCGCTCCGTCCACCGCGACGCTCAGGACATCGGCGCCGGGGGGAGCCCAGGCGCCGATCTCGACCGGCGCCGCGGGGTCGCGCACGTCGAGCAGCCGCAGCCCTCCGGTCCCGTCGGCGACGAACGCCCGGCCCGCCTCGACGACGACGTCGTGCGCGGCGCCGCCGGACGCGAAGGAGGCCGTCTCGAACGGCGCCGCGGGATCGGTGACGTCCACGATGCGCAGCCCATTGGCGCCGTCGGCGACGTACGCGTTCCCCCGGTCGAGCGCCATCGCCTGGGGATCGGTGAAGGTGTAGAAGGTGCCGAGCCGCAGCGCCCCGCTCGGCGGCTCCAGATCCACGATGTGCAGGCCGCCGAGGAAGGTGTAGGGATTGAGAAAGGCGATGTAGGCGAGGCGCTCGCGCCGCGCCACGCCGACGCCGCTGTCGCCGGTCTCGAAGCCGCCGACGCGCACCGGCTGCGCCGGGTCGCTCACGTCGAGGATCTGGATGCCGCCGGCCTTGCTGCTGTGACTGTAAAAGGCGATCGCGACGCGATCCCCCTCTGCCTGCACGGACCGGCCCCCTTCGGGGAGGGTGTACGCACCGGCGAGGAATGGACCTCCGCCCAGAAGGGTGACCCGCGCGCCCGGCTCGAAGGGAGCGGCCCCCGCGAGCGTGACGACGGTCGGACTGCCGGCGCCGCCGCGCGGCGGGCGGACGGTGAACGCCGCGGGCGCGTCCGAGCGCGCCGCCGTCGCGGCCAGGGTGACAGCCGCGGCGGCCGCCAGGGCCAGGGCGCCCCGCCGGCGGCCGGGGCCCGGACGCCCTTTCACGTGATGAGACCGAGCTCGGTCAGGCCGAGGCCGCTGTATCCCGGAAAGACCTGGTTGACCTTCGCGGGGTCGGCCCCCATGTGGTCGCGCAGGATCTCCCAGAAGATCGCCCGGTAGTCGGTCCGGTGGCTCAGATAGCGGCCGTCCTTCGCGAACATGACGCCGGCCGGCCAGGTGGAGGGATCGCAGTTGTAGACGCCGCCGTTCACCGCGCCGCCCGCGACGAAGAGGCAGGAGGCGACGGCGTGATCGGTGCCGACGCTGCCGTTCTCCTTCGTGGTGCGCCCGAATTCCGACAGCGTGCAGACGACGGTGTCGTTCCAGACGCCGGGGTAGGCGCGCGGGTCGGTGGCCGCTCCCGACAGGACGATCTGCAGGGAGCGCAGGCCGTACGCCAGCATCGCCAGCAGCGACGCCTGGTCGCCGCTGGCGCTTCCCTGGTTGTTGTGGGTGTCGAAGTTCCCCAGCTCGCACCCGGCGACGCGCGTCCCGTTGTTGTTGACCGCGTCCGACTCGAGCATCGACAGGGCGCAGATCTTCAGCGACCGGAAGAAGCCGTACGAGGAGGTGGGGAACATCCCCGGCGGGAACCCGGGATTGGTCGCGTCGCTCACGGGGAACAGGGAGAAGCCGGTGTTCGGATCCCGCGGATCCCAGGTCTGCTGGCTCCACGAGCGGTACTCGTCGAGCGTGTCGATCAGCTTGACGCTGGTCTGCGACAGGAGCGGTCGGTACGGCTCGAGGCCGGTCAGGCCGGCGTAGGCCCCGCCCCAGCCGTTCTTCAGCTTGGTCTTCTTCGGATCGGCGGGGAGATAGTCGAAGGAATTCGGGTTGGCGATGTTGACGAACGGCTCGTCCCCGCGCAGCAGGATCGGCTGGTTCGCCTGCACCGACAGCGCCGGCAGCTGCACGCCGGCCGAGACCGCGTTCTCGGCGATGTAGCGATACAGCCATCCCTCGAAGAGCTGCGTCTGCGCCGGGTTGCCGTTCTCCCAGACCCGCTGGTCGTCGAAGTGCGACATGGTGTTGTTGGGGTAGCCGACCCGGTGGACGATCGCCAGGTCCCCCGAGGCGTAGAGCGGCATCAGCGACGACATCGCCGGGTGCAGGCGCGCGAAGCCATTGCCGAGATCGAGGCTGGAGACGTTCGGGATGTACAGCGTCGGCCGGTTGACCGCGCTGTAGTCCGGATCGCCGCCCGGGATGACGGTGTTGATCCCGTCGTTGCCGCCGCGCAGGAAGATGAAGATCAGGCGGCGGTTCGAGAAGGGCCCGGCGGTGGCCGCCAGGGCCTGCTGCAGGAACGGACCCGGCAGCAGCGAGGTCACGCCGAAGCCGGCCAGGGTCAGCCCGGCGCCGCGCAGGAAGGAGCGCCGGGAGCAGTCGCAATCCGCATGTCGGCTCATCTTCGCCTCCTCACTGCTCGACGAACTGGGGGAAGCCCATCAGGAAACCGGCCGTCTCGCGGATCCGGCTGTCGGTGTAGCTCGCCGGCACGCCGCTGTCGTTGGTGTTGAGGTAGTCGAGGGCCCGCTGCCGCTCGGAGGCGGTCCACCCGCCGCCGAACAGGATCCCGGACAGGAAATCGACGATCGCCGGGGCGTTGTTCGGCGACGCGGCGGTCGAGATCCCGTTGGCGTTCAGGAGCCCGATGACGTCGGCGCCGTAGGTGGTCGAGGTGCGCGTCGCCATGTCGTAGCCGAAGTTCTGGCGCTCGAGGAGCTTGTTGGTGTCCACCCACTCGCCGCCGATTTCCGGGAAGCCGGTCGGGACCGGGTTGCGGTGATACAGCTCGGACATGCGGTTGAGGTAGTTGCGCACCGACGAGCCCCCGTCGGTCATGCCGCGCACCGCCCGCAGCGCCGAGGTCACGTGCTCGAAGGGGGTCTTGATCTTCCCTCCGGCGCGCGCCGGATCGCGGAACGCCCCCTGCGCCAGCACCGCCCGGAGCACCTCGCGCAGATCGCCGATCCCGTGCGGGTTGGCCGGGTTGTTCCAGGCGACGACGACGGCGTCGATCATCGCCGTCGTCGGCTGCTCGTCGACGAAGCGCTGCAGGAGCTTCTTCGCGATGAAGCGCGGCGTGGATGGGTGGGCGACGATGGCGTCGAACGCCAGCTGGGCGTCGGCGATCCCGGCCGCCGGGTTCGAGGCCGTCGAAGGGATGACCGCCTGGTACGGCGTTCCGGCGAAGAGCGTTTTTTGCGTCGTGTCGTGACGCGACGGGCGGAAGTTCACCACCCACAGGCCGGCCGGCTCGGTGGCGGTGCCGTAGGTGTTGCTGGGGATGCAGGCGGCGAGAGGGTCGGCCGCGACCGACGCGTCCTTCTTGCAGATGTTCCAGCCGGTGAAGACCCTGGCGAGCTGCACGATGTCCTGCTGGGTGTAGCCGCCGTCGACCCCCATGGTGTGCAGCTCGAGCAGCTCGCGCGGGTAGTTCTCGTTGGGCGCGCTGGCGACGTTGGTCACCGTATCGAGGTAGATGATCATCGCCCGGCCGAGGCCGCTCGCCTCGACGATGTCGCGGAACGTGCCGTTGAACGCCAGGTCGCGGAACTGGTTCTGCGCCTCGAGGTGCAGTGCCGCCGACTCCGAGTCCTGCTTCTCCGGGAAGAGCGACTGATAGAAGTTGAACCAGTCGAACGACTCGCTGTGATCGGTGTTGAAGTGGTTGTCCCAGAAGAGCGTCACCTGCTGCTCGAGCTGCCGGCGGGCGTAGACGGCGTTGACGATGTCGAGGCCCACGAGCTCGTTGATGTTGTCCGGCGGGACGAGCGGGACGCGGCGGTTGATGAGCTCGTTGTTGGTCGATTCGTCGATCGAGGCCGGGTTGAGCTGTTCGTCGAGGTAGCCCTGGATCCCGAGCGCGGCGATGCGGGCGCGGCTCCACTCGTCGCCGCCGAACCCGATCCGATCGAGGACGTGGCGCCGCATGATGGCGTCGCACGTGCCGCGCCGCGGCCGCGCCGTGCCGCCGGTGCCGGTGCCGGCCGTCCCCTCGCCGCCGGCATCGGATTCGGCCGTCACCAGGTAGAAGAAGGCCTCGCCGGAGGGAGGATCCGCAAGGCTCGTGAAGCTGGTCGCGGCGATCTCGTCGCCGAGGCACGCCGCGCCGTCCCCGCGAACGAGCCAGGAGACCAGACCGCGGTAGACGTTGTAGTCGGTGGTCCCGGCGACGGCCGTCCAGGAGAGTTGCGAGGACGATCCGATCTGGACCCCGGTCACTTCCCCTGGTGGCGCGGCCGCGACGATCCCGATCCCACTCAGGAGGACGACGCAGCAGGCGCCCGTGTGTCGCATGGCGATCCGCCAGCGCATAGGCGTCTCCTTATCCTGTCTGGGAGGGACGGAGCCCCCTAAGTACTACGAAAGCGCCGGAGCGCAAAGCAGAAAGATCGCCTCGCCCCTTTTATGACCGCCGTGACGGTGGGGATTTTTTCGATGGGTCGGGCGGGATGCTGCGGACGCCGGGGACGCGGCCGTCAGGCTCGCGCAGCCCAGGAGTAGCCGAGCTTGGCGAGCGGCAGGGAGCGGATGCGCTTTCCGGTGGCGGCGAAGATGGCGTTGGTCACCGCCGGCAGGACCGGCGGCAGGATCGGCTCGCCCAGCCCGGTCGGCGGGTTGTCGGTCTCGACGAAGTGCGCCTCGATGACCGCCGGCGTCTCCGAGATCCGCAGCGGCGTGTACTCGTGCAGGTTGCTCTGCACCGCCCGGCCGCGCTCGAAGGTGATCTCGAACCCCATCAGGTGGCTCAGGCCGTCCACGACCGATCCCTGGACCTGCTGAACGGCGCCGCTCGGGTTGACGATCGGACGGCCGACGTCGGTCGCGGTCCACACCTTGTTCACCCGGACGGCGTTGTTGGCGTCGACCTTCACTTCCGCGACCACGGCGCAGTAGCCGTAGTGGCAGAAATGCCCGCCCAGGCCGAGCGCCGTCCCCTTCGGGAGGGTGCGGGATCCCCAGCCCGATCGCGCCGCGACCGCCTCGTACACGCCGCGCATCCGCTTCGGGTTGAAGCGCGCCAGGGGATTGTTGCCCGCCGGCGCCGGGACGACCTCGGCGTCGAGCATGGCCAGCCGCACCTTGAGGGGATCCTTGCCGGCGGCGTGCGCCAGCTCGTCGATGAACGACTGCATGACGAACGAGAGCGCGTTGGAGCCGGGCGCGCGCAGCG
>Ga0111539_10002542_pt1 | contig 24153 bp, 22 predicted proteins | sample RhiMethybrSRZTD1_FD_79667 | JGI IMG/M metagenome (GOLD analysis project Ga0111539, IMG submission 79667) | Populus rhizosphere microbial communities from Tennessee, USA - Rhizosphere MetaG P. TD hybrid SRZTD1 (version 2) (version 2) | ecosystem: Host-associated > Plants > Roots > Rhizosphere >...
CAAAACAACTTGTCCATGCTTAGGATGGCTGACAAAGGGAAGTTACTTTGAGGTGATCAGCAAAAGACCAAAGGCGATAACAACCAGCCAAAACTTGTAGACACTTATTGATGGGATGATTACCCATTGCAACTGCATCACTACGGCCAACAACACGATTACAACGGCAGCTGCCTTAAGGATAGAACGGGTACGGTTGCTCATAGGGGTATAGAGGTATAGGGTATAGGGTATAGGGTATAGGGTATAAAGGTATAAAGTTATAAAGGTATAAAGTATAAGGTAAGACAGTTACGGCTAAGCGTTAACCAGCGCTATTTCACGCAAGATAGGGAGTTAAGGATATAAGGAAATAGGGATTGTGGGGATACGCGAGTAGCTGAACTGTTGAGGTTATGCTTCTATCCACATATTCCGGTAGCACTCTCTATACCTCTATACCTTTGCCTGTTAACAGCTAAAATGGACGGTGATAAAGCCCGAGTCTACAGGCAGGTACGAGCCTGGATTAACCTTTAACTATTAACAACAGGCACGAACTCTTCTACTCCCGCCACCCTCGGATTAACTATTCGGATAACGGATAACGGTTAACGATTAACGGACACCCTAATACCATTCCTCTGATTCGTTCGCAGGCTTCCATCCTGAATCCGGCTCAAAATAATTCCATAGCAGTCTGGATACACTTCTTAATAAAACATAACCCTCATTATCCATCACCCATCGTTCATCCTTTTGATTCTTAGTAATCACGCAGAACACATAGTCGCCATGCGGCGCGTTCACAAGTACAACTTCCGACTTCGATTGATCTAATGCACCTTGCTTCGAGGCAACCTGGATGTACGGCGGAATTTGTGACAGCGCATGACTGTCGAAATAGATCCGTGTAAGGTTTCGATAAATACGTTCACTTGCCCTTTCGCTTATCACTTTCCCTTCTCTTATCTTCACCACCAATTCAGCCATTTCGCGTGGCGAAGTTTGTCCCCACCCGTATCTTGTCCGGTTGGATTCGCGACCAGGCGTTCTCGAATTCACACGGGTTACGACAAATCCATTTTTCTCCAACCATCCGTTGATCGCGGTTCCAGTTCCTGCAAGCGACTGACACCACAAGCTTGCGGTATTGTCGCTTGTGGTAATCATGAGCATCAGCACTTTTCCTAATTCGATTTTTTCTCCTGATTTGAACGACCCGAGAATGTCAACTCCCTCGTACAGCAAAGAGTCTTTGTATACTAGTTCAGTATGGTAATCGATTTCGCCCTTTTCGATTTTGTCAAAAATTCCGATGGTGATTGGAATTTTGACCATGCTAGCGGTAGGGAAAACGGAATCCGCATTAATCGCTACGGATTTTCCATTCCGCAAATGCCGAACATAAATCCCCACATCTCCGTTAAACGAGTTCACGAGCGCCTGAAGTTTGGATTGAAGGGTTTTGTCCTCTTTCTGGGCAAACGCACTCAGGCTAAGCAGTAATGAGACAGCGACAGTTAGGTACTTCATAAATTATTTTCATAATCCGAAACTTAATGGTTTGTACCATCCTGCCAAATAAATTTTAGTTTTGCATTCCCATGGCCGAAATCGGAGCTGACATTTTAAAAGCAAAAAATCTTCTTGAGCAAGGCGAGCTCGTTGCAATTCCTACGGAAACAGTCTATGGCCTGGCCGGGAATGCATTGAACGGATCTGCAGTGGCGAAGATCTTCATGGTAAAAAACCGACCAGCATTCGATCCCTTAATCGTTCATGTTCCAAATGTAAATGCGGTATATGAATACGTTTCCGAAATACCCGAAAAAGCGTATGCGCTTGCACAACGCTTTTGGCCAGGACCGCTGACCTTGGTTCTTCAAAAGAAATCGATCATACCTGACCTGGTAACGGCAGGTCTGGATACTGTGGGAATACGCTGTCCAGATCATCCCCTTACGCAAGATCTATTGAAAATATTATCATTCCCATTGTCCGCCCCAAGCGCAAACCCTTTCGGCTATGTAAGTCCCACGTCGCCCGAACACGTAAATGAACAGCTTGGAAACAAGATCAAGTATATCCTCGACGGCGGCAAGTGTGAGGTAGGAATTGAATCGACGATCGTAGGCGTGGAAGATGGCGAGCCAGTCGTGTACCGCATGGGCGGATTAACCATTGAAGACATCGAATCGGTAGTTGGAAAGGTTAAGTTCCAAACACATTCGTCCTCGAATCCTCGCTCGCCCGGACAACTCGACAGTCATTATGCACCTGGGAAAAAAGTGTTTGTAGGAAAAATTGAAGAGCTGCTTCTCGAATATCCAGCCCATCATGTGGGGCTGCTTACCTTTCAAAATGACTTCAACACTCCCAATCAATATATTCTATCTCCCTCCGGAACGCTCGAAGAAGCAGCCCAAAATCTTTTCGAGGCGCTGCGGGCATTTGACAAAATGGACGTGGATGTAATTTTTGCAGAACTTGTTCCTGATGTTGGTATCGGCAGGGCAATAAACGACCGTCTAAAAAGGGCGGCTGCGGCACCCGACCGCAGGTAACTATGGGGTTACTGGTCAGCTATAAGCGACACAACCCTCATCCTTGAGATTTTTAATATACTAAGTGCAACGGTAATTATTGACACCAGCAACACTATACAGCCGATCAGGATAAACAGTGCCACGCCTATACTGTCGCGATAGGGAAATGTTTCCAGCCATTTTTCCATCCCAAACCACACCAAAGGACTAACGAGTATGGTGGCAATTCCAATTAGCACAATGTATTCACGGGCAAACAATTTCAGTATCGAAGCAAAGTTTGCTCCAACGACCTGGCGAATACCTACTTCACGTCTACGTTGATAGACAGCGAGTGATGACAAGCCGAAAAGCCCGAGGCATGAAATAGTAATAGTGAGAACACTAAAGTAAGTGAACACACTCATTGCCTTTTCTTCTTTTACATATTGAGCCGCAAGTGATTCGTCCAGAAACTTGTATGTGAAAGGCTCATTCGGAAATGCTTTCTCCCACTCAGCCTTTACGAAAGTAAGGACTTCTGTTACTTGCGGGCTTGCCAAAGAAATAAAGACGTAGAAAATCTGGTTCTTGTTCGGCACAATAACTTGTGGTTCTACTTTGTTATATAAAGAGGTATAATTGAAGTCGCGGACGACTCCGATTATATCAGTAAACTTTCCATCCACCCACGACACCTTTTGTTCAAGGGGATTTTTCCATCCCATCATACGCACCATCGCCTCGTTCACTATTACGGCGTCACCAGGATTTGATTCGAAATTCCTTCCCTCAAGTACCTGTATACCCAGCGTAGAGAAATAATCCTCGTCGATATTGGTATAATTCACCATTCTGGCGTCCTGTTTTCCATCTGTAATTACATTTATTGATCCTCGTCGTGTATCATCATTCCCGACTAACGAGCCAGGACCGCTAGCCGAAACATTCTTGATTGCTGAATGACTCGCTAGATTCTTTTTGAACGCTATCGCACGTTCGTATATCGTCGAGTCGTTTGGGGGCTCAAGCACAAGAACATTGTCTTTTTCAAACCCCAGATCATAATCCCGTACAAATACCATTTGTTGGTAAATGACAAAAGTGCAAATGATCAAACCAATGGAAATGAAAAATTGAGCGGCCACAGAAATCTTTCGAATCCATTGTCCGCGTGGCGACGCAATATTTCCTTTCAAAGCGAGTACTGGTTTGATGGAAGATGTATAAAAAGACGGATAACTCCCTGCAATAATGCCAACCATCACCAGGATCGTTGCTACGGCTAAAACAGACTTGCCGCTAAAGAGATCACTTATTGTGAAATTGCGTTCAACCACACCATTAAAAACCGGCATTAAAATTATTGCGATAAGGATCGCGAGCACGACAGACAGTGCCGTTAGAAGGAACGATTCAGCGAGATAACGAAATACCAATTGCGAAAACCGGGCTCCGATTACTTTATGGATACCCACCTCCTTACCTCGCTCAATAGATTGCAATATGGAGAAGTTGATATAGTTCAGACAGCCAATAAAGAGGATAAGGATTGCCACACAACTGAAAATGTACACATAACTCTTGTTACCCTTGGGCGTGTCGTACTGCAAAGGCTCTTGAAAGTGTAACCCCCTGAGCGGCTGGACCTGTAACGAAAAAACAAGAATGTGTTTATTCTCTCTCAAATATCGGTTAACTTTTTCCTCAATTATTTCATTGATTTTCTTTTCGAATGCCGGAATAACGCCTGCTGCAGTGATGGTATTCTCCCTGAACAAAACATATACACGATAATCGAAATCAAACCAATCGTCGCTACGGTTCGTACTATCCATTGATGTCAGCATCGTGAACCACAGGTCCGAATTAGGTGGTGGATCCTTCATCACCCCGCTCACCATATGCTCCTTGCCGGAAATTGTGAGCCATTGACCCAATGGATCAACGGCTCCAAAATATTTTTCAGCGGAAGATTCGGTCAATACAACCTGATACGGATGCTTCAGAGCGGACGTGGGATTTCCCTGGGTTATTTGGTAAGAAAAAACATCGAATACATCGGCATCCGCTTTAATGATTCTTTTTTCCTTATAAAGCGCATCTCCTCGCTTCACGGTCATGTCGTTGCCTACAACACTGAACCGCACAACTTTCTCGACTTCCGGATAGTTCTGTTCGACGTGATCTGCCAGCGCTGAAGCGGTGATGGCAATTCGATCAATAGAACCTTCCGAAACGATTTTAGTAACAACACGGTATATCCTGTCGATGTTCTCTTCGTGATGATCGAAGCTAAGCTCATCGGCAACAAAAAGATTAATGAACAGGCAGCTGGCAATACCAATGGAGAGGCCGCCAATATTGATAAGCGACAGAACCTTGTTCTTCCAAAGAAACCTGAGGTAGACCTTTAGATTCAGCATGGAGGAGTTTTCTTAGTGATGAATCTACTGCGAAGAAAGTTTAGTTGTCCAGTCTTTATTTTTTAGGATTGCTAAACCTATACGTTGTTCAACTCTAAACTTATTTCTAATATTGATATAATACTCAACCGATACACTAACATGCCTAAAAAAGTTCTCATTCTCACCGGTGGTGGAGATTGTCCGGGTCTGAACGCCGTTATACGCGGCATAGCCAAACGAGCGCGACGGGAAAAAGACTGGGAGATCTATGGTAGCATTGAAGCCTTTAATGGAGTATTGAAGGAACCTCAGAAGATAATTCCCCTACGAGCCAGGACTACGGCTGGCATCCATGTAAGGGGCGGTACGATCTTAAAGACTACGAATAAAGATAACCCCATTAAGTTTCCTCAACAACAACCTGACGGTACCATCAAGTTCGTCGACCGTTCGGATGAGTTGGTGAAAAAGCTAAAGGACTTAAAATTTGATGCCATCATCAATATCGGAGGTGACGGATCTCAAAAGATTTCCAGTGCGCTTTTCAAGAAGGGGTTGCCGATGATTGGAGTGCCAAAGACCATTGACAACGATCTTTGTGCTACAGATATGACCTTTGGTTTTCAGACTGCCGTGCAGATAGCGACGGACAGCTTTGACAAACTAGTGACCACCGCTGAAAGTCACCATCGTGCTATGATCATGGAAGTAATGGGCCGGGATGCCGGATGGATCGCTCTTCATACGGCGATCGCAGGCGGGGCTGAAATTTGTCTAATCCCTGAGATCCCTTACGATGTGAACAAACTAGTCCGGCGTATAGCCAGCCGATATAAAAAGGGAAAGGGTTTTGTTAATATAGTAATTGCCGAGGGCGCAAAACCTAAAGAAGGAAGCGTTACTTCAACAGCGGGCGAGAAAGGTTCGGAGCACGTTCGACTTGGGGGAGTTGCCTATCAGCTTTCGAAGCAATTAAAAGATGCAGGCTGCACCGCCGAAATCCGCGAAACTGTTCTGGGTCACGTTCAGCGCGGTGGAAGCCCAGTTGCTTATGACCGTATATTAGCCACGTTATTCGGAGTAAAGGCGTTCGAACTTGTGCTGGAAAATAATTTTGGAAGAATGGTCGCCTTTAAAAATAACACTATCACATCTGTAACACTTGAGGAAGCTACAAAAGAACACAATATTGTTAATAAAGACTCCTATGTCATTCAGGCGGCGAAGGGATTGGGGATTAGTTTTGGCGACTGAGTTGTCGCGCGACCCCCTGACCCCCTAAGGGGGAAGGAAATATTTTTTCCAGCGGCATATCTCCCTCGTTATTCGACATTCGATATTCCTTTGTGTCCTCTGTGCTTAAAGGCTCGACGCACGCACTATCCAAAGCACAAACTCTGAATTATTAACTTCAAATCGCCAAATCCCTAAATCAACAAATCACTAAATAAATTATGGCAGATCGTGTTTCGACTCAGCGAATAGAAGAAGCTTATCGCACAATTGACCCCGTTTTTCTTCGAACTCCACAGTATGTTAACAAATCACTCAGTGAACTCTTTTCAAACCGTCTTATCCTCAAAGTCGAAACACTTAATCCCATACGATCCTTTAAAGGACGTGGTGCCGATTTCCTCTTGTCTAACGCAGACAAACACAGACCGATCATATGTGCAAGCGCGGGCAACTTCGGACAAGCAATGGCGTATTCCTGCCAAAAACGAGGCGTACAACTGACGGTCTATGCTAGTGTTCATGCCAATCCATTAAAAATCGATCGCATGAAAGCTTTCGGCGCGAACGTAATACTAAAAGGAAATGACTTCGACAGCGCAAAACTCGAGGCGAAGCATGCCGCGGACGGATCGGGCGCCCGTTTCGTTGAAGACAGCCTCGATATTGAAACGCTGGAAGGTGCCGGCACAATAGGACTAGAGCTGCTTGAATTTCCTGAACGCATAGATGTATTACTGATTGCCCTAGGCAACGGCGCAATGATCAACGGAATCGGAAAGATCTTCAAAGAGCGAAGTCCCCATACCCGGATCGTGGCAGTCCAGGCAGCAGGAGCGCCGGCTATGATTGAATCTTGGCGCACAAATACATTGGTCACTCATAGCACCGTTAATACCATAGCGGATGGTATCGCAGTACGGATTCCGGTTCCTGAGGCGTTGAACGATATGCAGGGTGTCGTCGACGATGCAATTCTGGTGGACGAAAACTCTATTATAGAAGCGATGCAGTTGATCCATCTGCATGCAGGAATTGTTTCGGAACCGTCCGGCGCTGTCGGTATCGCAGCTTTAATTGAGAACAAAGATCAATTCAGAGACATGACAGTCGCAACAATCATATGCGGTGGAAATGTCACTAAACAGCAATTGAGAGATTGGTTTGGTGGGTGATGATTCGCTTCAAACTCTCGCGGCGCTTGCATTCGACGATTCGCTCACTGAAATGAATGCCAAAATACATTTCACGCAAAGCTCGCAAAGGTAAGCCGCAAAGGCCGCCGCTGCCCCTCTAATCGCCAAATAGCTTTTCACAATCGTTTTCTAAAAAATACCAAGGTTGCATAACGTTCTACAGTGGTCAGTTTCCTAAATTCGTCCCCTATCTAAACAACCAGAATCGCTTATGAAAACTATTGACGACATTAACTTCAAAGGAAAACGCGCCTTGATTCGTGTGGACTTTAATGTTCCGCTTGATAAGTCATATAACGTTACCGATGATAATCGTATCCGCGCGACAATCCCCACTCTAAAGAAAATATTAAGCGATGGCGGAAGTTGTATCCTGATGTCTCACCTTGGAAGACCAAAAGAAGGTCCGGAAGAAAAATTCTCACTAAAGCATACTGTAAAGAAAACAGAGGAGTTGTTGGGCCGTCCGGTAAAGTTCGCAGGCGATTGTATTGGAGAGGAAGCTTATAAACTTTCCGGTGCATTAAAGCCGGGCGATGTCCTTTTGCTCGAAAATCTTCGCTTTTATAAACAAGAAGAAAAAGGAGATGTCGGCTTCTCCGAAAAGTTATCGAAGCATGGAGATATTTACGTTAACGATGCATTTGGTACTGCGCACAGGGCGCATGCATCAACAACCATAGTCGCACAATTCTTTAAAGACAAGTGTGCAGGTTATGTTATGGGTGCCGAGCTGACGAATGCTGACAAGGTGATCAAACGGGCAGCAAAACCATTTACAGCTATAATGGGTGGTGCCAAGATCAGCGATAAGATCTTGATCATTGAAAACTTGTTAGACAAAGTGAACAACCTTATCATCGGCGGAGGTATGGCTTACACATTCTTTAAGGCACTGGGTGGCAATGTTGGAAAATCGCTCGTCGAAGAGGATAAGCTCGAGCTTGCAAAAGAACTCATTAAAAAAGCAAAGGATAAAGGCGTAGAATTCCTTTTGCCAATGGACTCGGTCGTTGCTGATAAGTTTGCTGCCGATGCGAACACAAGCATTGCAAACAATCATAGCATCCAGGATGGTTGGATGGGTCTTGATATCGGACCGCAGGCTACTCAAGTATTTTCAAAAGCGATCAGCAATTCAAAAACGATATTATGGAATGGCCCGATGGGTGTCTTTGAGATGGATAAGTTTGCTGGTGGAACAAAAGCCATTGCGCAGGCGGTAGTCGATGCGACTGGAAAAGGAGCATTCTCCTTAATAGGGGGCGGTGATTCGGCAGCAGCCGTTTCTCAATTAGGCTTTAGCGAAAAAGTAAGTTATGTATCTACAGGTGGTGGCGCTTTGTTGGAATACTTTGAAGGTAAAGAATTGCCTGGCGTAAAAGCACTGGGTTAGAACAATAACCATCTTTAAATAAAAAGAGCGTTTCCTGACGAAGCGCTCTTTTTTTTCTCGACGCATTGATTGTCTTCTAAAAAGCTTTGCGGATTCTTTCTGCAACCTCAGTCAATTCTTCCTTGCTAGGCTTAAGCTTTGGTCTCATGAAATTGAGATCTTCCGTCCTGTTCATGGGAATAAGGTGAACATGGGCATGCGGCACTTCAAGTCCTATTACCTCCACTCCTATCCTTGCGCAGGGAACTGCTTTTTTAATGGCGATGGCTACCTTTTTTGAAAATACATTCATACCAGCTAACGTGTCGTCATCTAGATCAAAGATGTAATCCACTTCTTTTTTTGGAACGACCAGCGTATGTCCTATTGTCAAAGGATTAATGTCAAGAAAAGCAATGTAACGTTCATCCTCGGCCACAATATGACCCGGAATTTCCCGGTTAATAATTCTGGTGAATATAGATGCCATTAGATTTCTCTGGACGCAATAGTTACAAAGTAATTTTTATCACTTCGAATTCCATTTCGCCGGCTGGAGTTTTTATGAGTGCCACCTCGCCAATCTTTTTCCCCAACAGTCCTTTGCCGATAGGCGACAACGTTGAAATTTTGCCAGCCTTCAGATCAGCTTCCTCTTCAGATACAAGCGTATAGGTTACCGATGCATTGTTCTTCTTATTCTTTATTGTCACTTTCGAAAGGATCGAAACTTTTGACGTGTCGATGTTACTTTCATCAAGCAATCTTGCACTGGAAACAAGGTCCTCTAATTGAGCGATCTTCGCTTCCAGGTGTCCTTGTGCATCCTTTGCTGCATCATATTCAGCGTTCTCGCTTAAGTCTCCTTTATCACGCGCGTCCGCGATCTGATGTGCAATATCTGAGCGCCCTTTCGATTTAAGGTGGTTGAGCTCATTCTTCAACTTCTCCAGTCCCTCCTTGGTATAATATGAAATTTTCTTACTCATAATACGCTCATATTTCCATTCGATTTATAAAATGACCTGACTGCAGGATCACGTTCGACAGAGGTCAAAAAAAGAAACAACGGCCTCATTGCTTGAGACCGTTGCCATACACAAATGTAATACATTATTAGTTCAATGCAAGCATCACGTACCAACTAACTCGGGGAGGTTAGTCTTGATCTGCTCCAGTATTTCATCATCGAACCTCGCCAAATAAAGGGTTTTAACCTTGGAAAGCTGCTCGACTGTAAGGCCCTTTGCTCCTCGAAGGTCGGCCTTATAAAGACTGGCATTTTCGAAATCTGCACCCATCAGGTAACAATTCTGAAGGTTTGCTTCCATTAAAAATGCATTGTTGAAATTGGCTTTTATCAGGAACGCATTTTCAAAATGTGCTTTAATCAGAAATGCATCCTTAAAATTCGCTCCGCTCGCATATGCCCCTTTAAGGTTAGCTTGATTAAGATTCGAATTCTCAAAGTTCGTTTGATTCAATCGCGCATTCTCCAGATTTGATTCAATCAAAGATGACTGTGAAATGTTAGCGGAATTTCCATTAGAGCCTGCAAGATTCGCATAGTTAAGATTTGTCCGCGGAAGATGACAATTCACGAGGTTGATCTCGTGGATCTTATGTCTGTTAAGTCGTTTTATGTTACCTACTGTTCTGAATGCCGCTTCTTCCGATTCCCATAACCGAAAGTCATCAATCTCATCTTTATAAGTTCGGATCCTTCTGCGGATTTCTCCATTTTGATTCAACCAGAAAATAAGAATACCGATAACAGCGATGTCAAAGATCATCCCGTGTGCTTCTGCAAGCACTTGCTGGATGAATGTGTCGAACTCATTGATGTAGTAAGATAAACTAAGACCAATGACAATAAATGACACGATGATTAGCACTAGCGTGGACGTTAGCAACGGCTTTTCTATGATAGAATTGAAGACGTCACTTACCTTCTTTGTGCGCTTTTGTAAATCACTCATAGGGGCTCCGGAATACGACTTGGAAATTAATGGATTTATCTAAATTACGCCAATTGAAGGTCTTTGATTTTCTGTACCAAAGCTACATTTATTTTTACATGTGATTCAAAAGTCCAGCCTGCAATGTGGGGGGTGAATATTACATTCGACCTTTTGGCTAATAAAGTGAAGGCTTGTCGCTGGCCGGTTGTGAGTTTGTCAAGTTTTTCGTTTTCCAAAACATCCAGAACAGCACCTCTTACCTGTCCCTCATCCATCATCACAACAAGGTCTGACAGAGGTACAATTTCGCCTCGCGCAGTATTTACAAGGATAATCTTCCTCTTAAAACGCCTTAAATAATTTGAATCTACCAGCGACCTGGTTTCAACTGTAAGAGGTATGTGCAGGCTCAGGATGTCCGTTTCTGAATAGATTTTTTCCATTTGCACTTCCTGGCAAAACGAATCTGAAAACCGTGTTTTGTATTTATCATAGGCCAAAACATTACATTCAAAACCTGTCAATCTTCTCGCAAATGCTTTACCCATGTTGCCATATCCGATGATCGCAACGGTTTTCCCCATCAACTCCTCTCCCCTGTTACTTTCGCGACTCCATGTATAATTCCGAACCTCCTGATCTGCTTTCGGAAGGTTTCTCATCAAGCTTAGTAACGCTGCGATAGTGTACTCTCCCACAGCATCGCGATTACCTTCTGAAGCATGTAAAACGTGAATCCCTTTTTCTGAAAGATAGGGCAACTCCAATATGTCGAGTCCCGCGCCAGCACGTCCTACAAATCTTATCGTTGGATTATCTCCCAAAAGATCGCGGTCAATGAACGTTTTACTTCTAACGATCAGACCCTGGTATTCTCTTGCAACAACTTTGAGTTGTTCGCGTGTGATCGTGGGTTGATAATCCGGTTCCCAACCAATTTCTCTCAGCATGGGAAACAGACTTTCGTGCATTACATCGATAACAAGACATTTCGGATTTTTCATCTGTTTATCTGTGTTCGATTTTTAACGAAATCCCGGTAGCTATCGGGAGAATGGCTGTGAAGATAATCATGCCTTTGAACGAACTTTGTACATGGCCATTTCATCAGAGCATCAGGTGTACCGTTAGAAAGTAAACAGTCAATCCGAGCAAATCGTTGGTCGTAGTAATAAAGGGGCCCGCAGCTAATGCGGGGTTAAATCCAAAACGGTTTAGGATCAAAGGTGTAACTGTTCCTATAAATGAAGCAAAAAGAATGACGCTAAACAGTGCGAGTGAAACGACCAAGGACAGCCGGTATTCTCCAAAGAGGACTACGTTGGCAGTAAACACCAATACGGAAAGCATCAACCCGTTGAGAAGCGCCACAAAGAACACCTTTATTAATCGCTTCCAAAGACCTTCGTCAACAAAATCAGGATTAGCAAGACTTTGAACGATCAGAGACGATGATTGTATTCCGACATTTCCTCCTGTCGCCTGAATGAGTGGCGTAAAGAACGCAATCGCAGTCACGCGGGCCAGCTCGGATTCGAACAAGCCCATAAATTTAGCGTTCATCAGGCCTCCTGCAATTCCAATCAGCAACCACGGTAAACGAGCCCTGGTATTTCTCCACACGCTGTCATCTTCTTCAACGTTTTCGCTGATACCGGCCATGATCTGACGTTCCTCTTCTGCCTGTTCCGTGATCACATCTACTATGTCGTCGATTGTAATACGCCCAACTAGCTGCCCCTGCACGTTCACGACAGGAATAGACTCGAGGTCATACTTTTTCATTATTTCCGCAACCGCGAAATCCTCCATGTAAGTTTCCACCGAGACTATGTCTCTTTCAATGATATCGCCAACAATGGTTTTTGCATCCTTGACAATGAGATCCTGCAGGGCAACACGTCCTAACAATTTGTCCCTTTCGTCCACCACGTAAACGGCATAAAATTTATTTACGTTCTCCGCCTGTTTTCTTATCTCATCAATACACTCCACAACGGTCCAGAAATAGCGTGCTTTGATTAACTCTTTCGCCATCAACCCACCGGCAACATTTTCTTCGTAGCGTAGAAGTTCCGTTACTTGTGTCTTCAGCGTCAGCTCGAGTCCGGACAATACTTCTTCTCTTTCCTTTATCGGGAGTTCGTTGAGAATATCGGCCGTATCGTCTGATGCAAGCTGGTTAAGGAAATTGATGATCTCCGACGGATGATATATCTTAAGGAAACGCTTGCGTGTGTCGGGGTCAAGATCGCTGATGATTTCGGCCTGGACTTCAATTGACAGAAGATCCATCACGTACTTGGATTCCTCCGAGTTGAATTCATAAAGCAATGCCGTAATGTCGGCAGCCTTTACATCACCTAATGTCTTTTTGATGAATTCATCATCCCGTTCATCCAGCGCCCGCTGAAAGCGCTCGATAAATTCTTTCGTCAGTTCAAACTCAACCAATGGCTGCTCCACGACTCCGGTCAATTAATTGTGTAAGATCAATAAACTCGTTGACCGATAATTGTTCGGCCCGTTTGTCCATTATTTTCAATGCCGATATTTCGGCAGCCAAATTTAAATTTTTTAGTGCGTTGCGCAAGGTCTTCCTGCGCATGTTGAATCCCTGCTTCACCACGCGCACAAAGAGATCTTCATTACATGGAAGCTCGGTAACTTTATTCCTTTTGAGTCGAATCACAGCCGAAACAACTTTTGGCGGTGGTGTGAATGCTCCGGGTTGTACCTTAAACAAATAATCGACGTCATAATACGCTTGAAGTAAAACACTGAGAATGCCGTAGACCTTGTTGCCTGAGGGAGCCGCTATACGCTCAGCGACTTCCTTCTGAAGCATACACACAACCTGATCCACCAAACTTCGATTCTCCAGTATTCTAAAAAAGATCTGCGATGAAATGTTATAAGGAAAATTACCAATGATGTGGAAATTTTGAGGAAAGATGCGTCCGATATCGGCTTCAAGGAAATCACCCTCTATTACATCTAATCCCGGATAGTGTGTTTTCAGATAAGCGACAGAATCCCGATCTATCTCAATAACCTTTAAGTGGATGCTATTTAGTTCCATCAGGAATTTTGTCAGCACGCCCATCCCCGGACCGATCTCAAGGACCTTGTTCTTTTCGTTTGTAACTTCCAACGAACCTACAATTCTCCTCGCAATGGATTGGTCATGAAGAAAGTGTTGACCTAAAAACTTCTTCGGTCGTACCTTTGTCGTTCGTTCCATACACGTACATCCTCCACAATCTACAAGGAACAAATAGATATTTTCACTAAATCGCTAAGAATTGATTTGAATCCATGACCCAAACACATAAACCTCGCATCGGTATTACTATAGGTGACCTTAATGGAGTTGGCCCGGAGGTAGTTATGAAGGCTTTAGCTGATAACAGACTACACAACATTGTCACTCCCGTCATCTATGGCTCAGCAAAAGTTATTTCCTTCTACAAAAAACTTCTCAATATTGAAGAGTTCAATTATACTCAAGTCCGTAACAAGGGACAATTTGCACCCAAAAGTATAAACGTCGTCAATTGCTGGGAAGATAACTTTGAGATCACTCCTGGAAAGGCATCCAAACAAAGTGGCAAGGCATCTTTTATAGCGCTGCAGCAATCTTGCCAGGAACTTAAAGAAGGTGTAATCGATGCGTTAGTAACTGCACCCATCGATAAGCAATCTATTCATAGTGATGAATTCCCTTTCAAAGGACACACAGAATACCTGGCACAATTCTTCGGTGCTACGGATAGTCTTATGTTTATGGTAAGTGACACGGTGCGTATAGGCCTCGTCACTGAGCACATAGGTGTAAAGGACATTGCTTCGTCAGTCACCCGTGAAAGGATCGAGGGGAAACTAAGAATCATGGAAAATTCTCTTCGGAAAGATTTTGGGATAGCAAAACCAAGGATTGCAGTATTGGGGCTCAATCCACACGCGGGAGATTTGGGACTAATCGGTCAAGAGGACGAACAGGTCATCAAGCCGTTGATCACAGATCAAAAGGGCAAGGGCAAACTCGTCTATGGGCCATATGCTTCAGATGGATTCTTTGCGTCAGGAAACCATTCGAAATACGATGGCATACTGGCAATGTATCACGATCAGGGTCTCATTCCATTCAAACTGATTGCTTTCGAAGAGGGGATAAATTTCACGGCAGGCCTGTCTGTCGTGAGGACTTCTCCAGACCACGGGACAGGATATAGTATCGCGGGCAAGAACATGGCCAGTGAAAGTTCGCTTCGGGCTGCCATTTATCGGGCTGCAGACATTTTCAGGAATCGAATCGAACCTTCCACAGAAAAATAGGTTTAATGGTCTGGGACCCTGATTTCCGGGGAATGCCTGGTCTTTATATTTCGATTATATTTAACCTTTCAAGCGTTAGTTGAAATGGACATTGTCACTAAAAAGCAGCTTAATATTCTTATACAACTCGCGGAAGCAGATAAACACTTCGCCAAGATTGAGCGGGAGATGATCTTCAAGATCGCTCGCGACCGGAAATTTCCGGAAGAAGAGGTTAACGAACTTATCCGTAATCCTCAACCTATTGACTCATTGGGCGCGCTTTCGCTGGATCAGAAGTTTGAATACCTGATGTCAAGCATTGAATTGGTCTTCGCAGACCAGAATGTTTTTGAAAGTGAGATAATCTTTTGCAAGAACATAGCTATCAAACTGGGCTTCAAGAAGGGTATCATCGACTATTTTATACAACACTACGGTAGCAAGACACCCCAGGAATTCAAGGAAGCTGCCATGAGTGAATACATTTAGGCGTTTTTTGAACCATAGCGGGGCTCGAACCCATTCCAGAGCCATTTTTTCTGGTTTTTTTAATTTTCTGATTAATTCTCCTAAATTTGCCGACTAATTTTTAATGCCCGGCAGGGTTTGGCGTTTTGGGGGCTTATAGCATCAATATTGTCGGCCTGAGCAATAAACAACACCACTTTCAGTATGAATTTGGTGGCGAATTCTTCAAAAAGTATGGGTCTGACTTGGTTTCGGACGGCACTTTTGAAGTTGACCTGTTGCTCGACAAACACGAAACGTTCCTGGAAGCGGAATTTAAAATTAAAGGTACGGCCAAGCTGATCTGCGACAGAAGCCTCGAACCTTTTGATTATCCCATTGAAAGCATGGCAAAGATCATGTTCAAATATGGAGACAAGGACGAGGAGATAACGGATGAAATAATAGTCATCCAACGCGATACGGCAACACTTGAACTCGGACAATATATTTATGAGTTCATTGCGTTGGCAATTCCTTTGAAGAAGCTCCATCCAAAATTCAAGGATGCGGAAGAAGACGATGATGATCTTTCAACAGGCAAGATCGTTTATTCGTCCGACCCTGAAGAGAATGATGGTAAGGATGGAGAAGATATTGACCCTCGTTGGAATATTTTGAAGAAATTAAAATAAACAGTTTTAGCTATGCCGAATCCAAAACGAAAACTTTCGAAGACCCGGAGAGATAAGAGAAGAACACATTACAAAGCAACCGCGAAGCAGTTGGTAGTATGTCCGACGACCGGTGAACATCATTTGCCGCACCGTGCCTTCTGGCATGAAGGTAAACTTTACTACAACGGTAAGGTGGTGATGGAAAAAGAAGTCCTGGCGTAACTCTTCATGAATCCTGTTCCCGCAAAGCACAATTTTGCAATAGCCACCTCATTATTCGAAGTGAACGAGGGAACATCGGATCATAAATGTTTGCTGTAGGAGAAATATGTCATTGTGCTCGGTGTCATCGCGCCGGGCATTTCTTTTTTAGGTAGTTAACCATCGTCCAACAACACACAATTAAAAGTTAAAGATTACTATGACCAAGATCAGAGCTGCCATTACGGGTGTAGGAGGATATGTTCCAGACTATGTACTCACGAATCAAGAGCTCGAAACAATGGTAGAAACCTCCGATGAATGGATCACCACACGCACCGGAATCAAAGAAAGAAGGATTCTTAAAGGCGAAAACCAGGGAGTTTCGGTACTGGGGATCAATGCTGTAAAGGAGATGATCGAAAAGACGAACCTCGATCCCAAGGAAATAGACCTTCTGATCTTCGCGACGGTAACTGCAGACATGACTTTTCCTGCGACTGCCAACATCGTTGCGACTGCTGTTGGTGCAGTTAACGCCTTTAGTTATGATATAAGCGCCGCATGTTCGGGCTTTCTTTTTGCGCTCACTACAGGTGCCAGCTTCATTGAATCCGGCATGTATAAAAAAGTTGTAGTTGTTGGCGGTGATAAGATGTCTGCAATAATGGACTATACCGATCGCACTACCTGCATCATATTCGGCGACGGCGCGGGATGTGTACTGTTGGAACCAACCACTGAAAATGTGGGGATAATGGATTCGATCCTTAAAAGCGATGGCGCCGGTGAAAGTTATCTTCACATGAAAGCTGGTGGAAGCCGGATGCCCGCATCGCACGAGACAATAAATGCTCGTCAGCATTACGTCTACCAGGAGGGTTCTGCAGTATACAAGTTTGCCGTGACCAATATGGCAGACGTTTCAGCACAGATCGCCGAACGCAATAAGCTTAACTCAGGAGATATTGCGTGGCTGGTACCGCACCAGGCTAATAAAAGAATAATAGACGCAACAGCCAGCCGAATCGGAATTACAGAAGATAAGATATTGATGAATATAGAGCGGTATGGTAATACAACCGCCGGAACGATACCCCTCCTCCTTTGGGATTATGAGAAAAAACTCAAAAAAGGAGATAACCTGTTGCTTGCCGCTTTTGGGGGCGGATTCACCTGGGGGGCAGTGTATGTAAAATGGGCCTACAATACCAAATAGTGATTTGTGGTATAGTGATTTGGTGAATTGGTGGATTCTTGCAATTGATTAATGTATTTGTAACTTAAAGACTTATTTTTTTATGGCGACGGTTTCGGATTTAAGCAAGGGAAATTTTATTCGTTACAACGGTGAGGTAATGCAAGTGGAAGAGCTGCAGCATCGTACTCCCGGAAACCTTCGGGCTTTTTATCAGATAAAGATGCGTAACGTACGCAACGGGAAGATTGCTGAAAATCGTTTCAGACCTGGAGATGAAGTACAAATTTTGCGTGTTGAGACGAAGGAATATCAATACTTGTATCAGGATGGCGAAAGCCTCGTGTGTATGGACAATAACACGTTTGATCAGGTTTACATCGACAAGGCTCTTCTCGGTGACTCCGCGAATTATATAAAGGAAGGTGTTACGCTTATCATTGCATTTGAAAATGGTGAAAACGCAATCACTGCTGCTCCTCCGACACATGTTGTGATGGAAGTTCAATACACCGAACCTGGCATGCAAGGCGATACAGCAACCCGCACGTTGAAGCCTGCAACGCTTGAAAACGGAACAGAGATCAGAGTACCTTTATTCGTAAACACAGGCGACAAAATAAAAGTACACACATCCACTGGAGAATATATTGAACGCGTCAAAGAATAACGACCGATCATGAGCAAATCTAAATCGTCAAAACCTGCAGCCAAAAAGGAAAATAACGATTCCTGGGCTATATTAGATACTGGAGCAACAAACCAACCTGCAATGAAAACGTCAGAAATACGAGACCTAATTGACTTCATCTCCAAATCAGGTTTGAACGAGGTGAATATTGAAACCAAGGAGCTCAAGCTAAGCGTTAAGCGTGAACCAGATCAAAAAGTCTTTAAATCTACGCCTGTCCCTGTCGTTGCACAGGCTGCGCAGGTAGCCGCACCGGTAGCACAAGCTCTTTCCGCTGCACCTGCCGCTCCGAAGGCCGACGCGTCATCAGCACCCGCTGCTTCGTCGAAAAAAACTCTTGAAATAAAATCGCCGATGATCGGTACATTCTACCGCTCCGGAAATCCAGACGCGCCTCCACTTGTTTCTGTTGGCGACAAGATCACGAAAGGTCAGCCGGTGTGTATCATTGAAGCAATGAAGTTGTTTAATGAAATCGAATCTGAGTTCTCCGGCACAATTGTAAAGGTGATGGTGGAAAATGCTTCGCCGGTGGAATATGATCAGGCACTCTTTGTTGTAGAACCTGACTAATCTTCTTTGTCATTTTGCGACTGGCTTAGCCAGCTCTTTCATCTAAACTCATAGCAGTGTTTAAAAAAGTATTAATTGCAAATCGTGGTGAAATTGCGTTACGGGTTATCCGAACTTGCCGCGAAATGGGTATCAAAACGGTAGCGGTATATTCAACAGCTGATCGCGAAAGCCTTCACGTACGTTTTGCCGATGAGGCTGTATGCATTGGTGATGCACCAAGTAAGGATTCCTATCTTAATATACCTCGGATAATCTCTGCCGCAGAAATTACAAACGCTGATGCAATTCATCCTGGTTACGGATTTTTGTCCGAACGGGCTGAATTCTCTGCTATATGCCACGAATATGGTATCAAATTTATCGGCCCTACGCCTGCTATGATTGAGGCAATGGGCGATAAGTCCACAGCAAAGGATACGATGAAAAAAGCCGGTGTCCCAACCATTCCCGGTTCCGAAGGATTACTTGAATCTATTGAACAAGGTCTGGGTCTCTCTAAAGAGATGGGGTATCCTGTCATCGTGAAAGCTACTGCCGGTGGTGGCGGAAAAGGAATGCGTATCATCAACAACGAGTCTGAATTCAAGAAGGCATGGGATGATGCAAAACGTGAGGCTGCTGCAGCATTCGGTAACGACGGCCTGTATCTTGAAAAATTTGTCGAAGAACCGCGCCATATAGAAATACAGATTGTCGGCGACCAATACGGAAAAGTATGTCATCTTTCCGAACGCGATTGTTCTGTACAGCGCAGACACCAGAAACTCGTTGAGGAAACACCTTCGCCTATCGTTAACCAGGAGCTAAGGGAGCGAATGGGAGAAGCAGCTGTTAATGGTGCAAAAGCAATTAACTATGAAGGTGCAGGCACAATAGAATTCCTCGTTGATAAACATGGCAAGTTCTACTTCATGGAAATGAATACTCGAATTCAGGTAGAACATCCTATTACAGAAGAAGTAACGGATTACGATCTTATAAAAGAGCAGATCAAGGTAGCGGCAGGTGTGCCAATTTCAGGCACTAACTATTTTCCAAAAATGTTTGCAATGGAATGCCGTATCAATGCAGAAGATCCTGCTAATGGTTTTCGGCCTTCACCTGGAAAGATCACAAACCTTCATATGCCTGGTGGGCATGGCGTACGAATAGATAGTCATGTGTATGCAGGATATACGATTCCTCCCAATTATGACTCAATGATTGCCAAACTGATCTGCACTGGTCAATCACGGGAAGAAGTAATCACAAGAATGAAACGTGCATTGCAGGAATTTGTAATTGAGGGTATCAAGACAACCATTCCATTCCATATTGCTTTAATGGACAATGCAATTTTCCGCTCAGGAAAATTCACCACGAAATTCCTCGAAACGTCTTTCGATTTCAGCGAGCTTTCCAAATAGTGCTTCGCTGTAAAAGTGACCATTCATATAAACTATTAGCAAAGGATATCTTTTTGGGTATCCTTTTTTGTTTCTTTGGCTACTTTAGAAATCAATAACTCATTATCTAAATTCGAAAGCCTTGAAAAGAAGAGAATTTGTGCAGTTGGCTGGGATTGGTGTAAGTGGTATGCTTCTATCGTACCCCGTCATGGGTAACACCGTACCGGTCGAAGCCTTGCTCGAGCCGCCAATGGATGTTGGCCAGAAAAAATCACTTGCAGATATCGCTCTCAACGTAGCGAAATCGATGAATGCTTCTTATGCGGACATACGCATCGGAAGATACCTTAACCAGTTTATCACCACCCGGGAAAACAAGGTCCAGAACATCGTAAATTCTGAATCGTTCGGAGCTGGCATACGAGTGATTGTAAATGGTACCTGGGGATTTGCGGCAACCAACACCGTTACGACCGACGGTATAAAAAAAGCGACTCAACAAGCTGTCGCTATTGCAAAAGCGAACTCAAAATTCCAGAAAGAACCAGTAAAACTTGCGCCAGCAAAATCGTACGGCGAAGTAACGTGGAAAACCCCTATTCAAAAGAATGCATTCGAAATTTCCGTATCTGAAAAAACAGATCTTTTACTAAGAACTAATGCTGCAGCGCAGGAGAATGGTGCAACTTTCGCCGCATCGAATCTCTTTCAAGTAAACGAGCAAAAATATTTTGCTTCGAGCGAAGGCTCTTATATCGACCAGGACATTCATCGGATCTGGCCTACGTTTACAGTGACCACGATCGATAAGGCTGCCGGTCTTTTCAAAACCCGTCAAGCTTTAAGCGCGCCGATGGGAATGGGTTACGAGTACATGATACCCAAGAACGAAGACAAGATGAAAGGTCCATCAGGTGTTACATTGTACAAGCACAGCTACGACATGGTTGAAGACGCTATTCTCGCAGCGAAACAATCAAAGGAAATGCTTACGGCAAAGTCGGTTGAGCCCGGCAAATATGACCTTGTGCTTGAACCCAATCACCTAGGACTCACAATCCATGAATCAATAGGTCATCCGTTGGAGCTTGACCGCGTCCTTGGCTACGAAGCAAATTATGCAGGCACCAGTTTCGCCACGCTTGAAAAGTGGAAATCCGGCAAATTCAACTATGGGTCTTCCCTGGTGAATATTTTTGCTGACAAGACTCAAGTCGGTTCGCTGGGGGCTGTCGGATACGACGACGAAGGTGTTCAATGCAAACGCTGGGACCTTATTAAAGAAGGAATCCTCGTGAACTATCAGGCTATACGCGATCAGGTTCATATACTGGGACAGAATGAATCGCACGGCTGCTGTTATGCGCAAAGCTGGAGCGATGTCCAATTCCAGAGAATGCCAAACGTATCTCTGGCTCCCGGGAAGGATCCCTATTCAGTTGATGACATGATTAAGGGTGTTGAGAAAGGTATTTACATCGCGGGAAGAGGATCTTATTCTATAGACCAGCAAAGATACAACTTTCAATTCGGAGGTACTCTTTTCTACGAAATTAAGAATGGAGCGATTGCCGGCATGCTGAATGACGTGGCGTATCAATCCAACACGCAGGAATTCTGGAATAGCTGTGCTAAGATCTGCGATGAAAGGGACTATCGCCTTTTCGGTTCGTTCTTCGACGGAAAGGGTCAGCCTTCGCAGGTAAGTGCCGTTTCTCACGGAAGCGCTACCTCACGCTTTAATGGCATCAATGTGATCAATACTGGTCGAACTATTTAAGCTGAATCTAACTATGAAAAGAAGAGACTTTATTCATCTGGCTGGCATGGGCGCCGGCGCGATGATGATACCATTGCCTTCCATCGCTCATCACATTCACCCCGAAGATTTGCTCAAACCGGGTATGGATATACTTCAAAAGAAACAGCTCGCAGATACAGGATTGAATGCAGCAAAATCCGGCGGTGCAACGTATGCAGATGTTCGAATCGGTCGATATCTGAACCAGTTTGTCATCACACGTGAAAACAAAGTACAGAGCGTCATAAACACCGAATCATTCGGCGCCGGCGTAAGAGTAATTGTTAACGGTACGTGGGGATTTGCCTCGTCGAATGATGTAACTCCGGATGGCTTGAAGAAGACGGCTGAGCGCGCTGTTTCTATTGCGAAAGCAAACTCCAAGTTTCAAAAAGAGCCGGTAAAGCTGGCACCAGTACAATCGTACGGCGAGGTCGCCTGGAAAACGCCGATCACTAAGAATGGATTCGAAGTTCCAATAAAAGACAAGGCTGACCTCTTGCTTATGGCGAATGCACGAGCTATGGAAAATGGCGCGAGCTTTATCAACAGCATCATCTTCCTCGTAAACGAGCAGAAATATTTTGCATCCACTGACGGTTCCTATATTGATCAAGACATCCATCGCACATGGCCAAATTTTAACGTGACCTTGATCGACAAACAATCCGGTCAATTTAAGACCAGGGCGGCATTTAGCGCACCCGTAGGTATGGGTTACGAGTATCTCGACGCGAAGCCTGCAGACAAGATCAAAGGGCCTGGAGAGATTATATTGTACAATAAATCCTACGATATCGTTGAAGATGCCACGATGGCAGCCAAACAGGCTAAACAAATGATCGCAGCCAAATCGGTTGAACCTGGCAAATACGACATGGTGTTGGAACCTTCACATCTGTGGTTGACCATCCATGAATCAGTAGGCCATCCGTTAGAGCTTGACAGGGTTTTGGGTTATGAAGCCAACTATGCGGGCACAAGCTTTGCAACTTTGGACAAGCTTCAATCTAAAACTTTCCAGTATGGTAACAAGGTTGTCAACTTTGTTGCCGACAAGATCCAGCCAGGATCACTTGGCGCAGTCGGCTATGACGACGAAGGCGTAAAAACCAAAAAGTGGGATTTGGTAAAAGACGGCATCCTAGTCAACTACCAGGGCATACGCGATCAGGTCCATATTCTCGGACAGAATGAATCACACGGCTGCTGTTACTCGCAGAGCTGGCGTGATGTTCAATTCCAGCGAATGCCTAACGTTTCCTTGTCGGCGGGAAAACAGCAGCTTACTCCGGACGAAATGATCAGCGGAGTTGAGAAGGGAATATATATTGTCAAAGACGGCTCGTTCTCTATCGATCAGCAGAGGTATAACTTCCAGTTCGGCGGCCAGCTCTTTTTTGAGATCAAAAACGGAAAGATTGCGGGAATGCTCAAAGACGTCGCGTACCAGTCTAACACTCAGGAATTCTGGAACTCCTGTGTGCAGATCTGCGATGAACGCGATTACCGGTTAAATGGCGCTTTCAATGATGGTAAAGGACAACCTTCACAGTCAAATGCTGTGTCTCACGGTTCCGCTACATCGAGGTTTAATGGTGTGAATGTTATCAACACCGGCCGAACTTTATAAAACATTCAACAGATAATATCACGAAAACAGATTTTGTCATGGCTATATTTTCAGTAGAAGAAGCAAAAAAGATCCTCACCAAAGTGATCGGTTATTCCAAAGCCGATGACTGCGAAGTAAACCTCAATGGTACTAACGGTGGCAACATACGCTATGCACGCAACAGCGTCTCTACCGCCGGTGAGAACAGCGATGTTACCCTTGTTGTGCAATCAAACTTTGGAAAGAAATCAGGAGTGGCAACTATCAATGAGTTTGATGATGCTTCCCTCCAGAAAGCTGTAAAGCGTTCCGAAGAACTGGCACAATTAGCTCCGGAAAACCCTGAGTTTGTGGGTCCCCTGCCTCAGCAGGTTTATGGCGAATCAAAAACTTATTTTGAATCCACGGCAAAGATTACTCCTGACTACCGCGCACAGGCTGCAGCCAACAGCATCACACCAGCGACAGAAAAGAACGTAACAGCTGCAGGCTACCTCGAAGACAACCACAGCTTCGCCTCAATGATGAACACTAAGGGACTGTTTGCCTACAATCAATC
>Ga0111539_10002544_pt1 | contig 24150 bp, 17 predicted proteins | sample RhiMethybrSRZTD1_FD_79667 | JGI IMG/M metagenome (GOLD analysis project Ga0111539, IMG submission 79667) | Populus rhizosphere microbial communities from Tennessee, USA - Rhizosphere MetaG P. TD hybrid SRZTD1 (version 2) (version 2) | ecosystem: Host-associated > Plants > Roots > Rhizosphere >...
ACTGGCCACGACGATCGACTGCGCGTCGATCATCTTTCCCATGACACCGCCGGTCGAATTCGCGGCGCCCATCAGGATCGGACTGAGGCCGAGCTGCATCGCGGTGACTTTCTGCAGGTTGCCGAAGAGCGCGTTCGAGCCCGCATCGGTACCGGTGAGCGCGACGCCCAGCCACCCGAGCAGCGTGCCGAAGAAGGGAAACAGCACGCCGGTGCCGGTGAGGCTCAGACCGAGTACGGTGTCCATCCCCGAGTAGCGGGTCACGTAGGCGAGCCCCACCATGAACGAGATTGCGAGTGTCGACGGCAGCGTCTGCACGAGTGTGGCTCTGAAGAGGTGCATCGTTCGCGCGCGTGGCAGCCGCGCGAGTGATGCCGCGACCAGACCCGCAACGAAGACGACCGTGCCGGGGATGGCGATGAAGTTCAGATTCACGATCGCATCCTCGGGTGTGGGCTGCGGCACGACGGGCGGCACTTTCAGCACGGCGCGGTGCAGGACAGGCATCGGCATGCTGAGCGCCGGGATCGTCAGGTACCTGGCCACGACCGGGAGCCCTGTGACGAAGATCAGGACGGAGGCGATGATGAAAGGCGACCAGCCTTTCAGCACGGCGACCGCCGAGTGCTGCCGCGTCACCATCGTGCCCGAGGCGACCGCCGCGGTGACGGCCGACGGCACGTGCGGCGCCGGACGGTCGGACCCGGGCGCCGTCGAACCGCGGTCGACCGGGATCAGCACCGGCGGCTTCCAGACCTTGAGGAACGCGACCATCACCAGCAGGGAGAAGACGGCCGACACGATGTCCACGAGCCCCACGTCCTGGAAATTCGACCAGTAGAACTGCATCGCCGCGAAGGAAGCGCCGCTCACGAGCAGCGCCGGCCAGACCTGTATCGTCTCGCGCCAACCGACCATACTGCGCACCAGCCACAGCGGCAGGATCAACGACAGCGGCGGCAGGATGCGTCCGGCCATTGCGCTGAAGTCCGCCTCGGGCAAGCCGGTGACGCCGGCAAGCGTGCGAATGGGATTGCCCACGCCGCCCCACGCGACAGGCGCGGTGTTGGCAACAAGGCAGAGCGTCGCCGCCTGAAACGGATCGAAGCCGAGGCCGATGAGAAACGCGCCAGCAATGGCGACCGGCGCGCCGCCGCCCCCGGCGCCTTCCAGAAACGCCCCGAAGCAGAAGGCGACGAGCACCAGCTGCAGGCGCTTGTCGGTCGACAGGCCCGCGATCGAATCCTTCATCACGTCGAACTGCCCGGTCTCGCACGCGACGTTGTAGAGAAAGATCGATCCGACGACGATCCAGGCGATCCGCATCAGGCCGAAGATCACGCCGTGCACAGCGGCCGTACCCACGAGCAGTCCCGGCATGCGGAAGACGAACAGCGCCAGCGCGACGGCGACGACGAATCCGCTCAGCGCCGAGACCCAGACACGTTTCTTCAGCACCACGAGGACGAAGAACAACGTGAGGACCGGCAGCGCCGACACGGCGGTCGACAACACGCGGTTGCCGAACGGGTCGTACAGTTGCGACCAGGACATGACGCCTCGTTACCGCGGCCGGTATGTCTTGCTGAACCCGTTACGCGTGTTGGTGACGGTGAACATGCCGTCCTGCTGCGCAGTGACTTTGATCAGGTATGCGGGCGCATGCGCCGCGGCGTTGGGGCCACCGGGGCCACGTCCGGGTCCTCCTGGACGTGGTCCTGGTGGTGCTCCGGGCGTCGGCGCCGGCGCGGTGAGCACGGCGGCGATTGTCGCGGGCTCATCGACGTTGGCGATGAATCGCGCCGGCGTATTTTCGAGACCGACGTTGTACGACCAGTGGAGCTGCCAGAGATCCTCGATGCCGACCGTCTCCTGCAATCCCGCGAACGCCTCGGGCGTCCCTCCCTTGCGCGTGCCGTTGTTCATGACGACGACCCGCGGGCGCAGCGCCTGGACGAGTGCCGGCGAGCCCGACTTCTCGAGTCCATGATGAGAGGTCAAGTAGAGATCGACCGTACCGATCCGGTTGGTCGGGCACATCAAGTCGAGCTCGCCGTTCCAGGTCAGGTCGCCGAGATCGACCGTGCGAAACTTCCCGTAGGTGAGCACGAAGCCGGCCGACTCACCGTTGTCCGGGTCCGCGTACGCGCTCTCGTCCTTCTGCTTGACCCCGGCGCACGATGCGTTCTGGCCGCCGCCGCCCGGCAGGTTCGTCCGCAAGAACTGGTTCGCCGAGGCGACGGCTGTGATGTCCAGCCCGCTCATCTTCACCTTGTCGCCGGGCTTGACGACCGTGCGCTTCCCCGCGCTCAGCGTCTCGTAGGCGGCGAGGAACTGGGGGGAGACGATGCGATCGTTCGGGTGCGGCTTGCCGTGGTCGTAAAAATGCCCGACGGGGAACTGTTTCGCAATCTCGAGCAGCGCGCCGACGTGATCGCCGTGATAGTGCGTGGTCCACAGGTGATCGATTTTCGTGACGCCAGCGGTCCGGAGTGTATCCGCGATGCGACCGAGGTCACGGTCACCGGCGTTGCCGGTATCCACCAGCAGCGACTCGCCGGCCGGGCTGACGAACAGTGTCGACTGCCCACCCTCGGTGTCGATGTAATAGATCGTCAGCGTTCCGGTCCGCGTCTGCGCGGCCGTCCCCAGAACGGCGCCGACCACACAGCAGACGGCGATTACGACAGCGCGCATGCGTGCACTCCTCGCTGCTATCCACATTTCATCTAATTCACAAGCGAGTGCGCATTATGCAACACATCCGGGCATATAATGCGCCACTCGGGCGGGACGATCGCCGCGTGGAGGCGTCCCCAATTCCGTGAGACAACTATGCACGCAACACGACAGCTGATCGGAGTGTTCGCGGCTGCGCTCGTGGGCTCGACGCTCTCGGCGCAGACGCCCGCGAGCGAGCTCGATGCGCACGTCAACGCCGCCAGGACCGCAGCGGGACTCGACTACCGCGCGACCTTCGTAAACCTGTGCTTCGCCGGCGCAAATCCGGGTCTCGCCAACCCTGCAGCCGCGCGCGCTGGCGGTGCTGCAGCGGCGGGGGGCCGGGGCGCGGCCGACGGACGCGGCGCCGGCGGCGGCAGGGGGCCCGGCGCGACGCCGGATCGCGCGACGTGGTACGCCCCGCCCTACAAAGTCTTCGACAACTTCTACTGGCTCGGCACGCGTCAACATTCATCGTGGGCGCTGCGGACGAGCGACGGCCTCATCATCATCGATACCAACTTCGCCTGGGCCACTGACCCTGAGATTGTCAACGGTCTGACAACGCTCGGGCTCGATCCCAAACAGATCAAGTACGTCGTCATCAGCCATGCGCACGGCGATCACGATCAGGGCGCCGCAGAACTGCAGAAGCGATTTGGCGCCAAGGTGGTGATGGGGGCGCCCGACTGGGACTCCACACTGCAGCGGCCCGCGACAGCCGCGGGCGGTGTGCCGACGCGCGACGTGTCCGTCGGTCCGTCGGGTATGAAGCTCACGCTCGGCGATACGACCATCGACATCGTCCCGACGCCTGGACATACGCCGGGCACATTGTCCTACGTGTTTCCGGTGAAGGATCAGGGACGGACGGTCACGGTGGCGTATTCCGGCGGCACGCTGACGGGCGCATTCGGCACCAACGCGGCGCGCTGGGACGAATACATCGAGTCGCAGAAACGAATTGCCAAGGCGGCCGCCGATGCGGGTGCGACGGTCATCCTCTCGAACCACAGCGAGTACGACAACGCCTACACAAAAGCACGTCTGATCGCCGCCAAGCGGGAAATCGGCGAAGAGCATCCGTTTGTCGTCGGCGCCGCCGGAGTGCAGCGGTACTTCACCGTCATGACTGAATGCGCGACGGCGTCGAAGCTGAGGGTCGGAGCGAAGTAGTAATGCCGTCCCTGTCCCGCCGTGAGTTCGTCAGGCTGGGTACGGGTGTTGTTGCGGCGCCGCTCGTTCTCGACGCGACACCGGCGAGAGCGGCCGCCCTCAGCGCGCAGGCCATCATCGACCGGATTCGGCAGAACGCAGGTGTCGAATGGAACCCGAACACCGTCGACACATTCAAGGCCGGGGATCCATCCATCGCCGTAACGGGGATCGTGACCACGTCACTGGCGACCATCGATGTGCTGCGCCGAGCGAGTCAGACCGGCGCGAACCTGATCATCACCAGCGGGCCGACCTTCTATTCGCGCACTGATTCCCCCACACCCGCCGGCCGTCGCGGCGCTCCTCCGCCACCGTTGGACCCGGTCTTTACAGCAAAGCAGCAGTTCATCGCCGAGCGGCGACTGGTCGTGTGGCGCTTCGGCGACCACTGGCGCGCCCGCACACCCGACCCATTCGCCGAGGGGATCGGCGACGCGCTCGGGTGGGCCAGGTACCGCGTCAACGGCGACCCACGACGCATCACCATCCCGGCGCTGACGATGGACGCGCTGGCCAGGACGGTGAAAGCCAGGCTCAACGTGCGCGGGGGCATACGCGTCATCGGCAGGCGCGACGCACGCGTGCAGAAGGTTGCGCTGCTGCCCGGAACGCATCCCATCCAGACCACGCTTGCGGTGCTGCCCGAAGTCGACGTGATCATCGCTGGTGAAATCCGCGAGTGGGAATCGTCGGAGTACGCGCGCGATCTCGTGCACACCGGGCGCAATAAAGGATTGATTCTCGTCGGGCGCTCGCTGTCCGAGGAATCCGGAATGAACCTCTGCGCCGGATGGCTGAAGACGATCGTCTCCGACGTGCCGGTGCGCTGGCTTCCCGCAGGTGACCCGTACTGGAGACCCAGCGCATGACGGCGGGCGAGGTTGTCGAGCGCATCAGGAAGAACATCGGCGTGCCGTGGCGCGACACGACCTACCGCGACACGTATAAGTCCGGCGGCCCGGAAACGCCGGTCACCGGCATTGCCACCACGATGTTCAACAGCTTCGACGCGATTCAGCGCGCGGTGGCCGCGGGTCTGAACATGATCCTGCCGCACGAGACGACGTTCTGGAACGACCGCGACGACGTGGCGGTTGTCACCGCGGAGGCGCTCTATCGCGAGAAGCGCGCCTACCTGGCTGCCCACAACGTGGTGATCTTCCGCATGCACGATCACGTGCACGATCGGCGTCCGGACTTCACGTATGTTGGCGCCGCGCGCGAGCTGGGACTCGATCCAGCGCGTGAAACGCCGCCCGGCTCACACCGCTTCACGATTTCGGAAACCACGCTGGAAGCCCTGGCGGCCGAAGTGCAGAGGCGCCTGAACATCCGCGCGCTGCGCGTCGTCGGAGATGCAAAGGCTCGTGTCAGCCGCATTCAGCTCGGCGTCGGATACGCCACACCTGCTGCGAATACGCCCGACGTCGACGTCGTCATCAGCGGCGAGCAGCAGGAAGTAGACGGCGCCCTCGATGCGCCGGAATACATCGCCGATGCCGCAGCGCTCGGAATTCCGCGCGGCTGGATTATGCTCGGGCACAACGTCTCCGAGGAACCGGGGATGCTCGAGATGGCGCGGTGGATTAAGAGTCTCGTGCCGGAAGTGCCAGTGCAGTTCATCAAATCCGGCGAACCGTTCTGGGCGCCGACGTAAAGGGAGTTTCACCCATGCGCATGATGCGTTTCGTGGTTGCCACCTGTCTCACGTTCTGGGTTGCTTACGGCGTGCACGCACAGCAGGCAGCGCAGCCGCCGAACGCCGCTGGCGCTCAGGGCGGCGGCCGCGCGGCGGGACCGCGCGGCGGTGGAACGCCGGGTCAATTGATCGGCGGTTCGGGCACGGTGGCGATGACGCCCGTCGATGCGCGGGGTTGGGGCTGGCAGGTGAAGGCGTCGGTGAGTCCGAGCACGCCGAGGCCGTTCTACAACAAAGCCAAGGAACTGCTGTTCCAGGACAAGCAGATTACCAGCTACACGGTCTCGTCCTTCAACCCCGACCTGTACTGCGAAGTGCGCAAGCACTTCGACTACGTCTGGTTCGAGATGCAGCACAGCACGATGTCGTGGGACGAAGTGCGGCGCATGATGCTGACCTGTCCCGGCGTCGACGGCGCGGCACCGATGGTGCGCATGCCCGACGCGCTGGAGTCGAGCATTCAGAAAGCCACCGACATCGGTGCGGTCGGCATCATCGTCCCCACGGTGGACGACGCGCTGGAAGCGCGGGATGCGGCCCGATTCTCGCGCTTTCCGCCGGTTGGCCGCCGCAGCTCCGGTGGCGGATCGTTCGGGCAGATGTGGCCCGGGGTCAACTACCGCGCGACGATCAACGACAACATGCTCGTGACCGTCATGATCGAGACGCTCGAAGGCGTGGCCAACGCCGAGGAAATCGCCGCAACGGCTGGCGTCGACGTCGTCATTTTCGGCAACAACGATCTCTCGTCCTTCTCCGGCTGGCAGCAGAACGACCCCCGGTATCAGGATGCGCTGATCAAGGTGCGCAACGCGGCGCTGAAGTACGGCAAGTACTACGGCAACGCCGGGCAGCAGTATCTGAACGGCTATCTCGTCAGCGCCGACACGCGCATGGTTCAGGACGGCCCGGCACGGGATGGATGGCAGCGCCCCGCGCGTGGCGGCGGCCCTGGTCGCGGCGCGGCGCCGGCGCCCGGCGGGAGAGGGCGCGGAGACAGCGCACCCGAGGAAGCGGAGCCGGTGATCGGCCTGCCCAGCGCCCCGACTCCGACCGCCCCGGGCGGGCGCGGCAAATAGGCCGGAGGGTTCGATGCGTTACACGCGCCGCGTCATTGGCGGGCTCGTCATCACCGCCTGCGTCACGCTGGCTGCCCAGCAGGTCCCTGCGCGATCGTCTGCCTCGGGCGTCTATACGGAGGCACAGGCAGCCGCCGGCGAGAAGATCTACGTCGAGAAGTGCGCCAGTTGTCACGGTGCCGACCTTGCCGGCATCGAGCGTGCGCCCGCGCTCGCCGGCGGCCAGTTCTTCGAAGCGTGGCAAGGCAGAGACCTGCGGCGGCTGCGCGAGCGCATCGACGCGATGCCGCCCGCCGCACCGCGGAGTGTCTCGGATGCAGACGCCGTATCGCTGATCGCGTTCCTGTTGCGGTCGTCGGACATGCCCTCGGGCCGTGCGGCGCTGTCCACGGACCGGGGCGAGCTCGCCGCGATTACCTTCAGCCGTTCAGCGACCGCCGGCGCGCCTGCCGCGCCCACCGTCGCTGCGGCCGCACCGGCGCGTTCCACATCGACGACGCCCACGACCGGCGTTTCGACCGAGTGGGCCACCTACGGTGCCAATCTCGCGAGCCATCGCTACTCACCCGCCGACCAGATTTCGAAGGACAACTTCAACAGACTGCAGATTGCGTGGCGGTTGAAGACCGACTTTCTCGGACCGACGCCCGATACGCTCTATTCCGCGACGCCGCTGGTGGTCGGTCGCACGCTGTACACCACGGCCGGCATGCGCCGCGCCGCAATCGCGCTCGATGCAGCCACCGGGGAAATGTTGTGGATGCATGCCGAGGACGAAGGGAGACGCGGCACGAATGCCATCCGCAACGGCGCCGGGCGCGGGCTCGCCTACTGGGCCAGCTCTGATGGATCGGACCGCCGCATCATTTACGTCACACCCGGCTATCGACTGCTGGCGCTCGATGCCAGGACCGGCATTCCGGTTCCCGCCTTCGGGCGCAATGGCGCCGTCGATCTGAAGCTCGAAAACGATCAGGAGCTCGACCTGGATACCGGCGAGATTGGCCTCAACGCGACACCGCTGGTCGTCGGCGACGTCATCGTGATCGGCGCCGCGCACCGGCCCGGGTCAGCGCCGCGGACGATGAAGAACGCGAAAGGCTACGTGCGTGGCTATGACGTTCGTACCGGCAAGCGCCTCTGGATTTTTCACACCATCCCGAAGCAGGGCGAGTTCGGCTACGACACCTGGCTGGAAGGTTCGGCGGAATACAACGGCAACACCGGCGCGTGGGCGCAGATGAGCGCGGATCCGGAGCTCGGACTCGTCTACGTGCCCACGGAAATGGCCACCGGCGATTACTACGGAGGTCACCGGCCCGGCAACACGCTGTTCGCCGACAGCATCGTCGCGCTGGATGTAAAGACCGGGCAGCGGAAGTGGCATTACCAAACGGTGCATCACGATGTGTGGGACTGGGATCTGCCGTGCGCGCCGATGCTGTTCGACCTGCGCGTGAACGGTCGGACCGTGAAGGCGCTGGCGCAGCCGACGAAGAGCGCCTTCCTGTTTGTGCTGAATCGCGAGACCGGTCAACCGATCTGGCCGATCGAGGAAAGGCCGGTGCCGCAGTCGGACGTAGCGAAGGAGAAAACCAGCCCGACGCAGCCGTTCCCGACACGGCCGGCGCCATTCGATCGGCAGGGTGTGACCGAGAGTGACCTGATGGACCTCACGCCCGAGCTCAAGGCGGAGGCGCTCGAGGTCGTCAAACGCTACAAGATGGGACCGATCTTCACGCCGCCGGTCGCCAGCAGCCTCGACGGTCCGCTGGGGACACTGCAACTTCCGGCCGAGGTCGGCGGCGCCAACTGGCCCGGCGGCTCGATGGATCCGGAGAGCAACTACCTCTACATCCATTCGCACACCGCGGTGTTCGTCAACGCCCTGGTGCCTGGCAACGCGGCGCAGACCGACATGGCGTATGTCGCCGGGCAGGCGCGAGCCACCGGCCCTGGACCCCGAGCGGGGGGTGCAGGGGCCGTGGCAGGTCGCGGTGCACCGGCCGGCGGGCGTGGGCGCGGGGGGGCGACGGTGCAGGGACTGCCGCTCATCAAGCCGCCGTACGACCGCATCACCGCCTACGACATGAACACCGGCGACATCGTCTGGCAGAAGGCGCACAGCTCGACGCCCGACGACATCAGGAATCATCCGGCACTCCAAGGGTTGAACCTTCCGCGCCTGGGTCAACCGGGCCGCACGTTCATCGGTGTACTCACAACGAAGAACCTGGTGGTTGCCGGTGAAGGCGGCGTGCACACGAACGATGCGGGCAGGCGCGTGGCGCTGCTGCGCGCCTACGACAAGCGGACCGGAGACGACGTTGGCGCCGTGGAGATGCCGGCGAAGCAGACGGGTTCCCCTATGAGTTATCAGATCAACGGCAAGCAGTACATCGCGCTCGCCGTCAGCGGCAACGACGGCGCGGAATTGATCGCCTACGCGCTGCCGTGATCCTGGTTGGTAGTTGGTAGTTGGTAGTTGGTAGTAGAGGCGATATGACACTCGATCGCAGGGGCTTTGCCAGGTCGTTGAGCACCGTCCTCGGCGCCGCTCTCGCCAGTACGCCTCTGCGCGCGTCAGCGCAGGCGCCGGCGGCGGCAGCCGCAGCGCGCACGACGACGCGGCTTGCACCGGCCAAGGTGACCCGCATCCGCCTCTTCTATCCGATGAATTACGACCGCAACGGGCCGCAGGCGTTTCCGCAAAGCAACATGGTCGTGCTCGTCGACACCGACGCCGGCATCACCGGGATTGGACAGGGCGGCTCGCCCGACACCGTTCGCAACGTTGCCCGCAGCGTGATTGGACGGAACGCGTTCGACACGGAGATGATCTGGCAGGCTGCGTTCATGGACGGTTTCTACTCGCCCGGCAAGGAGCGGCTGCACGCGCTCGGCGCAATCGATCTCGCGCTCTGGGACATCAAGGGCAAAGCCCTGGGTGCGCCGCTCTATCAGCTGTTCGGCGGCAAGGCACGCGAACACATCGAGCTGTACGCGACGTCTGGTCTGCCCCAAGGCATCGTGCCGCCGGCGGAAGCGGCCGCGTTGACACTCAAGGAGCGCGCGGCGCGGACGATGGCGGCCGGATATCGCGTCTTCCGCGTGGACAGCGACATCCTCCCGAATCCTGGCGGTCCCGCCAACGCTCGCCGCGGGCCGGCGCAAGGTGCGACCTTCGACTCACGATCGCACATCCGCCTCATCGCCGAGGCAGCCGCGCAGATGCGCGAGGGCGTCGGACCTGACGGCAATTGGATGATCGATCTGCATCAGAAGTTCGACTTCCACGAGGCGGTCGAGGTGTGCCGCCTAATGGAACCGCAGCGGCCGTTCATCGTCGAGGACCCGCTTCGCGAGGAGCAGTTCCGAACGCAGCTCCCAAAGCTGCGCTTGATGACGTCGGTGCCGCTGGCGCCGGGCGAGGAATGGGGAACACGCGCAGACTTCAGCCCGCTCGTCGAACAGCGCGACATCGACTTTGCACGAGCGTCGCTGCCGAACGTCGGCGGCGTCACGGAGATGCTGAAGATCATGGCGGTCTGCGATACACACCGTGTCGGCATCGTTCCGCATTTCACCGGCCCGATCGGTACCGCCGGGCACATGCATACCATGATGGCGTTCCCCGGACAGGTGCTAATGGAATACAACCAGGGCGAGCGTCCCGTGCCCTACCTGCCCGAGTTCCTCGACTGTCGCAACGGCAAGGTGTGGCCCAACGATCGGCCGGGGCTCGGCATTACGGTTGATGAACGGCAGCTCACGCTGGTCGAAACGGTCACCGAGGGCGCACCTGGCGCTTCACAGCGGCGGCTCGATGGCTCGCTCAGCCACTGGTAGGCGCTGCGATTTTCCGGATAAGAGGTTCGGAGTGCGAACTGGCACGACACTAGCCGTTGCTACGCTGCTGATCGCACTCACCGTCTCCACCTCGGGCGCGCCCGGCGACCCGACGATCAGCATCGACACGACCGCACCCGCCGCCAAGGTCAGCCCGCTGCTCTACGGACTGATGACCGAAGAGATCAACCACGCCTATGACGGCGGGTTGTACGCGGAACTGATTCACAACCGTGCGTTTCTCGACAGCCCGCAGTCGCCCGTCCGCTGGACCGTCGTCCAGCATGACGACTCAGCGGCCGCGATCGCGCTCGACCGCAGCCATCCGCTCAACCAGACGATTCCGGTCAGCCTGCGTGTGGACGTGATGCAGGCCGCAGCCGGCCGCGGCGCCGGTGTCGCCAACGAAGGCTTCTGGGGCATCCCGGTCAAGCCGAAGACACGCTACCGCGCCTCGTTCTACGCAAAGGCATCTCCCGGATTCGGGGGCCCGATCACCCTCGCGATCGAGAGTTCCGATGGCAAGACGACATACGCGAGCGGCAGGGTCAGCGGTGTGACGACGGCCTGGAAGCGTCACGAGCTGACGCTCGAGACGGACGATGCGCCGACGACGGCGGACGCGCGCTTCGCGTTGATGTTGAGTAGCCCGGGCACCGTCTGGCTGAGTCTGGTCTCCCTGTTCCCGCCCACGTTCCGTAATCAGCCGAACGGCTTCCGACCGGATCTGCTGCAGATGCTGATCGACCTGAAGCCGAAGTTTCTGCGCTTCCCCGGCGGCAACTACCTCGAAGGCGACACGATCGCCGACCGGTTCGAGTGGAAGAAGACGCTCGGCCCGCTCACGGAGCGACCAGGGCACATGGCGCCCTGGACCTACCGCTCGTCCGACGGCCTCGGTCTTCATGAGTTTCTGCTCTGGGCCGAGCACATGAACGCGGAGCCGGTGCTCGCGGTGTACGCCGGCTATTCGCTGAAGGGCGAGTATGTGAAGCCCGGACCGGAACTGGAGCCGTATATCCAGGACGCGCTGGACGAGATTGAGTACGTGATCGGCCCCGCCACGTCGACGTGGGGTGCGGTTCGGGCGAAAGCCGGCCACCCCGCGCCATTCAAGATGACCTACGTGGAAGCAGGCAACGAGGACTTCTTCGACAAATCGGGTTCCTACGATCAGCGGTTCGTCCAGATCAACAAAGCGATCAAGGCACGCTATCCGCACCTCAAGGTCATTTCGAGCGTGGGTTTCGAGCAGCCGGAAACGCGCCGTGTCCGCAGCGCGGTGCCCGACATGGTTGACGAGCACTACTACCGGACGGTGGACACGTTCCTGAAGATGTCGCGGGGGCACTACGAGAAGTACGACCGCAAGGGACCTGAGATCTTTGTCGGCGAGTAGGGCGCCTACGAAACGCCGTTCGAGCCCTGGAACGAACGATCGCGGAAGGAAGCGCCCACGCCGAATATGCGTGCCGCGCTGGGTGATGCTGCGTTCATGACGCAGATGGAAAAGAACGCCGACGTCGTCGTCATGCACGGCTACGCGCCGCTGCTCGTCAACGTCAGCCCCGGCGCCCGGCAGTGGCGCCCGAACTTGATCGGCTACGACGCCCTGCGCGTCTACGGCTCGCCGAGCTATTACGCCATCAAGATGTTCAGCACCAACCTCGGCGACGAGATCCTGAAGGCGACGACGGCCGACACCGAGGTATTCGTCTCGGTCACGCGCGACAGCCGATCGGGGCGCCTGTTCGTGAAACTGGTGAACGCGACGGCTGCCGCCGCGCCCGTGCAGATCGACCTCCTCGGAGCGAAGAGTGTCGCCGGAACGGCGACGGCGCTTACGCTGGCGGCGGATCCGCAGGCGACAAACTCGATCGACGCCCCGCGAAACGTCGTGCCGGTCAGCGCGAAGCTGACGGGCGTGAAGACCGGATTTGTGTATACCGTCCCCGCCAACGCAATTGTCGTGCTGACGCTCGAGACGCGTTAAGGACCGATGACCATGCAGAGATTCGTCACGCTGGTTCTTGTCGTCATCGTTGTTGCGGCGAGCTTCGGCGTCTCCGGCCGCGCTCAAGGCGGTGGGTCCCCTCCCGTCAGCACCGCACGCGCCGCCACTGCTCCGCCGCTCGTGCCCGTGCGGTTGAACGCGGAGGGCAATTTCCGAATTGCCCCACCCTACGTGGCCGATCCCGCGTTCACGGCCAAGCCGGATGTGCCGCAGGGACGCCTCATTCGCTTCACGATGAACTCGGCCGAGAGCAGAATCTTTCCAACGGCACCGGTCGGGCGCGGCGGTCGACCCGGCGGTGCACGCGGCGAACCGGATCTGCAAACCCCGGCAGAGCCGCCGCAACATCAAACGTTTCAACGCCAGGTGACCGTCTACGTTCCTGCCGGATATGTAGCCAATACCCCAGCTCCCTTCATCGTGGTGCAGGACGGACGGTCGTTCGTTCCCGACGAGACACCCGCGGCAGCCGATGGCCAGCCGCGTCCGTTCATGCCCGTGATGCTCGACAACCTGATTCACGAGAAGCGCATTCCGCCGATCGTCGCCGTGTTGCTCCCGCCGGGTCCGGGCGGGCAGCGCACCATCGAGTACGACACGGTCTCCGATCGGTACGTGAACTTCGTCGAAGCTGAGGTGCTGCCGCGCATCACGCGCGATTATCAAGTGGCATTCACCACGGATCCGGAGGGACGGGCAACGTTCGGCCAGAGTTCCGGCGCAGCGGCGGCGCTGACGATGGCATGGCTGCACCCGAACCTGTATCGACGGGTGATCAGCTACTCGGGGACGTTCGTGGCGCTTCAGCGCAACGCGACCGCACCAAACGGAGCCTGGGATTTCCACCAGACGTTCATCCCGAACTCCGCCCGCAAGCCGCTGCGCATCTGGCTGCACGTCAGCGAAAACGACCTCGGCGCCACCTCACCGGTTGAACAGATGCGCAACTGGGTCGTCGCGAACAACCGGATGGCCGCGGTGCTGAAGGCCAAAGGGTATCCGTACCAGTTCGTGTTTTCAGAAGCGTCCGGTCATGTCGAACGCAGCGTCGAGATGCAGACGATGCCGGAGGCGTTCGAGTGGGTGTGGAAGGGCTACAAGGCGACTGGCCGTTAGTTGAGACAGCCAATCTCAAGGAGACGCATCGGACATCGCGCACGGCTGCGAATGCTGCTGACCGTCGTGTCGGCGCTTGCGTTGTCCACAATCGTCGCTGCGCAAGGGCCGCGTCTCTTCTCTCGCGAGTGGTACGCCCAGTTCAGCGGCGCCTACAGCCAGCCCGTCGAGCCCTTTCGCATCGTCGGCAACATCTATTACGTCGGTGCGGTGAACATCGCGTCCTACCTGATCGCCACGCCCCAGGGACACATCCTGATCGATTCAGGAACGACGGAAATGCACGATGCGATCACGAGCAGTGTCGAGAAACTCGGCTACAACGTCTCCGATATCCGCATCCTGTTGGCGAGCCATGCGCATTTCGACCACATCGAAGGGCACGCGCTGATGCAGCGCCGCACTGGGGCACGGGTGATGGCGATGAACGGAGACGCCGAAGCGCTGGAGAGCGGGCACGATACTTCTGCGCTCGGAGCGATAGGCTGGGAACCGGTTTCCGTCTCTCGTCGATTGAAAGATGGCGACACGGTCTCGCTCGGCGGCACGACTCTACGCGCCATTCACGCACCCGGCCACACACAGGGCGCAACGATCTGGATGACGACGGTTGAAGATGGCGGGCGCAAATATAACGTCGCCTTTCTCACAACGACGACGCCGAATCCTGGCGTGCCGCTTTTCCAGAATCCGCGCCACAAGAACGTCGTCGACGACACGAGGCGGACGTTCCGCAGGCTGAAAGCCGAGCGCGAGCCGGACATCGTTCTCGTCGGCCACCCGCAGGGGATGTTCGCGGGAACGATGGAGCGGATGCGAAAGGGCGAACGGCCTCACCCACTGCTGAATGGGGCCGAAGCGTGGACCCGACAGCTGGCGGTCGCTGAGGCCGACTTCGAGCGCCGCGTCACGCCGGAACAACCTCGCCGCTGACCTGCCGGCTCCAGCGACGACTGTTGACCGGTACGCAACGCGTGTATATAACGCGTGCGTGCGAATCACACTGCCACTGCTCGTCCTGTGCCTGTCAGCCGCGTCCGCGGCCGCGCAGACGCCTGCCACTGGAAAACCGAACGTCGTCCTCATTGTGACCGACGACGTCGGCTACGGCGACCTCGGGAGCTATGGAGCGGCGGACATCAAGACGCCGAACATCGACAGCCTGGCTCGCGATGGCGTGCGGCTGACCGACTTCTATGCGGCCCCGCAATGCACGCCAACGCGCGCGGCGCTGATCTCCGGCCGCTACCAGCAGCGCTACCGACTCGAAGCTGCACTGGGCGGCCCGAAGACGCCCGCTGGCGGGACCGGACTTCCCGCAACGGGGCATTCGCTGCCGCAACTACTCAAGAACAACGGCTACGCGACCGGATTGATTGGTAAGTGGCATCTTGGCTACAAGCCGGAGTTCAGCCCCAACGCGCACGGCTTCGACTACTTCTTCGGATTCAAGAGCGGCTACATCGACTATTACCAGCACACGGGCGGCGACGGCGAATCAGACCTGTTCGAGAACGAGACCGCGGTTCAGGTGGACGGTTACATGACCGATCTGATCACAGCGCGATCGATCCGGTTCATCGACGACCATGCAGCGGCGCCGTTCTTTCTCGAAGTCACCTATAACGCGGCGCACTGGCCGTTCCAGGTTCCCGATCATCCGTCGGTCGCTGCCGGCCACGCGCGATTCGTGCAGCCGGAGGAAGACGACACGGCGACGCGGAAGGATTACGTCGCCATCCTCGAGCGAGCCGACCAGGGGATCGGTCAGATTCTGCAGACATTGAAGCGGCGCGGTCTCGACCGCAACACCCTTGTCGTTTACATGCAGGACAACGGCGGCGAGTGGTTATCGCGCAACGCGCCGTTGTTCAACAGGAAGGGAACGGTATGGGAAGGCGGCATTCGCGTGCCTGCCATCTTCCGCTGGCCGGGACGCCTTCCTGCGGGCAAGGTGTCAGGCCAGGTCGGCATCGTACAGGACGTCACCGCGACGATCCTTGCCGCCACGGCCACGACCGTACCGTCAGCAGCGCGGCCGGAGGGCATCAACCTGCTGCCGATGCTCGAAGGGCGGACGCCGGTGGTCGAGCGCACGCTCTTTTTCCGCTTCGGGACTGGCGCGGCGAAACAGCTCGCCGTCCGTCAGGGTTCGTGGAAGCTGCTCGTCGACGGCGCCAAACGCTACGTCTTCGATCTGTCGAAGGACGTCGGCGAACGCAATGACCTGGCTAGCCAGCGACAGGACGTCGCCCGTCGCCTGCGTCCGCTGATTGCCGCCTGGGAGACCGACGTCGACGCCGAAGCCAAAAGCAATAACACCGCCGCCACGAAGTAGACGCGGCGTCAGATCGAATCCTTCGTCAGCTGTCCGTCGACGAGGCGCCAGATCGCGCGCGGATTGGCATCCTGCAGTTCCGCAGGCAGCAGCGACTGCGGAAAGTTCTGATACGCAACCGGCCGGGCGAACCGGTGGATGGCTGCAGTGCCGACGGATGTCGAGCGGGAGTCGGTCGTCGCCGGATACGGCCCCCCGTGCTGCATCGACGGGCAGACCTCCACGCCCGTCGGGAAACCGTTCACGATTAATCGCCCGGCCTTCTGTTCGAGGATCGAGACCAGCCATGCGTACTGCTCGAGGTCGGCCGCGGTGCCGTGGATCGTCGCCGTCAGCTGTCCCTCGAGCTGACGCGCAACGGCTTCCAGCTCTTCGCGTGAACGGCAGCGGACGACCACCGTGGAGGGACCAAACACTTCCTCGCTGATTTCGCGATGCCGCAGAAACGCGCCGCCGTCCGTCACGAACAGCGACGGCAGCGCCTGCGCCTCCTCGCTCGGCGTCGGCGATCGCAGCGTTGACACGCCGTCGATGCCGCTCAGCCGTCGCACACCGGCCTCGTAGGAGTGGCAGATGGCTGGCGTGAGCATCGTGCCTGATGGTGCGGCGCTCATCAGTCCTTCGAGCTCGTGGACGAATGCGTCGAAGCGTTCGTCGCCGACGCCGATCGTCAGACCGGGGTTCGTGCAGAACTGCCCTACGCCCATCGTCACGGAGTCCTTCAACCCTGCAGCAATGGCCGCCGCGCGCTCCGCGAGGGCGCCGGGAAGGATGAAGACCGGGTTGACGCTGCCCATCTCGGCATACACAGGAATCGGTTCGGGCCGATCGGCTGCGGCGTCGAACAGCGCACGGCCTGCACGCAGGCTTCCAGTGAAGCCAACGGCTTTCACATGTGGATGCTGGACCAGCGCTCGCGCAATGTCGCTGCGTGTGCTCTGCAGCAGCGAGAACACCCCGGCTGGCATTCCCGCTGCGCTGACGGCCGAGACGATCGCGCGCGCCGCAATCTCGGACGTTGCCGGATGCGCCGGGTGGGCTTTGACGATTACCGGGCAACCAGCAGCGAGAGCCGATGCGGTGTCTCCGCCCGCGACGGAGAACGCCAGCGGGAAGTTGCTCGCGCCGAACACCGCGACCGGCCCGATCGGGATCAGCAGTCGCCGGATGTCCGGTCTCGGCAGCGGCGTGCGCGCGGGAAGCGCTCGATCGATACGCGCGTCGACCCACGAGCCCTCGCGCACCAGCGCCCCGAACATGCGTAACTGATTAGCGGTGCGGGCGCGCTCCGCCGCCAGCCGTTGCGGTGGCAGCGCCGTCTCCGCCTGCGCCACCGTGACGAGCTCATCGTTGGACTCGATCGCCGTCGCGATGCGCTCCAGGAACGTTGCACGCGCATCGGCGGGGACGGCGCGATACGCAGCGAACGCGCCTGTCGCCGCGTCGGCCGCCGCGTCGACGTGGGCGCGCGTTGCCTCCTCGAAGTGCTCCAACGCACCGACCGCGGTAAAGCGACCGTCTCCGGCGTCAACAGTCCCGCCGGCAACCAGATTCTTTCCAGTCAGCATCGTCAGCGGCAGCATGGTAACGCAGTTCAATTTGACCCATTTTGGCCGTGCCACGACACGGCGGCCCGCGTAAAATCGGGCGCCTGGAGGGCAAACCGGGGTATGCGCAGGGTCCTTGTCGCGCTGTGTCTCGTCGCGCTGATGCCGCTGCGCACAGCGATCGCCGCCGATGACCGCCTGGTGCAGGCGGCGGCGCAGGCCGACGTCCAGCTCGTTCGCCAGTTGCTGGCTGGACGCGCCGATGTGAACGCGGCCGACGGCAACGGCACGAGCCCGTTGCACTGGGCAGTGTGGGCGGACGATCCCGCCACCGTAGACGAGCTCGTCCGCGCGGGGGCGTCGGTCACCGCGGTCAACGCGTTCGGCGTCACGCCCATCTACACCGCGGCGGAACGCGGCAACGCGACGATCATCCGTCGCCTGATTGCGGGTGGCGCGACAGCGAACGGCACGGACCGCAGCGGCGACACGGTCCTCATGGCGGCGGTCCGTTCGGGAAGCCTCGATGCGGTCACCGCTCTGGTCGACGCCGGCGCCGACGTCAACGCGGCGGATCCGCAGCTTGGCCACACGGTGTTGATGTGGGCCGTGCGCTCCGACAGCGCATCGATCGCCAGGCTGCTGCTCGCCCGTGGCGCCTCGCTCGAAGCCCGTACTCGCACCGGCGCGAAACCCGCGGCCCGTCCTCCGGGTGCCGGCGGTGGCTCGCACGGCGTCGGCATCGTGCGCAGCGGCGTGCCCCCTCAGGGGGAGCAGCTGCCCACTCCGGGCGGAATGACGCCGCTCCTGTTCGCCGCGCGCGACGGGTCACTCGAGGCGGCGCGCGTCCTGGTTGACGCCGGCGCCAATCTGAACGCCGCGGATCCCAACGGCATGACGCCGCTGATGATGGCGATCACCAACGGCCAGATTCGTGTGGCGCAGCTGCTGGTTGACAAAGGCGCAGACGTCCGCGCGGCCGACTGGTACGGCCGGACACCGCTCTGGGCGGCCGTGGAAATCCGCAACCTCGACATGCGCAGTGGTGCCACGGACAATGGCATCGACCGTGACGGCGCGATGCGGCTGATCGCGTCGATCCTCGACAAGGGCGTCGACGTCAACGCCCGCGTCAAGGAGTTTCCCCCGCAACGGCGCCACCTCCTGCCGCTCGCCTCGCTCGAGTGGGTCGACTTTACGGGACAGACGGCGTTCATTCGCGCCGCCCAGTCGGCCGACGTCCCAGTCATGAAGTTGCTGCTTTCGAAGGGCGCTGACCCGGCGCTGACAACCTTCAACGGCACCTCCGCGCTGATGGCTGCCGCCGGCGTGAACTGGGTCGTGGGCCAGACCTACAGCGAATCGCCCGCGCGCTGGCTCGAGGCGGTGCAGCTCTGTCTCGAGCTCGGGCTCGACGTCAACGCGGTGAACGAGATGGGGCTCGCGGCGGTCCACGGCGCCGCGAACCGAGGCTCGGACGACATCATCGAGCTGCTCGCCCGCCACGGCGCTCGCCTCGACGTTGCGGATAAGCAGGGCCGCACTCCCTACGCGTGGGCGGAGGGCGTCTTTCTGGCGACAAACTCCCCCGTCGCCAAGCCGTCGACGCTGGCGCTGCTCAAGCGGCTGGTGAGCGAACGATGACCCGGCTCGTCGCGTGCGTCGTTGCCGTCTTCATCGTCACCAGCGTCGCGGTGGCCGGTCGTCAACAGGCACCCTCCCCGGCTGCGCGCACGGCGGCGGCGCCCGATGCGGCTTTCGTAAAGCAATACTGTCTCGGCTGTCATAACTCGCGGACAAACGCCGGAGGGCTCGCGCTCGATGCGCTGAACGCGCTGAACGTCGACGGTCATGCCGAGGTGTGGGAGAAGGTCGTACGCAAGCTGCGCACGGGGGCCATGCCTCCGGACGGCGCGCCGAGACCGGCGCCGGCTGCCCGGCAGACGTTCACGACCGCTCTCGAATCCGCGCTCGACGCGGCTGCCGCACGCCGATTGGATCCTGGCGCCCCGGCGCTCCACCGCCTGAACCGCGCCGAGTACAGCAACGTCATCCGCGATCTCCTCGCGCTCGACGTCGACGTCAGCGCACTGCTGCCGCCAGACGATTCGACGTCTGGCTTCGACAATATTGCCGACGCGCTTGGTGTCTCTCCTGCACTCATCGAGGGCTACGTCGCGGCGGCCGCGAAGATCAGCCGTCTTGCCGTGGGCGATCCATCCATCGGTCTCGATCGCGTCGTGTATCGCGTCGCTGGCGATCTGTCGCAGGACTCCCAACTCGAGGGGCTGCCGATCGGCACACGCGGCGGCATCATCGTGCGGCACACGTTCCCACTCGACGCCGAGTACGACGTTCAGGTGGGACAGGCTGGTGGCGGCGCGCGGCTGGGCGGAGCGCCGCCTGCGGGCGGCGGGCGCGGGGACGATTTGTATGTCGCCCTCGACGGCGTTCGCGTCCAGGTGCAGGGGCGCGGTGCGACGCGCATGCGCGTCGCAGCCGGACCTCATACCCTCGCGGCCGCGGTGGTCTCGGGTAATCGGACGGCCGGCGCTGACGGGATCTTCGACATCCCGGCGCGGGCGCCGGGTATTACGCAGGTGGCCATCGCTGGCCCGCACAATTCCACCGGAGCGGGAGACACGCCAAGCAGACGGCGCCTGTTCGTGTGCACGCCTGCATCAGCCGCGGATGAGGAGCCGTGTGCGCGCCGGATCCTCTCGACGCTGCTCACGCGCGCCTACCGAAGGCCGATCGGCGCGTCCGCGCCCGAGCTGGTGACGCCTCTCGAGTTCTATCGCGCGGGGAGGCGCGCCGGCAGCTTCGAACGCGGCATCCAGCGTGCACTGGCGCGGGTGCTCGTCGATCCCTCCTTTCTGTTCCGCTTCGAACGCGAGCCCGCTTCGATCGCCGCAGGCGCCGCCTACAGGATCAGCGACCTCGAACTGGCGTCGCGTCTCTCGTTCTTTCTCTGGAGCAGCATCCCGGACGACGAGCTGATCGCCGTAGCGGCGAAAGGCGGGCTGAAGGACCCGGTGACGCTCGAACGCCAGGTGCGGCGGATGCTCGCGGATCCGCGTGCCGACGCCCTCGTCGCCAACTTCGCCGGGCAATGGCTGTTTCTGCGCGAGTTGAAAAACGCACGGCCGGATGCAGCGGATTTCGACGCCAACCTCCGCGCCTCGATGCAACGTGAAACCGAGCTCCTCTTCCGCACCGTCCTCCAGGAGGACCGCAGCGTTGTCGAGTTCCTGGATTCAGACTTCACGTTCGTCGACGAGCGCCTGGCGCGGCACTACGGCATCGCCAACGTGCGTGGTCCGCGCATGCGCCGTGTCACGATACCGGCTGACAGTCCGCGTCGCGGGTTGCTGGGACATGGCAGCATCCTGACGCTCACGTCGGCGGCCAACCGTACGTCTCCCGTCGTTCGCGGCAAATGGATTCTCGACAACCTGCTGGGGACGCCGCCGCCGCAGCCGCCACCCGGAGTGGAAACCAACCTCGAGAAGGATCCGCAGCAGGTCAAGGTGACCTCGCTGCGCCAGCGGCTGGAGCAGCATCGCAACAGTCCGACGTGCGCGGCGTGCCATCGCCTGATCGATCCGATCGGCCTGGCGCTCGAAAACTTCGACCACACCGGACGATGGCGCGAGATGGACGGTCCGGCACGGATTGACGCGACCGGCCAGCTCGCCGACGGCACGAAAGTCACCGGCCCCGATTCGCTCCGGCGGGCACTGCTGGCGCGGTCCGACGTGTTCGTGAGCGTTGTCGCGGAGAAGCTGCTGACCTACGCCGTTGGCCGCCCGATGCGGCCGGCGGACATGCCGGGGGTACGAGCGATCGTCAGGGGTGCCGCGCCCGAGCAGTACAAGTTGTCATCACTCATCCTTCAGGCCGTCAGCAGTCCGCAATTCCAGATGCGAACGAAAGCGACGAAATGAGGACTCGCGCCATGTTCATCTTCAAAAAGCACCTGTCGCGTCGAACGTTCCTCCGCGGCACCGGCGCGGTGGTTGCCCTGCCGTTTCTCGACGCGATGGCGCCGGCGCAAACGCCGGTTCGCCAATCCGCAGCGACCCCGAAGACGCGTCTCGCCTGCATCTACGTTCCGCACGGCGCGACGATGGACAAGTGGACGCCGGCAACGACGGGCAGCGGCTTCGAGTTCAGCGAGATTCTGAAGCCGCTCGAGCCGTTCCGCGAGCGCATCAACGTGATCAGCGGACTCGCGCATCCGTACGTCGCCGGCGCCGGTGGCGCCGACGTGTCGGCCGGGGCGAATCACACCCGGGCGGCGGCAGTCTTTCTCACCGGCGCGGTGCCCGAACGCGGTGCGCAGGCGCATCTCGGGGTCTCGGTCGATCAGATGGCCGCGCGCCGGATCGGCCAGGACACGCCGCTCCCCTCGCTGGAGCTGTCGATCGAGGAATCCGTGCTCGCCTGCGAAGCGGCGTTCAGCTGCGCCTACCGCAACTCCATCTCCTGGAAGTCGCCGACCGATCCGCTGCCGATGCAGAACAACCCGCGGCTCGTGTTCGAGAAGCTGTTCGGAGACGGCGACTCCACGGCGGAGCGCCGCTCGCGGCGACAGGAATCGCGCAGCCTCCTCGATTCGGTGATGAGCCAGATCGCATCACTGCAGGCCGATCTCGCTGCGACCGATCGACGACGCCTGACGCAATACCTTGACGACGTGCGGGAGGTGGAGAGACGGATTCAGCGTGCCGAGGCGAGCGTCCGCGACGACCTGACCCTCCCGGAACAGCCGACCGGTGTTCCGGCAACGTTCCAGGAGCATCTCAAGCTGTTGATGGACCTGCAGGTCATCGCGCTGCAGGCGGACATCACACGAGTCTCGACGCTGATGTTCGCGCGTGAGCTGAGCGGCGCGGTGTATCCGGAGACGACCATTCGCGACCCGTTCCACAATCTCTCGCACCACTCGAACGACCGCGGCAACATGGACAGGTTCGCACAGCTGAACACGTATCACATGACGAAGTTCGCGTACTTCCTGGAGCGCCTGAAGGCCACTGCCGACGGCGACGGGACGCTGCTCGACCACGCGCTGGTGCTCTATGGGAGCTCGCTGAGCGACGGCAACCAGCACAACTTCAGCCCGCTCCCCATCGTGCTCGCCGGCGGCGCATCCGGCCAGTTGCAGGGTGGGCGCCACCTGCAGTTTCCGAAAGACACGCGGATGTCGAATCTCCTTGCAGCGATGCTCAACAAGCTCGGGGTGCCGACTGAGAAGTTCGGCGACGGCACCGGCGTGTTGGAGATCTGACGCGCCATGAGAGTCAGTGCCGCGGCGGCGTTACTCGTCACAGTGCTACTCGTCGTTGGCGCTGCGCAGGCGCCGCCCGCGAAAGCGTTACCGCTCGAGAACCTCGGCCTGGAACACCTCGACATCATCGTCCCGGATCCGGCGGCGTCGGCAAAGTTCTACAGCCGCATCTTCAAGTCGGCGCTGCACCAGCAGCCGGTGCGCGACACGCTGCGCTACTTCATCCTGCTGGGCGATCTGCCCGCCGACCGCCAGGTTGGCTACGTCGCGATTGGCGCAGCCGGCGAGCGCATGCCGGCAATCGGACACTACTGCACGCTGGCGAAGGTCTACGATCGTGCGGGTGTCGCCAGCGCGCTGCAGAGCGCCGGTTTCGGCGTCGCTGCGGCTGGGCCGACCGGCATGTGGCCCGATCCGGACGGGCTCGAGCTGCAGTTGTTTCAGCCGCCCGCAGGCCTGGTGACGGCGGCGGTTCCATCCCCCCTGGACGTCGTCCGCGATGGCCTCCTCACCCCGCGCGGCGTCGATCACGTGATGCTGCGCGTCACGAGCCTCGAGAAAACGCTGCCTTATTACCGGCTGGTTTACGGACCGTCAGTCGAACGGCCGCGCGATGCGAACGGCCGCGTCTGGCTTCAACTCGCGCGCAACACGCGTCTCGGTCTCGAGCAGGCGGCGGCCGGGCAGCCGCCGACGATCAGCCACTACACGATCAAGGTTGCGCCGTTCGACCGTGGCGCCCTCGAGACACGCGTGCGTGAAGCGGGCGGACGCGTGCTGCCCGCAGCGGACGAGCCCGACGTCGTCCGTTTCGCCGACAACAACGGCATCATCGTCGAAGTGAGAGTGGCAGAGTAACGGGGCCGGCAGCGAGTCACCCGCGCGCTGACCCTTACGGGCCTCACTCCGCATATTTTTATGACTACACGGATCACGACGCTTCTTCTGGCCGGACTGCTGGGTCTGCCTGCCGCCGCCCTCGCCCAGTGGCTCCACTATCCGACAGCGGGTGTGCCGACAAAGGCAGACGGTAGCCGGGATCTTGCTGCGCCGGCACCGCGACTGGCGGACGGTAAGCCGGATTTCTCCGGAATCTGGCACACGGCCCGAATCATTCCCTGCGATGACGCTCTCAGCCGCTTCCTTCCGTGCGGCAGCGAAATCGGCGGCTCGCCATTAGCCCGCAACCTCGGCGATGGCATGGCAGGTGGACTGCCGTATCAACCGTGGGCTGCGGCGCTCGTCAAGCAGCGGACTGCCGACCAGGGAGTGGACG
>Ga0111539_10002545_pt1 | contig 24146 bp, 15 predicted proteins | sample RhiMethybrSRZTD1_FD_79667 | JGI IMG/M metagenome (GOLD analysis project Ga0111539, IMG submission 79667) | Populus rhizosphere microbial communities from Tennessee, USA - Rhizosphere MetaG P. TD hybrid SRZTD1 (version 2) (version 2) | ecosystem: Host-associated > Plants > Roots > Rhizosphere >...
ATGCCGATCAGGTACGGCGGCTGCATGTCCCCGGGATGCGCCAGGTACTTGGCGGCGTCCCACTTCGTGGGATCGAACCGCGGATTGGGAAATCGTCTCAGGCCGACAATGCCGCTCGGTTCGCCTGGCACGCCGGGAACCGGAGGCTGATTGCAGCGATCGAGCCAGAGCCCATACTGATCCGGACCGGTCGCCGCTTCGCAGCCTGGCTGTGTGATCGAGCCCAGCTCGCGGAAACGCCGCCCATGACGGCGCGAGTCGACATAATTGAGCAGGTTGACGTTGCCGTCGGTCACCCGCGCCATCTCGACCCAGAAACGCTCGCCGCCACCGGTCCAGAAATACCAGGTGTCGCGACCCTCGCGCTGCTGGGCGTTGAGGTAATAGGGATCGTACCCATAGTCGTCGACTTGCGTCGCGGGTTGAAACCCGGCGCTGACGCCGGCCAGCACCACGACAAAGATCGCTGCGACTCCGCTGACCAGCTGTCGACCGGCAATCGGCGAATGGATTCGTACCACGGCAACACTCCTTCGAAAGAAACCTGCGCCTGACCGCACTTCGAACGTGCCTGGAATGTGTCGCGCTCGTGACAATGGCGCCGACACGATGGCACCGCGCGCAGGGATGGCCGATCCAGCCAAGCCTCCAGCAACGCGGAACCGTCGGGGGGAGCACACATGTATCAGTGGGCAGTGTGCGCGTCAATCCCCATTCGGGTGAGTGGGGACAAATCTGCGCAGGAGGTTGTTACGACCGCGCCGCGCACGGATCAAAGGCTCGGCTGTAAAACGATCCGCCGATCAGTCAACAATTTGCTCGATTGCTACCGATGGGGCAGGTCGAACAGCACGATATCGGATTCTTCCCGCGTGCGATCGAAGATGATCTCGCGACCATCCCGAGAGATATCGAAATCGCCAATCACAAAACCGCGGCTGAATCTGGTGAGTTGCCGCTCGCGACCGGTATTGAGATCGAAGGCCCAGAATTCCTTGTGCGAGACGTCCCCCTTCATGATGACAAGCGTATCGTCCCCAAGAAAGGCCAGGCGCCGGGCGCCCCGCGTAAGGGTCAGGTCTGGTAGAGGGTAGGGTGCACCGTCCGCGCTCACGCCCTTGACCGAAAACGTCGTTCCGACATCCGCGCCTGAATAGACGAGAAACTGTCCGCTCGGAGACCACGTCGGATCGATCGAGTACTCCTGCAGCAGAGGCACTGGCGTCCCGCCGTCGACGGGGATCTTGAATAGCCGCGGCTCACCATCACGATCGGCCGCGACCGCCAGCCATCGGCCATCTGGGGACCAGGCCGCCGCGCCTCGCACGTCGAGTTCTTCGGCCACGCGCCGAGTACGTGTTCCGTCTGTGTTCATCAGGTACAGTTGTGTCACTCCGGGTGCCCGCACGCTAAACGCGACGCGTTGACCGTCGGGCGCGATCGCAGCTCCGGCGATCACGCGCCCGTTCACGCCATTCCACAACTCTGTCGGTGTGCCTCCCTCGGCGAGCTTCCAGAGGCCGTCCCTGCCGGCTTTCTGACCCCGGTAAATGATGTAACCAGGGTTCATGCGCGGCGAGAGACCGCTGCCCGTCGGCAGCGACAGTCGTGTCGCACTAGATTCGTCCGTCACGCGCTCCGCGATCGGCACCCGCCAAAGATGGGCGGTCGAGCGTGAAGCGGTCGCGACCAACCGCCGGCCATCCGCACTCGCCGCCAACGACGTGAGTGGGTCGACGCCTGCGAAGATGCGGTGGGGAACGCGACGCTCGACGTCCATCGCGTGGATCCAGGGCCCGTATCCCTCGTCATCCGTAGCCAGGTATAAGAGCGTGCGGTCGTTCAGCAACGTGGGAAACGTCACGCGCGCGTCGTGGAACGTCACGCGTTCCGGCTGGCCGCCGGTAGGACGAATGCGCCAGATGTCGCTTTTCTCGAGCACCAAACCCTGGACGAAGTAGATGAACGCACCGTCGTGCGACCAGACCGGAAAGTGGTTATGGAAGCCCTTCCGCGCCTCATAGATCTTGCGCCGCCCAACCTTCTCGTCAGGGTCGGTGACGAACAAGGGATCCCCATCCGTTGGTGGGTGGTACACGATGAGGCTCCCGTCGGGAGACCAGTCGAGTTCTGAGATATCCGAGATGTCCTTCAGATAGGGTCGAAGCGAGCCGCCGAGCGTAGGAACCGCCCACCCGGCATTGACCCCGCCACCTCCGGCCGAATCCGGTACGCGACGCCAGAGGGTAACCAACGTTCCGTCTGGATTGAACCCAAGTGTACGGGTGGCGGGATTCCGCAATTCCGGCACGCTGCCTTTGGTGAGGTTGTAGATATCGCCGCTCCCGACCTGGCTCACCCAGGCGTTCCACGCTCCATCGTGGTCGGAGAGAAAGGTCACGAACTTTCCGTCGCGTGAAATGGCGGCGTGGTGTTCGGCTCCCTCGAAATCGGTCAACTTCGTGATCGTCGCGCCTTCCAGCGGACTCCGCCAAAAGTATTCCGTTCGTTGCAACTGCCACGCCGACACGGCGGCGATGACCAGCAGACCCGCAACGGCCGCGGCCCACCAGGAGCGTCGCACCCAGCGGGAAGCCGGCTTCAGGCGAGCAGAGCTCGCGTGCTCGGAGGCCACCGGCGTCGCCGAGGCAACAACGCTCGCGAGTGCTTCCTCGATTTCGAGCCGCGCATCTCCGATGTCGCGCAATCGGCGCTTCGGATCCTTCTGCAGGCAGCGTTGGAGCAGGCGTCGAATGCTCGGTGGCGTCTGCGCAGGCAGAACGCTCCAGTCGGGCTCACGTTCGAGAATCGCCACGATCGTGTCGGAGGACGTCTCGCCGGCGAATGCCAGCCGGGCCGTCAACATCTCGAACAAAACGCAGCCGAACGCCCAGATGTCGGTCCGCTTATCGACCGTCTTCCCACGAGCCTGTTCAGGACTCATATAGGCGGTCGTGCCCTCGATCGCACCTTCTCGTGTCTCAACGGTTGTAATCGCCGGCGTTTGCGATCCGTCGTCTCCTAATTCTTCCGTCGCGAAGACCTTTGCCAGCCCGAAGTCGAGCACCTTTACGGTGCCCTCGGATGTGATCTTGACGTTCGCCGGTTTCAGATCGCGGTGGATGATGCCTTTGTCATGAGCGGCTTCGAGCGCGTCGGCGATCTGGCGCGCCACATCAAGTGCTTCCTTGATCGACAACCGACTCGCCGCCACACGCTCGGCAAGCGTCGCGCCTTCCACGAGTTCGAGCACGAGACCGCGGACGCCGTCGGCGTCCTCCAATCCGTAGATGGCGCCGATGTGCGGATGATTCAGCGTTGCAAGCACCCGCGCCTCGAGTTCGAATCGCGCAGGCCGGTCTGGGATGGAAAGGAAGCGGGCCGGCAGGACCTTGATCGCGACGTCGCGGTCCAACCTGTTGTCGTGAGCGCGATACACCTCGCCCATTCCACCCGCGCCGAGCAAAGAGAGAATTTTGTGCGAACCAATCTGGCGTCCCACGAGCGACCCGTGCTCGTCAGCCAGGATGAGCGCCGCGACTTCGTCTATGGGGGTTGCGAGAAAGCCCTCCGCCACCTGCGCGTGCGCTAAAAGCGCCTCAACCTCGAATCGCAGCGCTTCGTCATCTCCGCATGCCGCTGCGACAACAGCGGCACGCTCCCCAGGGTCGCGGTCGAGCGCAGCGTCGCAGAGGGCCTCGATGCGCTGCCGGCGCTCGGGGTCCATCATCGCCGCCCTTCTCCTTCCAGCTCGCGGAGCAGCCAGAGTTTTGCGAGTCGCCAGTCGCGTTTGACGGTGTCAGGCGACACCTGGAGCACTTCCGCTGTTTCCTCCACGCTCAAGCCACCGAAGAATCGCAATTCGATGGTTCGGCTCTTCCGAACGTCAACCTTCGCCAATGTGTCCAGTGCGCGATCGAGCGCCACCACGTCCAATGCCGGGTCTGCCGACATGACGAGCCCCTCGTGCAGCGTCACGCGTTGCGCGCCGCCGCCGCGTTTCTGGTATCCCCGATGGCGGGCATGGTCAACGAGGATCCGCCGCATCAGGCGCGCCGAGATGCCAAGAAAGTGCGCACGGTCCTGCCAGTGGACGCGCCGGGCATCGGTCAGTCTCAGGAATGCCTCATTCATCAACGCCGTGGTCTGCAACGTGTGTTCGCGCCGCTCCCGGCGCATATACGTTCGAGCCAGGCGGCGCAGCTCCGCTTCCACCAGTGGCATCAGCTGCTCAAGGGCGTCATCGTCGCCGCCGCTCCAGGCCTGCAGCAGCTCGGTGACTCCTGGTGACGGTGATGCCATGACCACTGGCAGCGAGTATCGCTCATTCTTTGCCCACCGGTTTGCGTTGAGAGCAGCGTTTTCGGGCGGTTTTGAGTGACATGCACCCTGCGGACGGGAGTTCCCGCATTCCCTGGTGAGGACGGCTACCGCCGTCAGGGGAGGGACTCAATGAAGACTCGCATGTGGAAGAGAGTTATCGCTGGCGTCGCAATGCTCGCCGTCGCACTATCGTCGCCAACTCTATGCCTGGGATGGACTGAAGACCCGGATCAGGTGCTCGAGTGGAATCAGATCTTCATCGACACGCTTATTGCGACGAACACCGCAAATTCGTCGAGTCAGCGACTCGGAGCGATCGTTCACACGGCAATCTTCGACGCGTACAACGGCGTCGAGCGGCGTTACGAGCCAATCTTCGTTCACCCCAATGCCCCTCCTGGCGCGTCGCGTCGAGCCGCTGTCATCGCTGCCGCGTACACTGCGCTGGTCGGCTTGTTCCCAGCGCGACAGGCGGCGCTCGATAGTAGCTATGCGGCGTCGCTCGCTGCCTTGAGTGACGATGGCGGAGATGGCGGCCAATCGCGCGAGCGCGGCATCGCCTGGGGAACCGAGGTAGCACAGGCGATCCTCGTGTGGCGCGCGTCCGATGGGTTCAGTACGAGTCGCCCTCCCTTCACCGGTGGAACCGCCGTCGGCCAATGGCGCCCGACCCCCCCGGCATTCGGGCCGATGAGCGCGCAGGGTCTGGCGTTCACCAGCATGTTCGTGTTGGTCAACAACACTCAGTTCCAGCCTGCACCGCCGCGCGGTCTGACCAGCGCGACGTACACGGACGATTTCAACGCCGTCAAGGCGCTCGGTCGCAAGACTGATTCGACGCGCACGGAAGATCAGACGGCGCTGGCGCCGTTCTGGGAGGGCAACGCCAGCGTTCACTGGAATCAGGCAGCCAATCAGATTGCGCGCGCCAACCACCTGTCCATGTCCGCCAGCAACCGGCTGCTCGCCGTTCTGAACATCGCGATGGCCGACACAGCATTTACCACGTGGAGTAGCAAGCGACACTACGGCAGCCTTGCGACCGAAGTCACGTGGCGGCCGGTGACCGCGATTCCACTGGCGGGCACCGACGGCAATCCGGACACAGCTCCCGATCCGGACTGGCTGCCGCTCATCAACACGCCTTCGCACCCGGAGTACGCTGCCGGACATCCGAGCCTCAACGGTGCGGCCGCAACGGTTCTGCTCAGCCGCTTTGATGACGCACAGGTTTTTGCGTTGACGACGGGCCCGTCCAGTCGCACGTATACCAGCATCACGCAAGCGCGCTCAGATGGTAACAACGCCAGGGTCTGGGGCGGGATGCACTATCCGAGTACCGTCGCCGCCAGTGACGACGTCGGCGAAGCGATCGCCACTTACGTGAATGCGAACTCGATGAAGTTGCTGCGAGCAAAAGAATGAGGTGTGGAGGCGGCGGGCACCATGTCCCGCCGCCCCCTGCTATTTGACGGGTGACGACGGCGTCGGCGTCAACGCTTCATTAAGAGCCTCTTCGGCTCGCGCCTGTTCCGCGTTGCGCGCGGCGGCTTGTCCGCAGATCGACTCTGCGGTTGGCGAGCCGATTGGCCGCTCAGCGACGCTCACACGCTCAAGCGTCACGCATGCGCTGCCGCGGTTGCCACGCATGTCTTCAGGCCTCCAGCCCGACGATTCATAGAAGTAGTTCGACGCCCCCCGAAGTGGAATCATCGCGTCATTGACGAAGATGAACAACTCGCCGCTTCGAGGTGCGATGAATTCGACGCGATACAGCGTGACGGAATCTCCAACGGCGCGTAGCTCGAGAGGATAGATCTGGATGTTCTCCTCGAACCATGAGAGCTTGGCATCGGGCCGAATCGCGAACACCGGCTGTAGATAACGCGCGTCGAGCACTCTCCTGAATGGAGCCGCGGCATATCCGAGTCCCCAGGGGAAATCGCCGACGCCGAGTCCCATTGGATTGGTCGCGAGAGTGCTGTCGTACCAAGGATCGACAACATCGAAGGTGACCACATACCGCTGCTTCTCGACGATTCGGCCGAAGCTTTCGCTACACACGTTCCGTGTCAGAAAATCGCGCCTCACTGATGCGATGTCCGCCACGGCGCCTGGCGAAGGGCGGCAGAGCGCGGTTCCATTCTCGAGAAACGGTAACCGTGCCTGCGTATAGAGAGCTAACCAAAGCCACGACGTCAGTAATAACAGCAGCGGAGTGACGATCCAGTTGGGCAGCAACTGCCATTTCAGCCGCTGGATGAAGCGCTGATAACGAACGCTGGTCCTGAACGATTGTGTCCATGACGCGCCCTCGGCCGGTTGCAGTTCGCCTTCGGTCGCCTGCCTCCACATGGCTCGTGCTTCGTCGCGCAGCGTGCGCTCCAGCCGCGCGCCAATCCTCAGAAACATAAAAACGATCGCTGCCAGCAGGAAGAAGTAGAACGGATTGTTCGCGTAGACCTCGACCCACTTGCCGGCGAAGTCGGGAAGAACGAGCGTCGACAGGCGGATCACGCCGCCGATCCCAGTCCGGCCGTCGGCGAGCACCGGTGGCGTGGGTAGCCTGCCGACAAAAAGCGGGAGCGCCAGCAGGAGCAACGTCGAGGTCAGCGTCGCAAAATAGGTGATGCGCCGCCACCAGACAAAGTCCCAGATTCTCTCGGTCACGCTGGCACGGGCGCCGGCCCCGCTCGGATCGCTCAACCGAGAGCGAAGAGCATTCGTCACCATCGCTTTGGGCGGCGTCGTCTCCACCGGTGGAGCCGGCGCCTGGTTGTCGGCCTGAGGTGCGGTTTCACCTTCGACTTGCGGGGGCACAACGCTGAAAGTCTCCGGCAACGTGATCGGCGCATAGCGATCGGTTCCGGTGGCGATCCGGTTGATGACACTTTCATGCACTTTGACGCGGCGCAACAACCCGCGCGACCTGCCTTCGGCGTCGGTGATCGCCGGATCGCGGAGGCTGAGTGTCGTCCATCCGACCGGATCGAGCCACGCCGAGATCTTGCGTGGCTGGTAGCGATAATAGGCAGCGACACCGGCGCGGCTGTCGTGAATTGGCCCGAAGCTGCTGGCGAGCGCGACGAATCGATCTTTGACGACTTTCAGCGTGCGCAGCCCCGCCTTCTCCGCCTCTTCCATCATCCAGAGGAGCGACACATAACTCAGGCTTTCGTCAGGGTACCCGCCACCCACATCGGCGTGCATGCCCGTGAACCAGACCTGCTCCAAGCGATGCTCGTCGACAATCTTCCGTTCAATGAGCGATGCCTCATGAACCTCATCCCAGACCAGCGGCTGAAACGCATCGCGCTCGTCATCCAATGCCAGGGCGTGGCGGGCGCAGAGGACCCGCTCGTGGAGTTGGTAGTCGGGCATGCTCAACGGAAAAATCCAGTTGTCGATGGCACGAGTGATCTCGGTGATTGGGCCGCCATACGCCGCGACCGTATCAAAGACGCCGATGAACCGGATGTTCGGCCGGCAGTTTTCTGCGGGGTTATACGGCTGATAGCCTTTGATCCGATCGCGCCAACGGTGGACCACACGGCTCACGCGTCTCGACAAAGTGGTGGGCCATTCGAGACGACGAGGGACGAAGTCGGCGCGGAACGCGCGATACGCCTCGCGGCTCTTCCAATCGAGCTCGGCCTCGCTCGATGAGCGGACCAGTCCTTGCGACGCGATGAGCGCCACCACGAGACGCGCGGTAAACGCGCCGCGGCTGAAGCCGAAGGCGTAGATGTCGTCGCCGTCCCGATAATTTCGGCACGCGTAGCGATAGATATCGAGGACGTTGCGCTGCAGACCCCAGCCGAACGCACCGCCCAATACTGTCAGTGGCTTGAACGACGAAGTTCCGACACCATCGTCGTAGTACGCGATTTGATCGCGCTTGCCTTCGGCTGATGGTCCGAGGTCAACGGCCTCGTACATGCGCCAGACGTTGGTCTTGAACAGCTTGGCGCTGCTGTTACCGGTGCCGTCCGAGAAAAGGACGATTGATTTGCCCGCACCTTGCGTACTCATATTCCTCCTAGACGGCCAAGCGCCAGTGAATTCTCAGCCGAAACTAAACGATGGCGGGAGGGGACTGGAGGAGCGTCAATCCAGCTGCAGTGCGCCAAAGCCCGACTGCCAAAGTCTCGCCTCTGCGCGCCGCCGCTTGACCAGGCCCTTCGACACGTTCTGCCATAGCCTCGTCATCGACTCGAACTGCGCGGGCACATCGGCGAGTTGGCCGTTCAGCAGCAGTCGCTGAATGGTCCTCATCTCGCGGCGACGATCACCATCGAGATCCGCACCGCGGTTGTATACCAGGCTCACCAGGGCGGTGCGTTGCGCGGCGTTCAAGGTCTGATCGGCGACCGCCGGATAAATGCGACGTGTCTCTGCAAAATACTTGGGCAGGCTGCGCCTGGCGAACACGCGCATCGCGTCACCGAGCGCGATGGTGACGGCCGCCGCCTGTGCGCATAACTCCCGAGTGCCTGGAATCCCGAGGGCGGGTTCGAGAAGGGCAATATCTTGCGGCGACAACACACCTTGCCAGTCGGCCTCGAGGTGCGCCCGGTCGACGAACCGGAGGTCATAGCCGATGCCGATCGTGATCCCGCTGGGCGACGGCGGCAGGGAAGGCCGCAGGTACTTTCGGCGGTAGGTCATTCCGTCCGAGACTTCCTCGCGAGCAATGAACGTCATGCCCGCCGCGGTGATCGGCGGGAACGGATCCGGGAAGGCCCGCACCGCGGCTTGAAATTCGTCATCGGCGACTGCCGGACCCGGAAGGCCCAGCGTGATGCGCGCGGCGCGAACTGCTTGAGAGGTGCCCGATCCGAAGTCGCCGTCCACGAGCACCAACTCTCCGAGCTTATTGAGGCCGCGCTGCAGCGACTTGACATCGTCCCCGCGAGACCCTTGCCGTAAGCGCATATGGACTCATTATTACTATGGCCGCGTCATTCGACTCATTGCGCAAGCGCACGAAAGCGCGAGCAAGGTCAGGAACATGACCGCGGCGCTGATTTTCTCGAGCGGAATTACGGTCCTCGCTGTTCCCCGTTCAGGACTGTAATGGCGAGAGATAACGAAACCTCAATCCGAAAATGTAAGTCGCTGATAACACACGGTCAAATCGGAAGCGTAGAGCTGGCCTCTAAATTGCTCTAGTGGTCGGAATGGCAGAGGCTTGCTCCCCCAAGCTGCTAGTGTCGGCACTTTTGGTCGCGCTCATTGCCCTGCCGGCACCGGCTTTTGCAGCTAAGCACAAACTCGACAAGGCGCTCCAAAGGGCACAGGCCCAAGGGGAAACTGGACCAGTCCAGGTCATCGTCACCTCCACCAACCCCAACGCCGTCCGCGCCAAACTGACCGCGCAGGGCAAGAAGATCGTTGCCGAACACGCCACGATCAACGCGATCACCACGATCGTCGACTCGAGCGACCTAGAGGATCTCGACAACGATCCGAACGTGGTGTCGGTATCGGTTGACGCCGTTGTGAGTTCGCATCAGTCACCGAGCAGCGACGGCAACGCGCTGGTGGGGTTGGATCTGGTGCGAAGCATCGTCGGTGCGTCGAGCACGGGCCTCACCGGCAATGGAGTCGGGGTGGCGATCATCGATTCCGGCTTCGCCAACATTCCGGACATCCACGATCAGATCGACGACGCGTTCTATGACTTCAGGGGAGCCAACGGCAAGGCGGTCGGGCCGGACGACGAGTACGGACACGGCACACACATCGCGGCCACAATTGCCAGCAGCGGAAAGCAGAACGGGTACCGCTTTCGGGGCATTGCGCCCAAAGTGCGCCTGATCGGCCTGAGAGTGCTCGGCAAGGAAGGTACCGGCCTGACGAGCAGTGTCATCAACGCGATCACCTTCGCGACCGCACAGCGGGACGCACTCGGCATCGACATCATCAACCTGTCATTGGGCCACCCGATTTACGAATCGGTCGCGACCGATCCGCTCGTCCAGGCGGTGGAACGGGCCGTACACGCGGGGATCGTCGTCATCGTCTCTTCGGGCAACTACGGAATGAATCCCCTGACGGGAGAGGCGGGCTACGCCGGCATCTCCTCTCCGGGCAACGCACCCTCGGCGATTACCGTGGGCGCCACGAACACGGCGGGGACGCTGGATCGGGCGGATGACGCCGTCGCGCCGTTCAGCTCGCGCGGGCCAGCCTGGCTCGACGGCTTTGCGAAGCCGGACCTGGTCGCTCCCGGTCATCGGATCGTCGCTGATACCAACAGGTCAAGCCTCTACAACAAGTACACCGAGTTTCGTTTTGCGGCGTTACCGGGTTGGTCGGGGCTATACCTGCGGTTGAGCGGGTCGAGCATGGCGACGGCGGTTGCCACTGGTGTTGCGGCGCTGGTCATCGAAGCCAATCGAACGGCGCTCCAGTCCGATCAGACGCCAATGGCCCCGTTGAATCCGTATGCGATCAAGGCGATCCTCCAATACTCCGCCACGCCGCTGGCCGGTGCCGACGCGCTCACGCAAGGCGCGGGTGAAATCAATGCCGCCGGCGCGGTCGCGTTGACGCGCGCGCTCGACACGCGCAGCACGCCCTGGTTGGTCGCGCCGCTGCCGCTGTCGACTCCGTTTGGCAGCGGCGTCGATGCGTGGTCGGCGAGCCTCCACTGGGGCGCGGTGCAGCTCTCGAATCTGACGCCCGACGCCGCCATCGACGGCGCCAACATCGTCTGGGGGGACAACATCGTCTGGGGGGACAACATCGTCTGGGGCGACAACATTGTCTGGGGCGACAACATTGTTTGGGGCGACAACATCGTCTGGGGTGACAACATTGTCCGGGGCGACAACATCGTCTGGGGCAACGGCATCATCTGGGGCGACAACATCGTCTGGGGCGACAACATCGTCTGGGGCAACAACATCGTCTGGGGCAACAACATCGTCTGGGGCAACCTGCTGATGAACGACACCGCGTCGGTGCTCGCCGCCGCGTGCGCGCTGGAGGCGTGTCAATAGCCATGGCGACCATGCTGAATCGCGCCGAACTCAAGGGGGACGAGATGCTCGCCTATCAGACGGCGGAAGAGACCGTTGCTTCCAGAGACACGACGTCGGCTGATGTGGTGACGAGCGATTGGCAGGCCGGCTTGCCGCGGCTTGCCGGCCATGGTGTCACGCTCCGAGAAGTCCAGGTGTCGGATGCACCGTCACTATTTGCCATGCTGACCACCGAGGAGGTGGCGCGCTTCATTTCGCCACCGCCGACCAGCGTCGAAGGATTCGAGCGGTTCATCGAATGGGCCCAGCGTGAGCGTTCGGCGGGCCGCTACATCTGCTTTGCCGTCGTGCCGGCGGGGCACCACACGGCCGTCGGAATCTTCCAGGTGTGCCTCGCCGATCGTAGTTGCGCGGTGGCGGAGTGGGGTTTCGCCATCGGGTCGCCGTTCTGGGGGACCGGGCTCTTCCAGCAGGCGGCGAAACCTATCCTCACCTTCACCTTCGAGGTGCTCGGCGTGCAGCGGCTCGAAGCGCGTGCGGCGGTCGTGAACGGACGCGGCAACGGCGCGCTCAGAAAGATCGGCGCCGTTCGGGAGGGTGTCTTGCGGAGCTCGTTTCTGCGAGGAGGAGTGCGCATGGACCAGGCAATGTGGGCCATTCTCGCCGAGGACTGGCGGCAGTCAAAAGCCGTCTGGGGAGCGCGTTCCGGCAGAGGACGCCTGCTCGCGTTCACGCGGACGCCGGTGTAGCTGTTTTCGGCGAAGACACTCTCCCGCCGCACTCAGCCGGCTGAGTCGCGATGCGGTCGCAGAACGTTTACTGAAGCTTCACTCGCCCCGGGGGCCAAGCCAGCCTAGCGCCTCGTTGGAGCCGGCGGGACCGGGCCCGCCGCCTCACGACGACTCGGCAGCGGAATCCACACGTGCACCTGCGTGCCGCCTTGCGGTTGCGTGTCGATGCGAACGCGGCCGCCCAGGAGCCGAACCCGTTCGTCGATGCTGACCAATCCGAGACCGGCGCCCTTCATTTTCGTCCCCGCCAGGTCGAACCCTTTCCCGTCGTCAGCGATCGTCAACTCGAGTCCGTCAGCCGTGCGGACCAACTTCACGTCGACCTGACGCGCGCCGGCATGTTTCGCCACGTTGCGGAGTACCTCCTGGGTCACGCGATAGAGACACAGGGCGATCTGGGAATCGACCGGGCCGATGTCAGCATCGGCACTGTAACTGACCGCCACCGCCAGCTTTTCGAACTCCTGGCAAATCCCGCGCAGTGCCGCGACCAGGCCCGTGTGCTCGAGCGATGCGGGATGCAAGTCGTGAGACACGTGCCGGATTTGCTCGGTGAGCGCGATGGCACTGTTCTGCATCGTCGCCAGATCGCTTACGACATCGGCATCGGCGGGCCGGCCGAGCAGCTTGCGTTTGAGGCTGCTGATCATGATGGCCAGGGCCGCGACCTGCTGGCTGACATCGTCGTGAAGGTCTCGAGCGATCCGCGTGCGCTCGGTTTCCTGGGCCGCGATCAGCCGCCCGAAGAGATCGAAAATCTGTTGGTTGCTGGCCTGCAGTGTCGCCTGATTCTCGCGCAGTGCTGCTTCGATTCGCCGCCGCCGCCCACGCTGGACCAGCAGTCCGGCGATCAGCGTTGTTTGCAGCAGCGTCAACGCCAGCGCGCCGGCGACGTAGACCTTGTAGCGGTCCCAGAAGCTCGGTTCGCGATACAAGATGGTGGTCCCGACGGGCACGCGGGCTTCGCTGATGCCCCACCGTCGCAGCTGACGCCAATCAAGCTGCGGGACATGCGGATCGACGTCGAGAACGGGGATGCTATCGGGCTTCTCGCCGCGTAGAACACGCAGCGTCAATTGCGCGCACTGTTCGGCGACGATCGCATTGCTCAACACGCGGCCGCCGATGATGCCGTGGTCCATCATCACGTCATTCCAGCTGTAGATAGGTGCGTTCGCCACACGTGCAAGACGATCGCCGCTTTCTGTCGAGAGCAGCCTGGCGCCGGCGGCGTCCTCGGCGACCGTCAGAAAGTAGATGATCGAATCCGGCGGCAGATGGGCGACGGTCTTCTCCAGATCAACCCAGTCGAGGTCGGACAAAAAGGTCAGCGTGACACGCGAGGCAAACCGCTGGAATTGCTCGCGGGCCAGACGTCCGTACCGGCGATCCAGCTCGCTGACGCCGGTCACGGCGAACACCTGTTTGGTCGCGGGCTGCAGGAGCAACGCCAGGTCGAGCGTGCCCGCCAGATCGAGGGGCGTGCTGATGCCGGTTTCCTGCGGCTCGCGCCGCGCTCCGGGTCGATCGATAAACACGATCGGGATACCCGGAAAGATCTCCGCTCGAAAACGCTGGATAAAGCGATGTGCTCCTTCGCTCGCCGCGAGCACGACGTCGGGCGGCAGGCGCTGGTACTTGTAGCGGAGAAAGCTGACGAGCGCAGCAGGGTAGTCGGGGTCGCTGTAACGCGCGAGGTCGATGTACTCGTGGTGCAAGTCGAGGCCGCCACCCAGCGCGTCGCCGAGAATCTTCTGATACACGGCGTCGAAGCTCGCCGGCCCCGGCGCGCCGGGTGACGACACGTGGATGATGAGCACATCTTGCTGACTGTCGGGGACAGCGATAGGTTGCGCCTGGGTGATTCCGACACACAAGACGATTGCCCAACCGATCGCGGCACGCAGCGCATTTCGCACGAGGGGCCTATCTTCTCACGCCGCGCTTCCGTTCAGCGTCTTCGAGCCACTGCGCCATCTTCTCGTCGCTCTTGCCGAAGCGCGCCCAGCCGATGGCATTCGCGTTCCAGCGGTAGTCCTCGATCGCCATGTCGATGCCGCGATCGATCAGGTATTGCATCGACTCGTAAGGACTCGGCAGAAAGACGAGATGATGCAGGATGCTCGCCGGCTCGTGCGAGTTCCAATCGGTATTGATGTTGGCGCCGTGCTCGAGGAGGAAGTCCGCCACGTCGAAATGACGGTTGATTACGGACCAGGCCAGCGCGGTATCGAGAACGTGCTGCGCGGTCGGCCCGCCCCAGTGGAGATCATCGTGTTTCCGCAGGTGCAGGCTGGTCCGGGGATAGTGATTCTCGAGATCGCCCAGCACCGCCGCGCCGGATCCGTCGAACCACTGCTGCACACGCGCGAGATTGCCCATGCCCGCCGCATGCGGTAGATCGTCAGGCAACGGCCAGATGCGCGTCAGCAACGGGACGAGGTGGGTCGCGGCATACGTCATCGCAAACTCGATCGCCTGCGACGGCGGTGGTGGCTCGCGACGCAGAATGGCGGGATTGCGATCGAGCAGCGCGCTGATGAATTCGCCCCGATCGTTCAACGTCGCCGCCCCGATGATGCCGTTCTGAAAATCGAGATAGCCGTCGTCTAGCAACCACCGTTCACGCCCCAGCACCTCGATGAAGGTCTCCAGCTCGGAATCGTGAACGGCGCGCGAGGCGCGTTGCATGACGAACGCCTTCCACGGTCCGACGGCCATCGCATCCTGAAGGCCTGGTTCGATGGCGTACTTCACGAACGCGGCGCGGCCGATGCTGCCGTCAACGTGCTCGCCGAGTTCGGGGTCGAGTGCGATGGCTTTTTCCAGCAGCACTGACGCGACGGTTTCGTGATGAAAGCGGCTGGCGCAGACGAACGCCTCATTGACGACTCCCAGATCGTGTGCGTTCGCATCAAGCGACGCGCGAACGGCTTCGAGATCGCCAAGCGCCGCTTCGAACTTCAGCGTGCGCGGGAGCAGGCCTTTACGCTGAAACAGGTGCAACAATCCGACGGCGCGTGACTGGAGGATGCCCTCCGCCACCCGCGGCAAGACGATGGCGCCTTTCTCGAGCAACAGCTCTGCGGACGCCGCGCGCGTGAACCAATGTTCTCGCTCCGCGCCAAAGGCGTCGCCATACGCGCCGGTGGCCATTTCCAGCAGGCTCTGGTGCCGCCGGTCGCCCTCCCAGGACAACAGCGCCGGATACTCTTCGAGCAGCTTCTTCAGCCAGGCGAGATCGTTGCCGTGAATGGCGCGGTGAGCCTGCTTGACGGTCGACTCGAAGTCGTTGCCGAGGCGTTGGCCGACTTCGGCGATGAGATCCTGCCAGCCGGCGAAACCGTACTCCCGCGCGAGCACGAGCTGCGCCTTGCGCTGTGTCAAGGACCGTTCACGCGCGAGTTTTTTTGCTTGTTTGCGGAGAGAGTCGAGAGACGGACGAGGTGGTAGAGACTTCGAAGCGGTCATAGCGACCTCCTTTCATCAATCGCCTGTGACCCGCTGAAACCAGGCTGAAAGAAGGTGCACGCGCACACGACTCAGTCCAAACAGGTGGGAGTGTTCCCTTGCCGCGGGTGGGGTGGCGCCCTGTCAGCGCGCTCCCGCGAGTATCAAGGGACTGACGTGATGGGGTCAACTCCCTGAATCAGTGTCAACTAATGACTTAATAGGTCAACTCCGGCTGAGTTGGGTTGCCGATGCTAACACCGTGCGCGGTATGATCCGATATTCTGGATAGCGCATCTCCCCATGCCTAGCGTGATTGCGATCGTTATTGTCAGGCCCGAACACCTGACTTCAGTGAAGAAGCGACTAGCCGGGTCAGACATCGTGTCCGTGGCGTCGGAAGCCGACGTGGTCCAGGTGCAGGACACCCTGTTGTCGCGGCCGCCGGACGTGGTCGTCATGCATTCGGCCTTCGCCGCCACCTCGCGGGGAGCGACCCTGGTGGCCGGCCTGAAGGCCAAGGCGGGTGACAGCGGTACGGCGATTCGCGTCTTCATCGAAGACGATGAGTTGCCGCTGATCCTGGCGGAAGATTCGTTGTCGCCGCTCGACGCGCTGCTTGAAACCACACGCCCCCTCGAACGGGCGGGCACGCGGCAAGCGGCGCGATACCCGATGAACCGCTATGCCGTTTCCGTGAACGGCGAAATCGGGCAGCTGATCGATCTCTCGATCTCAGGCGCGCAGGTGCAGTCCCCGACGCGGCTGCGTCCGCTGAAGATCGCCCGTTTGGTCCTTGCGGATCCCGACGGCGATGTGAAGCTGCGGGGCACGATCGCCTGGGCGATCGCGGTGCCGACCGGGGGGACCATTCAGTATCGCGCCGGCATCGAGTTCGTGAACCCCGACAAGAAAACGTTGTCGGAGTTCTGCGGCCGGCACGGCGGCACGCCCGATCCGACGTTGAGCACGACGTAATGCATCACATCGGGCGCAACGCCCGGTGCTGCCAGGTCCGAATCTTCCAGCGAAGGCCCGCGTTATACGCAAGGTAGTACCCAATCACGGTCGCGCCGGCCGCGAGCGATTCGGGCACTCCGAATGCCATCACCAGTTCAGTACCGGAAAAGCCCGCCCGCGCCATCGCCAGCGATCGAAACAGACCATAGAGGACGCGCGCTGAGACCAGCAGCGTCACGATCAGGACCAGCCATCGATTCGGCGTGTAATGCAGCGTGCGCGGTGTCGGTTCCCAGCGCGTGATCACCAGCGCGAGCCCACCGAGCAGGACACCAGCCGCCAGCCCCATCGCCGCGCCCGTGAACGCCAGGGGAATCCAGATCGTCGTGACGGCGGCCGACGCGAGAAAGAAGATCGCCGAGAACGCCATCACCGCGAGGTTGAGGGTGGCCACCCACGGACGAGCCAGCCGCCGTGCCTTACCCGTGCGGTAGCGCTGGATCAGCATCACCGGCATGAGCGCGATGACGATGATTGGGACGAACAGCAGGAGCAAAATGAACGGCACTTCACAAGCGTAACAAGGTCTGTGTGAAGATCGCCAAAGATGCATGCGTGGCTGCGTACCGACCTCGGCAGGGCGAAGTACCTGCTGTACGCGTTCATCATCGTCTCGACGATCGCATTCGGCTGGCTCGCCACGCAGAGCTACGCGGTCTATCGGCTCACGCGCGGTGTTGGCGATACGTGGTTTCACACCTCTGACGGGCGCCGCTGGTTTCGACTCGATGAGCAACGGCATGACGTGCCGATCGCGGAGATCGCTCCGCACCTTCAGCACGCCTTTGTCGCCGTCGAAGATCATCGCTTCTTTTTGCATCCCGGCGTCGATCCGATCGCGCTCGGGCGCGCGCTGTTTCGAAACGTGCGCGCGGGCGGCTCGCGGCAAGGCGGCAGCACGCTGACGCAACAGCTCGCGCGCACACTGTTTCTGTCCAATCGAAAGAGCTACGGCCGCAAGGCGCGTGAAGCGGTGATCGCGTTTCTGATCGAAGCGCAGCTCAGTAAGCAGCAGATCCTCGAGCTATACCTGAACCGGATCTTTCTCGGCGCCGGCATCTACGGCGTCGAAGCAATGTCGCAGCGGGTGTTTGGCAAGCCCGCGAAATCACTGACGCTTGCGGAGAGTGCGCTGATTGCCGGCCTGGCGCGCGCCCCGGCGGCGCTGTCGCCCTGGTCGAATCTCGAGGAGGCGAGGGCGCGGAGCCACGTCGTGCTCGCGCGCATGCGCGACGAGGGGTTCATCACCGATGCGGAGTATCGCGCCGCGCTGCAGGCGCCCCTGCGCGTGCGTCCCTATCGCAGCGACAGCGATTCGCGTCATGGCTATGCGAAGGCCTACTTGCGACAACGGTTCCGCGATGAATTCGGCGGCGATCATCCGCCCGACTGGCGCGTGCAGACGACCTTCGTCGCCGAGCTGCAGGATGCCGCCGAAGCGGCGGTGCAAAAGGGACTGCTGCGCACCGGGAAGCCGCAGCTTCAGGCCGCGCTGGTCGCGATCGATCCGGCGACCGGCAACATCCTCGCCCTCGTGGGCGGCCGCGACTATCAGAAGTCCGCGTTCAATCGCGCCAGCCGCAGCCGGCGTCAGCCCGGATCCGCCTTCAAGCCATTTGTTTTCGCTGCGGCACTCGAACGCGGCATGTCGCCTGTGTCGACCCTGACCGGCCTCAATCAGATCGCGCCGCAAGGTCCGGACGAATGGACGCCGCGGAACGTGCACGACGATGCGCCCGACGAGCTGACGCTGCGAGCAGCCCTGATCGAATCAAACAACCGCGCCGCCACGTTGCTGCAGCAGCAGGTCGGCACCGGCCGCGTCTTGCGGGTCGCATCACACGCGGGCCTCGACGATCTCCCCGACGTTCCGTCGCTGGCGCTCGGTTCGGGCCTGGTCACGCCGCTGGCCATCACGACGGCATTCTCGATGTTTCCCAACGGCGGTTTTCGGGTCAAGCCACGGGACATCGTGCGCGTGCGCGACGCTGACGGCGGCACCGCGTTCGAGCAGCGCGTCGAGACCGAGCGCGTGATCGCACCCGAAGTGGCGTTCCAGATGGTATCGATGTTGGAAGATGCCATCGATCGCGGCACGGGATCCGCCGCCCGTCAACTCGGGATTCGTTTTCCAATCGGCGGCAAGACCGGCACGACCAACGAATTCAAGGACGCCTGGTTCGTCGGCTTCTCATCGTCCGTCGTCGTTGGCGTGTGGGTCGGCTACGACGATCCGAAATCGATCGGCGCCGAAGGGTACGGCGGTCGATACGCGTTGCCGATCTGGGCCGACTTCATGCAACGTGCGGCGCGGCTGCGGCCGCCGCTCGAGTTCGAACGCCCCGCGGGGCTCGCAGAAGAGACGCTGTGCGCGATCAGTTATCGCAAACCCGTTGATGGATGTCCGATCTACACCGAGTACTTCAAGGAAGGCGACGAAGTTCCGGATCGTCTTTGCACGATCCATCCCGGCTCGATCCGCCAGCGCCTCACCCGCACCGTTCAAGGCTGGGTGTCCGAAGCCGGCCGGCGCATCCGCGGAATTTTCCGCTGACGCTCAGGTGGTCGGCTGTGACGGTCCAGCGAGGACGCGGGGCGTGACGGTGTCCGACGCCGCCGGCATGTCGATCACGAAGATGCAGCCGGTGCCTGGCAGGTTGCGGAAGGTGATATCGCCGCCGTAAAGCCTGACCGCCTTCCGGGCGATCGAGAGGCCCAGGCCGAGGCCGCTGCGATCGTACCTCCGCCGATCGGTGAATGCCTGGAACGGGTCGGCCTTCGATTCCGCGATCCCGCCGCACCGATCTTCGACCTCAATGAACACGCGATCGCCCTCCTGCCGGGCGCGCAGCACGACCCGTCCGCCGGGGGGCGTGTACTTGAAGCCGTTATTCAACAAGTTCATCAACGCGGAGGCCAGCAGCTGGGGGTCGGCATTGACCGCCAGCCCCGATTCAACCTCGCCGGTGTCGAACTGCAGCCCGCGGGACTCCGCGTGGAGGCTGGCCGCGTGCGCGACCTCTTCCAGGAACACCCCGAGCGGGATGCGCTCCTGCCGCCCGATGTTCGCCGACATGCGAATGTCCGACAACGTGCTGTCGACCAGGTCGCGCAAGTTGATCAGGCTGCGGCCCAGCACCGATCCGGTGCTGCCGTTAATCGCGACCGTGCCCCGCTTCAGCGAGTGAAAGGCGAGCAGCGCCGTGTTGAGGTGATCCCTGATCTCGTGAGCGAGCTGCCCGGAGCGTTCGATCTCTCCCGTCGATCGCGACTCTGCGGTGATGCGGGCGTGTTCGGTCACCGCGCCGGCGATCGCGGCATCGAGGCATCGGTTCAGCACGTGGAACTCTTCGGTGGTCACAGGAATCCGTTGCTCAACGGCGATCTCGGTAATCGCCTGGCAGATATCGCCGTAGTCGTGCACGACCTGGGAAATATTGAATCCCAGCGTGCGCAGCTCCGCGCCGTGCTTCAGCGCCGTGGCGCCAATCGCGGTCTGCGAGAACGGCGTGGCCGTGCTCTCCAGCCGTAGCGTTTCCGAGAGCTGTGTCAGGAACAACGGCACGCCGTGTTCGAGCTCGCTCGTCGACACCAGCGGCCACGGCCGATCCGTGAGCTTCGCCCTCGTCCTCGTGATGATGGGATCGCGATAAGTCGTGATGAATTCGTGAAGCAATTAATCCTCGGTGCGTAAAATGCGGAGCCGAACAAGGGGTGTGGACTCTTTCGCTTTGGGCGCGTCCTTGTCGACGATCTTCTTCACGATCTCGACGGGGACTTGCTCGAAGCGCGTTCGGGGTGGAGCTGTCACGCCGCCTGGTTTCTTCATGCATCGACTGTAGCGGCGCTGGGGTGATACGGGTCAGATCCTTTGCCATCCTGACAGGCTCGGATAGCACGCTTGCTGCCTGCGGTTAGCGGCGGTTGAGCGTACCAGCGCCTGAAACGTGCCGTGAGACACAGTTCGTGTATGCTTAGTTATTCGTACCCCCCCCCTACGATAACGTCACGTTAGTCTAAGGTTAGCGAACACAGTAACAGGGACAGATATGGCGAACCCCAACCGGAAAATCCCGATGAACTTCAAGGGCATGCCGCAGATCGATGTGCCGCAAGGCCGCAATGGCCGGCACAAAGCGATCGTGACGAGCATCCTCTCGGATCTCGATCAGGTTGCCGATGGTATCGCGCTCAAGGTGCCGCTGGCCGACCTCGCCGACACCAAGGAGAAAGTCCGATCGGCGCTCAATCGCGCGACGCGGAAAGGCGGCCGCAACGTCGCCACCGCCAGCGACGAAACCTTCCTGTACGTCTGGAATGAAGTCGTCGCGGCAGCCAAGTGATGCGCTAGTTCGAAAACGCCGGAATCCCCGTCTGCGCGCGGCCGAGAATCAGCGCGTGCACGTCGTGCGTCCCCTCGTAGGTATTCACCACTTCGAGATTCACCAGGTGCCGGATCACGCCGAACTCGTCGACGATGCCGTTGCCGCCGAGCATGTCGCGGGCATCGCGCGAGATGGCGAGCGCCTTGCCGCATGAATTGCGCTTCAACATCGACGTGATCTCCGGCGACGCCGTGCCTTCGTCCTTCATGCGGCCAAGCCGCAGGCAGGCATTGAGGCCGAGCGCGATCTCCGTCTGCATGTCGGCGAGCTTCTTCTGGATCAGCTGATTCGCGGCCAGCGGCCGGCCGAACTGCTTGCGCTCCATCACGTAGTTGCGGGCGCGATGCCAGCAATCTTCGGCCGCGCCCATGGCGCCCCAGCAAATGCCGTAGCGTGCGCTGTTAAGGCAGGTGAAGGGCCCTTTCAATCCGCGGATGTCGGGGAACGCGTTCTCTTCCGGACAGAAGACGTTGTCCATCACGACCTCGCCGGTCAGGCTCGTGCGCAGGCCGACCTTGCCGTGAATCGGCGGCGCGCTCAAACCCTTCATGCCCTTTTCGAGGATGAAGCCGCGAATCTTGTCCTCATCGTCCTTGGCCCAGATGATGAACACGTCGGCGATCGGGCTGTTGCTGATCCACGACTTGGTGCCGGTCAGCGAGTAGCCCCCGTCGACCTTCTTCGCGCGCGACAGCATGCCGCCCGGATCGGATCCAAATCCCGGCTCGGTGAGGCCAAAGCAGCCGATGAATTCTCCGGTCGCGAGCTTGGGCAGGAACTTCCGCTTTTGCGCGTCGGTGCCGAACTCGTTGATCGGCACCATCACGAGCGAGCCCTGCACGCTCATCATCGAGCGGAAGCCCGAATCAACGCGCTCGATCTCGCGCGCGACCAGGCCGTAGCTCACGTAGTTCATCGCCGCGCCACCGTATTGCTCCGGGATGACGATGCCCAGCAGATCGAGTGCGCCCATCTCCCGGAAGATCGACGGGTCGGTTTTTTCGTGCCGGAACATCTCGAGCACGCGCGGCATCAGCTTGTCCTGCGCGTAGGAGCGGGCCGTGTCGCGGACCATCTGCTCGTCGTGCGTGAGCTGCTGTTCCAGGAGCAGCGGGTCGCTCCAGTTGAAACGGCTTTCGGATTTGGTAGACATGATCAAAGGCTCGCTGCGGTTGGAGGTGCCGTCAATCCGGCAATGAGAATTCGTCCCGCGGAAATACGTCCGTGTTCAGGTCGGCGGTCTTTCGCGCATCGCCCGGCCCAATCCGGTACGGCTGCCCGGCCAGGTACGGGCCGAACAGGCCCGCGATGTCGATGCCGGCTTCAGCATAATAATCGCGGACGGCCGCGAGGCGCATCTTGATGACGTCCGGGTCGAACACGATCGGATCGCTGCTCCCGACCATGATGTCGCCAAACACCAGGGCATGGGGAAACACGCTGGCGAACGTGTCACGCGTCCGCGCCGTCGGCGCCCACGTCACCGCGAACCCCCCGGGCTTGAGACGCCGCCTGAGCAGGTCGAAGTACTCGCGCGAATACAGATTGCCGGCATAGGCGCTCGTCGGTCGCAGCGCGTCCATCTCGATGATGTCGAACACCGGCCCGGAGCGGAGCACGAACGCGCGGCCATCGCCGATCACGTGGTCGATGCGTGGATCGGTCAGCACACGCGTCAGCCCCGGATACGGCTGAATCGCCGACTGCCGGCGTAGCGTCGTCAGCTGCGCCCCGATGATCTCCACGCAGGTGAGGCGCGACGTTTCGCTGCGGCCGGCCGCGGCAAACGCGGTGTCTCCCGATCCGAGTCCGATGATGACGATGTTCTGAGGATCGGGATGCAGCAGCGCCGGCAAGGCGCCGAGCACGGTGTGAATGCCGCCGTACGGAATCCAGCTCTGGCCGATGCCATTGACGAATACCGCAGTGTTGCGGCTGGTCGTTGATGGTTTCAGGACGGAGACGCCGGACCCGTCTTCGGCGGCGATCACCAGGTGCGGTGCGGAGCCGTGCAGCCGCGCCCAGAGTGTGCCGCCGTCCGGTAGCGCCGTCAGGACCGCAACCGTGATCGCGAGCGCTCCCGCCGTCGTCACCAGGCGTGCGCGGCCGCTCGATACCTGCCACAACGGAACGGCGAGCAAGGCGCCGAGACCGACGAGTATCCGTAGCGTGGCCGCGGTACCGAACGCCGGCAGCAGCCACCACCCCGTGATCATCGTCCCGACGACGCTGCCCGAGATATTGGCCGACAACAGCGCCCCGACGCGCCGGCCCAGCACCTGCAGGTCAGACTGGCATGCCCGCTGAAGGAAAGGGAAGCTGAGGCCCATCAGAAACGTCGGCGGTCCGACAATCAGCGCCGGGATCGCCAGATACAGCACCGCGAAACTTCCGAGCTGCGCCAGCGAGGACAGGTCGGTGAGCGTTGCGTTGTTGAGTGCGAGTACGGCGCGGTAAACGTCGTACGGCTCATACTTGCCAAGGTAAGCCACCAGCCTGGCGGGGTTGCCCCGGCCAATGGCCGACATGATCAACGCGATCGAGACCGCCGCGTACCAGATCAATGCGAACTGCAGGAGCAGAAAGACGCGGCCGGGCGCGATGCCGCGGTGCACGAATCGCGATCCGATCGCGCCGCCGAGGCCGAGTCCAGCGAGATAGACGGCGAGCACGGTGCCGAACGTGAACGCCGTGGATTTCTGCACCACGCCGAGCAGGCGGAACCACGTGATCTCGAAGCCGAGTGCGATCAGGCCCGTCAGCGCATAGACCAGGATCCAGCTCGAAAAGGGCAAGGCGGGAAAGGCGCGGCCGTGATCGCTGTCGGGTTCCGCGATGGCATTGGTGTGACGCGCCGGACGTCGCGCCCCGATGGCGAAGGCGCCGATCGCGCAGAGCACGTTGCTCGCCCCGCCCCACAGCAGGGCGCCCTCGAGCCCGATATTCGGAATCAGGATCCACGTCGTCGTAAACGCGCCCGCGGCGGCGCCGAGCGTGTTCCATCCGTAGAGCGATCCGATGATCCGCCCGGCGTCACCGACGTCATGCGTCAACGCGCGCGACAGCAACGGCAGCGAGACGCCCATCAGGCAGGTCGGCACCAGCAAGCTGGCGAACAGCACGATCGTGGCGACGATGATGTTGTCGCCGAGCTGCGGCAGCTGCGTGTAGAGCACGTCGTAAAACAG
>Ga0111539_10002546_pt1 | contig 24141 bp, 19 predicted proteins | sample RhiMethybrSRZTD1_FD_79667 | JGI IMG/M metagenome (GOLD analysis project Ga0111539, IMG submission 79667) | Populus rhizosphere microbial communities from Tennessee, USA - Rhizosphere MetaG P. TD hybrid SRZTD1 (version 2) (version 2) | ecosystem: Host-associated > Plants > Roots > Rhizosphere >...
ACAGCTTCCCGTGCAAGTCGCAAAGAAGGAGTTGATGACTACGACTTTGCCTTGTAAGAGATCGCTGTAGAAGCGCATCTTCTCGCCGTTCTGATTCACCAGCAGAACATCAGTGAAGTAATTTTTCGCCCCCGACTCGCCGTTGGCGCTCGGAGCTTGTTTGCTCGCCTGGCTTGGCTGTTGCGCAAGCAACGAGCTGCACGCGATGAACAAAACGAAGATCGTAAGGCTTGAGGTGATCGCTTTTTTCATGATTTCCTGGTTTCCAAAACGAGCGGCGTTATCTGACTGAACTGTACATCCAATGAGGGAATTCGGAAGTGCACATAGTATACGCCGGGTTGCGGAGGGACGAAACTAATTTCATAAACTCCGTTGCCGGCGGGTTTCGCTGCCATGCGTTGTTGCCAGATCCCCGGCGCCAGATAAACCAGCACGTTCAGATCATTCAGATTTGGTTTTCCCTCGCCGGTGTTGCCGTCGATCAACTTGAAACGCAGAGTGTACGACTGCCCGACGACGGGACTGTCAGTCGAGAGCTGCTGCACTTTCAGTCCCGCAGCGATCGGTTTCGGAAGGGCCGGGTTCTCGTCGACAGCAAAACTGAAACAGTGAATGGCACGCGGCGAGTCGAGCAGGAAGACGGCGTCGTAATATCCGGGCCTGTCGAGCCGGAACGTGGTCGAATACAAACCGGGTTTCGTCTCGCGCAAGCTGTTATCGAGCACTAAGAGAGCTTTCGGAATTCGTCGATAGTTCTGAAAACTACCCATCGGCGCCGCCATACCTTCACTGTAGAAGTAGATCATCTTGTCTGCCGGGTTCGCCACGAGCACCGCTCCTTCTTCAGGTGCGGGAACTATCGCTTCGGCAAGTGAACGCACGGCAGCTTCTTTAGGCGCTTTCTGTCCGGCAGGAAAACGCGACAACGCGGCTTCCTTTCCGAGATCCGCGAGCTTGATCATGGTGACAAACTCACTGCCGCTCGCGCGAACATAGGCAAACTGCTTAGTAAAGGTGATCTGATCCGAGCCGGGTCCGACGGCAACTCGATGCACGAGCTTGTTTGACGGCAAATCAAACACAAACACGGAATTCAACGCTGTATTCAAAGCGAAACCGTAACGCCCATCCGGCTGCACGCGAAGTGCCTGGAGGCCCGGACTGGTTTGCAGGCGTGTCAGAATCTCTTGTCGTGCAGGATCGACAACGGCGATACTCCCGTCCTCTTCGTTTGCAACGTACAGCGCCTTGCTCAACGACGAGACGGCAACAGCAATGGGCTGCGGACCGATTTTCAGATCCTTCACCCGCGCGAGCTTCCTGGTATCGATGATGGTCAGTGTTCCATCCTGCTTGTTAGTGACAAAGGCAAACCGATCGTCGTCACTAAACGCGATCTCGTGATGTCCGGCGCCTGTTGGTAACCGAGCAGCAACGTTCAGCGTGGAGGTGTCGATCACGGTTACCCCGCTGTTTGTTGCAATATCGTCATTTCCAACCCACAAATATTTGCCGTCGTGCTGCAAAGCGACGCGGCTTGGTTTTATCCCCGCGGGGATATTTCCGAGCGTTTTCCACGTTGCCATGTCGATTACGCTAATCTGATTGACGGAAGGAATGGAGACGTAGAGGCGATTCTGATCGGTGTTCAGCACCCAGTCTTCACCCGAACCGGGAAGTGGCATCAGATTGTAGAGTTTGCTTCCGCCAAAACCTGAGAGCGGATCGATCACCGAGATGGTTGGCTCCTCGTTGAGCGCCAAAATGTAATACGAGTTGAGATCCAGGGTCGGTCGCTTGCTGAAGTCGCTTTGAAGGAAGGCTTGAATCTTGTCGCGACATTGAGTCAAGTCAGAAAGATCCTTGCCGGGACGTTGATCGATCCAAACGGCAGGACGAAGATTACTGAGCGGCACCGATCCATTTGTCCCGGTGATTTTGAAACCTATCGTGGCTTCCTCACCGGCCATCAGGCCGGAGTCGGTCTTTGTCTTTCGCCCGATTGGTACAACCCTGAACTCGATCGAGACGCCCTGGTCGTTAACCGCCTGGGGCGTTTGCGACGGCTGGGGACTCTGAGCGGGAACCCGAACAACAAAGAACGTTACTAATAGAAGAAGGGGTATGAAGAATTTCGCGGTCATATTACCGGATTGAAACTCTGAGAATTTGCGAGTGAGTATATTACGAAAAGGCGCGACAGTTTTGGGCCGTCGCGCCTAATCTAATGTGGTCATCGTCCTCACCCCGACAACCACTTTGGATGGAAGGATTCACCAACCATCTAATTGGTGTGAACTATAGTCCCCCTCGCAAAGAAATGCAACCAGGTAAAAGAAATCCACAGATTACACAGATTTCCGGAGCAAGCTCCACACCCACATCGCCAGGAATAAGCCGTAGAACAACGAAAGGGCGACGAGCGCGAGGCGTCGCCACAGCGGCGGTCGCAGGGCTACCGGCAGCAGGCGCGTGTTCACGTAAAGCAAGTGCAGCGAACTGATGATGAAGACGATCCCCGCCATGTTCGCGCTCAGCGACAATAGAATAATCGGCTGCGTCAAACCGAGCGCGATGATTCCCCACACCGAAATCACCGCCAGCACCGAGTAGTAAACGACACGCACATCGCCGCCACGCCACGCCCGAATCCGCGAACTGCCTGTCCAAAGAATGTCCGTGATCGCGCGTGTCATTCCTTCGAGAATGTCGAGTTGCGCCTTGAAGAGTATCCAAACGCCGAGTATCGCGATGATGCCACCAAAGATCGCGCCTTTCTGTGTTACGACAGCCTGGGCCAACGCTGCCGCGATTCCCAAACCACGAATGTCGCTGCCCGCCGGTACGAACGTAACGTACAGCAACGCCGGCAATCCCATACCGAGTATCGCGCCGACGAAGAAGACGCCCCATTGATCTACACGCACGATGCGCCACCATCCACGCCAGCGTTGAAGCGATTCGGCGTCGGGCACGAAAACGCTGCCGGAATGGGCCAGCGCAACCTTCTTTCCACCCACGGCTGCCGGAATGAAACCGACGCTGCTGCTCATGCCGTAGCCTTTGTCTCGCGCCCAGTTGCTCAACGTCAGATTCGCAACTCCGCCGCCACCTGCATATGCGGCAAAGGCGCCTAGCAGAAAGTAATCGGCTCCGGCAGGCACGAGTTGAAACGATCCAGTGCGCACATCGAAACCGGCGAATCCGGCCAGTGCCGCTCCCCACGTGGACAGAGGGACGAACAGAATGGCGAGAATCGCGAATCCACCGATAATGCACGAGACCATGATCCAGTTGAGCACCTCGAGTGTTCGCTCGATGCGGCGCCCGACCATCAATATCAGTCCGCACAACAGGAATAGACCCGCGCCAATCGCGTAGACCACGCCTGACTCGGCCGCACCGGGAAGTCGCTTAGTGAAGAGGAAGAAAACTGCACCTGCAGCCGCACCGGCCCAGCCGGGCCAACCCATTTGCAGGAAGTAGAACGCCGCGTAGAACCACGCCCAGAAAGTTGAATGCGGGCGTGTACGCATGAACCCGGTCATGATCGGCTCGCCCGTCGCCATTGTGTAGCGCATCAGTTCGACGTTGAGGAGTGTCTGTAGCAACGCGGCAACACCTACGACCCACAGCAGAGAGAGACCGTATTTCACAAACGCTGCTGGTCCAAGCAGGAATTCGCCGCTGCCGATGGAAACACCCAGGACGATCACACCCGGGCCGATGGCGCTGAACCATTGCAGACCTTTCGGTCTTGGCGCCACCGGTAATTCACCGACACGCCATGGGTCCAGTCCGGAACGTGCTTCTGGGGCAGTTTGTGTGCTCATTATGTAGGTTGGATTTAGCGCCTCCTTGGAGTGCGGCGGCCTGGCGCCGCTTTGTTATCGATCACTCTGGATCAGACCAAAGCGGCGCCAGGCCGCCGCACTCCAAATTGGCAGCATAATGCACTTGTGGTTTTCTTTGAACTCTTAGTATGGTTTTATCTGAAATTTTATGACCACTCCCAACACCGCCGTCCCGATTCGCCTGGCTGTTCCGGCTGACGCAGCGCGAATAACTGCCGTGATCAATGCCGCATTCCGTATCGCCGAGGGTTTCTTTATAGACGATAATCGCATCACGCAGTCGGAAGTCGAAAAGTCGCTGGCAAAGGGCAATTTCATTGTGGCGGAAAACGGCGACACGTTGAGCGGATGTGTCTACATCGAGATGCGTGGTGAACGATCGTATCTCGGTTTGCTGTCGGTCGATCCATCTAGTCAGCAAGGCGGTTTGGGATCGCTTCTGATGCGTGAAGCTGAGAAGTATTGTCGTGAACGTGGCTCGGAAGTCATGGACATTCTCATCGTGAGCTTGCGTGAGGATTTGCCGGCCTTTTATGAAAAGCGTGGCTACGTTCAGAACGGAACGAGCCCGTTTCCACCGGATGTCGAGACTAAGATCCCCTGTCACTTTATCAACATGTCGAAGCCGCTCCGATAACTTTCATGGCAAAGCCAGAGGCAGAAGTGCTGACGATCGAGGGGCGCGAGGTTCGCGTTACGAACCCCGACAAGCCTTATTTCTCGGAACAGACCAAACTCTCAAAACTCGAACTGGTGCGCTACTACCTGTCGGTCGCGCCTGGCGCACTCGCGGGCATTCGCGATCGGCCCATCGTGCTGAAACGTTTTGTTGATGGCGCTACAGGTCAGGCTTTTTATCAGAAGCGCGCGCCCGAGAACCATCCGGATTGGTTGCGTACGGTGACGTTGTCGTTTCCCTCCGGTCGCAAGGCGGAGGAGGTTGTGGTTGACGACGCGGCCGGCCTCGCGTGGATCGTCAATCTCGGATGTATCGAGTTGCATCCGCATCCCGTGCGTTCAGGGGATCTCGATCATCCGGACGAATTGCGTGTCGATCTCGATCCCGGTCCGGGAGTTGAATGGAAAAGTGTTCGACTCGTGGCGCTCGAAGTGAAGGCTCTCCTCGAAGAGATGGGATTGCGAGGTTGGCCCAAAACCAGCGGCTCTCGTGGCATGCACGTTAACGTGCGAATTCAGCCGCGCTGGACTTTCAGTGAAGTGCGACGCGCGGCAGTGGCGTTGTCGCGCGAGATAGAACGCCGTGTACCGAAGCTGGCGAGCTCGAAGTGGTGGAAAGAGGAACGTCACGGCGTGTTCCTCGACTACAACCAGAACGCGAAAGATCGCACGACCTGTTCGGCGTACTCGGTGCGCCCGCTTCCTGACGCGCGTGTGTCGACGCCGCTCGAGTGGAACGAGGTTTCTGATTGCGAACCTGCGGACTTTACTGTGCTGACAGTGCCGCAGCGTTTGAAAGAGTTTGGCGATCCGCATGCGAAGATGGATGCGAGCGCGGGATCGCTGGAGAAACTTTTAGAACTTGCCGAGAAGGATGAAGCGGCGGGTTTGGGCGACGCGCCGTGGCCGCCGCACTTTCAAAAAATGGAGGGTGAGGCACCGCGCGTTGCACCTTCACGCGCGCGTTCGGCTGCGAAGAAGCCGGCAGCGAAGAAGAAGCGCGAACGAATGCCATTACTCGTTATCGCAAACTCACCTGACAAGAAAGCGGCGCTCGAGGGATTGGAGCGTTGGAAAGCGAAGTATCCGAAAGTCGCGAAGCTACTGGCGGTTGATGATGTGCTGGTTGATTCGATGCGCGGTCGTTCGTCGACGTGGACGCGGATCAGAGTCAACTTGCGGAATGTGCCGGAAAAGTCGCGACCCGCGCAGGAAACGCCTGATCCTGACGACGACCCGACCCGTGAATGGCGTGAAGCTCACCGCAAGCGTGGACAGGATTGACATGATTATTCAGGATGAACAGGATTATCTTGTTAATCTTGAATAAATCCTGTCAATCATGTCCCAAAGATCAGCTCGATTTCATGCGGCGGGACCACTTCTAACTGTTCATACGTACAATCAGCAGGCTTCTTATCACTCCGCCATCGCCGAAAATGCGCCGTGTGCCGAAAGCGATCGCCCTGCATGTGTTCGTAAGCGACCTCAACCACCAACTCTGGTCTCAGCGGCTCCCATGACAAATCTTTTCCATGACTCCAGCGACTCTGCGCGCCCGGCATGCGCTGGCCGAGATCGTCACCCGCCCATTCTTTCCACGGATGCGACGCCAGCGCGTTCTTGCGATACGGTTGAAGAAACTCGACCAGCTCAATTCGCTTCTGATCGGTAAAACTTGCACACACCCCGACATGCTGCAGCTTGCCTTCATCGTTAAAGAGTCCGAGCAGCAACGATCCGATGCGATCGCGGTTGCCTTTCTTGTGCCAGCGAAACCCGGCCACTACGCAATCGCACTCGCGCTCGTGCTTGATCTTGAGCATCACGCGTTTGTTTGATTCGTATGTTCCCGCAACCGGCTTGGCCACCACACCATCGAGCCCCGCGCCTTCGAAACGCTGAAACCAGTCGGCTGCCAAATCGAGATCGGTCGTAGTTGGAGTCAGGTGGAGCGGCGGCTTTACCGAGGCCAGCATTTTTTCCAACAACCGCCGGCGTTCTGCAAAAGGTTTGCCACGCAGATCGTTCTTGCCTTCGCATAACAGATCGAAGAAGACCACGGACGCGGGAATCTGTTCGGAGAGCATCTTGACGCGTGAGGCCGCCGGATGAATACGCAATTGCAACGAATCGAAATCAAGCGCTCCATTTTGAGCGATGACCACCTCGCCATCGAGCACGCAGCGTGTGGGAAGTTGCTTTAAGAGCGGCTCCACGAGCTCGGGAAAGTAACGGTTGAGCGATTTCTCATCGCGACTCTGGATCATCACTTCTTTTCCATCGCGAAAAACGAGCGCTCGAAAACCGTCCCACTTGGGTTCAAAAATCCACTCGCCCGCGCGCGGCAGTTCACTCACGCGCTTCGCGAGCATCGGCAAAATCGGCGGGTTCACTGGAAGCTGCATAGTCTAATCCACAGATTACACCGATTTATATATCTGTGTAATCTGTGGATTGACTGCGAGCCCGCGGAAGCTTACTGGGCGGTATCACTTCCGCGGACTCTTTGTGGCCCCCTCACCAAGGCCACGCCTGAGATTCAAGATCCGTCGACCTCAAATCTCAGATCCGGCCGTGCTCAGCAACATTTTCAGCGAGGCGCCGAGCACTGCGCATGCCTGATCACGACTGACCGTCGGAAACTGGTCAAGGAACGTCTCCACAGTCTGATCATCTTCAAGAAACTCGAAGAGTAATTTGATTGGGACTGTCGTACCGACAAACACTACGCCGCTACCACTCTTTCGCGAGTTGCGTTCAATCACGTCTTCGAGATTCATTTCCCTCGCGAATCCCGAGTCCGCAGAAGCCCCCGACGCGCCGCATGCTTCTGCGGACTCAACCTGGCCCCCCACCAGGCTACCCAGTTCAAATTGGATTTATGATTAGGCCGATTACTTTCGACGCATTCGTCCTGTGACGAATGATGAGCATCGCCGGCGGTCATCACGGGTGAGTTACCGCGGCAGCAATCGAAAGCGAGAGCATCCTACTCTCATCTGTGAGTAAATACAAGTAGAAACTTAGACCAAAATAAAGCACATGAATGTACAAAGAGAGTTCACGATAATCGTTGTGCATTTTGTGCCTCTTTGTGGCATCTTTCATTCATGTCGGATGAGTTCAGGGAGATTGCGGCGGGATTGGCGGCGGTGGCGAAGGGGTTTTATGCGCGCGGGTGGCTGTTGGGGACGAGTGGGAATCTGAGTGCGGTGGTCCAGTCGGAGCCGCTCAGGTTGGCGATGAGTCCCAGCGGCGTCGATAAGGGTGAATTAAAGCCGGAGCAACTTTTAACCATCGATGAAGATGCGCGAATTGTGAGCGCACATGAGGGTAAGCCGTCTGACGAGAGCCTGCTGCACATACGCATCGTGAAAGAGCGCGACGCCGGTGCCGTGCTGCACACTCATTCGGTCTGGAATACGATTCTTTCGGATCTGTATGCATCCGAGGGCGGTGTTACGATTAAAGGTTATGAGATGTTGAAGGGTTTACACGGTGTGCGCACACACGAGCACACCGAGTTTTTACCAATCATCGAGAATTCGCAGGACATGCCCGCGCTGGCTGAGATGATTGGCACAACGCTGAACAAGCACCCGATGGCGCACGGATTTCTGCTGCGACGTCACGGGCTCTACTCGTGGGGACGGACGCTGCCGGAAGCGAAGCGGCATGTGGAGATTCTAGAGTTTCTACTCGAAACAATAGGAAGGGCCTTTTATATTCAGGGCGGGAGGTCGTACTGATGGCTGTCGTAACGATTTGCAACGAAAACAAGACGCTCACGAACATCGACGAAATCACGACGACACTCGCCGCCTGCGGCATCGACTACGAACGCTGGGCTCCTTCACACCCGATCACTGACAACGCTCCAGCCGATGACATCCTGCAAGCTTATTCGCGAGAAATCGAAGAGCTGAAGATTCGTGGAGGCTATGTCACCGCGGACGTCATTGACGTCAGCCCTGCAACGCCAGGTCTCGAGGCAATGCTTGCAAAATTCAGTCGTGAGCATTGGCACGACGAAGATGAAGTGAGATTCATCATCGCGGGCCGCGGATTGTTTCATATTCATGCCACGACCGGAACCGTGCTCGCGATCGAGGTCGAAGCCGGCGATCTGATTCGTGTTCCCCGCGGCACACTCCACTGGTTCAATCTCTGCGACGACCGTCGCATCAGAGCCATCCGTTTGTTTCAGGACATGGCAGGATGGACTCCGCACTACACCGACAGTCGCGTCGATGAAAACTTTCTACAGGTCTGTTTCGGCCTGGCACATCTATCAATGACGACATGAGTCTTTCGGACGACGTTCGCGGCATTCTGCTCGACATCGAAGGAACGACGACACCGATAGCGTTTGTTCATGACGTGTTGTTTACCTACGCTCGTGATCACGTCAGGGAGTTTTTACTCGCCAACGTTGATAATGAAGAAGTGCGTGCAGATATCGCGCTCCTGGGCGATGAACATGCGGATGATGTGAATAACAATCGCAATCCGCCGCCGCTTGTTGCGGACTATGTGGAGTGGCTGATTGCGCTCGATCGCAAGTCGACAGGCTTGAAGTCATTGCAGGGGAAAATCTGGCGACAGGGTTATCAGGATGGAAACTTGAAGTCGCAGGTGTTTGCGGATGTCGCGCCGGCATTCGAACGTTGGCATCAGCGAGGCTTGAGTATCAATATCTTCTCGTCGGGAAGCGTGTTGGCGCAGAAGCTGCTTTTCGCGCATACCGAGGCCGGAGATCTGACGCGGTTTATTGATGACTACTTCGACACGAACGTTGGAAAGAAGGGTGAGGCGGAAAGCTACCGGCGCATCGCGGAGAAGATGAAACTGCCGGCCGGCGAAATCCTTTTCGTTTCAGATGTGATTGACGAGCTCAATGCGGCGCATGACGCGAGGATGCGGGTGTTGCTGTCGATACGTCCCGGTAATGCGCCGCAAGATAACACCAACCAATACCCTGAAATCCTCAGCTTCGACGAAATCTAAAACCTTGGACAGGATTTGCAGGATTTTTTCAGGATTTACAGGATAAATCCTTTATGTGCTTTTTGTGCCTTTTTGTGGCTAACATTTCTTTTGTGCATTTTTTGGCCTAGCGCCATTCGCCTTGCAAAGTAAACGCGGCCCAGTAGTGTGGCGAGTGCCAACGCTTGTCCTGTGACATCGAGATCTGTGCGGCACGAAGTGCGGCGGCGGGGCGCATGCCATCTTTCAGCATGGCCTCATAAAAGCGCTTCATGATATCGGCCGTGGCCCGATCGTCGATGCGCCAGAGACTCGCAACCACGCGGGGCGCACCGGCATACATAAATCCGCGCGTTAATCCAACCAGACCTTCACCTTTGATGTCTTTACCCAACGCGGTCTGGCATGCGCTCAACACTACGAGATCGGCGTCGAGCTTCAGATTGTAGATGTCGTACAAGCGCAGAAACCCGTTCTGAGGCCGGCCCTGTTCGTCAACGAGTGATAGAACTACACCCGACAAATCCGGATTCTGGTTGTTGATCAATCCGTGCGTCGCAAAGTGAACAATCCTGTAATCGGATAGATTGTCTTTAGTCACGAGCGAACGACTGGCCGAGAAATCCAACGCCTTGAGGTTGCGCTTGCCACCAGCGAGCCGCGCGATCTCTTCAGCTTCCTGCCGGCTGAATCGCAATCGCACCAACCCACCCAACCCGGATTCAATCGCAGACCGCTGCACATCGGTGGCCGCCGAATGATTTGCGGGCTCTGCTATCTTCGTTGCCTGGCCCAACCGTGAGTCATTCGCAGAAAAGACAGGATCGGCCAACACGGCCAGGAGCTTGCTCGCGGGCTTTCGCTGCTCAAGCTCCTCTCGCAAAACTGCGAGCACGGAAGCCGAAGGCAACGTCACGATCTCATGATCGACAATCAACGGGCGTCCGCCGTCAGTCAACGTCAACGCAGAAAACGGTAAGTACTGCAACACACCGTCAGAGACAATCACCAGTCGCTTCTGTTTCAACTCAGCCGCCAGCGGCTGCAACAACATTCGACTGAGATTCGCCGCCGCTTTTGGAAAGTCAGACTCTGCGTGATCGAGTCGTTCTTTTCTCTGCGCGAGCGTTTCATTTAGAACACTCGTTCCCGGTTCGGTCAGAAGCTGGTAAAAACGCTTGGCTTCCTGCTCTATCGTCGCGCGTCCCGGCAACTCAAATGTCTTGACCGAATCAGGCGTGACGGCCCACACAAAACTCTTCTGCTCACCCAGCGCATATTCGAGCAGCAGAGTATTCTCGTCCAACAAGTGTTTTTGAATGGCTTCGACGTTCAGCGGTGCCGGCTGGACCAGCGCGGCATATCGTGGACTCGTCTGCCGTATGCGCGTCTGAACCTGATCGTATTCGGTCGTGAGTGCGTCCATCTCTTTTGACGCACCGAGTTTTTGCTCTTCAGTAGGTTTTCCACTCAACAGACGCGTCTGCTGCTCGGCTTTGTCGGCGATGGACTGTCGCAAAACGCTTTCGCGTTGGATTAAAGACGGATCGACGCCTTGTCGCAGTTCGGCACGTGCTTCTCGGAGCAATTCCAGCAGCGATCTGGCGCGACTTTTTTCACTGACCTGAAGCGCAGCGGCAGCGTAGTTTTCGGCGGGGTTCTGCTGATGCAGACGCATCAACACCTCAGTTTCAAATTCGTAATACTGCCGCACCGACGCCAGAAACGAAGCACGCAATTGCTGACTCTTCAAATTGACGCGCAGAGACTCCGTCGCAGTGATTGCCTGCTCAATCAGCTTGAGCGCTTCGGTAAGATTGCCCTTCGCAAACTCAAGCCTTGCCAGCTCTGACAATGCAATCGCTTCGTTAGCCCGGTCGCCGGTCGTAGCACTGATAGTTCGTGCCTCGTTCAGGTTTTCGAATGCCTTGTCGAGCTGGCCTTCGTTACGATAGAAGACTCCGAGACTCTTCAAAGCGCTCGTCAACTGCCGTGAGTATTTTGCCGCGCGAAGCAGTCTCACGGCTTCGACGTAATTCTCGAGCGCCTTCTGCTTTTCGCCCAGATGCTCGTAGGCATTGGCGATGTTATTTACTGTGACGCCTTTGCCGCTGGGGTCGTCTATTTCGGATCGGAACTCGAGTGATTGCAGATGAAAGTCGAGCGCTTTGCGATAGTCACCGAACTTACCCCAATTGACACCCATGTTGGTGAACAACTGGGCTAGTCCGTATTTGCTTTGTGCTTTTCGGAGCGGTTCTACAGCCTGACTGTAATAGTCTAAGGCCTTCTCATACTCGCCGAGTTGTCCGTAAGCCCAACCAATGTTGCTGACCGTCATCGCCTCTGACTCAGCCTCACCGAGCTTTTTACGAATAGCCCGCGCCTCCTGATATCGATCCAGCGCTTTCTGATAGTCACCAAAACTGCCGTAAACACTACCGAGCCCATCCGTTACCGAGGCGAGACCACTTTGATCGCCAATTTCTCGCTTGATTGCTACTGCCGCCGTGCATAATTCAAGAGCCTTCTTCAAGTGACCCAGAGTTCTGCGCATCACGCACATGTTCCCAAGAATCGTCGACTCTTTCATGGGCTCGTGCATCACGTGCTCGATGGAAACAACTCGCTCCATATATTCAAGAGCCCTCAAGGAGTCGCCGGTCCACGAGTACGCCATCGCGAGATGGTTAAGCGTGTTTGCCATACCAATGGGTTCAGCATCGGACCGCAGCGTAAGTGCCTGCTGAAAAATATCGAATGCTTTCTTTCTGTCGCCGCGATTGCTGTAGGAGGCTCCGAGTTCGTCCAGCAGATACGCGTGCCAGTGTTTACTGCCCGCTGCCTCGGCGATCGGAATTCCCTGCTCGGCGGCTTCGGCTGCCTTTGCATACTCAGACGTAGCATTGAAACAGAGGGCCACGTAATAAAGCGATCGAGCTTCGTTCGCCCGGTCTTTGGCGAGGCGCCAAAGAGCAACTGACTGCTGAAACTGATCCAGTGCCTTGAGTTTTGCTTCACGTTCCTGAGTTAGATACAACTGCAGCGCATTTTCCGTGAGCGTCTCTGCTTCTACTCGCGCTTTGTCCTGATCCGTCGCGGGGCGGACTTCTTTGAGTGTGATTGAATAACTACCAGGATAGTCAAATTTTAGTGGTCCCTGGATAACGAGCTGATAATTAGTAGCGGTCGAGGCAACGAGCGAGAATTCTTCGGTCAATCCAATCGGTCCCGCGAGGTCCACCAACCGGAGCTGTTTTCCGTCTGGAGCATAGACGGTAACTGCCACATTGACAGTTTTCTGATGCACTTCAACGAAGCCGTACATTCCGCTTGGAAGCGTGAGATTGTACGTGTGGGTCTCGCCCGCCTTGATGTTTTGCTGGATTGTCTTTCCGAGTTCGAGAGGAGTTGGTGGTGTTTGCGAGTAGGTGGTAGCTGCAGCAGTCAGGACTAACAAAAGAGCCAGGGAAGGCAGGGCTAAATTGTTTGCATGTCTCATCGCTTCCTCACATTGAAGTAGTAGAAACCGACGTCTTCTGCAGCACCACTTTCGGTAACGCCTCGTAGTCTCAGTTCATAGTCACCCGATTTGAGAACTGTTGCCGGAAGTGTCAGGCCGACGGAGCGTGCTCCACGTCGATTTCTGGCGTTTAGTTTCTCTCGAGTCCAAACCTGGCGCCCTGCCAGAGTGAGCAACTCCACATTAAAATTCTTGTACGGCTCTTCCGGATCGATTCCGATTTGAAGTCGGACCAGACGCGCGTCTTCTGGTAGGACCAGGTTCGGTTTGTTGTCGCCTCCGCGTGAAAGACCGGGTAAAAGGGTTAATGAGGCGATCACTGGACGCGGCGCCGGATTCACCGCATCCCCTGCTTCACTCAGCTCGCGTAACGACTCATCAGTTTGCTCGCGCTGTTGCTTTTCCTGATTGAGTTGCGCATTTAACTCCTGGTTGCGACGGCGCTCGAGTTCAAGCGCCTGCTGCTGTGCATTTTGTTGCGACTGATTCTGCGCCCGTAGCTCCGTGAGTTCTCGACGCAAGCGCAACATTTCGATTGAAAGAAAACCAGCTCCGATCACCAGCAAGGGCACCGCGGAAATAAAAGCCATCTTCGCTGCCGGAGTAAGTCCATTAATAAACGCGTAAATCGAATCCAGCCAGGACCCCGACCTGGTTTCCGGAACGACAATATTTTTTGGGACGGCTTGTTCCGACATCACGCCGGCGAGCGCTCGCGCGAAGTCGACTCGCTTGCGCCGCTCCGCCGAGGCAAGAAATCGCTTCTCAAAGCGCTGCCGCTCGGCACCTGAAAGCCCGTTCCGGACGTACTCGTCGATGAGATCGTTTTCGACGGCCGTGACGCTTGCGAGATAGTCCGTGTCCGCAAAAGCGCGGTCTTCAATCTCAATCTGCTGCTCTTCGGACAATTCTCCCAGTAAATACCGGGCGATAAGGGTTTCGTTGTTTAAGTCGGTTGCCATAGGATTTCGTGGTAATTCTCACGCCAGAGCTCTGGACAAAGGCTTTGTACAACCACAGTTGAACATTTGCGCTACAGAATCTGCCAAGCGGGGAACTTCCATTTATGAGTGGCTACAATTCGGATTTCATCACAAAATTTTTTTCAGGCTTCGGCAACACAGCTTTCGACGCACGTCTGCAGCCTCTCGCGGAGCCGTAAAGCGCGCATTCTTAACGTGTTAACCGGAATTCCGAAGCGATCCATCAGCTTCTTGCGGTTCTGAATCTTTTCCCCTTTTTCACCCTGGTAGTACTCAAGAATCAGTTCACGATTGTCAGCCGACAGGGTTTGGAGGCAGCTCCTGAGACACACAAGTCGATTTTCACTGTCATCCGGTTCCTCATAGACCTCGCTCGAGGTGCCGATTTCGGCAAGAGCCTGCTGCTCTCGCTGGCGGCCTTTGTGAATTTCGAGGAGTAGCAACCGGGCTACACCCATCGCATATCCTGAATAATTGAGAATTTGTTCACCTTCGCCGACGCGTTTGGCCATGCGGTTGATGGTTTCGTCGGCGTGATCTTCGGGGAACGAGCACCCACGCCACTCGAAGAAACGCATCAGATTGGTTCTGATTTCCAGGTACTTTTGGGCGGCACTATCTCGGTCGCCGCCGAGCGCGACGAGCAACCTGTCGAACGCCTCCTGAGTAAGCGTCCATTTCTGGCGGGCAGTGCCCTCCCCTTCAACCATTGAGTCGGGTTCCAGTTAAGTGAGATTGAAAAACAGGGATCCACAGATTACACAGATTACATAGATTTCGTAAATGAATCTGTGTGATCTGTGGATAAAACGGGGTTCAGGGCTTGATTTGGTCGTAGAGTTGTTTCGCCATTTCGGGATTGATGCCCTTCAAGGTTTCGTACTGGGCCATCGCCTGCGTCTTGTCGTTGATCGCGTAGTAGGTCAGGGCCAGGTTGAAGTAAGCCTGGGCCAGGTTTGGTCTCAGCTTGATGACTTCTTTGTACGACTCAATCGCTTCCGAGTAACGACCGGCATTGTAAAGAGTGAGTCCGAGGTTGAAATGAGCAGACGCGTTCTTCGGTTCAATTTCTGACGACTTCTTCAGCGCATTCGCCGCCTCATCATATTTCTTCAAACCGTTGTAGGCGTTGCCGAGGTTCTTATAAGCGTAGGACCGGATCTCGTTTCGTTCCTGAAAACCAAGCTTGTATGCCTCGCCTGTCTCACCGAGGAGCTTGATCGCCTGCAGACTTGCCTCGACCGCGTCCTGATACCGGTCGCTGTGGTTGTACGCAAAACTCAGATTGTTATAAACCTCGGGACTGGAAGGATCGCGTTTCAATGTTTCATTGTAGACGCTGATAGCTTCGGGATAACGATCGAGGCGCGCGAGCGAAAACGCCAACGGCAGGTACGCGCCGTTATAGTCGGGCTTTACTTTGAGCGCCTTCTGATAAGCGTCAACCGCTGCGGCAAACTTGCCCTGGTCCACATAAACATTTCCCAATCCCGCGAAGGCGCGCGCATCGTCAGGAGCGATCTGTGCGGCCAGTTGATACTGCTGTTCGGCTTCTTCATAACGAGGCTTCGGAGCACTGCGCGCGGCGTTAGCGCGAGCGATGAGTGCATCCTGCTTACGGGCAGGCGGTTTCTGAGACGGTTTTACCTTCCCTCCACCTGTGGCTCCCTGGCTGACTTGGACCGTCGGATTTTGCGGTGCGCGAAAGATCAGGGCGGCTCCACCCGTGATATCGCGAACCAGGCTGCCACCACCCGTGATGTCCTGGGCGGCGGCGGCGGCGGCAATGGCTAAACCCAAACAAATAAGGGGAAAAAGGCGGGTTCTCATGCGGGCGTCGATCTCCTTCGGCCAGATTACAACTCATTCTGGCGACAGATACAAGGTCGGAGCGTAAGGTGCAGGCCGCATGAAAAGCGTTGTATGTGATTAACGGGAAGGGATGTTAGACAGGATTGACAGGATGTTTTCAGGATTTACAGGATTCATCTTGTAATCCTGAAGACATCCTGAAGACATCCTGTCAATCCTGTCTATTTCAAGTCGTCGAGTTGCAGGCCGATGGGGTCCGCGCCGGTGCCCTTCAGTCCATCGAGGACGCGTGCGACTTCACCGTATGGGATGTTGCGTGGGGCTTTTATGAAGATCGTCTTCTCAACTCGCCTGGATTCCGGCAGGTCCAAACGCGCGATCAAATCCGCTCGAAACGCGCGGTTGCGCAATCGTTCTTCAAAAACGGAGGCGAGCTTTTGAGTGAGCGGCGTGAGATTATCGACTGTCCCCATATCTGACAAACTGTTGAGCTTTAAAGTTCGATCAGGCTGGATCGTCACCACCAGGGTAAGGTCGCTGGGATTGATCTGTGGATTGTCATGAGGAATGGACGGCAGTTGTGCCATGAAGCGATGCGGCTTCATAGGTGCGGCCACCATGAAGATGATGAGTAGAACAAGAAGAACGTCGATCAGCGGAGTTACGTTAATGTTCGGCGCAGTCATCTGCATTCCTCCAGTCGTAGCCACAAAGAGGCACAAAAAACACAAAAGGTTAGACACTGATGTAAGTGAAATGTTCCCGAGGTTCAGCGGGCGCTGTCGCGTGGGAATAGGACGCGATCGGGTTCGGCGTTCAGGCGGTTGAGCAGCTCGACGATTAATCGCGACTTCACGCGCCCGGCTTCCTTCGGATGGACCAGGTAACGAACGATCGCTTCCAGCCAGGTGTTATCACTGACGCGAAACAGAACCACCGGACGCTCCTGCACTTCGAGATGATTCACGGGCGTCTGGGCAAGGATTTCACGAAAGACCGCGACCTGCTTCATCATCGCTTCACCAACTTCCTGCTCAGCCACTTCCTTCATCGTCGCGGCCACAAACTCAAGATCGGCATTGTACGCAACCTGAAACCTGATTTCGTTCCAGATGTAGGGAAACAGCGGCCAGGTGTAGTTGTAAACAGGTTGGCTCAGCACCGTCGAGTTCGGGAACTTGATAATGCGCCCGCTCGGATGCTCGGTGGAAAGATAGTCGCCACCGAATTCCCAGAGCGTGGTGTCGAGATAATTGACGTCGAGCACATCGCCGGTGGCAGTCCCGATCTTTATTCGATCGCCGACGCGATACGGCTCGCGCACGAGGATATAAACCCAGCCAATAAAACTCGTGATCGGTGTCTGCAGCGCGAAACCGAGTATCAGCGAGATCAGTCCAAACGAAACAACGGCTGTGTACCAGTTCTGAAAAAAGATTGTGAGGACGAAGAACGCGATCACCACCCACAACAGGAGCCGTGAAACGCGCTTCAAGTTGTACTGGTAAACGGCATTTTGGACGCGCCCGATGAAGTAAACGTCGACCACACGCAACACCATCAGACAAACTATGACGACTGCGATCGCGAGAACGAGCTTGAGAGTCAGCGGATACTTCTCGACAAACACAGGAAACTGCGACTTCAACACCTGGTACAGCGCGCCGAGCGCGAGCAGCATCACGAGTTGTGTGCCGATGAGAAACTTGTCCCGCGCTCGAACCGGCGCTTCCTTTTTCTCGGCGGGCGTCGCCTGTTTCAATGCGCGCTGCACGTCGGCGTCCTGCTTCACCTCATCAACCTGGCGCTGAAGTTCCTCTTTGGTTGGCGGCTGTGAGCTCACTTCACGTCCTTTAGCCCATCGATAACGATGCGGGCCACAGTGGGGATGATTTCGCGTTCATTTGCGTGTTGGGAAGTGAACGTTGCCAGAACAAATTTTCCGCCATCAGGCATTTCGACATAGGCAACGTCGTGGCGCGTGGTGCTGGTCCATCCGGCTTTAGACCACAAACGAAATCCCTCACGCCCTTTCAGCGCGACGCCGGTGAAGCCGACTCCCTGATTGTCAGGATCGTTGCTTGGGCCGGTGTAATCTCGTTTGAGCAACTCCATCATCGCGGCCGTGCGCACCGGGTTTGCGATTTTTCCGGTCACGATCTCCATCATCAAGCGCGCCGTCGCATCGGTAGTAAGCTTGTTCCGGTTCTCGCCGTTTGGTCCACGCGATACGCGTTCACGACCGTAAGCATCTTCGCAGAATGTTTTTTGATTGACGTTGATGTTGGTGTAGCCGAGCGATGAGAAATAACGGTTCACGGCGTTGCGTTGATACTGCCACTCCTCCATCTCCTTCGGCGGCAATTCGTAGCCGGCAGTTGTATGCGTTATCACGTCGACGACGTATTGCGTTGCTTCATTTGAAGAGTCGACGATCATATCGCGCAGCGCGCGTGTCAGTTCGGGTGTCTGTTCGATCTTCTTGTCTTCGAGCCAGCGGTGCGCGGCAACGAGATAAAAGAGTTTGACGACGCTGGCCGGATAAATTCGTTCGTTGCCATGAAAGCTGGCAGTAAGCGGGCGCTTCGAATCGCGAAGATCGATCAACGTTATCGAGAGTTCGCTTTCCTGAAGCTTCTTGTCTGCAAATCGCTCGAGCGTGGTCTTCGCCGCACGATCGACGAGATCCTGTAACGACTGTGCCTGAATTGACGTAGTGATGGCTAGCAGTATGAAGAGGGTCCGTGGAATCTTGATCATATGGTCATTTTTTAACACAGATTACACAGATTAAGCGGATTTTGTTATAAGCTTTGCGTGCAGAACCAACCCGATGCGGACCTGGTCCGTGGCATACGTCGGTGGGACCTGGTCGCAATCACGATCAACGGCATCATCGGCGCTGGAATCTTCGGTCTTCCCTCCAAAGTTTACTCGTTAATTGGAACTTACAGCCTGATCGCGTTTGTCGTGTGCGCGCTCGTGGTAGCGCTCATCATCCTCTGCTTCGCGGAGGTCAGCAGTCGTTTTGAAGAGACTGGTGGTCCATATCTCTACGCGCGCGAGGCGTATGCCCCCGCCGTCGCGTTTGAGATCGGATGGCTGATCTGGCTGGCGCGCGTCACCGCGTTCGCTGCCAACTGCAATCTGCTGATCAACTACCTGAGCTTCTTCTGGCTGTCCGCTACAAATCCTGTGTGGCGTGCGCTCGTAATCGTGATTGTCGTCACAGCCCTGGCGATCATCAATCTACTCGGAATCAGACAGGCAGCGATTGTCAGTAACGTATTCACTGTCGGCAAACTCGTGCCGATCATCATCTTTATCGCTGCGGGACTCTTCTTTCTCAATCCTGCGGCGTATGAGTTTGGCCCACGACCCACTACGGGGGCGTTTTCACAATCGGTCCTGCTGCTGGTCTATGCATTCACTGGATTCGAAATGGCGACGATACCGGCGGGTGAAGTGCGCGATCCGCAGCGGAACCTGCCACGAGCGCTACTGATCGCGATCCTCGTCGTCGCGGTTCTTTACATCATGATTCAGGTGGTTTGTGTGGGAACTTTGCCGGGACTCGCGCAATCCCAAAAGCCACTCGCGGATGCAGGGTCACAGTTTCTTGGTGTCGCAGGTGGCGCGATCATCTCTGCGGGTGCGATCATTTCGATTACGGGAAACCTGAACATTCTCCTGTTATCCGGCTCACGACTTCCGTTTGCGATGGCAGAACAAAACCAACTGCCCGCGTTCATCGGGAGCGTCCACCGGAAGTTCTTCACGCCCTGGGTATCGATCCTGATCACAGCCGGCTTGATGCTGGTTTTGACGTTGAAGAGTTCGTTTGTGGCGGCGCTGACCATCAGCACGATTGCGCGGCTGGTTACGTATGGAGCGACGTGCCTCGCCTTGCCTGTATTTCGCGCACGACGGGAAACGTCTGCGGCCGTGTTTCGATTACCAGGCGGGACAGTCGTCGCGGTTCTTTCTTTGCTGCTGATCGTTTGGTTATTACTGAACAGCACGTTGCAAGAAGCGAAAGTTGCTGCTCTTGCGGCGGCTGCGGGACTATTAATCTATGCAGCTTATTTTGTAGGGGCGGCACTCCGTGGCCGCCCCTCGCGTTGACGAGAACGTCGTCGAAAGTACCTGTTTCAAACAAGGGGCGGCCACGGAGTGCCGCCCCTACAAAGACGCAATTCCCTCCAGTGAGTTAAACTATCCCCATTCGCCGCGTGGATAAATTAATCGACAATCTGAGCGCAATCGTAGGGCGCGAGCACGTTCTCTCCCAACCTGATGAACTACTCGTCTACGAGTGCGATGGTCTGCCACAGCATAAACACCGGCCGCGCGCAGTCGTCTTCCCTTCTTCCACCGAAGAAACAGCCGCCGTTATGCGTGAGCTCGCGCGAGCGGACGTTCCCTTTGCTCCACGCGGCGCAGGGACAGGACTCTCCGGCGGCGCACTCGCACTAAACTCGGGCGTTGTGATCGAGCTCGCGCGCATGCGCAAGATCCTCAGTATCGATCCGGACAATCGGGTCGCCGTGGTCCAACCAGGCGTCGTGAATCTCAACGTCTCGAAAGCAGTTGCTCCTTATGGCCTGTATTACGTTCCTGATCCGTCGAGCCAGCCAAGCTGCACGATCGGCGGTAACATCGCTGAGAGCGCAGGCGGAATTCACTGTCTGAAGTACGGAACGACGACTGACCACGTACTCGGCTTGCGCGTGGTTCTCGCGGGCGGAGAGGTCATCGATCTGGGAGGAACGGACGGTTACGATCTGCTCGGCACGTTCATCGGCTCTGAGGGGACGTTCGGCATTGCAACTGAAGCCACACTCAGGTTGGTCCAAATCCCGCCCGCGGTGCGGACACTGCTCGCCGAGTTTATTGAAGTGAATGACGCCAGCCATGCGGTCTCCGCGATCATCGCGGCGGGTGTGATGCCGGCGGCACTCGAGATGATGGACGGCGAAATCATTCGTGCCGTCGAGGCGAGCGTCTTTGCGGCGGGACTGCCACCTGATGCCGGTGCGGCGTTGCTGATCGAGTTGGACGGCATCGAAGCCGGTCTCGACGATGAAGCCGAGAAAGTAAGAAGCATTTGCATGGAATACGGCGCGCGCAGTTGTCGTTACGCGCGCGACGAAGCGGAACGAAAGAGACTCTGGGCAGCGCGCAAGGGTGCATTTGGGGCGATTGGCCGCATCAAGCCGGATTCGATGATCCAGGATGCAGTAGTGCCGCGTTCGCGTCTGCCGCAAGTGCTCAATGCCGCTTACGACATTGCGGCGCGATACCAACTCAGGATCGCGAATGTCTTTCACGCGGGCGACGGCAATCTACATCCGCTGATCTGTTTTGACTCGCGCTTTCCCGAAGAAGTGCGGCGCGTAAAAGAAGCAGGTCGGGAGTTGATGGAGGTTTGTGTTGCTGCGGGCGGGACGATTACGGGTGAACATGGTGTCGGACTCGACAAGCGCGAGTTGTTGCCGCTCGTGTTTTCTGAAGCAGACATGAAGGCGATGTTGAGTGTTCGCGCGGCGTTCGATCCTCTGGGGCTTTGTAACCCGGGAAAGATCGTGCCGATGCTGCGTGGCTGTGGTGAGGCTAAGGCAGTTGCTTCTGATAATCAGCCTGCGCCACAGACGCCGGCTGTTCGCGCACCGGTTACGAAGTCTCAAATCGAAGTCGCGACTGCTGCAGAGTTCGATCCGGATCGGGCTGGGAGTTTACTGGCGGGAATTGTTGGTGAACAAAACATCTGCCTAAACGACGGCACTGTGACCATTACTCCGGCGAGTGGGGAAGAAATCTCAGAGACTTTGAAACTCGCATACTCAGAACGTTGGACCGTTATGCCGGCTGGCGGAATGAGATGGATAAAGACAACGGCGAATCTCATCGTTAGCACGCTGCGCCTCAACCGGATCATCGAACACGAACCCGCGGATCTGATTGCGATCGCGCAGGCTGGTGTCACGCTAAAGGACTTCAACACAAAGCTTGCAGAGAATGGTCAGTGGTTGCCGCTCGACCCCCCGGACGATGGACGCGCGACTCTTGGTGGGGTCGTGGCTACGGGAATCGGTGGGCCACAGGAATTTGGCTACGGACGTCCACGAGGTTCAGTAATTGGCATGAAGATCGTGCTGGCAGACGGCAGCATAATTAAAGCTGGTGGACGTGTGGTGAAGAATGTAGCGGGCTATGATCTATGCAAGCTCTTCACCGGTAGTTATGGGAGCCTGGGAATCATTACAGAGCTGAACTTCAAACTGCGGCCGCGACCGGCGCGGCAAGCGACAGCGATTGCCACGGGCACAATTGATGATCTTCATGCCGCAGCGCGTGCCATTTTGCAGGCGCGATTATTTCCAGTGGCTATGGAGACATTGTCAAACAGATTGCTCGTGCGTTTTGCCGGGAATGAGAAAGGTGTTTTGTTTCAGATCGAACAAGCGCGGAAGCTCTTGAAGGACGCTGAGATCGTGATGCATGATTCTGATCTTTGGAACAAGATTGCTGCCGAGCGAGCAAGCGAGGACCGGATACGTACGGAACCTGGCGGGGCTGCGAAAGCTTTGATGGAAAGGATTAAGAGACAACTTGATCCTAACAATATTTTTGCCACCGATTAACACGGATTGTTGACGGATGAAGACGATGAAAACGATTAAAGTAATTGTTCTGCTCCTGGTTGTGGCGCTGAATGTTCCCGCGAATATAGCCCGGGAGCCCGCGCGCGCGCGACACGGTATGGTCGCTTCTACTAACGAAGTGGCATCGCGTGTTGGTGTAGACATCATGAAGCGCGGTGGCAACGCTGTCGATGCGGCGATCGCCGTTGCTTTCGCGCTCCAGGTAACTCATCCCGCCGCAGGAAATCTCGGCGGCGGCGGCTTCATGATGATTCGTTTGAAGGACGGTCGGACCACCGCGATCGATTACCGAGAGATGGCGCCAGCCGCGGCGCATCGTGACGTTTATCTCGATAAGAACGGGAATCTCATCGAAGGCGAAGGTGGATCGCTGGTTGGTTATCGAGCCGCTGGTGTTCCCGGCACCGTGCGCGGGATGGAACTGGCTCTAAAGAAGTATGGTTCAGGCAAACTCACGTGGGCCCAACTCGTCGAGCCCGCGCGACGTCTCGCAGGGGCCGGTTTCACAGTCACATATGAACTGGCACGTTCGCTCTACCACGAACGGGAATACCTCTCGAAATACGCCGAGACAAAACGAATCTATTTGAAGAACGGACAGTTCTATAAAGAAGGAGAACTCTTTCGCCAACCCGAACTGGCTGCGACTTTCGCGCGCCTGCAACGATTTGGTCCAAATGAGTTTTACGATGGCGAAACGGCGCGATTGATCGTCGCCGATATGAAGCGCCACAACGGTCTGATGACGATGGACGACCTGCGCGGCTACGTCGCGAAAGAGCGCGCACCGGTGCGTGGCAACTATCGAGGTTACGAGATTATCTCGATGCCGCCGCCGTCGTCGGGCGGCGCGGTGCTGATTGAGATGCTGAACATTCTCGAGGGTTTCGATCTGCAAAAGATGGAGGCAAGTTCATCCGATCGTTACCATCTCATGGCCGAAGCAATGCGACGCGCGTTTGCCGATCGCGCCGAGTACATGGGTGATAGTGATTTTGTGAAAGTTCCCGTGCCGGGTTTGATCGACAAGTCATACGCCGCGACCTTGCGGACTACGATCAATACCGATCGTGCTTCGACGAGTGCGGAAGTGCGTGCCGGGCGTCCGGCGGGATACGAATCTGACGAGACAACTCACTTCACCGTCGTTGATGCGGAAGGAAACGCGGTTTCAAACACCTACACACTCAATAACTCCTACGGTTCGGCTGCTGTTGCCAAGGGAACGGGACTGCTTCTCAATGATGAGATGGACGACTTTGCCGCCAAGCCAGGGACGCCCAATATGTACGGGCTAATACAAGGTGAACGAAATGCGGTGGCGCCGAAAAAGCGGCCGCTATCGGCAATGACGCCGACCATCGTGCTGCGCAAGGATGGCAGTTTGTGGTTTACGGTCGGGAGTCCGGGTGGGCCAACCATCATCAATACTGTGCTTTGTATTATCACCAACGTCGTCGACTACGAGATGAATATCCAACAGGCGATCGACTTCCCGCGCATTCATCACCAGTGGCTGCCGGATGAGCTCGTGGGTGAACCGTTTGGGTTGTCAGGCGACACGCAGCGTGCGCTCACGGCGAGGGGGCACAAGCTCGCGAAGCTGCGTTATCTCGGTGATGCTGAGGGGATCA
>Ga0111539_10002547_pt1 | contig 24123 bp, 22 predicted proteins | sample RhiMethybrSRZTD1_FD_79667 | JGI IMG/M metagenome (GOLD analysis project Ga0111539, IMG submission 79667) | Populus rhizosphere microbial communities from Tennessee, USA - Rhizosphere MetaG P. TD hybrid SRZTD1 (version 2) (version 2) | ecosystem: Host-associated > Plants > Roots > Rhizosphere >...
CGAGATGTCGCCGACCCGTCGAGACTCGAATTCCGGCAAGGCCTGCTCCAACGCTCGACGCAGCAACTCATTGCCGCTCGCCCCCCTGCGCAATGTGTTGAAGAGGTCGTAGTTCGCGAACTGCGTGGGGAACGCAGGGTTCACAATCTTGTGCGGCAAGTCCGGCCCCGGCTCAGTGCGTCACGCCCGGTGATCGCGCGCCCGACTCTGAGGTTGGACGATTCCATGGACGGCTAGCGGTTGCCCTTGTCATCGGCCGCGTTGATGGCCTTCACCGCGACCGCGGCCAGCAGTGCCGTGAACAGCACGCCACAGACTCCGATGAGGATCGCGAGCGCGCGTGCCAGCAGTGTCTTCGGGGCGAGATCGCCATAACCGATCGTGAGCCCGGAAACAAAGGCAAAGTAGATCGACTCCTGCAACGACCAGCCCTCACGCATCCCGACGACGAGACCCAGGGCGACCATCAGCGCAATCAGTCCGGACAGGATCGGCCACACCACGCGGAGCCCGAAGACGAGGCCGGCGGCGAAGTTGCGTCTCATGCTGCGATCATCCATGCGGACCTCCGGGATGCCTAGTGGGTTACCCCGGTCGCCTTCACGCTGGCGCGCCGGATGGTCCCGTTGGCCTCGAGCTCCTTGGCGAGCTCGTTGAGCTTGTCGATCAGCGCCAGGCCCGCGGCGACCGAGAGCACCAGGCGGCAGCTCGGGTGCTGCGTGGCCGACATGCCGTCCGGCGCGGATCGCGGGTCGAGCCTGAGGATGTCCACCTCGATGCGCCACGCGCCGTCGAACCACACCGTGCGGATCGCGTCGCCGTAGGTCTCGGAAATATCGGGGCGATCGACGAGCTTCGAAGGGACGTTGTTCTGGGTGGGCATCGGCATTCCTCGGCTTGGCGTCGCACCCAGTTTACTCATCTCCTCACGCCGGGCACCGAAGGCGCGAGCCCGCGGGCGCGCGCGGCGAGGTAGAGCTCGAGGGCCACGAGGTCGGGCGAGCCGAAGGGCGGCATCTCGGCGCGCACGCCGAAATAGCAGGCGCGCAGGCGCCGCTGCAACGAACCCAGCGATTGCCACTCGAGGCGGTAGGCGGGCCAGTCCACCGGATGGCCCTGGCTGATGCGCTCGACCAGCAGCGTGCGGCCCCAGCTCCCGTCGTGGCAATGCGTGCAGGCGACGTTGAGCTGCCCCTGGCGCTCGAAATAGAGCTCGCGCCCGCGCGCGTACGTCGACTGCGCCGGACCGTCGATCGCGATCTCGACCCGTGTTCCATTCGATTGCGCCGCGACGTAGGCCGTGAGCGCGAGCAACGGCTCGGACTCCCAGTCGAGCGCCGGCGCCTTCTGCTTTTCCCGGACACACGCGTTGATGCGCTGCTCCAGGTTCACGACGCGGCCGAGCGCCGCATCGTGCTTCGGATAGCGCGCCGCCACGCCCTTCATCGTGGTCTCGGCCTTCCCGTGGCACGAAGCGCAGGCGGACTCGCCACGCCGCTGCTCCCACAATGCCGCGCCGCGCGTGACCCACAGCGAGCCGGGATTGGCGAAGGGGTCGCCTTGCAGCGCGCGCACGTCGCCGCTCTGGAATTCGATGCCCCCACGCAGCGGCGCGGGTTGCGGCGGCTGCGCCCAGAGGGGCAGCGACGCGGCCAACAGCAGCCCCCTAAGCAACGGTGAGCTCGGCTTTCGCGACACCACGTTCGCCGCGATCGTCGCTCCACGCGACCTCGACGGTCCCGCTCGTCTCCGCCACCGCGGTGAACACCAGGTAGGGATTGGCCGCGATCCCGGTGCCCAGCTCCGCGCTGAACACCTCGCGCCCGCCGATTCGGCAGGCGATCCTGTCCACGACGTTCAGGGGGATCGTGGCGCCGTTCACGTCGCGCCGGAAACCCGTCTCCATCGGGTGCTGCACCAGCACGCGCACCTCGAACACCTCGCCCTTCTTCACCGAGGGCGGCACCTGGATGCGCCCGAGCATCGTCACAGCGACTCGTCCAGGCAGGCGGCCGACGTCACGAGCACGTCGGTCTTCGAAAGCAGGAAGCGCCCGCCGGAGAGCGCCGCGATGACGGTGACCGGCTGGGTGCCCGCGAGGCGCACCCGGGTGGTCACCTCGGCGCGTCCCGAGGCGGGCGTGAAGTGGAACGTGGCCACGCGGGGCCGGGGGTTGCGCTCGGCGAGGATATGGATGGCGCTCACGTGGTCCTGCGCCGTCATCGGGCTCGCGACCCGGACGCGCATCGGAACCGAGTTGCCGTTCTCGGCGATCTGCGGCAGCTCCACCTCGATGCCGCCCGCCTGCGCCTGCGCTCCGCCGGTGATCTCGGCGATCAGCGGGCGGATGTCCTGCGCAGGCTGGAAGCGTTGCGCGGCGGCCGGGAGCGCGATCGCGCCCGCGGCCACGGCGAGGAAACGGCGCCGCCTCATTTCAGCGTCCCCAACCAGGCCACGACATCCTCCAGCTGTTGCGCATCGAGCACGGGCTTGCCCACATTCGCCTTGGACACCCGGGTGAGGCCCTCGGTGCGATGAAAGGTCGGCATCACGGAATCGGGATAGACGCGGGTGATGTCGGCCACGCGCAGGCGCAGCTCCGCGGAAGTGAGGCGCGATCCGATGCCGCCCAGCGGCGGGCCCACGTTGCCCGCGGGCTCGACCCCGGGTGCCCGGTGGCAGAGCACGCAGTGGCCGGCGTCGCGGGAGACGAACACCTCGCGACCGCGGGCGATGTCACCGGCGGGAGCAAGCGGCGCGGGATGTTCGGCCGCAGCGCAGGCGCCGGCGAGGATCGCCGGCGCCCACACCTTATGCCAGCTTCCCATCCTTCAGCGGCAGGTTCCGCACCCGCTTCCCGGTGGCGGCGAACACGGCGTTGAGCACCGAGGGGGCGACGCACAGCGCTCCCGGCTCCCCGTGCCCGCCCCAGAAGCCGCCCGTGGGCACGAGGATCGTCTCCACTTTCGGCATCTCGGTCATCTTCGGAAGCTGGAAGTCGTGGAAGTTGCTCTCCGCGATGCGCCCGTCCTTGAGCGTGTGCCCCTGGTAGAGCTGGCCGATGCAGAAGATCACGTTGCCCTCGGCCTGCGCACGGCATGCATCGGGGTGGACGACGTAGCCCGAGTCGATCGCCGAGTACACCTTGTGCACCTTGATGTTGCCGTCCACGACCGACACCTCGGAGACCATCGCGGTGAAGCTGCCGAAGCCGTCGGACTGCGCGATGCCGCGGTACACGCCCTTCGGAAGCGGCGATCCCCACTTCGCGGCCTTGGCGACCGCCTCCAGCACGAGGCGGTTCTTGTCGTCGGGCTTGAGCATCTGCAGCCGGTACTCCAGCGGATCCTTGCCGGCGGCGTGCGCCAGCTCGTCGACGAAGCACTCGCGGTAGAAGGCGTTCTGCAGGCCCGGGGCTCGCCAGAAACCCACCGGCACGTGCGGGTTGCGCATCGCGTACTCGACCAGCTGGTTCGGGATCGTGTACGTCGTGTCCGAAAGCGTGCGGACCGCGGTGAAGTCGATGCCCTTCTGGATGCCCTCGGGGCGCAGCAGCGCGAGGATCGAGGGACAGGCAACCACGGTATGCAACGCGACCACCGTGCCCGACGAGTCCAGGCCCGCCTTCATGCGCACCAGCGAGGCCGGCCGGTAGAAGCCGTGCTGCATGTCTTCCTCGCGCGACCACATGAGCTTCACGGGCTTGCCGGGGAACTGCTTTGCGATCTGCACGGACTGGGTCACGTAGTCCTGCGGCGCGCCACGCCGGCCGAAGCCTCCGCCCAGCATCATCTTGTGCACCTCGCACTTCTCGAGCGGCAGGCCCGAGGCTTCCGAGGCGGCCGCGATGGAGGCCTCGCCGTTCTGCGTCGAGGTCCAGACTTCCAGGGTGCCGTCGTCCTTGAACCACGCGGTGGCCGTCATCGGCTCCATGGTGGCGTGCGAGAGGTATGGGGAGCCGTACTCGGCCTCGACCACCTTCGCCGCCGTGGCCATCGCCGCCTTCGCGTCGCCCATCGCGCGCGCGGTGGGCAGGTCCTTCGCGTCCAGTCCTTCCCTGAACGAGGCGAAGATCGAGTCGGTGGTCACCTTGCCGTTCGCGCCCTCGTCCCACTCGACCTTGAGCTGCTTCGCCGCCTGGTTGGCGCGCCACCAGTTGTCGGCGACCACGGCCACGAAGCGCTCCTGCTTCACCACGCCCTTGACGCCGCGCATCTTCTCCGCGGCGGCGCTGTCGACCGACTTCACCTTCCCGAGGAACACGGGCGACTGCACGATCGATGCGTGCAGCATGCCGGGCAGCTGCACGTCCACGCCGAACACGGGCTTGCCCACGACCTTGTCGGGCGTGTCGAGCCGCTTCGGCGACTTGCCCGCGATCTTCCAGTCCTTCGGATCCTTGAGCTTGGGGTCCTTCGGCGCGTCCACCTTCGCCGCGGCAGCCGCGACCTTGCCGTAGCTGGTGGTGCGCTTCGAGGGCCCGTGCGTGACGACCCCGTTGGCGACCGTGCATTCGGCGACCGGCACATTCCAGCCCGAGGCCGCGGCGGAGACCAGCATCTCGCGCGCGGAGGCGCCCGACTTGCGCAGGTACTCGTGCGAGGTGCGGATGCCCGCGCTCCCGCCCGTGGACATCGAGCCCCAGATGCGCTTCCTCTTCACGTGCTCGTTGGGCGAGGCGAACTCGGTGGAGACCCTGGCCCAGTCGCACTCGAGCTCCTCGGCGACGAGCTGCGCGAGGCCGGTGAGACTGCCCTGCCCCATCTCGGAACGGGCGATGCGGATCACGACGCGGTCGTCGGGATGGATCACGAGCCAATGGGTGACTTCGGTGGCACCGGGCGCGGCTTGCGCGAGGACGGGAGCGGCGACCGAGAATTCGAGTGCGAGTCCCCCGCCGACGGCGGCGGAGGCTTTCAGGAACTGGCGGCGGGTCGTCATGGCGGCCTCCTCAGGCTTTCTGGCCGTTGGGGAGCAGCACCGGCTCGGCCTCGGCAACCTTCATGCCTGCAAGCGCGTGGATCGCCTTGCGCACGCGACCGTACGTTCCGCAACGGCAAAGATTGCTCACGGCCTCGTCGATCTGCGTGTCGCTGGGCTTGGGCGTCTTCTCCAGCAGCGAGGCGACCGCCATGATCATGCCGGCCTGGCAGTAGCCGCACTGCGGGACCTCGTGCTCGATCCAGGCCTGCTGCACCCGGTGAAGGCCCTTCTGCCCGAGGCCCTCGATGGTCACCACCTTCTTGTTGCCCACGGACGACGCAGGCGTGACGCATGCGCGCGCCGGCGCCCCGTCGATATGCACCGTGCATGCGCCGCACTGGGCGACGCCGCAGCCGTACTTCGTTCCGTGCATCTTCAGCTCGTCGCGCAGGACCCAGAGAAGCGGCATCTCGGGTTCCACGTCGACGTCGTGGACACGACCGTTCACATTCAGCTTCATGGGTTCAGGCTCCGGAGAAATCCCGCGGCCGGCGGGCACGTTCCGATATTAGCGTCTGCACGCGGTTATTGGATGCGCCGTCACATCGATTGTTACCCGCTTGTAATTTTTACTTTTCTCGGCTCCGTACCAGAGCCGGAGTCAGCGCGGGCCGGGGACGAACGTGATGCGGCCGGGCTGCGTCGGGATGCCCCGGACGATCGAGACCTGCGACCAGTCGCCGGTGTCGATGGCGTTGCGCAGGATCGCTCGGTACTGCGCGATCAGCTGCGACTCGTGCGGCGAGCTGGTGTAGTGATAGACGTAGTCGGGGTAGGTCTGCGCGCTGCAATGGCCCTGCAGGGCGCACGCCTGCTGCATGCGCGGCGTGTCCGTGCCGCAGGGCTGCCCGAACTCGCACGCGACCACGAGCCAGGCGTTCATGAACGGGCGCTGCTCGACCTGCTGCTGCCCGAGGCGGATCGAGGTATCCGCCCACGAGTTCGCCATGACGCGGCCGGCGACACGGATCGCTTCGGGATCCCTGGTGGCGGCGAGCTGCTTCAGCGTGTCGATGTGGTTGTCGGTGAGCACCACCGAGTCCCGGCCCTGGGAGCGGCGCGCCATCCAGAGCTCCTGCTCGAGCGACAACGCCTTGGCGCGCGGATCCCCGGCGGCGGCGGAAGCGGCGAGGAGCTTGTCCAGGTCCGCCTGCGCGATCGCCACGCCCTCGAAACCCTGGCAGCGGTTGGTCACGAAGGCGTCATACGCGGCGATGCGCGCCTCGCGCTGCGGATCCGCCGGCGCAATGCCGGCGACGAACTCCTCGCGCTTGGGTACCGGCGGGCGGTAGCTGTAGCGCCGGCCCTCGGTGACGGTGGCGCAGTTGCGCAGGATCTCCCACAGGACGAGGCGCCCTTCCGCCGTCTCGCCCTCGGCGGAGTTGCGCAGGCGGTCGTAGATCGCGCGGTACTCGGCCGCTCGCAGGAACTGGTCGAAAACCGTCGGGGGCCGCGGCGGGACGGCGGGAGCGCTCGCGACGCGGGCCGCAGGCGCAGCCTCGCCGGGGCGGCCCGAGACACGCGACCCGGCACCCGGACGCTCGGCGTACCTCGGCGCCACCTCGGGGCCCTTCTGCGCCACGGAGGCCGGATCCGCGTGCAGCGCGAGCCAGCCCACCACGGCGAGCGCGGCGGCAACGGGGATGCCCAGGGTGAAGCGCAGTCTCATCGGTCGTCGGCGAGCACGAACTCCGCGCCCTTCTCGGCAATCATGTAGGTCGGGGCGTTGGTGTTGCCCGAGGTGATGCGCGGCATGATCGAGGCGTCGATAACGCGCAACCCCTCGATCCCGTGCACACGCAGGCGACTGTCCACCACCGCCTCGGGCCCGCGACCCATGGCGCACGTGCCGACGGGATGGAAGATCGTCGTGCCCAGGTCACCGGCCGCGCGCACCAGGCCGGCGTCGTCCTCCACGTTCGAACCCGGCCGCCATTCCTGCGGCGCGTAGCGCGCGAGCGCCGGCGCGGCCATGATCCGGCGGGTGAATCGCATGGCGCGCGCCGCCACGGCGCGGTCGGCATCGGTCGAGAGGTAGTTGACCCGGATCTCGGGCGCCGCGAACGGATCCGGGCTCTTCGCATGCACGTGGCCGCGCGAGGTGGGACGCAGGTTGCACACCGAGGGCGTGATCGCCGGGAAGGGATGCAGCGGGTCGCCGAACTTTTCGAGCGAGAGCGGCTGCACGTGCCATTCGATGTCGGGTGTCTTCTCCGCGGGATCGCTCTTCGCGAACGCCCCCAGCTGCGACGGCGGCATGGTGAGGGGCCCGGTCTTGAAGAGCAGGTACTCGAGGCCCATCGAGGCCTTGCCGACCCAGCTGTTGGCGCGCTCGTTGAGGGTCGGCCCCTGCACCTTCCACACCATGCGGATCTGCAGGTGGTCGTGCAGGTTCGCGCCCACGCCCGGCAGCGCGTGCTCGACCCCGATGCCCAGGCGCTGCAACACCTCCGGAGGCCCCACGCCGGAGAGCTGCAGCAGCTGCGGCGAGCCGATCGAGCCGGTGGCGAGGATCACCTCGCGGCGCGCGCGTACCGACATCTCGCCCTGGCCGGCCACGGTGAGATCGAGTCCGATGGCGCGCTTGCGCCCGCCGTCGTTCGAGATTCGCAGGCCGCGCGCATGCGCGCCCGTCACCAGCGTGAGGTTGGGGCGCTTCAACGCCTCGCGCAGCCACGCCTTGGTGGCGCTCCACCGCCGGCCGCCCTTCTGGTTCATGTGGAAATACGCGTTGCCGAAGTTGTCGCCGCGGTTGAACTCGTCCACCTTGGGGATGCCGCACTGCGCGGCGGCCTCGCGCCACGCGTCGAGGATCTCCCACTTGACCCGCGGCTCCTCCACGCAGAGCTCGCCGTCGCAGCCGTGGTGCTCGCTCGCCCCGCCGAAGTGGCGCTCGGCGCGCTTGAAGTACGGCAGCACCTCCTCCCACGACCAGCCCTCGTTGCCGAGCGCGGCCCAGTGGTCGTAGTCGACCTTCTGCCCGCGCATGTACACCATCGCGTTGATCGACGAGCACCCGCCCAGCACCTTGCCGCGCGCGTAGCCGAGGCTGCGGCCGTTGAGGCCCGCCTCGTCCACGGTGCGGAAGCACCAGTCGGTGCGGGGATTGCCGATCGTATAAAGGTATCCGACCGGGATGTCGATCCAGAACCAGTCGTCCTTGCCGCCCGCTTCCAGCAGCAGGACGTTGCGGGTGCCGTCCTTCGTGAGGCGGTTGGCGAGCACGCAGCCGGCGCTGCCGGCTCCAACCACGACGTAGTCGAACTCACCCAGGCTCGCCATTCCCAAAGGATAACCGGGGCGGGCCGCTGGCGCGCGGCTCGATCCACGACCGGGTGGCTATCGGACCAGGCGGCGCTTCTCCGCGGCGGTGAGTTGCTTGAAGGCGTATTCGGCCTTCGACGCGCTCGACCGGTCGGGGTGGGGCTCGGTCAGCACGAGCCGCAGCGGCGGGTGGGAGCGCGTGTACCTCGCGCCCTTGCCGGCGGCGTGGACCTGGAAACGCGCCTCGGGGTCGGTGGCGATGCCGGTGTAGAGGCTCCCGTCGGCGCACTCGATCACATAGAGGAACCAGCCGGCCACGCCGGCGTCAGGAGGCCGCGTCGGCGCGCCTGCGCGAGGCGAGCCCCATGGCGCCCAGGGCGATTCCCAGCACGAGGACATACCAGAGCGAAAGCGTGTCGCCCGCCGGGCTGAAGATCGCCGCGGCCTGCAGGACCAGCACGACCGCGGAGGCGAGCGCGAGGACCATCAGCGCCGCGCCGCTTGCCCGCGTGAGCAGCGCCGCGTTCTGGTTGCCCGCCGCGGACGCCGCCATCAGGTAGCCCGCGACCGCGAACACCGGGAAGAGCACCCAGAGAGTCATCCCCGCGACGCCCTCGACCGCACCCAGCGGAATGAGGAGCAACAGGACGCCGCAGAGCAGCCCGAGCGCGAGAAGGACGAGGCCGGCGATGAACATCATGGTGGCGCCCTCCGGAATTGGGTGAGGCTAGTTTAACCCTGGCCCCCGGGCAGGCGCCCGGCCGCGCGCCGGCGTTCGTACGCCTTGAGATGCGTATAGGCGATGGACAGGATCGTGTCGTCGAGGTGGTGCTTGCGCGCGCGCTCGAGCATCCAGCCGACGATGTGATCGGCCTCCACCTGCCCGCCGGCCTCGAGGTCGCGCAGCATCGAGGCGCTCCAGAGGCCCTCGGGGTCGGTGAGCCGCTCGTTGAAGCGCTGCAGCGCGGTCGGCCGCGGCGCGCGGCCCTCGGCGACCGCGATCGCCGCGTTGGCCGCGAGCGCCTGGCGCATCGCCTCCTTGCCGCCCGGGGCGCCCACGATCTCGCTCACGTTGCCGCGAAAGAGGCACGTCGTGGCGGCCAGCGCGGAGAGGAAGACGATCTTCTCCCACAGGTCCTGCACGATGTCCTCGGAGAGCCCGCCGCCGATGCCGGCGCGCTTCGTGGCCTCGTCCAGCGCGAGCACGCGCGGCGACTTCGACCGGTCGCGCTCGCCGAAGAGCATGTTCTGCAGCACGTCGCCGTGCCACACCGTGCCGTCGGGCTTGAGGGTCACGTTGATGTGCGCGGTGCCTCCGAGCACGCGCGCGGCGCCGAAGCGCTCGTCGAGGCGTTCGAGGTGCGCGAGGCCATTCAGCAACGGCACGATCGCGACCTCGCCCTTCACCGCCGGGGCGATCGCGTCCATGGCGGAATCGAGGTCGTAGGCCTTGCAGGTGAAGAGGATCGCGTCGTAGCCGCCGGCGAGCTCGTTGGCGAGCACCGTCTTCACCGGCAACTTGAGGTTGCCGAGCGGGCTTTCCACCACGAGCCCGTCGCGCGCAAGCTGCTCGCGCCGCTTCGGCCGGACCAGGAAGGTGACGTCGGCGCCCGCTGCGGCGAGGCGCCCGCCGAAATAGCCGCCGATGCCGCCGGCGCCGAGGATGAGGATCTTCATTCGTCCATTCTTCTCACAACCGCGACACGCCAACTGGCAACCCGGAGACGCGCTTCATCTCCTCGGAGTCGAAGCGTTCGGGATCGATCAGGTATTCGTGCGCCATCAGGGTGGCGTCGTAGCCCCAGAAGATGCGCCCGTCGATGATGAGCGTGGGAACGCCGAAGACGCCGGCGGCGAGCGCCTGCTCGCCGTTGCGGCGCAGCTCGTCCTTCACCTCCTGCTTGCCCACGCGCGCGTCGCCGTCCGCGACGTTCACGCTGCGGCAGAGGGCCTGCCAGCCTTCCGCGGTCTCGAACTCGCCGCCCTCGCGCCAGATGTAGCGGAAGATCGTGCGGATCGTGTCGACGTCCGATCCCAGCGCGACCGCCAGGCGCAGCGCGCGGATCGGATTGAAGGGGTGCTTCGGCGGGAAGCGCAGCGCCACGGCATCGCGGCGCGCGAGCCACACGACCTGTTCATAGGTGAAGCGGCGCTTGGTCTGCAACTCCGCGGGCCCCTTCTGGCCCCAGTGGCCGAGAAGCCCGGCGAACACCAGCGGTCTCGCGCGAACCTTCACCGGCAACTCGAGCAGGCGCTCGCACTGGAGGTACGAGTACGGAGAGACGAAGTCGAAATACCAGTCTACGGTGCGCATCGGCGCAGTCTAACCGCGCGCTTGACACGGCCCCTTCTTGAGCGTAGTTTCTGAAATGACTGAAAGGAGTGATAGCGTGGCTGGAATGCCCCCCGTCGTCGAGCGCCTGGTCCTGCACTGGGGCGAGATGGGATCGCTCTGGAACGTGAACCGCAGCGTCTCGCAGGTCCATGCCCTGCTTTATTTCTCCGAGAAGCCGCTGCCCGCCGACGAGATCGCGGACCTGCTCGGCATCGCGCGCTCCAACGTGAGCACCAGCATCAAGGAGCTGGTCGGCCTGCGCCTCATCCGCATGGTCCACGTGATGGGCGACCGGCGCGAGCACTTCGAGGCGCTGCAGGACATCAGCCAGCTCTTCCGCGTGATCGTCGAGGAGCGCAAGAAGCGCGAGATGGACCCGACGATCGCGCTGCTGCGCGAATGCATGGCCGACGAGGACCCGAGGACTCCGGCGCACGTGAAGGCGCGCATCAAGTCCACGCTCGGCTTCCTGGAAACGCTGCACCGCTGGTACGAGGACATGAAGGGCCTGCCTCCGGCCCTGTTCATGGCGCTGCTGCGCATGGGTGGCCGCATCCAGCGTTACCTGAAGGGCGATTCCGCCTAAAAAATTTTGCCCCTATCTTTCATTATTTTCTGAAATGTTCGTCAACCCTGAAAGGAGCAAGCCATGAATGCTGTCACCATTTTCTTCGCCGAAGTCGCCGCCAGCATCGTCATCAGCTCGTTCATCCTCGCGCGCCTGCAGCGCCTGCTGCGCGACATCGGCAGCGAGTGCGAGCAGGGCGGAGGCGCCACCGAGTTCTGGGTCGCGTACACGCAGATCATGATGCTGGTCGCGCCCGTGCTGCTCATCGCCTGGTTCAGCCAGGCCGGCACGTACGGCACCTACGTCGCGCAGCTCAAGGCGTCGTTCGGCGTCGTGCTCACCGGCCAGTTCATCGGCCTCGCCCTGGTCGGACGCGCCGTGTGGAACACCCTCGTGCAGCCCACGCCGCCGGTTGCGCGCGCCCCCGTGTCCATCCTCGCCGACGGCTCGCCCGCCTGAAAGGAGTTGCCATGAACGCCCTCACCCGCACGTTCGTGGGCCGGGGCCCGCCGCCCGCGCGGCGTACCCCGGATCCCGACGCGATCCGCGCGCTCTTCGTCGAGGCGCAGGAGGACTTCTTCCGCTGGAGCCCGGCCTACAACATGCACTTCGGCTACTGGGCCCCGGGCATGAACCCGTTCGCCCGCGAGGCGATGCTCGAGCGCCTGAGCATCGAGGTCGCCTCGACGCTGCGGCTGCCGCCGGCTGCGCCCGTGAAGGTGATCGACCTGGGCTGCGGCGCCGGCGCCACGGCGCGCACCATCGCGCGGCTCTTCCCGCGCGCGGAGGTCACGGGAGTGACGCTCGTGCACGAGCAGATCGCGCTCGGCGTGAAGCTGAACCGCAAGGCCGGCCTCGCGCGGCGCGTGGGCTTCGTGCTCTCCGATTTCACCGAGACCTGGACCGGCTCGGGCAGCCAGGACGCCGCGGTCGCGATCGAGAGCTTCTGCTACGCGCCCGGCGCGGACAAGGCCGCGGTGGTCTGCGAGGCCTCGCGGCTGCTGCGGCCCGGCTCGCGGATCGCGGTCGTCGACGGTTTCCTCGTGGGCGGCGAGCCGCGCGGCCTGGTGGGCTGGGTCTACAGGCGCTGGTGCGAATGCTGGGCGATCCCGGAGCTCGCGCGCCTCGACGACTTCAAGGCGTCGCTCGAGCGCGCGGGATTCGTCGACGTCGAGGTGCGCAATCTCTTCTGGCACATCGCCCCCTCGGCGGCGCACATCCCGTTCGTGGCGCTCGCGCACATGGTCCGTGCGCTTTGGGAAGGACGCGGGCGGCTGTCGGCATGGCGCTGGCGGCACATCGGTGCGTCGTGGCTGTCGATCGTGCTGGGGCTCGCGCCCTGGAGCTTCCGGTATTGCCTGGTGACGGCCAGGAAGGCCTGAAAAGTGTCGAATATTCGGCATCGCAGCCACGGAAAATGCCGTGCGGCACACCGTCTCCGACGAGCGGCATTGACCACCCGCCCCCCTCGGTTCAGCGTTAGCGAGCCATAAAGGGGCACCCGGTGGGCAACGCAGCCATGACCGGCCGGAGCCCATGACCAGGCGCACGCAAACCTTCTGAACGGAGGCCGTCAGGGGCTTCCGAAAGGCGGTGTGTCATGTCTGCTCGGCCCTTCCTGCAAGCGCTGCTCGCGCTCGCGTTGCTTGTCGCCTCCGAGTCCGCCTCCGCGGGCCGCGTGCATCCCGACCTCGAGAAGAGGCTCTCGCAGAAGGCCGCCGACGGCAACCTGACCCCCGTCATCGTGGAGCTCGAGGAGCGCGTGAGCCCCTCCGCCGCAGGCGCGAGCGCGCCCGAGCGCGATCGCCGCGCGCGCGGCCGCGCGGTCGTGAACGCGTTGAAGGACAAGGCCGAGAAGACGCAGGGCCCGATCCGCAAGCAGCTCGAGCAGGAAGACCCCGCCGACGCGCGCAACGTGCAGCCGCTCTGGGTGGTGAACGCGATCGCGCTGGAGGCGAGCGAGAAGACCATCCGCAAGCTCGCCAGCCGCCCCGACGTGCGCGAGGTCCGCGCCGACAAGTCGATTCCCGCGCCCAAGCCGCGCGCGACGATCAAGCCCAAGTCGGGCGGCGCTCCGCCGGCGTGGAACCTCGAGCAGATCCGCGCCCCGCAGGTGTGGGCGCTGGGGCACTCGGGCACCGGCATGGTGGTCGGCAGCTTCGATACCGGCGTGGACTGGACTCATCCCGACCTCACGCCCAACTACCGCGGCAACCACGCGATCAGCTGGTTCGATCCCTACGGCCGCCACGACGAGCCGTACGACAACAACGGCCACGGCACGCACACCACCGGCACGATGGTGGCAAGCGGCGAGTTCAGCGGCTACCTCATCGGCGTGGCGCCCGGCGCGCGCTGGATCGCGGCCAAGGGCTGGACCGACGGCGACAACGCCACCGCCTCCGCCTTCCACCTCATCTTCCAGTGGTTCCTCGCGCCTGGCGGCGATCCCGCCAACGCACCCGACGTCGTGAACGCCTCCTGGGGCATGGACCCGCCCTCGTGCGATCCCGAGTTCGTGACCGACGTGCAGGCGCTGCGCGCCTCGGGCATCGTGCCCGTGTTCGCCGCGGGCAACTCGGGCCCGGACCCGAGCACCATTCTCGCGCCCGGCAGCTACGCCACCTCGTTCACCGTCGGCGCCACCGATTTCGCCGACGACATCGCCGAATTCAGCAGCCAGGGCCCGTCGCAGTGCGACGGCGGGATCAAGCCCGACGTGAGCGCGCCCGGCGTGGCGATCCTCTCCACCCTGCCCGGCGGCATCCACTTCGAGCTCGACGGCACGTCGATGGCCACCCCGCACGTCTCCGGGGCCGCCGCCGTGCTGCGTGGCATCGTCCCCACGCTCACGGTCGAGGAGATCGAGGCCGCGATCGTCGACGGCTCCATCGATGCCGGCCCGCCCGGCCCCGACAACGCGTTCGGCGCCGGACGCCTGGACCTGCTGCAGTCGGCGAGCCTGGTGCTCGGCATCCCGCTGGTGGGTATCGAGACGAGCGCCAACGCCGCCGAGGCGGGACTCGTGCACGGCCGCTTCACCGTGCGCCGCAAGGGCAGCACTGCGGCCGAGCTCATCGTTCCCTACACGGTCGCCGGGACGGCGACCCCGGGTAGCGACTATGTGGCGCTACCCGGTTCCGTGACCATCCCCATGGGCGCGACGAGCGCCACGATCGAGGTCACGCCGTTCGACGACGCGATCGTCGAGCTCACCGAGACCGTCGTCGTCACGCTCACGCCGAATCCGGCGTACCTCGCCTCGCCCGCGCAGGCGACGGTCAACATCACCAGCGACGAGATCCCGCCGGACCTCGTGGTGGCCGCGTTCACCGCGCCGTCCACGGGCGGCGCGGGTTCCCCGATCACGCTCAACGAGACCACGCGCAACCAGGGCGCCGCGGGCTCCGAGGCCTCCACCACCGCCTATTACCTCTCGGCCGATTACCTGCTCGACGCGGGCGACACGCTGCTCGGCACCCGCGCGGTTCCGCCGCTCGCGGCCGGCGCCAGCAGCTCGGGCGCCGTCACCGTCACCCTGCCGGCCGGCCTCGGCACCGGCACGTGGTACCTGCTCGCCAAGGCCGACCACGCCGATCTCCTGGTCGAGACGCAGGAAGGCAACAACGTGGCGTTCACGACGGTGCTCGTGGGCTCCGACCTGCAGGTCTCGGCGCTCACCGCGCCCACGGACGCCGGTGCCGGCCTCACGCTCGCCATCAACGAGACCACGCGCAACGCCGGCTCGGGCACGGCGGCGGCGACGACGACCAGCTACTACCTCTCCGTCGACGGGACGCTCGACGCGGGCGACGTGCTCCTCGGCAGCCGCGCGGTGCCCTCGCTCGCAGCGGGCGCCACCAGCGCCGGCTCGGTCAGCGTCACGATCCCCGCGGCCACCGCCACGGGAACCTACACCCTCATCGCGCGCGCCGACTCCGGCGACGTGGTGCAGGAGGTCTACGAGAACAACAACACGCGCGCGAGCACCCTGCGCATCGGTCCCGACCTGGGCGTGACGAGCTTCCTCGCGCCCTCCGCGGCGGGCATCGGCGAGTCGTTCTCCGTCACCGACACGACGCGCAACGCCGGCGGCGGCACGGCCGCCGCGTCCACCACGCGCTACTACCTCTCGGCCAATGGCCTGCTCGACGCCGGCGACGTGGCGATCGGATTGCGCGCGGTTGCCTCGCTCGCCCCGGGCGCCACGAGCACCGGCTCGGCGGTCGTGACCATCCCCGCGGGCACGGTCGGCGGGCAGTACTACCTCATCGCCGCGGCGGACGCCGATGGTGCCGTCGCGGAAACGACCGAGAGCAACAACATCATCAACCGCGGCATCACGATAGGCTCCGACCTGCACGTGCTCACCTTCACCGCGCCCTCCGACGCCGGCGCGGGGATCGCGATCTCGATCACCGACACGACGCGCAACCAGGGCACCGGCTCCGCCGGCGCCTCGACCACGAGTTTCTACCTCTCGCTGGATGCGACGCTCGACGCGGGCGACGTGCTGCTCGGCAGCCGCGCGATCCCGGCGCTGGCCGGCGGCGCCTCGAGCAGCGGCTCGACCTCCGTCACGATCCCGGCGGGCACGGCGACGGGCAACTACACGCTCTTCGCGCGCGCCGACTCCGGTGACGCCGTTTCCGAGGCGATCGAGACCAACAACGTCCTCAGCCGCTCGCTGCGCATCGGTCCGGACCTCCAGGTCTCGGCCCTCACGGCGCCGGACTCCACCGGTGCGGGCGCCTCGATCACGCTGACGGACACCACGCGCAACGCGGGCGCCGGCAACGCTGCGGCTTCGACCACGCGCATCTACCTCTCGGCCGACTGGCTCCTCGACCCGGGCGACACGCTGCTTGCGTCCCGCGCGGTGCCTGTGCTCGGGCCGGGCGTTTCGAGCACGGGCTCGGTCACGGCGACGATCCCTGCCGCGACGCCGGGCGGCGCCTACTACCTGATCGCGGTCGCGGACGGCGACAACACCGTCGCCGAAACGCAGGAGGCCAACAACACGTTCAACCGCAACCTGCTCATCGGGCCCGACCTGGGCATGCTCGCGCTGTCGCTGCCGACCGATTCCGGCGCCGGCCTCACGATCTCGATCGTGGACCAGACCCGCAACGCGGGCGGCGGTACCGCGCCGGCGACGACCACGAGCTTCTACCTCTCGGCGGATGCGACGCTGGATGCGGGCGATGTGTTGCTCGGCAGCCGCGCCGTGCCTTCGCTCGCCGCCGGTGGCATCAGCACCGGCACGACCAGCGTCACGATCCCGGCGGGGACGGCGACGGGAACGTACAACGTGTTCGCCCGCGCCGACGCCACGGATGCCGTGCCGGAGACCTACGAGAACAACAACACCACCAGCCGCACGCTGCGCATCGGGCCCGACCTCACCGTCGAAAGCCTCACGGTGCCCGGCAGCGCGGGCGCCGGCACCGCGATCTCGGTGCAGGACAGCGTGCGCAACGTGGGCGGCGGCTCCTCGACCGCCACGCTCGTGCGCTACTACCTCTCGACCGACGGGCTCCCGGGCGGCGGCGACGTCGAGCTGGGCTCGCGCGCGCTCCCGGCGCTGGCGCCGAACACGAGCAATGCCGCGACGACCTCGCTCACCATCCCGGCGGGCACGGCGGGCGGCAGCTACTACGTGGTCGCGGTGGCCGACCCCGACAACACGGTCGCGGAGACCACGGAGACCAACAACTTCACCAACCGGGTGCTGCTCATCGGCACCGATCTCGTCGTGGCGACGTTCACGGCGCCCGCCGACGGCGGCGCGGGCCTGCCGCTCGTCATCGGCGATACGACGCGCAACCAGGGCGCGGGCATCGCGCCGGCGACGGGCACGAGCTACTACCTGTCGTTGAACGCGTCGCTCGAGGCCTCCGATGTGCTGCTGGGCACCCGTTCCGTCGCGTCGCTCGCCTCGGGTGCGTCCGACTCGGGATCCCTCAGCGTGACGATTCCCGCGGGCACGGCCACCGGCACCTGGTACCTCTTCGCCAGGGCCGACAGCGGCGACGTCGTGGCCGAGGTGAACGAGTCCAACAACATCTCGACGCGCACCGTGAGGATCGGTCCCGACATGGTGGTTCCGACGTTCACCGTCCCGACCGCCGCGGGCGCCGGCGACACGATCAGCGTCACCGTCACCACGCAGAACTCGGGTGGCGGCACGGCGGGTGCGTCGACCACGCAGGTCTATCTCTCGGCCGACTGGATCCTCTCGGCCGGCGACACCCTGCTCGCCACGCGTGACGTGGGGCCGCTCGCGCCCGGCGCGTCGGACACCGCGACGCTCTCGGTCACGTTGCCCGCAGGCCTCGCGGGAGGGACGCACTACCTCATCGCGGTCGCCGACAGCGGCGGCACGGTGGGCGAGACGCAGGAAGGCAACAACGCCACCTACCGCAACCTGCTGGTGGGCTCCGACCTGCAGGTGTCGGGCTTCACGGTGCCCGCTTCGGGCGGCGCCGGCCTCGGCCTCGCGCTCGTCGAGACGACACGCAATGCGGGCGCGGGCACGACACCGGCGTCGACCACGACGTACTACCTCTCCGCCGATGCCGCGCTCGACGCCTCGGACGTGGTGCTGGGTTCGCACGCCGTGCCGCCGTTGGGCCCGGGTGCGACCGACACCGCGAGCATCACGGTGACGATCCCCGCGGGAACCGCCACCGGCACGTACTACGTGTTCGCGAAGGCGGACTCGGGCGGCGTGGTCTCGGAAACGTACGAGAACAACAACGTCACGAACCGCGCGGTCACCATCGGGCCCGACATGAATGTCGCGAGCCTGGTCGCGCCAGGGAGCGTGACGGCGGGAAGCACGTTCTCGGTGACCGACACGACGCGCAACGCGGGCGGCGGCGCGGCCCCGCCCACGACGACGCGCTACTACCTCTCGTCGAACGGCGTGCCCGATGCGCCCGACGTGCTGCTGGGCTCGCGCGCGGTGCCGGCGCTGGCTCCCGGCGCGACCGACACGGCGACGGTGACGCTCTCGCTGCCGGCCGGAACGGCGGCGGGCGGATGGTTCGTGCTCGCGGTGGCGGACGGCGACGGCGTGGTCGCGGAGACGAGCGAGACCAACAACTTCGCGAACCGCGGGTTGACGGTGAACTAGCCGCTACGCCTTGCGCTTGAACACGAAGTGGCCGAAGAGCGCCTCCCACGCGGCGCGCTGTTCGGGCGTGGCGTGCTCGAACGTCTTCAGAGCCTGGCGCAGCGCCCCGATCGCCGAGGGCGCATCGGCCGGCGCCTCGGGACGCCCCTTCCACCAGTAGTTCACCAGGGCGTTCAGCGGGTCGAGCGACTCCACGTGGTGCCACCAGAGCGGCGGGATGTAGATCGCGTCTCCCGGCTCGAGGTCGGCCACCTGCGCGGCGGAGAGCGCCTCGCGAAAGCGCGGGAAACGCTCGTGGTCGGGCTCGCGGAAGGAGACCAGGCTGATCGGCGTGCCCGTCGGCGCGAAATCGACCGGCCCTATGTACAGGTTGGCGACCTGCTCCGGCGGGAAGAGCGTGAACCGGCGCCGGCCCGCGACCACGCAGGCCACGTTGCTCGACTCGTCGAAGTGCGCCGGGGTGACCACCGCCGTGCCCAGCCAGATTCGCGGCCGCACGGACTCGTGCAGCAGCGGCAGGACGTTCTCCGTGGCGAAGCGCGGCAGGCACTCGGCAATGGGCGCGCTCTGGGCGACGACCGAGCCGGGCTTCGTCACCCGCGCGCACTTCGCCGCCCGCTCGAGCACGGACGTGATCGTGCCCTTGTCGCGCGTGAAGTTGAACCCGTTCAGCGTCTCGTTGTAGAAGATGCGGCCGCGGACGCTCGGCGGCATCCGCAGCACGTCCACCTCCGACCCGGTGTCCATGGCCGCGAGGTAGCTGCAGAAGCCGGCGGGTGAGGCGATCGCCTGGCGCACCGCCGGCCACTCGGCGACGACGCCGCGCAGGACGGCCGGCTCGTAGCGCGTGGCGACCTCCTCGCGAAAGGCGCGGACATCGACATCGCGCCACTCGCGCATCGGCTGCGCCACGACTAGGGCTTTTCGACGCCGAGCTGCCAGAGCAAGAAGGCGTAGTCGAAGGCGGTCTCGCGCAGGCGGTCGTAGCGTCCGCTGCGGCCGCCATGCCCGGCCGGGTCCATGTTGATCCTGAATACCAGCGGGTTGGCGTCGGTCTTGAGGGTGCGCAGCCTGGCCACGTACTTCGCGGGCTCCCAGTACATCACCTGCGAGTCGTTGTAGCTGCTCTTCACCAGCATGGTGGGATACGCCCGCGCGGCGAGGTTGTCGTAGGGGCTGTAGCTCTTCATGTAGCGGTACTCCGCCTCGTTGCGCGGATTGCCCCACTCCTCGAACTCGGCCACGGTGAGCGGCAGAGACTCATCGAGCATCGTCGTGATCACGTCCACGAACGGCACGTACGAAACGACGACCCGGAACAGGTCCGGGCGCATGTTGGCCACCGCGCCCATGAGGAGCCCGCCGGCGCTGCCGCCCATGATCGCGAGGCGGTCGCGCGCTGCATACCTGGCGGCCACGAGGTGCTCGGCCGCGTCGACGAAGTCGGTGAAGGTGTTCTTCTTGGAGAGCATGCGGCCCTGGTCGTGCCAGGCCTTGCCGAGCTCCCCGCCACCGCGGATGCAGGCCACCGCGTAGACCACGCCGCGATCCACGAGGCTGAAGATGTTCGAGCTGAACGGCGCCGAGCTCGAGGAGCCGTAGGAGCCATAGGCGTACAGCAGGGCCGGGGCGGTCCCGTCGCGCGGGATGTCCTTGCGGGACAGCAGCCACATCGGCACGCGGGCGCCATCGCGCGCTGTGACCGTCGTCGCCTCGACGCGGTAGCGCGACGGATCGTAGCCCCCGGGCACCGCCACCTGCTTGAGCAGCGCGCGTCGCCGGCTCGCCGGGTCGTAGTCGAGGATCGAGCTCGACGTGATGGGCGATTGGTACGCAAGGCGCACCACGGTCGCGTCGAACTCGAGGTTGCCCGACAGGTTCACCTGGTAGGCGGGTTCGGGAAACTCGACCCGGTGCGACTGACCGTCGGCGAGGCTCGTGATCCGCACGCGCGGCCAGCCGCCTTCCCGCTCCATCAGGACGTAGAAGTCCCGGAACATGAGGTGATAGGACAGCATCACCTCGGGCCGATGCGGCACGACCTCCTTCCAGTTGGCGCGCGTGGGCTCGCTCGCCGGCGCCGTCACCAGCCGGAAGTTGCGCCCCTTGTCGTTGGCGCGGATCCAGAAGACGCCATCCCGGTGGTCGACGCTGTACTTCTGATCCGCAATCCGCTCGGCGATCACCTTCATGGCTGCCGCCCCCGTCTCGGAGGGCAGGTAGCGGATCTCGGAGGTCGTGAGGCTGTCGCTCTGCACGAAGAGGTAGCGGTGGTCGCGCGACTTCCACACGTCGACGTTGAAGCGCTCGTCCTTTTCCTCGTAGAGCAGCAGGTCGGGCTGCGAGCCGCCAAGCACGTGCCGGAACACCTGGTAGGAGCGCTTCGTCTTCGGGTGCTCGACCGCGTAGAGCAGCGCCTTGCCATCCTCGGACCATTCGAGCGAAGTCACGCGCTGGGCGGTATCCGGCAGGAGCCGCCCGGAGCGCAGGTCCTTCACGTGCAGGGCGTACTGGCGGAAGCCCGTCTCGTCGGACGTGTACGCGAGGAGGTTGCCGTCGGGGCTCACCTCCCGGCCGCCGATGGACATGAACTTCTTCCCCTCCGCGAGCTGGTTCACGTCGAGGATCACTTCCTCGGCAGCCTCGAGCGAGCCCTTCTTGCGCGCGTGGATCGGATACTGCTTGCCTTCCTCCGTGCGCGAGTAATGGAAGAATCCCCGGTCGCGCGCCGGCACGTTGGTGTCGGTTTGCTGGATGCGCGCGAGCATCTCGTCGTACAGCTTGCGCTGGAGAGGCCCGGTCGGCGCCATGAAGGCTTCCGAGTAGGCCCACTCGGCCCTGAGGTGCGACTCCACGTCCGCAGCGCCCTTGTTGCGCATCCAGTAGTACTCGTCGACGAGCGTATCGCCATGCAGCCGGATCGTGTGGGGATCCTTGCGTGCGACGGGCGGGACGGCAGACCCGGGCGGACCCTGCGCTGCTGCGGGCGAGAGCGCGACAGCCAGCAGGGCCGCCAGCGCCATCGCCCGGAAGCTCACAGCCTGGCCTCGGCGAAGCCGCGCTTCTTCACCAGCGCGTCGATTTCCCTGAGCGTGGCGAGCAGGTCCTTCATGCGGGCAAGCGGCCAGGCATTGGGGCCGTCGGAGAGCGCCTTGGCCGGATCGGGATGCGTCTCCATGAAGACGCCGGCGACGCCCGTGGCCACGGCCGCGCGCGCCAGCACCGGCACGAACTCGCGCTGGCCTCCGGAGGACGTGCCCTGGCCGCCGGGCAGCTGCACCGAATGCGTCGCGTCGAACACCACCGGGCATCCGGTGTCGCGCATGATCGCAAGCGAGCGCATGTCGGAGACGAGGTTGTTGTAGCCGAAGGAGGCGCCGCGCTCGCACACCATGATGGTGTCGCCGCCGCTCGCCTCGCGCGCCTTTTCCACCACGTTCTTCATGTCACCGGGCGCGAGGAACTGGCCCTTCTTGATGTTCACCGGCTTGCCGGAGCGGGCCACGGCATGGATGAAGTCGGTCTGGCGGCAGAGGAAGGCGGGCGTCTGCAGCACGTCGACCACCTTCGCGACCTCCGCGATCTGGTCCTCGGCATGCACGTCGGTCAGCACCGGGACCTCGAGATCCTTCTTCACCTTGGCCAGGATCTCGAGCCCCTTCTCCATGCCCGGCCCGCGGAAGCTCTTGCCCGAGCTGCGGTTGGCCTTGTCGTAGCTGCTCTTGAAGATGAAGGGGATGCCGAGCTCGGCGGTCATCTCCTTCAGCTTCCCCGCCACGTCCATCTGGAGCTGCTCGCTCTCGACCACGCACGGACCGGCGATGAGGAAGAAGGGCTTGTCGAGGCCGACATCGAACCCGCAGAGCTTCATTTCGATTCCACGCGCGGCGCGGACTGCAGCAGGTCGGCCAGCTGCGCCTTGTACCACTTGGCGCTGCCGGTGGTGCCGTGGCCGCGGGTGTCCGGTCCGGCCGGGATGACGAGGATGCGGCCGTTCTTCACGCGCTTCATCTCGCGGTCGAGCGTGCCGAGCTCGAGCGGATTACGCTCGTCGTCGGCGGCGTTGATGGCGAGCAGCGTGGCGGTGATCTTGTCGATGTGGGGCGACGGGTTGTAGTCGCGCGACGAGTCCCACTGGTAGAGGACGTCGTTCGCGTCCGCGCGAAAGGGGGCTGCCATGCGCCGCTCGAGCTCCTTGTCCGCCGCCTCGCGGGTGGGCGCCGTGCCGTAGTGGCCGTAGTTGCCGCCGTTGGTGGCGATCGCGAAGAAGACCGAGGCGAACTGCGCGCTCTTCGGTTGCTTCGTGTAGTTGCCGTTGTTCCACTCGGGATCGTTGCGGATCGAGTCGGTGATGAGCCGCCGCATCATCCAGTTGCGGCTCGCCATCTCCGTCGGCAGGCACGCCATGGGCACGGCGATGTCCATGTAGCCGGGGCGCTTCGCGGCCCAGATCCAGGTCTCCATCCCGCCCATCGAGTTGCCGATCACCATGCGCACGTGCTTGATGCCCAGCCCCTCGGTGAGCAGGCGGTGGTGCCCATCGACCATGTCGTCGTAGTTGTACTTCGGGAACTTCGTGCGCAGCCCGTCCGAGGGCTTGCTCGACTTGCCGTGGCCGACGGTGTCGGGAATGACGATGAAGTAGCGCGTGGCATCGAGCGGCTGCCCGGCACCGAAGAGCTCGCCCGCGAAGGCGGGCGTGAGCATGCTGTTCGCGCTACCCGCAGTGCCGTGCAGCACCACGATCGCCTCGTTCTTCGGATCGCCGATCGTGGTGTACGCGAGCTTGAGCTCGGGCAGCACCTCGCCGGTATGGAACTTGAAGTCGCGCACGATCCACTCGCCCTGCCTGGGCGCGGGATAGTCGGCCGCCGTGGCCGCGAGGCCGAAGGCGCCGATCGCCGCGAGGGCGAGGCGCCCCAGGAAGAGTCGGATCATGCTTCGCTGCCGCCGATGACCTTCAGCGCGGGCTCGGGCACGCGCAGCTTGTGCTGCTCGAGCGCCGCCTTGATGTACGAGATGAAGAGCGGATGCCCGTCGCGGGGCGTGGAGGTGAACTCCGGGTGGTACTGGCAACCGAAGAACCACGGGTGGTCGACGAGCTCCGCCATCTCCGGCAGGTCCTCGGCGTTGGTCTTGGCGGCGATCCTGAAACCCGCCTGCTCGAGGCGCGGCACGTAGTGGTTGTTGACCTCGTAGCGGTGGCGATGGCGCTCGGCCACGACGTCCTTGCCGTAGATCCTGTGCGCGAGCGTGCCCTTCTGCACCGAGGCCGGCTGCGCGCCCAGGCGCATGGTGCCGCCGAGGTTCGAGCTCGCGTCGCGCTTCTCCACCTTGCCGTCGTGGTTCTGCCACTCGGTGATGAGCGCGATGACGGGGTGCGGGGTTTCCGGGTCGAATTCGGTGGAGTTGGCGCCCTCGAGGCCCACCTTGTTGCGCGCCACCTCGATCGCGGCGATCTGCATGCCGAGGCAGATGCCGAGGTACGGCACCTTCTGCTCGCGCGCATATTTCACCGCCGCGATCTTGCCCTCGATGCCGCGCTTGCCGAAGCCGCCGGGCACGAGGATGGCGTCCATGTCCTTCAGCGTCTCGGTGCCGCGCGCCTCGATCGCCTCGGAGTCCACGTAGTGGATGTTCACGCGCGTGCGTGTCTTGATGCCGGCGTGGATCAGCGCCTCGGTGAGGGACTTGTAGGAATCCTGCAGGTCGACGTACTTGCCGACCATCGCGATGTCGACCTCGTGCTCGGGGTTCTCGAGGCGGTCGACGATGTCCTCCCACATCGAAAGGTCGGCGGGATAGGCGGCGAGGTCCAGCTTGCGGCACACGATC
>Ga0111539_10002550_pt1 | contig 24115 bp, 24 predicted proteins | sample RhiMethybrSRZTD1_FD_79667 | JGI IMG/M metagenome (GOLD analysis project Ga0111539, IMG submission 79667) | Populus rhizosphere microbial communities from Tennessee, USA - Rhizosphere MetaG P. TD hybrid SRZTD1 (version 2) (version 2) | ecosystem: Host-associated > Plants > Roots > Rhizosphere >...
AGTCGGGCAGGCTCCATGCGAGCATGATGAACACGCCAATCAGTGGCACGTAGGTGTAGCGATCGGCATGCGCCTGGGCGCCGACCTGCACCAATCCGATCACCGGAGCCAGCGTGCCGAGATACCACAGCCAGCCGGCGAGCGGCGCACGATGCCTTCGGCGAGCTGCGGCAATGCATGCAATGGTGATGGCGCTCATCACGCCGGCGGCAAGCACGATGGGCGAAGCCTCGATCGTTGCGGGATACGGGTAGAACACCGCCAGGTCAGCGGGCCAGACAGTCTGCCAGAGGTACTCGCCATATGCGGTGATGGCATTGGCCGCGCGTCGCGTCAGCGGCGCCTGGTGGAAGTCGCGCACCGCGCCGCCGCTGCGCTGGGCGAGCATGGTGACGACGCTCGAGGCAATGCTCATGGCGAGGAACGGTAGTTTTTCAACGACCACCCTCGGCCAGTCGCGGCGCGAATGCACGCGCTGCAACGGCCACGAGTCGAGCACCAGCAGGAGGGCCGGCAGCGTGACGAACATCGGCTTGCACATGAGGCTCAAAGCGAAGCAGAGCATCATCAGCGCGTAGGCCATGCGCCGTCGAAGCTGTCGCGAACCCTGCTCGCTCGACCCCTGCACACGCGAGTACGAGCCATACGCCATGATCGCGAGAAGCCCGAACAGAGTGCTGAGCACATCCTTGCGTTCAGAGATCCACGCGACTGATTCGACATGCAGCGGATGCAGCGCAAAGAGCGCCGCGACCAGCGCGCTTCGCCATGGAGCGCCGGTCATGCTCGTCAGCAGCAGCATGAGCAGCGCGGCATTCGCGGCGTGCACAATCACATTGGTCAGGTGATAACCACCGGCACGATCGCCATGCAGGTCGGCATCGAGCATCAGGCTCAACCACGTCAGGGGATGCCAGTTGGAGAACTCAAACGTGCTGAAGGCCCAGCGGATGTTGTCGGCCGACAGGCCGTCGAGCACGCGCTGGTTCTGCGTGACGTAGCGATGGTCGTCGTAGTTGACGAAGTCAAACGCCGTCACCTGCCAGTAGACCGCCAGTGTCACGGTCGCGAGCACGAAGGCGATGAGAGAGGCTCGAGACGCACGCATCGGTCGAGAGTGTAATGCCGGCGGTCAAAAGCACCGCGAGGCGCTTCCCACCGAAGCGCCTCGCGGCCAGAGATCGATTGCGATTGTTGCACTTACGACGCTTCGGCCCGCGGGTGCGCCTCGTTGTAGGCGTTGCGCATGCGCTGCGTGCTCAGATGCGTGTAAACCTGCGTCGTGCTCAGCGACTGGTGGCCGAGCAGTTCCTGCACACTGCGCAGGTCCGCGCCGTTGTCCAGCAGGTGCGTGGCGAATGAATGCCGCAGCGTGTGCGGGCTGATATCGGGATCGAGGCCGGCCGTCACGAGGTACTTGCTGACCTTGCGGCGGACCGAGCGCGTCGAAAGGCGAGTTCCGTGCTTGTTGATGAACAGCGGCGAATCAGTGTCGCTGCGGATGCCGTTGTTGCCGGCGGCGGCGTCGAGCATCTGCGTGTAGTGCCGCAGCGCTGCCAGGGCATGCGAGCCCAGCGGCACGATGCGCTCGCGCCGGCCCTTGCCGCGGACGATCAGGGCCTCGCTGGATTCATCCACGTCGCCGCGATTGATGCCGACCAGTTCGCTCACGCGGATGCCGGTGGAATACAGTGTCTCGAGGATGGCGCGGTCGCGCGCCCCCAGCAGATCGGTCGCATCGGGTGCGGCGAGGAGTTTCTCCACCTGCTCGACGTTGATCGCCTTGGGCAGTCGCTTGGCCTGGCGCGGCGTGCGGATCAGCAGCATCGGGTTCGACCCCACCAGGCCGACCTTGTCCATCCAGCGATAGAAGGAACGCAGCGTGGCGATCTTGCGCGCCATCGTTGCGGCCGAGTAATGATGCTCATCGAGTCGCGTAAGGAATGCGCGAATGCTGTCGACGTCGGCCTCGAAGACCGCCGCCGTAACTGTGGCCGGGCCGACTGTGCCGACCACCGCATCGCTGTCGCGCCGCTGCTGGTTGGCGGGCGCGCTGCGACGGCGATTGAGCACGTCGCGTTCCTGCTCGCGCGTGGCGTGCACGTGGAGTTCCTCGGTCAGGTGATCGGCGTACTGCCGCAAGTCCACACCGTAGCAGCGCGAGGTGTACGGGCTGAAGTGGCGCTCGTCGATGAGATAGTGGAGGAATGCCTCGACGACGGGCAGGTGCTCGGCGGTGCTGGCGGCGGCAGTCGCGGCGTTGTTCATGTCTCGTGACCTTGTGTTGGGGAGTGCCGCGATGTCTCAGTGATGCGTCGCGGCGAAGCCTGATCGGATGAAGGCGATAACAAAGTTCACTTGTTTCCAGGCGGGCTCGAAGATGGCCGCCGCGACTCGCCGGCGGAGCGATGTTCCGGCAAACCCTGCGCGATGTGACGGCAGACCACGGCGGCGTCGAACCAGTCGAATCGCATGCGCGGATTTCGCGCGAGATCGGCGACCGCGCTGATCAGCGCCGCCTCCGAGCCCGGTTCCCAGCGGAAGCGCCAGCGATGTTCTCCCTTTATCAGCGAGATGCGGCATCGATCGGGATGAACGTGTGCATGCGGCTGACTCGCCTCGCTCGCGGCTGGCTGCGGCGGAACATTCACCGGCCTCAGCGAGTGCGATGGGCGATTGGAGCGTGCATTCGATTCGTGCATCGGCGGTCCTCGGCTTGGCGCCGAGGTCCGCTCAGTTGCGGCTCACTCGGCGCGAAGGTGCTGTCTGATCCGATCCCTCGCGAAACCACGTGCATCAGATTCACGCAGCGGACCACGTCGAGTTCGCGGCTGAACGGACATCGCGAACGCGATGGCCGCGTTCAAGTGCTTGATCTGTGCACGTGTCATGGCATCCTGCCCGAGTACGGGACTCCGCCCGTCGATCGCTGCGCACGATCTGCGCCGCGGGAGAAACGATCTGCGGCCAGTCACGGCCGCCGATCGGAGGTCACTCGAAGGTCGACCCGTTATCGGCGATGCCGGAGCCGAAGGATTGAGACTTGTCTGGTGAGCAAGGCATGCGGCGCGGCGACTCGATGCCGCGCGCAGCCGCTCGTGTTATCGGCGCAATGACCGAGGGTGTTGAGCGGCACAACTGCCTCTTGACGGATGCCGCAGCCGCCTTTGTGAGCGTGATATCCACAAGGTTCTCAACATCTTCGACAGGCATCGCGGCTGGGCCTACCATTCCCGATTCGGCACTTTGCAAGGCAAATCTTGCGCATCGACCGCGTAGCTCAGTCGGTAGAGCAAGCGCCTTTTAAGCGCTAGGTCCTGGGTTCGAGTCCCAGCGCGGTCATTGCAAGGATGGTCGGCCCGCTCGGTCGTGGCAGGTTCGTCAGTCGGTCCCGGAGCATGGATGGTCCACTCCTGGCCGGGCGCTGGATGGCTCGGAATCGGCATGGGAGATCGAGTCCGTTGATCCTTGTTCTGCACGCGAACTGGACGCGCAACGCGCTTCACCTCTGGGCGGAGGTTCCGCCGTCGGCTTCCGAGACGACTGCCTCGACGAGTGTCGAGCAGGTATCGGCGCATTTCGCTCAGCCAAAGGCCACGCTCGCGCGGCTGCGCGATATCGGCGCGCTGTCGAATGGCATCGAGGCCGACGCCAATCTCTCATCCATTCGGCTGTTGCTGCCATCGGATGACAGCGGCCCATGGCCGAGCGATCATTTCCGGCTGCTGGCGGGCGTGGCCGAGCCGGGCACCGAGGCGCGCTTGGCCCGGTTCGATGTTCCGACGCTGGAGCTCCCGCCGAACATGGCCCTCGACGTGCTGCTGATGCTGGAAGGCATCGAGCACGATGGCGTCGACTTCTCGCCCTCGGTCCGTTACTTCATGCGCATCGCGCGGCTGGCCATGGACCTGGTCGAGGCCCAGCGCTTCATCCCGACAGCGGTGCAAGTGCGAGGCAACGGCCTTACCGGCGCGTGGCACCCGTGGGTGAGCGATGAGGAGACGCGACACGCCCTTTCGGCGCTGCTGGTGGCCATGCCTCCGGCGGTGCGCGCGGTGGTGGATGATCGGCATGGACAGCCTTGGCCCATCATCGAGAGCGCTCTTGCGGCGCTGACCGATGCATTCGTTCGCCAGACGCTGACGCGCGATTCGTTCCTCGACGCCATCGATGGTCGCGATCCCGCCTGCGATCTGCACGTGGCGTGGCTGGGTGGCCTGCTCGGCAACAACGCACAGATCCAACTGCCTGTGTCGCAGGCGGTCGATCTGTTGCGCGATGCCGGCGCGTGGGTGAGCCGGCTCGCGGATGTCGGTCAGGGTCAGGCGTACCAGTTGCTGATGAAGATGCATGAGCCGGTCCTCAGCGAGAAAGATCAGCCACTTCCCGCGACTGGCACGAAGACCAAGGCCAAGGACCAGAAGCCCGCCGTTGATGAAGTGGTCTGGACACTCACGCTTCATCTTCAGTCCAAGGACGATCCGAACGTGGTGTTCGACGCGCCAGGGATCTGGAGCGGGATCGGTTCCGATGGTCGGCGCTCATCGCAGGTGGGCGATCGCCTGGAGGAAGTGCTGCTGTCGGAACTCGGTCGCGTCAGCGCACTTTGGGGGCGGCTGGAAGACGCACTGGGCCATTCCGCCCCGACGCACATCGACCTGCCCACCGCCGAGGCGTACGAGTTCCTGCGCGACATCCGGCCCCTGCTCGAGGAATCGGGCGTGAACGTGATCGTGCCGGCGTGGTGGAACCAGCCGGTCGGCCGGCTCGGGGCGCGCCTGCAGATTGATGCGCCGCCGACGGATGCGGTGGTCACGCCCGGCGGCACGTCCCCCGCGGCGAGCATGCTCGGACTCAATTCGCTGGTCGATTACCGCTGGCAGATCGCCATCGGGGACCAGCCGCTGAGCATCGAGGAGTTTGAGGCGATTGCGCGCCAGGCAGCGCCGCTGGTACGGGTGCGCGGCCGGTGGATCGAGATCAATCCGCAACAACTCAAGGAGGCGCGGGAGTTCATTCTGAAATCGCCCACAGGCAAGATGACGCTGCTGGAGGCAATCCAGACCGCTCATGGCGCGAGCGCCTCGTTCGGAAGCGAACTGCCGGTCTTTGGCATGGACGCCACTGGCTGGGTCGCCGACGTGCTGAACGCGTCCAGCGATGACCACGCCATGCCGTTGCTGTCGCAGCCGCAGTCATTCATCGGCGCCCTGCGGCCGTACCAGAAGTCAGGCTTGAGCTGGCTGTCGTTCCTCGATCGCTATCGGCTCGGCGCCTGCCTGGCTGATGACATGGGTTTGGGCAAGACCATTCAGTTCATTGCACTACTGCTGCATGAGCGCGCCGAGGCGAACAGGTTGCCGAATGCGAATCCCTCGACCGAGCCGGGCGCGAACGGAGTCGGACCGACGCTGTTGATTGTTCCGACTTCGGTCGTCGCCAACTGGGTTCGCGAGTTGGAGCGATTCGCCCCGTCGCTGACGGCGTACGTGCATCATGGACCCGATCGCGTGATGGGTGATCGCTTCGTTCAATTGGCCCAGTCCAAGGATCTTGTGATCACGACCTATCCGCTGACAGCCCGTGATCATGAGTCGCTTCGGCGCGTGCACTGGCATCGCGTGACGCTCGACGAGGCGCAGTACATCAAGAACCCGCCGACCAAGCAGACGGCGGCCATCCGGTCCTTGCCCGCCGAGCGCCGGCTGGCCCTGACCGGCACGCCGGTAGAGAACCGCCTGAGCGAACTGTGGTCGATCATGGAGTTTCTCAACCCCGGCTATCTCGGCCCAGGCGGCGAGTTCCGTCGGCGCTTCGCCATTCCCATCGAGCGGCACCGCAACGCGCGGCTTGCCGAGCGCCTGCGCCAGATGGTGCGGCCGTTCATCCTGCGGCGCGTCAAGACGGATCCAAACGTCATCGATGACCTCCCGGAATGCCTCGAGACCAAGGAGTTCGCGACGCTGACGGCCGAGCAGGCGGCTCTGTATCAGCAGGTGGTGAACTCGATGCTGGGCGAGGTTGATCGCGCCGCCGGCATTCAGCGCCGCGGTCTCGTGCTGGCGACCCTCGTGAAACTCAAGCAGATCTGCAACCACCCGGCACAGTTCATCAACGCCCGCAGTCAAAGCAAGGTTGAGGCGGCAGCAGTGACCGACGAAGGCGCCGCATCGCTCAACGGCGAGGCCGAGGCCGCATCAACCGCAGCGCTCATGCCGGCGCTGACCGGCGACAATCATCTGGCTACTCGTTCCGGCAAGTCCCGGCGCTTGCTGGCCATGCTGGAAGAGGTGCTCGCCGCGGGCGAGAAGGCGCTGTTGTTCACGCAGTTCCGGCAGATGGGCCATATTCTCGCGGCGATGATTCAGCGCGAACTCGAGGTCGAGCCGCTGTTTCTGCACGGCGGCACACCCGCCAACAAGCGGCAGCACCTGGTCGATCGATTCCAGAACCCGCATGGCGGCGCGCCGGTGTTCATCCTCTCGCTCAAGGCCGGTGGCGTCGGCCTGAATCTCACCGCCGCCAGCCATGTGTTCCACTTCGATCGCTGGTGGAATCCTGCTGTCGAGAACCAGGCCACCGATCGTGCGTTCCGCATCGGCCAGACGCGCCGCGTGCACGTGCACAAGTTCGTCTGCCTGGGCACGCTGGAGGAGCGCATCGATCAGATGATCGAGCAGAAGACGGAACTGGCGCGGAACATCATCGGCTCGGGCGAGTCGTGGCTGACTGAACTCTCCACCGGCCAGTTGCGCGACCTGCTGGCCCTGCGCACCAGCGCGATGGAGGGCGACGCATGAGCACTGCCCCGCGCCCACCGCTTCCGCCGAACTCGCTGCCGCCCGAGAAGCGGTTCGTCGAACGGCGCGTCGATGGTCCGCGCCGCATCAAGAATGGGATGAGGCTCTCGTCGCGCGAAGGTCCGGTGGCGCGCACCGCGCTGGCAGGCCGATGGCTGCGGCTCATCGAGTCGCGACTCGATGCAGATGGCATGGGCACGGGACTTGAGTATGCCCGGGCCGGTCAGATCGCCAGTCTCCAGATTCTCGCTGGAGAGATCGATGCGCGCGTGCAGGGTACTGCCGCACGGCCTTATGTGGTGCGCATCGGCGTGACGGCCTTGAACGAAGCACAGTGGCAGCGATTGATCGATGCCATGGCCGTGGAGGCGATCCATGTCGCCAAACTCCTGAGCGGCGAGTTGCCGCCCGGACTGGATGAACTCTTCGCTGAGCACGGTTCGGCGCTGCTTCCGCCTGCCTCTTCGCTGCAATTGGCGTGCACGTGCGAGGCTGCATCCGCCAATCACGGCGCCTGCAAACACGTGGCTGCTGCGGCCCATCTTGTCGCGGATCAACTCTCCGATCAGCCTCTGTTGATCTTCACGCTGCTGGGCATGCCAGCGGAGCGACTGATCGAGCGCCTGCGCCAGGCGCGGCTGCTGGAGACACAGGGCGTGGCTTCGGCGCACGGCCAAGCCACCATGCAGGCGCCGTCATCGGGCGCGCCTCCGCTCGAGTCGCTGCTCGAGGACTTCTGGCGCGGTGCCGGCGAGATCGAGGATCTCAGCTCGTTCACGCCGCGCGAATCGGTCAAGCATGCCCTTCTTCGCCGACTCGGGCCGTCCCCCTTGCAGGGGAAGTTCCCGATGGTTGGCCTGCTCGCCAGCATCTACGACGCCGTGTCGGAGGCCGCCAGGCGTCGTGGCGATGGCGCCTAGCTTCGATTCCTCACTGCCCCGGTCGGGGCGTCCGGCGGACGTCCGCGCGCGGTTATGCGTTCGGATTATGCGAGACTTGCAGTCTAAGTGCGCGATTGAGCAAAGCGGCCGGTATTCTCGGCCGATAGTCCGTGCGTCAGCGATCCAGGAGTGTTCGCGCCATGGACATGCAAAAATCAGCGGCATCCCGCGTCCGTCACATACTCCAGGCAATGGAGCGATCGATCGACAGCGCGCGGTCGCGCCGCGTAACCGACGGCGGCAGCGGAATGCCCTCCACCGGCATTCCGGTCAACAGCCCGCGCGTGCCATCGTCAGCGGATAATCCGCTAGGGCGTCAGGCGCCGGCTCAGCCGCGGTTGGCGATACCCGGTACGCAAGCCGGCGAGGCACGTCCCATGCCGAGCGGCACGCTGATCGGCGGCAATCCGGCCGCGCCGCGCGTCCAGCCAGCGCCGATCGATCCTGCACAGCCTGCCCGACTCAAGGCCAAGCCCAAGCGGTTCGAGAGTACGTTTGCGGCGCAGTTCCCCCAGCCCAACCAGACAGCGTATCGCTCGCAGGCAGGATGAGCGGCGCCGGCGTGAAATTTCGCCCGCGGTGCGCCGCCCGCCGAACTTCATCAGTTCACACAACACGGCGTGGCCGGGCGGCTTATGCGGCATTGCACGATTGACGATGGCAGGCCAGAAGCGCCGCGATGTTCGTCATATCGTCGGAGTCGTTTCGCTGTCGGCCCCGTCAGAACCCAGTTCATCCGGGTGGATGGAATGGAGTCGTGACCATGTTGAACCCACCGAACAAGCAAGGTGATGCTGCGGCCAGCGCCGTCCGCAAGCCAAATCGCATTGCCGAGGTTGAGATGATGGGTCAGACGGCGGTCGCCACGCTCACGGTCACCGAACTGCGGCTGGAGCGCGGCGTCGAAATGCTCAACGGCCTGCTCGATCAGCTGACTGAATCGGGCGCCCGGCACTTCGTTCTCGACATCCAGAACGTGCAGTTCATGGATTCGGCCTGCATGGGCTGCCTCGTCGAGGCGCTCAACAAGATGGCCAAGAACGGTGGCGGCAAGATCGCCCTCGCCAACACCGCCAACAGCGTGCAGTACCTGTTCCGCATGACGCAGCTGGATCGAGTGTTCCCGATCTGCGCCGACGTGATGGCCGCGATCACCGCGGTCGAGCGCGTTCCGGGACAGGAATAAGTCGACACACGTCCGAACCGCAAGCAAGCGAGCCGCAGCATTGGCTGCGGCTCGGCTTCTGTTTTGACGCGCAAGGTTTGGCGTTCAGTTCTTCCCGGCGGCCTCGGCGGCGGCGGCGTTGGCGGGCTCGCTCGATTCGCTGCCGGGGACCATGTCGGTGACGTTCTTCAGGCCGCGGCGCTGATCGCGCAGCCGGCGGCTCTTGCCCACGCGATCGCGCAAGTAGAACAGTTTCGCCCGGCGGGCGTCGCCGCGGCGCACCACTTCCAGTTGCGCGATCCGCGGCGAGTGCAGCGGGAACACGCGCTCGACGCCTTCGTTGGCGACGATGCGGCGGACGGTGATCGTTGAATTGATTCCGCGTCCCCTGCGCGCGATGAGCACGCCCTGGTAGATCTGGATGCGCTCCTTGTCGCCTTCGATGATGCGCACGTGCACGTTGACCGTGTCGCCGATGGTGAAGTCGGGAATGTCCTTCTTCGCCTTCAGTTGCTTGGAAATGATGTCTTCGACGACTTGGGTGGGATTCATGGCTTGGTCTCGCAAACCCCCGGGCAGAGGGTGGGGGGCGGGGGCTAACGGAGCAGATCCGGACGCCGCCGCCGCGTCCGGCTGAGCATCTCCTGCATGCGCCACCGTTCGATCGACGCGTGGTCGCCGGACAGGAGCGTTTCGGGAACCTCCCGGCCGCGCCATTCGCGCGGGCGGGTGTAATGCGGACAGTCAAGCAGCCGCTGTCCATCGGCGCCGCGTGGGGCGAATGAGTCCTCTGCGGCCGAATCCTCGTGGCCGAGCGCGCCGGGCAGCAGCCTGACGACGGAGTCGATCAGGAGCAGGGCAGGAATCTCGCCTCCGGAGACGACGAAGTCGCCGACAGAAATCTCCAGAGGCTGCAGCTCCTCAATGACGCGCTCGTCCACCCCTTCGTAATGTCCGGCGATCAGGAGCAATCGCCCTTGCTGCGCCAGCCACTCGACTCTGCGTTGACCCAGAGGCTCGCCTTGTGGGCTGAGCAGAACTCGAGTTGCCGGACATTGATCCAGGCTTTCCACCGCCACGACTGAGTCGTGCAGCGGCTGACACATCATGACCATTCCCGGGCCGCCGCCGAAAGGCCGGTCATCGACCTTGCGGTGCTTGTTGTCGGCCCAGTCGCGGATGTCGTGCGTGTGATACGACACGATTCCGGCCTCAGCCGCCCGTTTCAGGATGCTCGTCCCGAGCACGCTCGGGAAGATCTCCGGAAACAGGGTGAGCACATCGATTCGCATGCGAGCCGGACTACGCCTTGGCCTTCGCCTTGGCCTTCATTGCGCGAACGGACTTGTCGCGAGGCGCGATCTCGATACCGGCCTTGCGAATCAGGGAGCGCGCCGTGTCGCTGGGCTGAGCGCCGACGCTCAGCCAGTACTGCACGCGATCGTTCTTGAGCAGCAACTGCTTCTCAGCAGGAGCGATCGGGTCGTAGTACCCCAGTTCCTCAAGCACGCGACCATCGCGCGGCGCGCGCTTGTCCATCGCGTTCAATCGGAAGAACGCGCGATGCCGACGACCCATGCGCTTCAGACGCAAAACGACCATGCGAACTCCTTCCAGGCGCCGGCCTCGACTGACCTTGCTCGCACGATGCGGCAAGGCCCAAGTGGGGAGGCGGTCGGCGAGGCTGTGGGCCCGGGCGTTCGGGATCGCAGGAATCGACGCAAAGGTCGGGATTCCGGCAAACCCGGGAGTGCGGCCTCGCTTCGGCCGGCGAATGCGAACCGCACAGGATAGCGACCCACAGCGGCAAATCAAGCACGCGCGATCTGTCACGCCACGCCAAGACGCTCACGGCCCGCCTGGCAGCATACGAATCAGCCCGAAGACGTACTCGGTCGACACGTGCGACGCCGCCGCCTGGATCAGCCAGCCGATGTCGCTGATAAAGATCACCAGGAGAATGAAGAATCCGATCTGCTGCACTTGGGGATTCTGGTACCACCGGTAGAACGTGAACGACAAGCCCGAGAGGATGTCCGAGCCATCCAGCGGCGGTACCGGCAGCAGGTTGAACATCGCAAGAAAGACGTTCAGCCACCCGCCGGTCATCAGGAACACCCAGACGTTGTGATAGAGCGAGGCGTTGCTCGACGGCCCGTAGTTCATCCATAGCGACGCACCGGTGAGCGTCACAAGCGCGATCAGCAGGTTCATGGCCGGGCCAGCGCCCGCGACGACGATGCGCCCGCGCCGCTTCCAGCGAAAGCGGCTCGGATCCACCGGCATCACGCCCCACGCAATGCCGCAGATCGCGAACATGATCAGCGAGTACCCGCCCATGTGCACGATCGGATTCAGCGTCATGCGCTGATACGTGATGGGGGTGTTGTCGCCCTGCCAGATCGCCGCCCAGCCATGCGCGAGTTCATGTAGCGTGATCGACAGCAACACCCAGAATATCTGGCTGAGCAGCTCGGCGTAGAGCCCTTGCGCGTAGAGTTCGTGAACCCACCATTTCATGGACGACTGCCTGATCGGCGCTCGCGGTCCCGATCGCCGGTTCACGTGTCATACACGATCGCGACGAACAGATCCGACGGCGCGAACTGGCGGCTCTTGGGGCCTGCAAATGCCTGCGGGTCATTCGATTGCGGCGCGATGTTGCTGGACAGGTGCACCACACGTGCCTTGGTTTCCTTCAACCAGTGGTTGATCTCCTTCTCCATATCGCGAACTTCGGTCTCCACGCCCTTGAACAGCCTGATCTGATGCACGGCGAACGCTCCTGTGGGTGAAGCGGGCATGATAGCCAATCGCTGCCATAATGCCGCGATGTCCGATTCGCCGCAGGTCATCGAGATCGATCCCGACATCACCATTGCCAGGACGCTTCCGGCGCGCGTGTACAGCGATCCAGCGGTGTTCGTCGCGGCGCGCGAGCGTCTCTTTGCGCGCTCCTGGCAATTGGCTGCGGATCAGGAAGCGGTGCGCACCCCGCAGCAGGCCCATCCGTTCTCGTTCATGGAGGGCTATCTCGATGAGCCGCTGCTGCTGACGCGCGACGGCGATGATCGATTGCACTGCCTTTCGAACGTGTGCACGCATCGTGGGACGATCGTGGTGGCCGAGCCTTGCCGCTCGGCGCACCTGCGATGCCCGTATCACGGCCGGCGTTTCGGGCTCGATGGCCGCTTCCAGAGCATGCCGGAGTTCGAGCAGACGAAGAACTTCCCCACGGAGGCCGACAACCTTCCGCGCGTGCCGTTCGCGCCGTGGGGGCGCTGGATCTTCGCATCGCTCAAGCCCGCATTTTCGTTCGACGATCTCACTCGCGACATGCAGGCTCGCATCGGCTGGCTGCCGCTCAATCAGTTCGTGCACGACTCCGCGCGCTGCCGCGACTATCTCGTCAAGGCGAATTGGGCCCTGTATGTCGAGAACTATCTCGAGGGGTTCCACATTCCCTTCGTGCACGCCGGGCTCAACGCTGTCATCGACTACGGCCAGTATGCCACCGAGTTGTATCGCTATGGCAACCTTCAGGTTGGCGTCGCGAAGAGCGGCGAGGACTGCTTCGACCTGCCGCGCGAATCGCCCGATCACGGCCGCAACGTCGCTGCGTACTACTTCTGGATTCTGCCGAACATGATGTTCAACTTCTATCCGTGGGGGCTGTCGATCAACATCGTCCGACCGCTGCAGGTGAATCTGACGAAGGTGAGTTTCATCACGTACGTGTGGAGGCCGGAGAGGCTGGATCGCGGTGCGGGCGCCATGCTCGATCGCGTGGAACGCGAGGACGAGGCGGTCGTGGAATGCGTGCAGCGAGGCATGCAGTCGCGCCTGTACGAACGCGGCCGCTACTCGCCCACGCGCGAGCAGGGGGTGCATCAGTTCCATCGCCTGCTGGCCGAATTCCTGAACGACTGATCGCGCCCAAGCGCCTGAAATTCGACGCGCCTGATTCCCATCAACTTCGATCAGGAGCAATGGCCATGGCCTTGAACGTGCGCGCCTTTTTTCGCAATCTTGTGGATTTCAAGGACGACCTGCCGAAACTCGCCGTCGGCGGGGCGTGGCTGTTCGCGATCGGCAGCCTGTTCCCGCTGCTGTGGCTGATCAACGATGGCGCTGCGGATGGTCATGTCTTCGGCACGACCGTCGGCAGCACGACGTACACCATTCCGCTGCTGGCCTACAGCGGCGGCATCGGCATGCTCTTGATCTGGGCGGAGATCCTTGCTGTCGCGGGGGCGTTCATTCTCACCGCGGCGCCGCGCGTGCCGCTCAAACTCGCGCGCATCGGCCACGGCGTGCTCATTGCCTGGAGCGCGCTGTGGACGCTGGGCACGTGGCGGCTGAGCGTGATCGATCCGGGATTCTGGACGGTGCAGGCCCTGTTCCTGAGCGTGCTCGGCGCCTGCACGGTGTGGCGCGCGTGGAAGAACTGGACGCCAGCGCCGGGCTCGCCATCGTCATCGCCCTCGCCACACGCGCCGGAGCCGAAGGCCAGTGACAACTACTTCAGCGATGCACCACCTGTCTCTCAGGACGGCACGCCCGATACATCGATTCCGACGCGGCAGCAGATTGCCGAGGCCCTGGAGCGAGCTCGAGCCGCGGCCGTCGCTGCGTCGCGCAAGATCGCCATCGGCGTGCGCGCCGGCATCAACGCTGCTCGCAACGACGGCGCGAAGACGTGACGCTCATCGCACCCACGGCAACGTGTCGAGATCGACGTTGCCGCCGGAGAGCACCACGCCGAGATTCGACATTCCCGGCAACGCCTTGAATTCGTCTGACAGCGCAACCGCGACACTCGTCGCTGCGCTGGGCTCGATGACCAGTTTCATGCGCTCCCACACCATGCGCATGGCCGCGATGATCTGTTCATCGGTGACGTTGATGACGCGATCCACATGATCGCGAACGATTGGCCAGGTCAGATCGCCCATCGCTGTCAGCAGTCCGTCGGCGATCGTGTTGACCTTGCCCTGCGGCTGCAACTGGCCGGTCTTCATCGACCTCGCGGCATCATCAGCCCCGGTCGGCTCGGCCGCGAAGAGGCGGATCGAGGGCTTGATGCCCCTGGCGGCGATGCACACGCCCGACACCATGCCTCCGCCGCCGATCGGCGCGATGATCGCATCGAGATCGGGCTGGTCCTCGAGCATTTCGAGTGCGAGCGTGCCCTGGCCGGCGATGACGTCTGGGTGGTTGTAGGGCGGAATGAGCGTGCCGCCGGTTTTCGCAACAACATCGGCGGCCATCGCCTCGCGCGCCGCCTGGTTGGGCTCGCAGAGGTAGACCTTTGCGCCATAGCCCTCGACAGCCCGGATCTTCACTGCCGATGAGTTCTTCGGCATGACGATGTGAGCCGCGATGCCGCGGAGTTTCGCCGCGAGGGCCAGCGCCTGCGCGTGATTGCCGGATGAATGCGTGACCACGCCCCGCGCCGCGGCACTGTCAGACAGTCTCATCACCGCATTGCAGGCGCCGCGGAACTTGAACGCCCCGACCTTCTGCAGATTCTCGCACTTGAAATACAGGGAGCGTCCCGCCAGTGCATCGAGCGTGGCGCAGGTCATGAGCGGGGTGCGATGCGCGAGCACGGCAATGCGTTTCGTCGCAGCGCGGACATCAGCAAGCGTGGCGGCGTATTGGTCGATGGCGGCAGGCATGCATCACACCGCTGCGAGAGACAGCGCCTTCATGCGCTTGACGACTTCCTCGACATTGGCCCGCGAGTTGAACGCGGAAACCCGGAAGAACCCTTCGCCGTGCCGGCCGAAGCCCGCGCCGGGGGTGATGACCACGTTGGCGTCGTTGAGCATGCGATCGAACATCTCCCAACTCGACAGGCCATCGGGGCAGCCGACCCAGACATACGGTGCGTTCTCGCCGCCGTAGACGTCGAGTCCGATTGCAGCGCAGCCTTCGCGCAGGATTCGGGCGTTGGTCATGTAATGATCGATCAGTCCCGCGATCTGCGTGCGGCCGGCGGGCGAGTACAGCGCCTCGGCAGCGCGCTGCACTGGGTAACTCACGCCATTGGACTTGGTGCTCCAGCGCCGAGTCCACAAGCCGTGCAACGGCACTCTCTTGCCATCTCGCGTGAAGGCACAAAGATCCTTTGGACAAACTGTGTAGCCGCAGCGCACGCCGGTGAAGCCGCCATCCTTGCTGAAGGAGTGGAACTCCATCGCGCAGGTTCGTGCGCCATCGATCTCATAGATCGAGCGCGGCTTGGACCTGTCGCGAATGTACGCTTGGTACGCGACGTCGTAGAGAATCACCGCGTTGTGCTGGAGCGCGTACTGCACCCACGTGCGAAGCTGCGCGTGATCGATCATCGCGCCGGTGGGGTTGTTCGGATAGCACAGATAGATGACGTCAAGTCTCGATTTGGGCACCTCGGGCACAAAGCCGTTGGTCGGTGTGCATGGCAGGTAGTGCAGTCCGGCGTAGCCGCCCTCAGGCAAAGGGGATCCCGTGTTGCCCGCCATGACATTGGAATCGACGTACACGGGATAGACCGGATCCGGGATGCCGATGGCGTTGCCGGGGCCGAAGATGTCGAGGATTGCTCCGCCATCGGGCTTCGAGCCGTCGGAGACGAAGATCTCATCGGCATCGATCTTCAGGCCGTGATCGTGAAAGTCGGTCTTAACGATGGCGTTGCGCAGAAAGTCGTATCCGGGCGGCGGCGGATAGCCTCGAAAGGTCTCGCGCCTGCCGAGTTCATCAGTCGCGCGATGCATGGCTTCGATGACAGCGGGCGGCAAGGGCTCGGTCACATCGCCGATGCCGCAGCGGATGATGCGCCTGGCCTTCTCTGGATTCGCCTTGGCGAAGGCCTCGACGCGGCGCGCGATCTCCGGAAAGAGGTACCCAGCCTGCAGCTTCAGATAATTCTCATTCACATACGCCATAGGCAGAGTGTAGTCGCGCTAGCCGCGGAGTTTGACCGCTACCGCCGGCGGGAAGTTGCCCAGCACCAGTTCGCGCGTGCCCTTGTGCCGCTTCTGCAGCACCTTGCCCACTGCGCCGATCTGACCGAGTTTCTTGCGGCCCTCGCTGTTGACGAACGAGCCTTTCATCACGCGCACCGCTGCGTATTCGAAGTAGCTCAACTCGCCGTCCTCATTCAGCAGCGAAAGCATCCTCCTGAAGATCGAGCGCACGAGCGCCGGCGGGAAATTGTTGAACGGAAGGCCACAGATTATGTAATCGAATCCGCCGGTCACGCCCGCGGTCTCGATCGGCTGGCAGTGCAGGTGCACGAAACGTTGCTGGTGTTTCTGTTGGAAGGGCTTGAGAAGCGCCTCGTCGAGCCGCCGCGCGAACGTCGGGTTGATCTCGACGATGTGCAGTTCATCGCCGTCGCGCATGGCCTTGAGCATCTGTTTCGTGAACGGCCCCGTCCCCGGCCCGACCTCGAGCATCCGCTTGGGCCCCTGATGAGTGCGCAGCGACCGTGTCATGGCCTTGGCCAAGGCTGGTGAGGACGGCGCCACCGCGCCCGTGAAGTGATAGTTCTGGATCGCCTGCGCGATGAATGCAACCAGGCCATTGCGCGGCGTGCGCGATGTTCGCGAAGGCTTGATGGACTTGGCGTCAGGCATTGACGGCGTGCGCATGCTAAGCCGCAAGCGGCGGAACGCAAATCGTCACTCGGAAACCGCGCTCAATGATTGAAGCGCGCTCAGGCCTTTGCCGCGGGCGAAGTGGCGTTCGCTTCCGCCAGCTTTACCAGGTTCTCAAAGGCCGACGGGTCGGCGATGGCGATCTCGCTGAGCATCTTGCGATTCAGCAGAATGCCGGCGTGGGCCAGGCCGTTGATGAACCGGCTGTAGCGCGTGCCATGCATGCGGCACGCTGCGGTGATGCGCGTGATCCACAGGCTGCGGAAATCACGGCGGCGCAGGCGGCGGTCGCCGAAGGCCTTGCGGCCGGCCCTCATCAACTGAATCTTGGCCTGCTGCTTGTGACGATGCTTGGTGCCCCAGTAGCCGCGTGCCGCTTTCAACGTGCGGCGGCGGGCCTGCGTGCGGGCGGCGCCCTTGGTTGCGCGTGGCATGCTTCAACAACTCCTGCATTGGGCCGAAACGGGGACCGGCGGGTTCGCCGATGCTTGGTTCCCGGTCAGCATGATGGGATTGACGCGTGTCAATCCTTGGCGGTCTCGACCGGTCGCTGCTCGTGACCGGTGGAGATTCGACGCCCGAGCAACTTCGTCAAGCGCTTGGTCAGTCCCTTGTTGGTGATGTACCGGCCCTTGCGCATGTGACGCAGCCGCTGACCGCCCTTGCCCGAGCGCAAGTGGCTGCCGTTGGCGACGCGGCCCTTGACCTTGCCGCTCTTGGTGATGCGGATGCGCTTGAGCGTGCCTTTGTGCGGTTTGTGGCCGTGCATAGGGAGGTGACCTGAGCCTGCGATGAGCTTCGGGTCGGTGAGGATAGCAACTGGAACGCCACAGTCAACGCAAGAGGGGCTTGCTGACCTGGATCGGATGGTCTGCTGCCGCGCCGACTTCCGCCTCAGTTTCGGGCTCGGAATCAGCAATGTACCCGTGGCACGATTGTCCCGCCTCGGTGAGCATCCCGACTGCCTCGCTTCGTTGCACGTGACCGTTCCTTCGCGCAGCGGATGGTTCGAACGACTCGATCATCCGACGCAATGGTATCGGCGACGCCTGAAACGCCCCTTCGCCGTTCCAAGGAACCTCGCTCAGTCGCGCGTCTGATCGACTGCCGGCACGGGGATGATGCATGTCCCCAAACTGAGAGGAGTAGTAGCACATGAATCTGGTGGATCTCATCAAGAGTCAGTTGGGTGGCGACATGATCAGCCGCATCGCGGGAACGCTGGGGATCGACAATTCCGATGCACGGGGCGCTGTCGACGCCACCGTGCCGGCCCTGCTCGCCAGCGTCGCCAGTGCCGCGGGCACGACCGATGGCGCGCGGCGCCTCGTCTCAAGCCTCGATGGTCTGGACGAACGAGTGATCGGGAACATCGGCAACGCGCTGGCTGGCGGTAGCGCCAATTCGGTGGTCGACACTGGCCGCAATCTGCTGGGATCGATCCTGGGCAAGAACGTGTTCTCGAGCCTGGGCGGCGCGCTCAGCCGCTTCACCGGCCTTGGCGCTGGCGCGATCACCTCGCTGCTGGGCCTGCTTGGGCCGCTGGTTCTGGGAACGCTCAAAGGGCAGAAGGATCGACTGGGCCTCGATGCCGGCGGCCTCATGAAAATGTTGACAGGGCAGAAGCAGAACATCATGGACGCGATGCCAAGCGGGCTCGACAGCATGCTCTCGAGCGTGCCCGGGCTTTCGGCCGTGACAGGAATCGGCGAGGCCGTGCGCGATACCGCGAGCGACGTCGCCGGCTCGGTCTATGGCGCAGGTCGCAACGTTGCCCACACCGCTGCCAACACGGCCTCCTACGCCACGCGAACCGCCGCGCAGAGTACGTCGTCGGCGTTGCGCTGGCTGGTCCCGCTGGCGGCCGTGCTCGGCATCGCCGCCCTTGTGTGGTGGCTCTCAAGCCGCACAACTCCGAGCCCCGCCACCGCGAACCCGCGCACCATCACACCGCCATCAGTCTCCGTGAACGATCAGATCACGCGCGCCACGGGCCAAGTCAAGGACTTCTTCTCGTCCGCGAACTCCACGCTCGGCGAGATCACCGACCAGGCATCGGCCGAGGCGGCCCTTCCGAAGTTGCGCGAGCTGGCCAGCAATTTCGAGACCCTTCGAACCTCGACGTCCACAGTCCCAGTCGCCGTGCGTGACGCGGTCAGACCGGTTGTCAGCCAGTCGTGGTCAGCACTCCAGAGCACCATCGACAGGGTGATGGCCCTCCCAGGCGTCGGATCGGTGCTGCGTCCGGTCTTCGATCAGATTCGCACGACTGCTGAAGCGTTCACGAGGCCGTGATCATCGCGGTTGATCGACGCGGTTGTGCTGGGTGACGCTGCCAGCCGCCGGAATTCCGGCGGCTGGCAGTGACCGCATGAGGCGAGAAGGTTACGGACACGCTCCCCACGACGTGCTTAGATCCTGTGAACAGCCGCCGCGATCAGCAAGCGATCCGCCCCGTCATCCTTCCAGAGTGTCTTAGTGCACCAGGAACACGTCGGCGTCGTCGGACGGCATCACGCCCGGACGCAACACGGCTGCCTGGTTCGGCATCCAGATGTTGTCGCTCGAGCCCACCAGCGGCTGCTCGAGCCACATGGTAGCGCCGTCGCTGGTAAGGACGTTCTGGCCACGGCCACCGTGATTGACGGAGACCGACAGCGGAGGAGCATCCCAGCCGCTGCGGGCTGCATCGACCAGGGGGTTCAGATCGCCCAGGATGACTGTTACGCGTCCTGTATTCCAGTGAATCACCGCCCGCGGCGTGAACCAGCGGTAGCTGTAGCTGGGGCCGATTTCCTCGCCCACTTCGTGATGGTGGCCCGGGCAATTGAGATGGCCGGCATCGCAATAGCCGTTCTGAATCATGGGGTTCAGATTCATCGTGTTGCGGAGTGTTTCCCACGTGCCCATCGGCCCGGCCATCGCCAGCGGCATCGAGCCGTTGTTGTCGTTGGCGTACTGATCAAAGCCGTAGCCGATGCGCTTGAGGTTGTTGGCGCAAGCCGCGTCGATGGCCTGATTGCGGATCGATCCGAGCACGGGCCACAGCACGCCGACGGCGATGAGCAGCACGGCCGCGACGGTCACGAAATCCGGCAGGCGAATGCGGAAGCCGCGCTGAGGCGTTTGCTTCTCCATCGCCACGTCAAAACGCATGCGCTGAGCCAGTTGGTCCTCGTGACGATCGATTCGCGCCAGCGTCGCATGCAGCAGGGCCGGGTCCAGATCTTCGACCGGATAGTCGTCCATGAACCCCAGCAGCCGGGTCAAGATCTCCAAACGACGCTCATCATGAGCGCTCAGAGGACGACCAAGGCTCGCCGGCAGTTTCGCGCCGTCGAAGCCCGCATCCATCAGCGCATCGAGCAGCCGCTGATCGTCGGGCGAGAGATCGAGAGTGCGACCGTGTTGTGAATCGTCTCGCTCAATCATGTCGCGTTCTCATCAGTGCGGCCCTCGGAGAACTCATCGGCCCCTCGTTCGGCGTTCCACGCCCGCGCGAAGGCAGCCACCGCGGAGTGCAGGCGGCTCTTCACCGTGCCCAGCGGAATCTCCAGCGAGTCGGCGATCTGGTTGTAACTCAAACGCTGAAAGTAACTCAACAACAGAATCTCACGCAGGTGCAGCGGCATCGCGTCGATCACCTTCTTCACCAAGCGGCTGCGCTCGGCGTCGAGCAGCGGCGCGTGCGGCGATTGGACCGGCGCCTGCAGGAGATCGACGAAGCGATCGCCTTCCTCGCCATCGATCGACGCCGACAACGATGCCGCGGCGTTGCGGTTCTGCTTGCGGTAATAGTCGCGCGCCTTGTTGGCGGCGATGGTGAACAGCCATGGCTTGAAGCGCCGCTCGACATCAAACGTATCGGCCGAGAGATGCACTTGCAGGAACGTCTCCTGGAAGACATCGTCGGCTGCGGCCCGCGAGCCGAGGAACCGCTGCAGGAAGTGCAGCAGTTCGTTGGCGTATCGATTCATCAGCGTGGAGAACGCTGTGCGCTCGCCTCGCTGATACGCCTGCAGGAGTGATTCATCGCTTCGTCTATCCAATGCCGTCGCCCAGCCCGAAGGCTGCGCGATGATATCCGCGGGCGTGCGACCACTCACCGGACCCAGGAGGCCCGACAGAAAGCCAGTTGCATTAAGCGAAAGCGCACTCATGCGATCGGGGTACTACGCCTTTCGCGGGACAAAGGTTTGGAGGAAAACTGGGCTGGTTACGTCCGGGAATGGGGGCCGGCGGGCGGAGGCGTCGGTGCTAGGATGTGGGCTGGTGCCGATGGGCAGCCTCTGGCCCTTGGTGACTATGCGAAATGCCTGTACCTCTCTCGCAAATGTGGACTGTCGCGACCTACGTGCTGGGGCAGCGGTTGCGCGGCCGAAAGAGGTACCCCCTGGTGCTGATGCTCGAGCCGTTGTTCCGGTGCAACCTGGCCTGTGCGGGCTGCGGCAAGATTCAGTACCCAGCCCACATCCTCAAAAAGGACATGGCATTGGAGGATGCCCTGCGGGCGGTGGATGAGTGCGGGGCCCCGATGGTGTCGATCCCCGGCGGCGAGCCCCTGATGTATGCCCACATCCGCGAACTGGTGGCCGAGCTCGTCCGTCGACGCAAGTACATCTACCTCTGCACGAACGCGCTCCTGCTGAAGGAGAAACTGGAAGCCGGCTGGTTCACGCCGAGCAGGTACCTGACCTTCAGCGTGCACATGGACGGCCAGGAGGAGCATCACGACTTCGCCGTCTGTCGAGAGGGCACGTACCAGCGAGCGGTGGACGGAATTCGACTCGCCGTGCAACAGGGCTTCCGCGTCACGACGAACACGACGCTCTTTGAGGGGGCCGATCCCAATTCGGTGCGCGGATTCTTCGACGAGATGATGGATCTCGGGGTCGAAGGCATGATGGTCAGCCCCGGCTACGCATACGACAAGGCGCCGGATCAGAAGTCATTCCTCGGGCGCAGTCGTGAGACCAATCGCCTGTTCGAGATGATCCTGTCAAATCGGCGCGACGGCAGGCGGCGCTGGAGGTTCAATCAATCGCCGCTGTTTCTTGAATTCCTGATGGGCCGCCGCGACTACGAATGCACGCCCTGGGGCAACCCCTGCTACAACCTCTTCGGCTGGCAGAAGCCGTGCTACCTGCTGCAGGAGGGCTACGCCGACACGTTCAACGAGTTGCTGGAGGAGACGGAGTGGGATCAATACGGCCGCGCTTCGGGCAATCCCAAGTGCGCCAACTGCATGGTGCACTGCGGCTATGAGCCGACAGCGGTCAACCACACATTCGCATCCTTCGGCGGCATGTTCGCAACGGTCAAGGCGATGATCTTCGACACCTACGCGAGCCCTGGCGCGAAAGCCTCGCTGGAGATCGAAGCGAAGAAGCCGCACGGCCCGCTGCCGCACCTGGTGCAGATCGGGTTGGCGAACGACGGCAAGGTGAAGGGGGCGGCGTAAGCGACACGTTGACTCGCATCAGGGCGAGGCGACTTGACCGCGTGTATGCTGACGCCGCCTCGCCGCGGCCATCTCACATGAGCCTTGTCGCAACCATGACTTCTCCGCCCGCCTCGCACCACTTCCAGCCTTATCGCGAGGCGCCGATGCTGTGGGTGCATGGCCAGCGCGTGCGCATCCTCGTCCCGGGCGAACAGACAGCGGGCCGCTTCTCGCTTGTGGAGGTGTACACGCCGCCCTTCTCCAAGGGGCCGGGCCCGCGCGCCCATGAGGACGCCGACGAGTTGATCCACATTCTCGAAGGCGGCCTGAAGATCACCCTGGGCGATCAGGCGACGATCGCGCATGGCGGCGATACGCTCATCGTCCGGCGCGGCGCGCTGCATTCATTCGGCAATCCGTTCGTGACGCCCTGCCGGTTTCTGTCGCAATACACGCCGGCAGGCTTCGAACAGTTCTTTTCCGACGCGGGCATTCCCGTCGAACGAGGCGCCAATCCTCTGGAGCCGCCGGCGTGCGTGCCGCCGACCGCCGAGCAGATGCGGATGCTGGCGAAACGGTACCGCATGCGCATTCCCGGCGTGACGGATTGACCGCTGGGCCATCGCCGTCACGAGGAGCGCCCCATGCCTCGCCACAGCCTCATCGAGTCCAGCCCGCGTCCGATCAGCGAGGAGGCTGAGCAGCGCATCTATGAAGCCCTCTTTGCGGGCAGCAAGATTCAGGCGATCAAGGAGCACCGCGCTGCCACCGGGGCGGGGCTGGCCGAGAGCAAGGAGTTCATCGATGTGCTCGACCGGCAACTGCGGGCCGAATCGCCGGAGAAGTTCACGGCCAAGCGCGGCGTTGGCTGCGCGGGCGCCCTTGCGTTGACCATCGGCGCAGGTCTCGCGGCCACCGCGATGTTTCGATGAGCGCCGCGCATGAATAAGCCGCGATCGGATCGATCGCGGCTTCGGCCAATTCCAGATGCTGAGTCAGTTCCCGCCGGTGGTTCCACCAGCCCCGCCGCGGTTGCCGCGCGGTCGCTGTCCGGCTTCACCGCCTTGGCCACCCTGTCCGCTGCCGGCCGCAGGACGCGGGGCGCCGTCAGCATTGTCGGCTGGCGGAGGCGGCTTGATCTCGGTGGTGTCGCGCTTGCCCACGAACGTCGTCGGCTCGCGACCCTCGCGCGCCGAGGTGCCTGTGAGTTCATCCGCGGCCGTGAGCTTCATGGTGTAGGCCGTCGACCCGAAGTCGCTGTCGACGACGAAGGTGAGTTCCTTCTTGGACGAGTCGTAGGCGATCTTGCTCATCGGCGTCTCGCCGAAGCGCGAGTACATCTTGCCGCGCATCTTGCCTTCCGCTGAATGCTCCAGCGTGTACGTGAAGGTGAATTCGCTGGGTTGGCCATCGCGCATGGTCGTGCCGGTCCACGTTCCGGTCAGCGCGCCAGGCGTGGGCGTGAACGGGCCGGTGTCTTCCGGAGCGGCCGGCGCGGGCACGTAGCGCGGCAGCAGGGTGTCGGCCATCGCGAGGTTGTAGGCCGTCACGGCGGTGCAGGTCGCTGACTGCACGAGGTACTCGGGCACGGCGAAGCGCGGCGTGTCGTACTGAGTGTGATGCACGTACGTGTAGTTCTTGCCCTCGCGGCCGCCGAGGCCATCTTCTTCCCAGAAGAAGCCCGGGATGCCGGCGGCGTTGAACGATGCATGATCGCTTCCGCCGCCGCGCGGCATGCGCTCGCGGACAAGGATGTCGACCTTCATGTCGGGGAAGGCGGTGTTCACGGGCTCGGTCGCCTTCTTGAGCATCTCCTCCATGTCCTTGACGCACACAAGGCCGCCCTCGTAGTTGGTGCCGCCGTCATCAACCAGCACGGCAGAGACGTTCGCCTTCTCCTCGTCGGAGAGGCTGTTGACATACTCGCGTGAGCCAAGCAGGCCTTGTTCCTCGCCGGTCCAGAGGATGAAGCGGATGGTGCGGCGCGGCTTGGCGCCGACGGTGTTCAGGATGCGGGCCGCCTCCAGCGTGACCATCGAGCCGGTGCCGTTGTCTTGCGTGCCCATGCTGCCCGGGCCGTCCCATGAGTCGAGGTGGGCCGAGACGATCACGACCTGCTC
>Ga0111539_10002553_pt1 | contig 24107 bp, 25 predicted proteins | sample RhiMethybrSRZTD1_FD_79667 | JGI IMG/M metagenome (GOLD analysis project Ga0111539, IMG submission 79667) | Populus rhizosphere microbial communities from Tennessee, USA - Rhizosphere MetaG P. TD hybrid SRZTD1 (version 2) (version 2) | ecosystem: Host-associated > Plants > Roots > Rhizosphere >...
CGAAGGCGCGCAGCGCCGGTAAGCCCCCAGTGCGGCGGTCCGGGCTTTGCCCGGACCGCATAGCAGATATCATGCGGCGTGCGGATCGGCGCCGGGGTGGTGCTGGTCGGCGTGCTGGCCGGGTCCGCCGCCGCCGCCGCTCCGGTGGCGGCCGATGACGCCGCGCTGGCCGCGGAGCTGCTGGCCCAGCCGGACGCCGCAACCCGCGCCGGCTGGCTCGACGCCCACCCGGCGGCGCTGACCCCCGGCCTGGGCCGCGAGCTGAACGCCGCCGCCCGCGTCCACTACCTGGCCGGCCGCTACCCGCCGGCGTTCGAGGGATACACGCTGGCCCTGCGAGTCGGCGAACGCACGCACGACGCCGACACCCGCATCCGCGCCCTCGAGGGCCTGGGCAACGTCGAGCGCTTCCAGGGCCGCGCCACCGAGGCCCTCGGCTGGCTGGAGAAGGCCCTGGCCGAGGCCGAGGCCGCGTCCGACGTGCCCGGCCAGGGCCGCATCCTGGGCTCGATCGGCTCCGCGCGGCGCCTGCGGGGCGAGTTCGCGGCCGCGCTGGCCGTGCTGCAGCGGCAGCTCGAGATCTTCGAGCGCCTCCAGGACCGCGAGTGGATCGGGCGCGCGCACTTCCAGATCGGGACCACGCTGGGCGCCCTCGGCCGCTGCCAGGAGGCCATCCCCCACCTGGAGCAGGCCAACGACGCGGCCGTGTCGGGCACCCAGGCCAACGCCGCCAACTACAACAACCTCGGCATCTGCCAGCAGCTGCTGGGCGACTACCGGGCCGCGCTGGCCTCCTATTCGCGCTGCCTGCAGATCGCCGAGGCCTCCGGCAGCGCGATCGAGCTGGCCGCGCCCCTGGACAACATCGGCAACGTCTACCGGGCCCAGGGCGCGCCGCTGCGCGCGCTCGACTCCTACCGCCGGTCGTACGCCATCGCGTCCGGACTGGGCGAGAAGCAGTACATGGCCGACGCGCTGGACAGCCAGGGCAGCGTGCTCCTCGAGCTGGGACGCCTGCCGGAGGCGCGCACGGCGCTGGACGGGGCCCTGGGCCTGGCCCGGGAGACGCACCGCCTGCCGATGGTGGCCCAGGCCTCGGCCGACCTGGCCGAGCTGCACCTGCGCCTCGGCCAGCGCGCGCAGGCGCTGGCGCTGCTGCAGCAGGCCCTGGAGGCGGCCGAGCAGATGGAGGATGTGCCGCTGCAGGCCCGCGCGCGGCGCTCCATCGCCGGGCTGCGCCTGGAAGACGGCCAGGCGGCGGCCGCGCTCGAGCAGGCCCTTCGCGCGGCGCACCTGGCCCGCCGCTACGGCGTGCTGGAGGAGCTGTGGCCGGCGCTGATGGCGGCCGGCCGGGCCCAGCGCGCGCTGGGCGGCACCGCCGCCGCCGAGAAGGCGCTGCGGGAGGCGGTGGAGGTGGTGGAGGACCTGCGCGCGCACGCCGTGGGGCCGGAGTCCGACCGCGCCGCCTTCATGGTGTCGCGCGTCGCGCCCTACCAGGAGCTGGTGTCGCTGCTGGCCGACGCCGGCCGCTCCTGGGAGGCGCTGGAGGTGGCCGAGCGCAGCAAGGCGCGGGTGCTCCTCGACGTGCTGGCCGGCCGCCGCGCCGCCATCGGCGCCGGGCTCAGCGCGGACGACAAGGCGCGGGAGGCGCGCCTGGAGGCGGACGTGCGCGGCGCCAACTCCGAGCTGCGCGCGCTCCTCCTCCAGCCCAGTCCCGATCCCGAGCGGCGCCGGGCCCTGGAGGGCGAGCGCGCGGCCCGCCGCCTGGCCCTGGAGGAATGGCGCTCCCGCCTCTACGCGGATCACGGCGAGCTGCGTGTGCTGCGCGGCGATTCGCTGCCCCTGGGGCGCGCAGACGCGGGACGGCTGCTGGCCGGCGCGGGCACCGTGCTGCTCGAGTATTCGCTGGCCGGCCGCAACGGGTACGTGTTCGCGCTGCACGCCGGCCCCGGGGGCGAGCCCGTGCTGTCCGTCCATCCCCTGGCCCTGGCCCCGGGGGAGGTGGTGCGCCTGGCCCGCGACCTGCGCCACCGGCTGGCGACGCGCGACCTCGATTTCGGCGGAACGGCGGAGCGGCTCCACCACGCCCTGCTCGGCCCCGTGGCGGGCGTGCTGCGCGGCGCGCGCCGGGTGGTGATCGTGCCCGACGGGCCGCTCTGGGAGCTGCCCTTCCAGGCCCTGCGCCCGCGCGGCGGCCGCTACCTGGTCGAAGACGCGGCGCTCTCGTACGCGCCCTCGCTCTCGGTGCTGCGCGACATGCGCGCGCACCGGAGGGCGGCGGCCGCGGGAGCGCCCACGCTGCTGGCCATCGGCAATCCCGACCTGGGCCGCGGGGCCAGCCGTCGCGATCCGTCGGTGCTGCTCTCCGACCTGCAGCCGCTGCCGGAGGCCGAGGCGCAGGTGCGGGCCATCGCGCGGCTCTACGGCCCGGGAGCGGAGGTGCGGGTGGGCGCCGAGGCCCGCGAGGCCTGGCTCAAGCAGGCGGCGCCGCACTACCGCGTCCTGCACCTGGCCACACACGGCCTGCTCGACGACGCCAGCCCGCTCTACTCGCAGCTCGTGCTGGCCGCCCCGCGCGAGGGAGAGGGCGACGACGGGCTGCTCGAGGCGCGCGAGATCCTCGACCTGGGCCTCGACGCCGACCTGGCCGTGCTCTCGGCCTGCGAGACGGGCCGCGGGCAGACGGGCGCCGGCGAGGGCCTGATCGGCATGGCCTGGGCGTTCTTCGTGGCCGGCTGCCCGGCCACCGTGGCCAGCCAGTGGAAGGTGGACGCGGCCAGCACCAGCCGCCTGATGGTGGCCTTCCACCGCGCGCTGCGGGCGGGCCAGGCCCCGGCCGAGGCCCTGCGCGGCGCGGCGCTGGCCCAGCTCCGCCGGCCCGGCGGGCGCCACCCGTTCTACTGGGCGGGCTTCGTGGCCATGGGCGACGCCGGGGCGCGGTAACACGGCCCGGGCCCGGCGCTCCTCGCCCGCAGCGTCCCGGAGGGCCGGGACGGGGAGGAATGGCGGGATGAAGACCCAGCGCTCGTGGATCATGGCGGCCGCGCTCACCGTCCTGGCCGGCCCGGCCGTGCAGGCGGCCGACACCATCGTCGGCAGCATCACGGCCGACGCGCAGAAGGTGGCCTTCAGCCACGGCTTCGCCTGGACGGAGAAGCCGGGCACGCTGTCGATCGGATTCTTCCGGACCGATCCCGACGCCAAGGAGCAGGCCCGGGCCCGCGCCCACGGCGGCAACGACTTCGGCGTCTTCCTGGTGCCCTACGTGCGGATGGACCTCAGCTTCAACGAGGGATCCACGACCGCGGACCTGGCCTCGTTCGACAACTGCCACATCCTGTTCGCGAAGTTCGACGCCGGCATCTTCGACCAGAACGCGTTCAAGCCCGGCTGCGGCGTGGTGGCCCTCAGCGGCGACCTCAAGGCGGGCGGCGTCGTCCACGGGAAGCTGAAGGGCCGCGCCGAGGCCTTCCCCCGCTCCGACGGCACCCGGCCCGTGTACACGTGGGACGTGGACTTCACGGCCACGCTGCACTGAGCGCGCCGGGGATGGTCGAGCCGCACATCGACGCGGTGGAGAAGCGGCTCAAGGAGCGCGGGGCGCGCTCGCTCCCGTTCGGCGGCGGCTGCGCCATCGCGCTGGGCGGCATCTTCCTGGGCCTGGGCCTGACGTTTGCGGCGGCCGTCGCCGTCCTGCTGGTCATGGTGCCGGAAGCGAGCCGTGAGGACCTCCGCAACCTCCGCTGGCTCGGCCCGCCGACGGTGCTGTTCGTCTGCATCGTGGGCGCGGGGCTGCTGGCCGCCGGCGTGCGCGGGCAGCGGCGCCAGGAACGCGGAGCGCGCCTGGCCGGCCTCTACCCCGACCAGCCCTGGCTCGCGGACGGGCTCTGGGATCCGAACGGCGCCCTGGCCGAGTCGGAGTGGGACGTGAGGACGCTGCTGGTCGTGCTGATGGTCCTGCTCGTCGCGGCTCCGTTCAACGTCCTCTGGCTCTACGTGTTCGATGCGCAGGCCGACCGCGAGACGCGCCTCTTTGCCCTCATGGTGCTCATCCCCGACTTCTTCATGTACATCGTGGGCCGGGGCCTACTGGTGATGCTGCGCGATCACCTCCGCTACGGGCGGGCCCGCCTGCACTTCGACGCCTTCCCGTTCTTCCTCGGCGGCGAGCTGGGTGGGCGGCTCACGGCGAAGATGTTCGCGGGCCAGGAGGGCGTGACGGCCACCCTGCGCTGCATCGACGAGCGCATGGTGCGCACGCAGCAGAGCGGGGGCTCGGTGGACAGCGTGGAGCCCTTCCAGCTCCACGAGGTGCGCCAGGCTTTCCCCGGCCGCTTTGGCGGCCGCGGCGTCCCCTTCGCCCTGCCCCTGCCCGCGCAGCCGTCCACGCACCTGCTGCGGCAGCCGCCGCGCTACTGGGAGCTGGAGGTGAAGGGCGCGGACGCCGGGAACGCGGTCCGTTTCCTGGTCCCCGTGTACGCCCCGCCCGCGGGGCGGGCCGAAGCGCGATAATCGGGAGGAACGGAGCGTGACCATGGACCGAAGAACGAACACGCGCATCCGCACGGCGCTGCTGGCCGCCGCCCTGGCCACGATGGCCGGCGCGCCGGCCGCCACCCGCGCCTCCGACGAGCCGAAGCGCTGCTGCTTCGCCAACCCGGGCTACTCGGGCACCTGCCAGGTGGACCTGCACGAAGGCGAGACCTGCGCCAGCGTCCTGTCCTACCTGAACAACCCGCGCGCCTCCGGCAAGAACTACTGCGGCAGCACCCAGGTTCGCGGCGGCTGGCGGTCGATCGCCTGCGAAAAGCCCAAAGAGTAAGGCGACCTTGGGGGTCTGGGGGCGAAGCCGCGAAGCGGCGGTAAGCCCCCAGTGCGGCGGGACGGGGCTTTGCCCCGGCCCGCATAGGACTAATTCCGCGGCGGCCTCGCTCCGGCGGGGGAGGGAGAGAGGGCCGGAGGCGCGACCGCCGCGGCACGACCTCGAGATCCGCTAGCGCACGCGCACCGAGGTGCGCATCCACGGGTGGATGCAGCACTGGTAGCGCACCACGCTGCCGGGAGCCACGGGCGGACCGGCCTGCTGGCTCTTGGCGGGCACGAACACGTTGTTGGGCCCGGCCGGACGGGGACGGAGGGTTCCGTCGGGCAGGGTCTCCGCGCACTCCGGGGCCGGGGTGTCGTTCCCCGAGAGCGCGTTCAGGTTGGCCACGAATCCGCCGCCGAAGCGGGCCACGCGGGTGAAGGTGTGCGTCTCACCCCCGCGGTTGACGAGCACCAGCCGCTCGTCGCGGTCGATGTGGAACTCGTCGGGGTTGAACTTCCACGATCCGACGTTCTGGTCTTCGGTCAGCTCGTCGATGAAGCGCTGGAACGTGGTGTTGCCGTCGCCGATGCAGCCTCCCGGGCCCAGCACCTCGTTGAAGGTGACCGGGTCGCAGTCGTCGCGCAGCCGGACCTCGCGGTCGGAGCGGGTGTAAGCGACGGCTCCCCAGAGGGAGAAGAGGCCCACGCCGGCGAGCGTGGACAAACGGGTACGTCGAGAAACGTTCATTTGGAGGGACTCCGTCACCGAACCGGTAAACAGCGGGCGTTGAGGGTGCGCCCCGGTCCCGTGGGACGGGCAGGTGGGGAGCGAACGGGTTCCCCGCCGCACAAGCTAGGCCCGATCCCGCCCCGCGTCAAGGTCGGCCCGCATAGCACTATGATGACGGTTCGGCGGAGGTGCACGCAGCATGGGTTCCATGAGTGTCCTGGCGGCGGCGGCGATGTCGGTGGCGTCCCTGGCCTTTCCGGCCGCGGCGGAGGAGCCGCCGCGGGTGGTGCCCCGGGCCGCCCTCGACGAGGCCATCGCCCGCGTGTACCCGGCCCTGGTGCGCATCCACGTGGTGGCGGTGGACTACCAGCAGGGACGGGAGACGAAGAACGAGGCGGCCGGCAGCGGCGTCGTCATCTCGCCCGCGGGCTACGTGGTGACCAACCACCACGTGGCCGGCAAGGCCCGCCGCCTGCGCGTGACCATGGCCGACAAGTCGGAGGTGGGGGCCACGCTGGTGGGCACCGATCCCCTCTCCGACATCGCGGTCATCAAGCTGGAGGCCGGCGACAAGGCACACCCGCTGCCGGTGGCCGCCTGGGGCGACTCGTCGTCGCTGCGCGTGGGCGACACCGTGCTGGCCATGGGCAGCCCGCGCGCCATCTCGCAGTCGGTGACGCTGGGCATCGTGAGCAACGTGGAGATGACGTTCCCCAGCCTGCTCTGGCCCTCCACGTTCAAGCTCGACGGCGAGGAGACGGGCTCGCTGGTGAAGTGGATCGGCCACGACGCGCAGATCCAGCCCGGCAACTCGGGCGGCCCCCTGGTCAACCTGAAGGGCGAGATCGTGGGCATCAACGAGATCTCGTTCGGGCTGGGCGGGGCCATTCCCGGCAACCTGGCCCGGGGCGTGGCCGAGGAGCTGATCCGCAGCGGCCGCGTGAGCCGGAGCTGGCTGGGCCTGGAGCTGCAGCCGCGCCTCAAGGGCACGGACAAGGGCGCGCTGGTCTCGGGCGTCGTGTCCGGCTCGCCGGCCGAGGCGGCCGGCCTGCGCGCGGGCGACGTGCTGGTGGCCTCCGACGGCCAGCCCGTGGACGTGCGCTACTCGGAGCAGCTGCCCGAGTTCAACCGCCGCCTGCTGGGCACGCCGGTGGGCACGAAGATCGAGCTCGTCTTCCTGCGCGACGGCAAGGAGCAGCGCGCCACCGCCACCACCGTGGCCCGCGGCGCGGCCGAGGGCGACGAGGCGGAGCTGAGCGACTGGGGCGTGACCGTGCAGGACATCACGCTGCTGGCGGCCAAGGAGCTGGAGCGCGAGCCGGCCTCGGGCGTGCTGGTGGGCAGCGTGCGCCCGGGCACGGCCGCCGCCGAGGCCAAGCCCGCCCTGCGCCCGCGCGACATCGTGGTGGACGTGGGCGGCACGCCCGTGCGCTCGATGAAGGAGGCCCGGGCCGCCACCGCGCGCGCCCTGGCCAACCACACGGGCAGCGTGCCCGTGCTGGTGGCCTTCGAGCGGGGGCGCCAGCGCATGCTCACGGTGCTGAAGCTGGGCCGGCCGCGGGTGGTGGACCGCTCGGCGGCGGCCACCAAGGCCTGGCTGCCGGCGGTGAGCCAGGTGCTCACGCCCGACCTGGCCGAGGCCCTGGACCTGAAGGGCCAGACCGGCGTGCGCCTCACCCAGATCTACCCCGGCAGCACGGCCGCCGCGGCCGGCCTGCAGGTGGGCGACGTGGTCCTGAAGTTCGACGGCGAGGCCATCCCCGCCTCGCGGCCGGAAGACGTGGAGGTGCTGCCGGCCATGGTGCGCCAGCGCGACATCGGCGCCCGGGTCAAGCTCGACATCGTGCGGGCCGGCGCGCCCCGGGTGGTGGAGGTGGAGCTGGCGCCTTCGCCCCGCTCCACGCGGGAGCTGGTCGAGTACCACGACGAGCAGTTCGACTTCTCGGCCCGCGACCTGGCCTTCGAGGACCGGCTGGACCCCGCGCTGGAGAACGAGCAGCGGGGCGCGCTGGTCACGCAGGTGGAGTCGGGGGGCTGGGCCGCGCTGGCCCACATGGCGGTGGGGGACCTGGTGCTGTCGGTGGACGGGCAGCCGGTGGACACCGCGGCCGCGCTGGAGACGCGCATGAGCTCCATCGCCAAGGCCCGGCCGGCGCGGGTGGTCTTCCTGGTGCGCCGCGGCGTGCACACCCTCTTCCTGGAGCTGGAGCCGTCCTGGGCATGAGAAAGGCGGGAGCGATGAAGGGGCCGGCGGCCTTGGCGGGTGCGATGATGATGACGGCGCTGGCGGCGTCAGCCTCGGCCGACGAGGCCGCGCTCAAGGCCGTGGCCCGGGCCACGCTGGAGAAGAACGCGCCGGCCGTGATCACCGTGCGCCTCACCCTCAAGACGCGGGTGGTCTTCCAGGGCCGCGAGGCCAACACCAGCGAGTCCACCATGGAGATCGCGGGCACCGTCATCTCGGCCGCCGGCCTCACCGTGGTGTCCGACGTGTCCAGCAACCCGGGCGGCATGTTCCCCGACCGCGCCGACGGGCCCAAGGTCGAGACCGAGACCACGGACGTGAAGCTGGTGCTGCGCGACGGCAAGGAGATCCCGGCCAAGTTCGTGCTGCGCGACAGCGACCTCGACCTGGCCTTCCTGCTGCCGGAGGAGAAGGGGCTGAACGTGCCCTTCGTGGCCCTGGCGGCGGGGCCGGTGCCGGAGCCGCTGGACGACCTCGTCTTCCTCTACGCCATGGGCAAGACGCTCAACCGCGACGTGGCCCTGATGGTGGCCAAGGTGCGGGCGGTGGTGAAGAAGCCGCGCACCTTCGTGGTGGCCGACTTCATGACCGGCCTGCAGAGCCTGGGCTGCCCGGTGTTCGACGCCTCCGGCAAGGCGGTGGGCCTGGTGGTGCTGCGGCGGGCGGCGGTGACGCCCACGCCCGGGGGCAGCCTGCGCGACATGCTCGACATGATGGCGCCGGTGGTGCTCACGGCCGGCGACGTGCAGAAGGTGGCCGCGCAGGTGGCCGCCCTGCCGCCCCAGCCCGGGGCCAAGTGAGCGCCGTGGCCGATCCCCCCTCCGACCGGGAGCGGGCCAAGACGTACTTCGACGCCCTGGCCCCCGACTACGACCGCGCGTTCCGGGGCGAGAAGGGCACCTGGCTGGAGACGCTGGTCAACCGCTACTACCGCGGGCCGACCTTCGTGCGCCGCATGGAGCTGCTGGAGGGCCTGCTGCGGCGCGAGGGCCTGGAGGGGTCGTGGCTGCTCGACCTGGGCTGCGGCAGCGGCCAGGTGTCGCTGCTGGCGGCCGCGCTGGGCGCGCGCGTGCACGGCATCGACATCGCGCCCCGCATGCTCGAGATCGCACGGGCCACGGCCGAGCGGGCGGGGCTGACCGAGCGCACGCGCTTCGAGGAGGCCGACGTGTCGGTGGCCTCCCTGCCCCAGGCCGACGTGGTGCTGCTGGTGGGCGTGGTCGAGTACTACCGCCACTTCGAGCCGCTGGTGGCGCGGGCGGCGGCCGCGGCCGGGCGCACGCTGATCGTGGCCCACACCCGCCGGGTGTGGCACCGCATGCTGCTGCGCAAGGCCCTCTTCGCCCTCCAGCGCTCGTCGGTGTACTTCCATCCCATGGAGAAGGTGGTGGGCGCGGCCGAGGCCGCGGGCCTGCGCCTGCGCGAGCAGCACGAGGAGCCCGGCTTCACGCTGCTCGTCTTCGCGCGTGGCTGAACGCGCGGTCGTCGTGTCCGTCGACCTCGACGAGTGGTACCACTGCCGCTGGGCCACGGGCGCCGCCCATTCGCGCTGGCCGGACACGGCGGCCGTCTTCCGCGAGCACTACGGCGGCGACCGCCCGGGCGGCGAGCTGGTGGGCCCCACCCGCCGCATCCTCGACCTCTTCGAGCGCCACCGCCTGCGCGGCAGCTTCTTCGTGCTGGGCGAGGTGGCCACGCACTACCCCGGCCTGGTGCGCGAGATCGCGGCCCGTGGCCACGAGATCGGCTGCCACGGCTTCCACCACGTGGACGCCGACCTGCTGGGGCCGGAGGTCTTCGCCCGCCAGCTGGGCGAGGCGCGGCGCGTGCTGGAGCCGCTGGTGGACCGCCCGCTCACCGGCTACCGCGCCCCCAACCTGCTGCTGCGCGACTGGATGATCCCCACCCTGCGCGAGCAGGGCTTCGACCACGACGTGTCGGTGTGCACCTCGCGCGGCCTGCTGGGCAAGGACTTCGGCCACAGCCACCACGCCGACAATCCCTACCGCTTCCGCGAGCGCTTCGCGCAGGAGGACGCGGGGGGCGACCTGGTGGAGATCCCGCTGCCCACGTTCCCCTTCCTGCGCCTTCCCGCCGCCACCGGCATCCTCACGCGCGTGGCCGGCGTGCGCTGGACCACGGTCGCGCTCCGCCACGCCCTGCGCAGCGGAGACGCGCAGTACTACTTCCACCCTTATGAGATGGGCCCGCGGCCGGCCATCCCGCTCGGCCTGCGCGAGCGCGTCTTCCTGCGCCGGCTCGGCCCCTGGATGGAGCACGCCGTGGACCGCATCCTGGCCACGCTGAGCGGCTGGGGCGTCACCTTCATGACCGCCAGTGAGATGGCGGCGCGCGTCAGGGCGAGCTAGCGCTCTTTCGAGCTCGGGCTGAAGCAACGGCAAGGACGCCACAGAGGCACAGAGACACAGAGGTGATCGGTTTCGCGTCTAGCGCCGCCATCGCGGAGTTGACGGTGCCGCATAGGACTCTTGCCTCGGCAGTATCGTGGGGAGCGCCGCGCGTGGGGCGGCTAGAGGTTCCTGGGTCGTTCGTCGGCGCGACGCAGTGAGCAGTCGAGCAGTCGATCGAGGGCGCGTTCGAAGTCCATCACGCTGACCTGTCCGGAAGGCTGACACGTGTACTGGCCGTCGGTCGCGTTGCTGGCGTCGTGGCGTATCCCGCTGATGTAAGAGGCCAGGTCCTGGAAATAGAACCCCGGTGTGTCCGCGAAGAGATCACGCCCCAGGAATACGAGTGCCTCCATCACCGGTTCCAGGCAACGCGCGTCGATCGCGCCGCCTCCGACCACCGCGGAGTGAAGGTGCAGCACAGCACCGTCACTCCGGCAGGACGTTGTACGGCTGAAGCTCGAATGGCTCGGTGCCTCTGTGTCTCTGTGGCCTCCTTTGCCGTTTGCAGCGGTGGCTAGAAGCTGACCGACAGCCCGGCGGTGGCCTGGAAGAATTCCGGGTTCACCTTGGCGGGCGGCAGGGCACGCTCGATCGCCTGCACCACCGCGTTCTCCAGCGGGGGCAGGGGCGTGTCGCTCACGGACGCCGACCACTGCAGCGTCTGCGTCTGGAAATAGAAGTAGTGGCCCTCGACCGTCAGCGCCACCGCTCGGCCGAGGCGGAACTGGAAGCCGGCGCCGCCGTTGACCCCGAAGCGGCCCTCGCCCTCGTCCAGGCCGGGCAGCGCCTCCGCGGCCAGGGTCACGTTGGCCACCGACGGGTTGGGCGGCGTGCCGTTGAAGCCGGGCAGGCCCAGGCCCACCGGCTGCCGGGCCTCGACGCGCAGGCGGGGCAGGTAGCTCCCGCCCACCGAGACGATGAAGCGCGTGGGCCCGTCCGTGCGCAGGCGCAGGTTGAGCGAGACGGGGTGGATCCTCTCCAGGTCCACCACGCCCAGGCCCAGGTCCACGTCGCGCTCCAGCGGCGAGGGGAAGGGCGGCGGGAGGTTGGCGGTGACCCGGTAGCGGGCGCCCACCGTGTTCGCGTCCACGTCGGCCGTGTCCACGCGCAGCTCCAGGCCGGCGTGGGGGGCGAAGTGGAAGGTGAGCGACCCGCCCAGGGCCAGGCCGCCCTTGGCGTCGACGGTGAAGCCGTTGCGGCGGGTGATCTCGACCCCCGGCACGCCCACGTTGATCTGGCCCGGGTCGTAGACGAACGTGCGGTCGGCGAAGGGCAGGGCCTTGCCGCCCCAGGCGGCCAGCTCGAAGCCGCCGGCGGCGGCGGTGGAAGGAATGAAGGCGATGGCGAACAGCAGTCCCCGGTTCATCCTCCGATTGTCCACGCTGCGGCGCCGGCCGTGGGTCTCCTACAATGAAGGTGTGATCCGGGTCGCAATCCTGGCCTTGGCGATGAGCCTCCTCTCCACACGATCCGCGCCGGGCGGCGAAGGCGCCGCGCTCGTCGGCCAGCCCACGCCCGAGTGGCCCGACCGCGTGTGGGTGCAGGGAGGGCCGCTGCACCTGCGCGACCTGCGGGGCAAGGTGGTGCTGCTGCGCTTCTTCATGGAGTCGGGCTGCCCGTTCTGCCGGGCCACGGCGCCCACGCTCAACGCGCTGCAGGAGGAGCTGGGCCCCCGCGGCCTGGTGGTGGTCGGCATGTACACGCCCAAGCCGCGGCCGCGCACGACGCCGGTGGACGAGGTGCGCACGTTCGTGAAGGACTACGGCTTCACCTTCCCGGTGGCGGTGGACGACGACTGGGGCGCGCTGCGCCGCCTGTGGCTCGACCGCGTGCCCGGCGCCTCGTTCACCTCGGCCTCGCTGGTGATCGACCGCCAGGGCATCGTGCGCCACGTCCATCCCGGAGGCGCCTTCTCCGCCGACGGGCGCGATCCCCAGGCCCGCCGCGACTACGAGGCCCTGCGCGCCGTCGTCGAGCGCGCGCTGGAGGCGCCCTGACGCACGGCCCGCGCGTTCCGGGTTAAGTTTCTGCGCATGATGCGCAAGGAAGTCGTGCTGGTCACCGGGGCGGCGGGGGAGATGGGCACGGCGCTGATCGGACGGCTGTGCGAGGGCGGGGCGTCCGTGCTGGCCCTCGACGTGAACCCGCTGCCCGAGGCGGTGCGCACGCGCTGCCAGGCCGCGCTGTCCGGCGACATCCTGGACGAGAAGCTGCTCTCGCGCCTGGTCACGGAATACGCGATCCCGCGCGTCTACCACCTGGCGGCCGTGCTCTCCACGCGGGCCGAGTTCAACCCCGAGACCGCGCACCGCATCAACGTGGAGGGCACGCTGGCCCTGCTGCGCATGGCCACCGAGCAGGGCAGCTGGCTGGGCCGGCCCGTGACCTTCATGTTCCCCAGCTCCATCGCCGCCTACGGCCTGCCCGACCTGGCGGCCAAGAAGAAGGCGGGGGCGGTGAAGGAGCACGAGTGGAACGTGCCCACCACCATGTACGGCTGCAACAAGCTCTACGGGGAGCACCTGGGCCGCTACTACGCCGACCACTACCGCCAGCTGGCGGCCGCCACCGGGGAGCACGTGGACTTCCGCAGCATCCGCTTCCCGGGCCTGATCAGCGCCTTCACCGTGCCCACCGGCGGCACCAGCGACTATGCGCCGGAGATGCTGCACCACGCGGCCCAGGGAAAGCCCTATCCCTGTTTCGTGCGCGAGGACACGCGCATCCCGTTCATGGCCATGCCCGATGCCATCGAGTCGCTGCTGCGCCTGGAGGCGGCGCCGCGGGAGCGGCTCACCGCCCACGTCTACAACGTCACCAGCTTCAGCCCCACCGCCGGGGAGCTGCGCGACCGCACGCGGGCCGCTTTTCCGGGCGCGGAGGTGACGTTCGAGCCGGACGAGAAGCGGCAGGCCATCGTGGACTCGTGGCCCGAGGACCAGGACGACGCGCGCGCCCGCCGCGACTGGGGCTGGCGCCCCGCCTACGACGAGGCGCGCGCGTTCGACGACTACCTGGTCCCCAACATCCGCAAGAGATACGAGAAGTAGGGAACGCCTCCTAGTTGGCCGTCCCCACGCCCATGCCGGCCTTGATGTCGATGGGCACGGCCAGGTCGCGCAGGCCGTCCCACACGTCGAACTCCAGGCTGTAGACGCCGCCCTTCTTGTCGGTCTTGAACGTGAAGCTCATCGACCACTCCTCGTTGAAGCCGCCGGAGCTCGACCAGCTGGTCTCCACCGCCGTGCCCTTGGCGTCCTTGGCCCGCAGGGTCTTGACGATGGACAGCCCGCTCTTGGAGCCCTTGAACTCGACCGTGGGCCCGCTGCCGTAGCCGTCGCCGATCTCGCCCACCGTGATGGGGACGGTGCCCAGCTTGAAGGGCGTGCCCGTCTCCAGCTTGAGGTTCGGCACCTTGATGGTCTTGAGGCCGGTGGCGGCCGTGAACATCAGCGAGCCCTTGGCGCTCACGCTGGTGGCGGCCGGGCCGGGCAGCCCCTTGGCCTCCAGCTCCACCATGGCCGAGGTGCGGTCGCTGGTGTAGTCGGGGCTCCAGTCCACCTCCGGGCTCTCCAGCTCCTTGCCCTCGGAGTCGGTGAGGGCGATGGAGCTGCGCTCCTTGTCGAGCGCCACCAGGCCGTAGGGCGGCTTCACCTGCGCACCCACCACCAGCGTGACGCCCGCGCTCCAGTTGAAGGGGCGGACGTTGTCGCCCTCCGTGCCCAGCGGCGGGCCCACCACGCGGTAGCCCATCACCATGGTCTGCACGCTGGGCGGCGGCACCGCCGCCGCCTTCCCCCCCTTCTTGGGCTTCTTGTCTGCGGCCGCCGCCCACCCGGGCAGCGCGGCCGTGATCAGCACCAGGGCGGCCAGATGTCGCTTGCGCACTTCTCCTCCTTATGGGCGAGGGAGCCTGTCCTCGTACGGCGCCAGGGGATCGTACGGCTTTCGGGGGTCCCACACACCTGGGGTCAGGCGCGCCCGGTGATGCAGCGCACTCCGGGGCCACAGCGTACACGTGACCACGCGGTGGCGCTGGTCCTCCTCCTCGCAGAAGGGGCAGAAGACGCAGGCCCGCAGCTCCGCCTCGGCACCCGCCTGCCACTTGCGGGGCAGGTCGGGGTCGGCCAGCAGGGCGCGGGCCATGCCGATGAGGTCGGCCTGGCCCTCGCGCAGCAGCCCCTCGGCCTGGGCGAAGGTGTGGATCTTGCCGCTGGCCACCACGGGGATGGTGAAGCCGGCCGCCCGCACCGCCTGGCGCACGCCCGCGGCCAGGTAGGCGTTCACGCCCGGCGGGTCGCCCTTGCGGCGCGGGATGCAGCGCTGGCCGCTGTTCCCGGTGTACGGGTACATGGCCTCTCCCACCGGCGGCTGTTGCGCGTCCTCGAACTTGCCGCCGCGCGAGATGGAGAGGAAGTCGAGCGAGGCCCGGGCCAGCTCCACGCCGATGCGCTGGGCCTCGGCCAGGTCGTTGCCGTGGAGGCGGCCGTCTTCGCCCAGGATGTCCTCCGAGCCCAGGTAGCGGCAGCCGACCAGGAAGTCCTTCCCCGTCTCCTCGCGCACGGCCGCGATCACCTCCCGGGGCAGGCGCAGCCGGTTCTCGAAGCTGCCGCCGTAGGCGTCGCTGCGCGCGTTGGTCACGGAGAGGAAGGAGGCCAGGGTGTAGGCGTGGGCGAAGTGCAGCTCCACGCCCTCGAAGCCGGCCTGCTGCGCGCGCCGGCTGGCCGCCGCGAACCAGCCGGGGATGCGGCGCACCTCGTCCAGGCCCAGGTCCTCGATGCGCTGGCGGTAGCCGTAGAGGAAGTCGCGGCGGTCGCGGGGCGCGGGCAGCCACGTCTCCAGGCCGGCCTCGAAGGCGGCGTCGCTCAGCTCCAGCACGCGCCCGGGCAGGCGTCCCCGCTGGACCATGCCCTCCATGAACTCGCGCGTGGGCTTGCGCCGGGCCACCTTCAGGAAGTCGATGAGCTGGGGGACCACCACCGAGGGCGAAAGGGCGCGCATGTGCGCGCGCAGGTCGCGCAGGCCGGGCACGAAGCGGTCGTGGCCCAGGCGCAGCAGCGGGCCGCTGGCCACGTCGCGCACGCCGGTGGCCTCCAGCACGATCATGCCCGCGCCGCCCTGCGCGTAGCGCGCGTAGATCTCGCGCACGGCGTCGGTCACGAAGCCGTCTTCGGTGCCGCGCCAGGTCACCATGGCCGGCAGCCAGATGCGGTTGGGCAGCACCAGCCCGCCGCGGCCGAGCGGGAAGGGCTGGAAGAGGAGGCTAGTCGTCGTCGTCCTCGTTGGCCGGGGGCAGGACCGCGGCCTCCTCGACGTCCATGCCCTCCTCGATGCCGAAGTCGGCCAGGCGGCGGCGCAGGGCCTCGAAGCGCTCGCGGTCGGTCGCTTCCTCGTCGCGGTAGTTGTCGAGCACCTCTTCCAGGTCGGCCACGCGCCGGGCCAGCTGGCCCACGACCTCCAGGCTCAACGTGGCTCCGGCGATCTTGGCCTGGGCGAAGGCCTCGGCTCCGGAGAGGTCGCCCAGTACCTCGACCAAGCGCGCGCTCAGGCTGTCGGAGGCGGCCACCAGCTCGCCCTGCAGCAGCGTCTCGCGGACGAGCTGCAGCGCGTCTTCGATGTCCTCCGGCTCCCACTCGGCGCGCAGGCGCTCGAAGGTGTCGGGCGAGATCTCGACGCCCTCGGCGCCCACCTCGGCCTCCGCCGCCACCTCCGCGAACAAGTCCACGATGCGTCCCATCGAAGTGCCTCCTGCTTGGCCGCGCGGCCCCTACACGTTCCAGTCGATGTCGGCCGGCAGCTCCATGTGCAGGGCGGCCGGGGCGGGGAAGTGCAGGCCGGCCGCCTTCACCGCCGGCCGGATGTCGTCCACGAAGTCCTTCATGCAGGCGCCCGAGTCGCGCTTCTTCACGCCCTGCTCGATGGCGAAGCGGTTGCCGGCCGTGCCCGGGCGGCCGAAGGACAGCAGGCCCAGGCGCAGCCACTTCTCGAACAGCGGCTGCTTCACGTCTTCGTGCCGCCCGGACTGGCAGAGCTCCACCACGATCTTCTCGCCCAGGCTCTGGTGGCCGGCCTCCTCCTTCACGATCTTCTGGATCACGGCCCGGTAGGGCACGAAGGAGCACTCCTCGTATTCCTTGAGCTGCCAGAAGCCGCCCCGGTCGTAGAGGAACTGGGCCATGGCCAGCTCGAACCAGCTCTCCGCGAAGGGCACCGCCTTGCGGTCGACCAGGCGCGCGCGCACCGGCGCCTCCACCTCCTGGCCGGTGAACTCCTTGTACATGCGGGCCACGGCCTGGTAGTGCTCGGTCTCCTCCTGGATGTGCCAGACCATGAACTTCAGCCACTGGTCGGGCACGTACTGGAGCCCGTAGCCGAACAGGTGGGCCGCGGCCAGCTCCCGGTAGGCCTGGCTCTCCATGAGCTGCACGATGAGCTGCCGGTACTCGGGGCTCATCTCGTCGCTGCGCTGCACTTCTGGCATGGCGGTCACCGCTTCTCCTTCAGGAGCTGGCGGGCGATCACCAGCTTCTGCACCTCGCTCGTGCCCTCGTAGATGCGGAGGGCGCGCACCTCCCGGTACAGCCGCTCCACCGTGGCCCCCTTCATGACGCCCTGGCCGCCGTGGATCTGCACCGCCCGGTCCACCACCCGCTGCGCCGTCTCCGTGGCCAGCAGCTTGGCCGCCGCGCCCGGGCGGGCGATGCGGGCGGCCCCCTGGTCCTTGAGCCAGGCCGCGTGCCGCACCACCAGGCGGGCCGCGCAGAGCTCCGTGTGCATGTCGGCCAGCGCCATCTGCACCGACTGGAAATCGGCCAGGGCGTGGCCGAACTGGCGGCGCGACCGGGCCTGGCGCAGCGACTCGTCGAGGGCGCGCCGGGCCAGGCCGCAGGCGGCCGCCCCCACGCTGGGACGGAAGGTATCGAGCGTGGCCAGCACGGTGGCGTACCCGTCCCCGGCCTCGCCCAGCAGCACGGCCGGCGTGCCCTCGAAGCGCACCTCGCCCAGGGGGTGGGCGGCCATGGGCTCCAGCTTGCGCACCACGATGCCGGGCGCCTCGGCGTCCACCAGGAACACGGACAGGCCGCGGTGCGCGTCGCCCTCGCTGCTGCGGGCCAGCACCGTGTACAGCCCGGCGATGCCGGCGTTGGAGATGAACGTCTTCACGCCCGAGAGCCGCCACAGCGCGCCGTCCCTCTGGGCCCGCGTGCGCACCGCGGCCAGGTCGGAGCCGGCCTCCGGCTCGGTGACGGCGAAGGCGCAGAGGATGGTGCCGCGGGCCACCTCGGGCAGCCAGCGGTTCCGCTGCACGTCGGTGCCGGCCAGGCTCAGGGCGTGGGAGCCCAGGCCCTGCATGGCGAAGGCGGAGTCGGCCAGCCCCGAGAAGTAGGCCAGCCCCTCGCGCACGGCCACCAGCGAGCGCAGGTCCATGTTCCCGTGGGGAGCGGTGACGGCCGCGGCCAGCAGGCCGGCCTCGCCCAGGGCGCGGGCCACCTCGCGCGTGCGCTGCTCGGGCCGGGCCTCGTCGTCGGCGCCCGCGCGCAGGGAGCGGTCGCCGAAGGCGCGCACCTTCTCCTCCAGCGCGCGGTGCCGCTCGTCGAAGTAGGGATCGTTCTCGAAGACGGACAACACCGGCTACTCCGGCCCGCCCGGGAAGCGCGGGGCGCGCTTCTCCACGAAGGCGCGGTGGCCCTCGCGGAAGTCGGGCCCCAGCATCAGCTCGGCCTGCACGTCGGCCTCGTAGGCCAGCGCCTCCTCCAGCGTCATGTGCTGCTCGCGGTTGAGCGCCTCCTTGGTGGCGGCCAGGCCGGGCGCGGGGCCGCGGGCCAGCTTCTCGGCCAGGGCGTCGGCCTCGGCCAGCAGGCGCTCCGCCGGCACCACGCGGTTGTAGAGGCCGATGCGCCAGGCCTCGGCCGCGTCCACGAAGTCGCCCGTCATGAGCAGCTCGCTGGCCCGCCCCAGGCCGACCACGCGCGGCAGCAGCCAGGCCGCGCCCATGTCGGCCCCGGCCAGGCCCACCTTCACGAAGAGGAAGGCGATCTTCGCGCTCTCGCTGGCCACCCGCAGGTCGGAGGCCAGCGCGATCACCGCGCCCGCGCCCGCCACCGGCCCGTTCAAGGCGGCCACGATGGGCTGGGGCAGCGCGCGCATGGCCGCGATGAGGTCGCAGGTGAGGCGGGTGAAGGCGTGCAGGGCCGGGCGCTCCATCTCCAGCAGCGGGCCGATGATGTCGCGCACGTCGCCCCCGGTGCAGAAGGCGCGCCCGCGGCCGGTGATGGTGACCGCGCGCACCGAGCGCTGCCCGGCCAGGGCCCGGAAGGTGTCGGTGAGCGCGCGGTACATCTCGAATGTCAGCGCGTTCATGGAGTCGGGGCGGTCGAGGGTGATGCGGGCGATGCCCGCGCGCTCGTCGACCTGGAAGCCGCTCATGCCCCCGCCTCCCGTTGCTCGAGCCCCTGGCTCAGCGTGCCCAGCAGCAGGCGCAGCCGCCGCAGCTCGGGCGCCGGCAGCACCGAAAACAGAGTGGCCACGTCGCGGCGGTGGCGGGGGATGGCCCGCCGCATCACCTGCCGCCCGCGGGCCGTGAGCCGCAGCCGCACGGCGCGCCCGTCTTCGGGCACGCGGTGGCGGCTGACCAGGCCCAGGTTCACCAGCCGGGCCACGATCCCGGTCAGGTTGCCGGCCGTCACCAGCAGCTCGCGCGTGAGGTCTCCAGGGGTCATGCTCTCCTGCCGGTAGAGCTGGGCCAGCACGTCGAACTGCGGCAGCGTGAGCCGGTCGGGCACGCGGCGCCGAAGCTGGCGCAGCATCAGGCCGTGCGCCTTCAGCAGGCGCAGCCAGGCCGAGACGGCGGCCGCGGAATCGGCGCCGCCGGCGGGGGAGGGGGGGCCGCCGTTGCGCCGCCTCATACGAGGGCGGTGGCCTCGATCTCCACCTGCGCCCGGTCGTCCAGCAGCCCCTTGACCTCGACCAGGGCCATGGCCGGGTAGTGCCGGCCCATGCGCTGCCGCCAGGCCGCGCCCAGCTCCCTGGCCCGGCGCAGGTACTCCTGCTTGTCGGTCACGTACACGGTCATGCGCGCGATGGAGTCGGCCCGCCCGCCGGCCGCGAACACCACGTCGAGCACGTTCTCCAGGGCCTGCCCGAACTGCAGCACGAAGTCGTCCGACACCACGCTCCCGGAGCGCGACCAGCCGACCTGGCCGGCCACGAACACGATCTCCCCCGAGCCGCGCATCCCGTTGTTGTACCCGCGGGGCGGAAAGAGCGATTCGGGGTTGATGGGCGTGAGCTTCACGGGCTACAGCACCGCTCCGCCGTCGATGGTGAGGGCCTGCCCGTTGATGCCGCGCGCGCCCTCGCCGCAGAGGAAGAGGATCAGGGCCGAGACCTCCTCGGAGGTGAACAGGCGCTTCTGCGGGCTCTGGTCCTCCAGGTGCTTGCGCGCCTGCTCCGGCGCGATGCCCGTCTTCTTCACCATGCGCTCGATGCCGGTGCGCACCATCTCGGTGTCCACGTAGCCGGGGCAGACCGCGTTGACGGTCACTCCCTGGGCCGCCACCTCCACCGCCGCGCAGCGGGTGAGGCCCAGCACGCCGTGTTTGCTGGCCGAGTAGGCGCCGATGTAGGCGGAGCCGGTGCGGGCGGCGATGGAGGCCACGTTGATCACGCGGCCCCAGCCCCGCTCCACCATGGAGGGGAGGGCCTCGCGCAGGGCGTAGAACACGCCGCTCAGGTTGACCTCGATGACCTGGCGCCACATCTCGTCCGTGGTGCGCACCAGGGGCGCGGTGGGGGCCACGCCGGCCCCGCTGACCAGGATGTCCACCGGCCCCAGCTCGGCCCGCGTGCGCGCGAAGGCGGCCCGCACGTCCTCCAGCTTCGACACGTCGCAGGTGAGGGCCAGGGCCCGGCCGCCCAGGGCCCGCAGCTCGGCCGCCACCGCCTCCACCTCGGCCAGCGTGCGCGCGGCCACGGCCACCCGCGCCCCCGCCCGGGCCAGGTCGAGGGCGGCCGCCCGCCCGATCCCGCGTCCCCCCCCCGTGACCAGCGCGCAGCGTTCGTTGAGCATGGCCATATTTTAGGTTTCAACGACCCCGGCCGTCCACCAATCCGGCCTTATACTCGCGGCGCGGCATGCCCCCGCTGCTGAAGGCCCAGCTGCTGCTGGCCCGGCTGGAATACCTGGCGTCAGGATACGGGCCGGAGGTACGGGAGCGCGTCCTGCGCCTGCTGGACCCGGAGGACCGCGAGCGGCTGGGCCGGCTGCCCCGCGACGCCTGGGTGCCCTTCCGCACCCTGGTCCGGCTCGACCACGCCATCCGCACCGTGGTCTCGCCGGGCAGCGACGCCGTCTTCGAGACCCTGGGCCGGGCCTCCGCCCGCCACCGCACGGAGTGGCTGGGGGAACACGCGGCCCTGGTGAGCGTCCACGGCTTCCTCTCCCGGGTGGCCGACGAGCACGGGCGCTTCCACACCTTCGGCCGGGCCGAATACCGCCGTCTCGGCTTCCGCCACGGGCAGATCGTGTTCTACGACTACCCCGAGGTGGACATCTCCTACTGCCTGAGCGCGGCCGGCTACCTGGCCGGCGCCATCGAGATGCTGGGCGCCAGCCGCCCCCGGGTGGAGGAGGCCACCTGCCAGTGCCGCGGCCAGGACTCCTGCCTCTTCGACCTGCACTGGGAGGACAAGGGGCTCACCCCCCCGCCCACACGGACCCCGGCCTGACAGCCTTGGGGGTCTGGGGCGAAGCGCCCGGATCGCATAGCATCAATTGACATTTCATCCGCATCGCCTATTCTTCGCCGCATCCAGGGGAGGTCCGGCTGTGAGCCAGGAAGCCGTGCGCACGAGCGTCGGTCCGCCCCGGGAGACCCTGGTCCGCGGGCTGGGCCTGCTCGACGCCACCACCCTGATCGTCGGCAGCGTCATCGGCTCCGGCATCTTCATCGCGCCCTCCATCATGGCCGGGCACGTGCAGTCGCCGGGCCTGCTCATGGGCCTGTGGATCGTGGGCGGCCTGCTCACGCTCTTCGGGGCCCTGGCCTACGGCGAGCTGGCGGCGGCCATGCCGCACGCCGGCGGGCAGTACGTCTTCCTGAGCCGCATCTTCGGCCCCCTGCCCGGCTTCCTCTACGGCTGGACGCTGCTGCTGGCCATCAACACCGGCTTCATCGCCGCCGTGGCCGTGGCCTTCGCCAAGTACCTGGGCGTGTTCGTGCCCGCCGTGAGCGAGATGTCCGTCCTCTTCAGCGTGGGGCCGGTGAAGTTCAGCACCGCCCAGGCCGTGGGCCTGGTGGTGATCGCCGCCCTCACCTGGCTCAACGTCACCGGCCTGCGCTCGGGGGCGCTGGTGCAGAACGTCTTCACCATCGCCAAGGTGGCGGCCATCGCGGCCCTGGTGGTGCTGGCCATCGTGCTGGGCAAGGGGTCCATGGCCAACTTCCAGCCCATCGCCTCGGTGGCCCTGGGACCGGAGGGCGTGAAGCTGGGGCTCTTCGCGGCCCTGGCCGTGGCCATGAGCAAGGCCCTCTTCTCCTACGACGCCTGGAACTCGGTGACGTTTGCGGCCGAGGAGATGCGCGAGCCGGAGAAGAACCTGGTGCGCTCGCTGGCCCTGGGCAGCGTGGGGGTGATGATCGTCTACTGCGCGGCGGTGGCGGTCTACCTCTACATGGTGCCCATCTCCGAGATGGCCGGCATCAAGGACAACCGCATCGCGGCCGAGGCCGCCCAGCGCATGCTGGGCGGGGCCGGCCAGGCCTTCATCGCCGTGGCCATCCTGATCTCCACCTTCGGCTGCGTGAACGGGCTCATCCTGGCCGGGGCCCGCGTGGTGTACGCCATGGCCCGCGACCGCCTGTTCTTCCCGGGCATGGCCAGCGTGCACCCCAGGTTCCGCACCCCGGCCCGGGCGCTGGCCCTGCAGGGCGTGGTGGCGGCCGCGCTCACCCTCACCGGCACCTACTCCGACCTGCTCACGCTGAGCGCGTTCTCCTCCCTGCTCTTCAACACGCTCACCGTGATCGGCCTGTTCGTGCTGCGCCGGCGCGAGCCGGACCTTCCGCGGCCCTACAAGGCCTTCGGCTACCCGGTGCTGCCCGGGCTCTACGTGGCCGTGTCCTGCTTCTTCCTCTACTTCATCCTGGTGGGCGATCCCAAGAACTCGGGCCTGGGCCTGCTGCTGACCGCGGCCGGCCTGCCCGCGTACCTGTACTGGCGCCGTGGGGCGTCGCAGCCGTCCGGCAAGGAGGTGTGAGCTTTGGCGAACCAGCTCTTCGCGCGCAAGCCGCTGTGGATGCTCCAGGAGGAGATGAAGGGCGAGAACCGGCTGCGCCGGGTGCTCGGGCCCTGGCACCTCACCGCCCTCGGTGTAGGAGCCGTCATCGGCACCGGCATCTTCGTCCTCACCGGGCAGGCCGCACACGACAAGGCCGGCCCGGCCCTCACACTCTCGTTCGTGGCCGCGGGCATCGCGTGCATCTTCGCCGCCCTCTGCTACGCGGAGTTCGCCTCCATGGCCCCGGTGGCCGGCTCGGCCTACACCTACGCCTACGCCACCCTCGGTGAGCTCTTCGCCTGGATCATCGGCTGGGACCTGGTGCTCGAATATGCGGTGGCCTCCATGACCGTGGCCCACGGCTGGTCCAAGAACTTCCAGGACATATTGGCCAGCGCGGGCTACCCCTTCCCCAAGGCGCTCGGGAACTCGCCCTTCGACTACGACCCCAGCGTCGGCCACATGCTGGCCACGGGCAGCTACTTCGACCTGCCGGCGGTCCTGATCGCCGCCGCCGTGACCTATGTCCTGGTCAAGGGCATCCGCGAGAGCGCGGGCCTCAACACCGCCATCGTGGCCCTCAAGGTGGGCATCGTCTTCTTCGTCATCATCGCCGGGGCCTTCTACATCAACCCCGCCAACTGGCACCCGTTTGCGCCCTACGGCTACACGGGCCTCAGCTTCTTCGGCCACACCGTGGCCGGCACCACGGACGCCGGGGGCCATCCCGTGGGCGTGTTGGCGGGCGCGGCCATCATCTTCTTCGCCTACATCGGCTTCGACTCCGTCTCCACCCACGCCGAAGAGGCTATCAACCCGCAGAAGGACGTGCCCTTCGGCATCATCGTGTCGCTGATCGGCTGCACGATCCTCTACATCCTGGTGGCGGGCGTGCTGACCGGCATGGTGCCCACGCCGCAGATCAACATCGAGACCCCGGTGTCCGACGCCTTCCGCCAGGCCGGGCTGCCCTGGGCGCGCGTCCTGGTGAGCACGGGCGCGGTGGCCGGCATCACCTCCGTGCTGCTGGTCATGATGCTGAGCCAGCCGCGCGTGTGGCTGGCCATGGCCCGCGACGGCATGGTGAGCGAGAAGTTCTTCGGCGCCGTGCACGAGAAGTTCCGCACGCCGTGGAAGGCGACCATCCTCACCGGCGTGATCGTCGCCATCGGCGGCGGCCTCCTGCCCCTGCGCATCCTGGCCGACCTCACCAACATCGGCACCCTGTTCGCCTTCGTGGTGGTCTGCGCGGCCGTGCTCATCATGCGGCGCACGCACCCCGACCTGCCGCGGCCCTTCCGCGCCCCGCTGGGCATGGCCACGCCGGTGCTGGGCATCATCACCTGCCTGATCCTGATGTTCTCCCTGGCCCCCGAGAACTGGTGGCGCCTGTTCATCTGGCTCGCGATCGGCCTGTTCGTCTACTTCGGCTACAGCCGCAAGCACACGGTGATGGCCCGCTACGCGCGGGGAGAGATCAAGGAGCCGGGGAAGTAGAGCCTTCGTACCCGTACCCGCACCCGTGAACGGCCCCGTGCGCCGTGTCCCCTGAACGGCCGTTCACGGGGCACGGTCCACGGGTGCGGTCACGGGATCGGGGGCGTTGACGTTCAGCAGCGGGTAGCCCTCGGACCG
>Ga0111539_10002555_pt1 | contig 24100 bp, 22 predicted proteins | sample RhiMethybrSRZTD1_FD_79667 | JGI IMG/M metagenome (GOLD analysis project Ga0111539, IMG submission 79667) | Populus rhizosphere microbial communities from Tennessee, USA - Rhizosphere MetaG P. TD hybrid SRZTD1 (version 2) (version 2) | ecosystem: Host-associated > Plants > Roots > Rhizosphere >...
AGATGTCGCCGCCGGGCGTCTGCACTTCGACCGGCACGGAGATCGCGTAGCCGTTGTCTTCGACCAGGAACAGCACGGGCAACTTGCGCACGCACGCCGTGCTCAGCGATTCCCAGAATTCCCCTTCGCTCGTGGCGCCGTCGCCGATCGAAACATAGGTGATTTCGTCTGTCTGAAAGCGCTGTTCGCGGTCGGGGATCGACTCGACGCGTTCGTAGATGCGGCGCGCATCCGCAGAGCCGACCGCGTGAAGGCACTGCGTGCCGGTGCAGCTGCTCTGCGACGGGATGTGCAGCGCGCGGTGTCCCCAGTGCGACGGCATCTGCCGTCCGCCGTTGGCCGGATCGTCCTTCGAGCCGACGGACGCAAGAAACATCTCACGCGGCGTCATGCCCAGCGTCAGGCACAGCGCACGATCGCGGTAATACGGAAAGAACCAGTCATAACCCGGCTTCAGATGGCGGCCGGCCGCGACCAGGACCGCTTCGTGACCGGCGCCGCTGATCTGGAAGAACGCCTTCGACTGGTTCTTGAGCTGAATCTCCTTGTCGTCGACACGCCGCGACAGGAGCATCAGCCGGTAGGCTGACAGCAGGTCATCCCTGGTGAGTCCTTCGTGATCCCGGCGCGCTTTGGCCGCCGTAGCGCGTGTGTCCGCGCCGTTGGCCAGGGTCGACCCCTTCATCGCTGGCCGATTATGGCATTAACAGACGGCACCCTGAAGGGGTGCCCTACGGTTCCAGGTCGCCGAGCCAGTCCGCGCGGATCGGACTGAACACGTCCAGCTCGAACGTGTCGTCCAACGCCTCCGCCTGATGCGGCGTCTGCGCGGGAATGTGCAGGACCTCGCCCTCCCGCACGACGATCTCTTCACCGCCGACGACAAATCGCAGTGCGCCCTGCAGGATGTAGGTCATCTGCTCGCTCTCGTGCGAGTGCATCGGGACCAGCGCGCCGCGTTTCAGGTAAATCTGCGCGAGCATTTCGCGGTCGCCGGCGACGATCTTCTGCGAGACCATCTCGGTGACCTTGTCGAGCGCAATTTCGTCCCAGCGATGGAGGCGGGGAGGCATGCGCTACGGGAATGCAAAATGCAAAATGCAAAATGCAAAACGATTTTGAATTTTGAATTTTGCATTTTGCATTTTGCATTTCTTTTCAGTGCACCCGCCGGTCGACGTCGCCGCGGCCACCCGAATACACATCGAACTTCTTGCGCATGCGGTTGATGCGCCATTTGACGAAACGGTACTGGATTTCGGCCTTGAGGTTGATTCGCGGTTTCTTCAGGTACAAGTATCCGGCTGCCAGACCGCCGAGGTGCGTGGTGTGGGCGACGCCGCCTCCGCCACTGCTGAGCGATGACAGCAGGGCAATCCCGCCCATGATGGCCACGAAGATCCGGGCCGGCACCGGAAAAACGAAATATAGATAGATGGGCCGGTGCGGGAAATACAACGCGTAGGCGAGCAGCACGCCGTAGATCGCCCCGGACGCGCCGACCGTCAGCGAGGTGTACAACGGGTCGAAGACCGCCAACGGCACGAACGACAGGATGACGGTCGTGACAGCGGCGCCGACGCCACATACGAAGTAGTACTTCAGGAAAAACCGGGTGCCCCACATCCGCTCGAGCTCGACGCCGAACATCCAGAGCGCCAGCATGTTGAACAGGATGTGGCCGAAGCCGCCGTGCGCGAACATGTAGGTGAGCAGCCGCCACAGCTCACCTCCGGCGAGCACTGCCTTGGGCTGCATCCCGAGCCATACGTGAATGCCGGAAACAAACCATCCCAACACGAACACGGCGACGTTCGCGAGGATGAGCGCCTTGATGGCTGGTGTGATCCCGCCAGGCCCGAACGAAAACGACAAACCCGACGGTGCCGGGTAACGGCCTCGCATCGATCCAGTCTCGTCTAACTTGGGCCTACGGAGCAACATCCGTGCCCGCACTCTCGACAGTTGCAACGTCGGAAGCGCGAGGCGAAGTATGCGCCGTACGCGCGGGCAGCGGCAACGCCAGTGCCGCCGCCATGAGTGGGGTGAACGACATCAGCATCAGCGTCCGCTCGATGCCCAGGCGATCGGCGACCGTACCGACAAGCGGCGCCGCCAGCCCGCCCATACCCCACGCAAACCCCATCATCAACGAGGAAACCGTCGCCGCACTGATCGGCGCGATCGTCTGGGCGAAGGTGACATTGACCGGCAGCGTCGACTGCAGCAGGAAGCCGCCAACGGCGATCATCGCGACCACGACCCAGCCCGATGCCAGCGGAGCGAACGCGAGAAAGGGTACTGCACAGACGAGCGACAGCATGATGACGCGTCGCGGGCCGAATCGATCCGCGACCGGACCGCCGAAAAAGCCGCCCGCCCCGACGGCGCACAGATAAATCGACGCGGCAGTGCCCGCCTGCGCAATGCTCATTCCGCGTCGGGTCAGCATGACCGGGACGAAGGTCGAGAAACTGGTGGCGGTGAGCGTCCGCAGGACGACGATCAGATAAAGCAGGGACAACGGCCTGGCGTACGGGCGCAGAGCGCGCAGCCCGCCGCCGTCGCTGCCCGACTCGTGCAGACGTTCGACCGGGGGCACGCGTCTCATCAGGACGCCCGCCAATATCGCCAGTCCGGGCACGATCAGCCACGGCGTTTCGCGGAGTCCGAATCGCTGGACGAATGGGGCAAATACCAATGGCGCCATCGCCTGTCCAAGCGTTCCGCTGGTGATGTGAAATGACATGGCGAAGCCGCGGTGTCGCCCTGCGAAACGGTGCACGAGCGCGGCCGCGGGAGGATGGAAGGCCGCTCCGCCGAGACCGCCGAGGATGAGTACGGTGGCCAGCACCCACGCGCTCGGCGCCAGACCGATGAGGGGAAGCAGCGCGACCGCAACGACCGGACCCGCCAGGAGCAGCAGCCGTGGATTGGATCGGTCCGCGACATGGCCGAAGCCGAGCTGAGCCACCGAATTGGCCAGCTGAAAGCACATCTGCAGGGTCCCGGCTCCGGCCAGCGACAGGTTCAGATCGGTGATGAGCAGCGGCAGCAGCGGCGTCAGGATGTTGCCGTACCCGTCAACGAGAAAGTGCGTACTGGCAAGCACCAGGACGGTGCCGTGCAGTCCGAACGGCCGGAACGATTTCATCGGCGACGCCGGAACCGCCGCAGCATCATGTCGACGCTCTCGTTGAACTCCCGAATGCGGAGCGCCCAGGCGGCAGCAGCGAGCACGCCGATCGCCACCACAATGGTGGCGCCGAGACGGAATATCTCCCACGCCAGACCTCGCGCTGCGATTGCCGTCGCCAGATAGCGGTCGGCGGCGATTGCCGCCGCTCCCATCGCGATCGACGCCAGGCCGATGCGTGTGGCACTGCTGGCCAATCGCCGGCCGTTGAGTCCGCCGATGCTGGCGCGGAGGAGCGTGAACAGGACCGTTGCATTGAAGAGTGCGGCGATCGACGTGCCGAACGCGAGACCGGCGTAGCCCATGACGCGCACCAGTGCGTAATTCAGACCCGCATTCACGAGAACAGCGATGACGCTGACGACCACCGGCACGCGGTTGCGGCCGAGCGCGTAAAACACGGGTGACGCGATGCGGACGATCGAATATCCGACGAGGCCGATCGAGTAATACTGGAGCGCGGTTGCCGTGGCCAGCGTGTCGTAGCCGCTGAATCGGCCATGCTCGAAGATGACGCGGACGATTGGAACGGCGAGCACGACCAGGCCGATGGTGGCGGGGACGTTCAGCATCAGCATCAGCGAGATGCTTCGCGTGATGGTGTCGCGCACTGCTGTCAGGTTCTTCTCCGCCGCCTGTCGTGACACGGCCGGCAGCGTCGCCGTCGCAATCGACACGCCGAACAGCCCGATCGGCAGGTACATCAGCCGGAACGCATAGTTCAGCCAGGAGACTGCGCCCTGCCCCTCGCCCGTCGCGAGCTGGTTGTTGACGACAAGGTTCACCTGCGTGGCGGCCATGCCGATGGTGCCAGGCCCCATCAACAGCAGCACCCGGCGCAGACCCTCGTCGCGCCAATCGACTGTCGGCCGGTATCGAAACCCTTCGCGGTACAGCGTTGGCCACTGCAGCGCCAGTTGCGCGATGCCGCCGAGCGTGGTGCCAATCGCAATCGCGGTGATCGGCGCAACACCAAGTTGTGCCAGCACCGGGACGAGCGCAAACGCGCTCAGGATTGTCATCACGTTGAACATCGCCGGCGACAGCGCAGGGATGAAGTAGTGATGCAGCGAGTTCAGCATCCCCATCAACGCCGCGGCGAGCGCGATGAACAGCAACGACGGCAGCATGATCCGCGCCAGGCTGATCGTGAGCGCCATCTTTTCCGGATTCGACGTGTACGCCTCATTCGCGAGCAGACGCACCAGCGGGTCGGTGAAGACGAGGCCAAGGATGACGAGGACACCGACGATGACAATCAACGCATTGACGACGTTGTTGCCGACGCGCAGCGCCTCGTTCTTCCCGCGCGTCGTCAGGTAGCTGGTAAAGGTCGGGACGAAGGCCGCGCTCATCGCCCCTTCCGCAAAGAGATCGCGCAGCAGGTTGGGGATGCGGAACGCGACGTAGTACGCGTCCATCGCGATGGTTGCGGAGGCACCGAAGAAGGAGGCGAGGACCTGATCGCGGACCAGCCCGAGAATCCGGCTGGCCATCGTCGCCGCGCCGGCAGAGGCGGCGAAGCGCGCGACGTGAGATGCAGGCGCGCTATCGGCGGCCACCGTGGCGGGCGGTTCAGCCGCCAAGTTTGCGGCGCACCGTTTCGTTGACCGCCCGGCCGTCGGCATTCTTGCCGGCAAGCTTCGGCATCACGGCCTTCATCACCTTGCCCATGTCCTTCGGCGAGCTCGCGCCGGTCTCCGCGATTGCCGCCGAGACGGCCGCTTCAATCTCCTCGGCGCCGGCCGCCGGCGGCAGATAGTGTTCGAGGATGGCGATCTCGCGCGTTTCCTTGTCCACCAGGTCGGTGCGGCCGCCCTTGGTGAACTGCTCGATCGAGTCGCGGCGCTGCTTCACCAGCGAGGCGACGACCTGCAGCACCTCGCCGTCCTCCAGGTCGCGTCCCTTCTCGACGCCCTTGTTCATGACGGCCGCCTTCAGCATCCGCAGCGCGGACAGCCGGGGCGCATCCTTGGCTTTCATTGCCGCGGTCAGATCCGCGGCGATCTGGTCGTTAAGTGCCATTGCTAATGATCCTGGTCAGAATCCCCGTAGGTGATGTGCCAGCCCTCGGTTTCATCGTAAAACCCTTTTGGAACCTGGACAGCATTGACCTTCACGCTGACCTCGAGCGTCGACTTCACGTTGAAGTACCCGTTGCGCCGGAGCACGCGGCGAAATGACCCGTTCATCACGTATGCGCGCACCTTGTCAGAGTCCTCCGCGCGCGCCGCACGATCGACCCAGCGCAGCAACGTTTTCAAGCCCGACACATCGTCGGGATCGACGAGGAAATCGACGAGCAGCGTCACGCGGCCGAGCGGCTCGTGGCGGTGACGATAGACGGCGTAGCCGTGCACGTGTCCCTGCCGCTTCAAGGCGACGATGTGATAGCGCACGTGTGGAGGCTCGACATAGCGCCAATTCAAGTACGCCGCATCGCGGCGAACAGCAAGGTCGAACTTCGCTGCGAGCGATTCCCACAAGACGGTAAACGCGCGATCGAAACGGCGAATCGGCTCGCATTCGGCGCGCAGCGGGCGCGACCTGGCGGCAATCTGGACGAACGGCCATGTCACACCGGAAATCAGCCGGTTCACCGGCGTCGGCAGGTGAGGCAGACGCACCGCGCGGCGCGTCAGCGGCTTGACGAGACAGGGCACCACGTGCGCCGGCGGCCAGTGCAGCCGGTTGAGCAGTTCGCGCGCCTCCGCCGACGCGCCAAGGACGAGCACGGCGCCGCTGTTTCGATCCCACGCGCGGACGAGCGCTTCGCCCAGCCCCTGTCGATCGCGTTCGGGCGCGACGACGGTGTCGGCGCCCCAGGCGCCTTCCACTTCGAGACCTTTCAGCGACACGCGGACAGGGAGGGTCGGGTACTGACCAACGACTGTTGGTCCTTCGCGCGCCACCCAGATCCACGGCTGGCCGGAGGGATTGTACGGATTGCGCCGATGCTGCCAATCCCAGCGCAGACGGGTCGCTTCCGCGGCGTCGGCGCCCTGCATCCGGCGGTAGAGCAGGTCGACACCTCGACGATCTTCAGGACGGAAGCGATCGATCTCAGACATCGTTCGAAACGTTCGAAACGTTCGACGCGTTCGAAAGGTTCGACGCGTTCGAAACGTTCGCGTGCGGAGAACGATTCGAACGATCCGAACGTGCCGAACGGCTCGAACGATTTTATCGCTGGTTCGGTTGCTGCGGCGGCGGCGGCGGCGGAGTGATCTCGCCCGGACGTGACGTGCCAGGCAACGTCTGCAGCGTCGTCGCCGGACGTTGCGGCTGCTGCACGGGAGCCTGCACGGGTATCGCGACGTCCTGACCGTTGGGAACGATTCCCGGTCGAATCACCACGGGCGCAGCCGTGGTCGGTGTCCCCGAGGTGACGGAGAACGGGCTGCCGGGCGGCCGCACTGGAACCGCCACGCGCGCGTCAGCGTCGTTGTCGTCGCGCGAATCGTCGAATGCCCGCGGTGTCGGGTTGCTGAAGGTCACCGGCGCCTGCGTGCGCGGAGCGCTGCTCGTCGCCAGAATCACGATGCCGCCGAAGCTCGAGGCACCGCGCGATTCGGCGTCGCGTTGCGTGACCACATAGCCCGCAACCGAACGCAACAGGATTTCCAACGCCTGCCGCTCTGTCACGCCATTCAGTTCGAGGGTGACGGGGGCGCCGCCGACCCGCTCCGCGTTGACGATCCTCGTGCCGCCAACCCGCTGCCACTCGACGAGAATCGTTCGCAGCGGCGCGTTCTGCGCGTTCAGATTGACGCGCCCGTTCTCGAACTGGAGGCTGACCGATTGTCCTGAGGCTGAGCTGACCAGCCCGAACAGCAGTGCTGCGCACGCGAGGGTGATGCGGGTGCTCATTTCGTGGACCCCGATTTTAGCATTGACGCATGTGTTCGACGACCGTCCGGATGATCTCGTCCAGCCCTGTTTTCGGCTCGAACCCGATCAGACTTTGAATTTTTGTGATGTCCGGCACACGCCTGGGCATGTCTTCGAACCCGGCCTCGTAGGCGATGTCGTAGGGTACGTACTCGATCGCTGATTTGCTGCACGTCAGCGTTTTGACGCGCTCGGCGAGATCCCGGATGGTCACCTCGCCGGTATTGCCGATGTTGAACACCTCGCCGATCGCTTTTGGCTCGCGCGCCAGCCGGACCAGCGCGTCGACCACGTCGCCGACGTGGGTGAAACTGCGCGACTGCGTGCCATCACCGAACACCGTGATCGGCTGGTCGGCCAAGGCCTGACGAACGAACGTCGGCAGCACCATGCCGTACTGCCCGGTCTGACGCGGACCCACCGTATTGAATAGACGCACGATGACGACGGGAAGCTTCTTTTCCTTCCAGTAGGCGAGCGCCAGGAATTCGTCGATCAATTTGCTGCAGGCGTAAGCCCATCGATGCTTGACCGTCGGGCCGAGGACCAGGTCCGCCGATTCCCGGAACGGCACCGCCGTGCTCTTGCCGTACACCTCGGAGGTGGAGGCGATGAACACGAGCTTCTTCTTCTTGTTGGCGTGCTTCAGCACGACTTCGGTACCGTGGACGTTCGTCTCCAATGTGTGTACGGGCTGCTCGACAATCAGCTTGACCCCCACAGCGGCGGCCAGATGAAAGACGACATCGCTGCGGTCGACCATTTCGGCCAGCAGCGGCTCGTTGGTGACCGAGTCGACCACGTACGAAAACCCGGTGTTGGCTTTCAAGTGCGAAATGTTGTCGATGGATCCGGTGGAGAGGTTGTCGATGACGAGGACCTCGTGGCCTTCGCCGAGGAGGCGTTCCGCCAGATGCGATCCGACAAAACCGGCGCCGCCGGTGATGAGCGCTCTCACGCCGGTACGTTCCGCCTTTCTGCCGTGGTGACCGCGGCCGTCACGATGCCGATGTCAGCGTCGGACAAACCCGGATGAAGTGGCAGTGACAGCAGTTCGCGCGCCGCCTGCGCGGCGACCGGGCAGTCCGTTCCCCGGTACGATTCGAACGCTGGTTGTTCGTGGAGTGGCACTGGATAGTGGATGAGCGTCTCGATGCCGGCCGCCGAGAGCGACTGCTGCAACGCCTGCCGCACAGAGGCGCGGACCGGGAACAGATGATAGACGTGGCCGGGATCGCGTTCGACGATTGTGCGCAGACCCTGAGGCAGGCCTCGCCGGTAGGCGGCGGCCAGCTGGCGGCGCCGGCGCGTCCAGCGTTCGAGCAGCGGCAACCGGGCGCGCAGCACCGCCGCCTGCATCTCGTCGAGACGGCTGTTGACGCCTGCCTCGGCATGAACGTAGCGGGTCGTCTGGCCGCCATTGCGCAGCCGCTTGATCCGTTCGGCGACGGCCTGGTCATTCGTGATCACCGCGCCGCCGTCACCGAGAGCGCCGAGATTTTTCGTTGGATAAAAGCTGAACGCCCCGCCGATGCCGAACGTGCCGACCGCCTTTCCACCGCAGGTGGCGAGATGCGCCTGGCAGCAGTCTTCGACGATAGCCAGATTGTGACGCGCGGCGATCGCCGCGATCGCCGTCATGTCGGCGGCCTGGCCGTAGAGATGCACCGGCACCACCGCACGGGTGCGCGGTGTCACTGCGGAGGCGCACGCCTCCGCATCCATGGTCAACGTCCTGTCGTCGAGGTCGACGATCACCGGCCGCGCGCCGGTGGCGAGAACGGCCAGCGCCGTGTACGCAGCGGTGATCGCCGGCACGATCACCTCGTCGCCCGGGCCGATGCCCGCCGCGCGCAGGAGCAGGGCAATCGCGTCGGTGCCCGTCCCGACACCGACGGCGAAGCGGGCAGCGCTCGCCTGGGCGAATTCCGCTTCGAAGGCTTCCACTTCCGGTCCCAGCACGAACCACGCGCGAGCGACGACCCGCGCGATGGCGGCGCGAACGGCAGATTCGTCGTCCTCGCGCAGGTGCAAGTCGAGGAACGGAACGGTCGGGGCTGTATTCACAGAGCAGAAGCGGCAGCGGATTCCGGTACGTACTTGGCGAAGTTCGCGCGGTAGAAGTCGATCGTCCGGCGCAGGCCGTCAGACAACGGCGTCACCGGCGTCCACCCGAGCGTCTGGCGGATTTTCGTCGAGTCAGCGTAGAAGTCGCCGATGTCGATCGCCTTCTTCTCGGGCGGCCACTCGACGAAGCGGGAGCGGCCCGAGCCGGCGATGCGGAGCAGCATCTGGACGAGGTCGCGGTGCGCGATCGGCTCCCCTCCGCCGACGTTCAAGATCTGTCCGTTGCACGCTTCGCTGGCGCCGGCGCGCAGGAATGCATCAGCGGCGTCGTCGACGTAGACGAAATCGCGGCGTTGTGAACCGTCGCCGTAGATCTGGATCTCGCGATCTTCGATGGCCAGGCGGATGAACCAGCCGATGAATCCCTGACGGTTGTGCTTCAGCAGCTGTCGCGGGCCGTAGACGTTCGTCAGGCGAAGAGAACAGGCGCGGATGCCGAAGACGTTGTTGTAGAGCAGGTGGTAGTACTCGCCCGCCGCCTTGTTGATGCCGTTGACGTCCGACGGCCGCACCAGGTGTGACTCGGAGACGGGAAGGCTGTCGGGTTTGCCGTACACCTGACGGGTGCCGGCGAACACGATCTTCGCCGCCGGGTTGAAATTGCGGCAGGCCTCGAGGATCGACAGCTGCGCGCGGCAGTTGATCTCCAGATCGGTGTACGGATCGCGCATGCTGTCGATGTGGCTGACCTGGCCGGCGAGGTTGAAGATCACGTCCTGCCCGCGTACCAGATAGCTCATCGTCGACTGCTGCCGCACGTCGGCGATGTTGACGCGAAGGCGATCTTCGACGCCACAGACGTTGAAGAGATTGCCGCCGTAGTCGTCGATCAGCGAATCGACGATCAGGACGCGCGCACCGAGATCGACAAGCTGCCACGCGAGATTGCTGCCGATGAAACCGAGACCGCCCGTGATCATCACCGGGCGATCGCGATAGAAGCCGCCGTAATCGGTCGCGCGGACGTCCGCGGCTGCGGTCACGTCGCGATTCTAGCAGACCGCTTCTGGCGGAACTTGTCGACGATCATCAGCTCCAGCCAGATCTGGGCGATGTGCGCGTAGGTACCGATGATTCGGCCCGGCGTGAAGAACTGTGACTGGCCCCACTTGCGCGCGTAGTGATGCACCGAGACTTCGCGGAACTCCGCGCCGGCGCGCTGCGCGTTCTTCACCAGCTCGACGCAGATTGAACCGCTGTTGGCGTGCAGCTCCATCTGCTCGAGCACCCGCCGCCGGATCAGACGGAAGTCGCAGTCGACGTCGTTGATCGGCAGCCAGAACATCCACCGCATCAGGAACCGGTGCAGGTTGCCGACGTGCACCCGGTAGGCCGGATCCTGCCGCGTCATCTTGATGCCATTGACGAAGTCGGTGTCGTCGGTGAGCAGCATCAGCAGCACCGGCAGCTCGCGCACGTCGTACTGCCCGTCGCCGTCGGTGTAGAAGACGACGTCCTTGGTGGCGGCGCTGAAACCGCTGCGTAGTGCCGCACCATAGCCGCGATTCTGCGGATGGGTGATCACCTTCAGATGCGGCACCCGCGATTCGAGCGCGCGCAGCACCTCGGCGCTGTTGTCCGCGGAGCCGTCGTTGACGACGATGATTTCGTAGTCGTCGGTCAGCCCCTGCAGCTGGCGCGCGGCCTCCTCGACGAGATCGCCAATCGTCCGGCTGTCGTTGTAACAGGGAAAGAAGACCGAGATGGACGGAGACGGCATCAAGTGTTTGGATGGGTGATTAACGATTTGTGATTGTGGACCAGATTCTCACATCACCAATCACTAATCACAATTACCAATCATCAGTGCCCCGGCCCCTGCAGCCGCAGCGCCGACACCTGCTCCGATACGAGACCGACCAGGAAGACCATGACCGCGAACAACAGCAGGATGACGGCTCCGTTGGGGATGCGTCCGGCCGCGATGTAGTTGGCGACGCCGTAGATGGCGCCGCCGGCAAAGGCGATGGCGCTGATTGGCGCGAAGATCCGCAGCGGGCTGAAGATGGTGATGACCCTCAGCAGAATGAGCAGGAACTTCGTCCCGTCGCGTGCGACCCGCATCTTCGATTGACCGGTGCGCGTGCCGGCGTCGACCGGCTCGAAGGCAACGTTGTAGCCGGCCCTGATACAGGCCAACGTGGTGGTCGTCGGCGTCGAGAAGCCGTTGGGGAGCAGGTGCAGGAATTCCCTCAGGACGGACGTGCGAATGCCCCGAAAGCCTGACGTGAGGTCGGGAATCGGTCGTCCGGTCAGATAGCTGGCCAGCCAGTTCAACACCGCGTTGCCGGCGCGCCGCGTCAGCGTCGCCTGTGTCTCCGCGCTGCGGGCGCCGACGACGAGATCGAATTCTCCCAGCCGTGCGGCAATCCGCCGCGCATCGTCGGCATGATGCTGACCATCGCCGTCGACGATGAGAACGAACTCGCCGGTGGCATGGCGCGCGCCGGTCTTCACTGCGGCGCCGTTGCCCTTGTTGTATGGATGCCGAATGACGCGCGCGCCCGCCTCGCGTGCCCGATTTCCTGTCTCGTCCACCGACCCATCGTCGACCACGATGATCTCGAGCCAGGCCGCGGCTTGCTGCAAACGCACGACGACCGCGGTGATCGACGGTGCTTCGTCTTTGGCCGGGATGACGATCGAGATGGCCGATGGGTCAGCCACGCACGGCTCGCATTGAGTCAGGTCGCAAAGCGGAAGTTGATGATATCCCCGTCCTGGACCGTGTATTCCTTGCCCTCGAGCCGAACCTCGCCGTGCTCGCGGCAGGCGGCCATCGACCCGCGTGTCGTCAGCGCGTCGTAAGAAACCACTTCGGCGCGGATGAACCCGCGTTGAATGTCGCTGTGGATTTCGCCGGCGGCGAGCTGCGCCGCGGTTCCGCGCGCGATCGACCAGGCGCGGCACTCGTCTTCGCCGACGGTAAAGAACGACATGTAGCCGAGCAGGTCGTAGGTCGTGCGGATGACGCGATCGAGGCCCGACTCGCTCAGGCCGAGGTCCGACAGGAACGCCTGCTGATCGCTTCCTTCGAGCTGCGCGATCTCGAGCTCGATTCTTGTGCACAGCGCGACGGCGCGCGTTGCCGCATGAGCGAGGAACGCCGTCAGGCCGGTCTTCGCGGCGGCGCGTGCCACGTCGGATCCGACGTCGGCAATATCGGCTTCGTCCAGATTGATCACGAGCAGCAGCGGCTTGGCAGACAGGAACTGAAAGCCGCGCAGCCGCTTCAGATCGTCGCCGGCAAGCTGCAGCGCCCGCAGCGGTGTGCCCTGTTCGAGCGCGTTCTTGCAGCGCTGCACGATGTCGCGCTCCTTCTCCAGCTCCGCCGTGCGTCCTTTCTTCAGATCCTTTTCGATGCGCTCAAGCCGTCGTTCGGCAACGGCGAGGTCGGCGAGCAGCAGCTCGTCCTCCATCGCTTGTGCGTCGCGCGCCGGATCGATCGAGCCGGAGGGATGCGGCACCGCTTCATCGCGAAACGCGCGCACGACGTGCACGAGCGCGTCGGCGTTCTTGTAGCCGGCGACATCGACGAGCGCCTGGGCGCCGTCGCGTGCGGGCGCAATCAGATCGGTGAATTCGACTGTCGCGGGCACGCGTTTGCGCGGGTTGTACATCGCGGTCAACCGGTCGAGGCGTTCGTCAGGCACTCTGGAGATGCCGATCGCCACGTCGCCTTTGCCGCGCGGCGCGTCTTTCGCGCTCGTCATCAGCTGAAACAGGGTCGATTTTCCGCTCGAGGGGAACCCGATGAGGGCCGCACGAAGCACCGAGCCAGCCTACTACGCCCCGTTGGGGTCAGGTGAGCCCCAACCTCCAGCGGGCTGGGTAAAAACGATCATCCAGCGAAAATAGACGCCATCGAAGCAAGGGCGAAACAAAGACGTAACCCATACAGGATCAGCATCTTGCGGTTGACACGCGCACGACAGCTCATTACTATCCGTGTGGATTTTAGTGGACTCAAGTGGACCAAAAGGGGCTGCGAGGCAGCTCAGCTACCCGGATCGACGAAAAAGGGCGGCTGAAGGTGCCAACGATGTTTCGGGGGGTCATTCACGACCAGCATGGCGCCGACGTCTTCGTGACGAGCGTGACCGGCGAGTCGGTCCGCATCTATCCGATGCCCGTCTGGCTGGAGATCGAGCGGAAGCTCTCGAACATGCCGGCGAACCACCCGTCGCGCCTCAAGTTTCTCGACCGCGTCAACTACTACGGACAGGTCGGCGAGCTCGACAGCCAGGGACGCGTCGCCATCCCGTCGCATTTGCGCGACAGCGCTTCGATTGTTGGCGACGTTCGCGTGTTCGGACGAATCGACTACATCGACGTCTGGAACGCCGAGCGGTTCGCGCAGAAGCTGCAACGCGAAGCATGGACCGACGACGACGCGCTGCGGTTGTCGGAGCATGGAATTTGAGTCAGCCGGTCAGCCGCTGACTCACACGCCGGTGATGGTCGCTGAGGTGCTCGAGCACCTCGCGCCTGATCGCGGCGGGCTTTTCATCGACTGCACGATCGGCCTTGGCGGGCACGCGCGCGCGCTCCTCGCGGCCGGGGCGTCGCGGCTCCTCGGGCTGGACCGCGATCCGGTGGCGCTCGCTCGCTCGCGTGACGCTCTGGCCGCGTTCGGCGATCGCGTGGAGCTGGTGCACAGCGACTACCGCGAGCTGCCGAACGTGCTGGATGCGCGCGGCATCGCGACGGTCGACGGCGTGGTGGCGGATCTGGGTGTGTCGTCGATGCAGTTGGACGCACCGGACCGGGGATTCAGTTTCAGGCGCGACGAAGTGCTGGACATGCGCATGGATACCTCCCAGGGCAGTACCGCAGCGGAGATGCTGACAGCGGTGGACGAGCAGACGCTCGCAGACGTGATTTACAGGTTCGGCGAAGAGCGACACGCACGGCGTGTGGCACGAGCGATTCTGGCGGCGCGATCCCAGGCGCCGTTGACGACGACCGGGCGGCTGGCTGAGGTCGTTCGCCGGGCGATTCCGCGCAAGGGCTATTCGCGGATCGATCCGGCGACGCGGACGTTTCAGGCGATTCGCATCTGGGTGAACCGCGAGCTCGAGAGCCTCGATGCCTTTCTCGGTCATGCGGTCGGGCGACTGAACGTCGGCGGGCGGATGGCGGTCATCACCTTCCACTCGCTCGAGGATCGAATCGTCAAGCACACCTTTCGCGCGCTGCAGGCGGAGGGGCGCGTGACGATTCGGACGAAGCGGCCGGCAGTGCCCAGCGCCGCGGAAGTCGACGACAACCCGCGGGCGCGCAGCGCCAAGCTGCGCGCGGTCGAGCGGGCCGGACGGACATCACAAAACGGGGAATCGGCATGAGTGACGAATCGTTCGAGTGGGCCATCAAGAAAGACGTTCGTAACAACCCGATCGTCCGCGAAGTGGACCGCGAGCGTCATCGTGACATGTGGCGGTCGGTCGGCTTCAGCCTCATCGTGGTGATCGTGCTGGTCTTTACGGCATGGCAGCAGTTCGAGCTGCAGCAGTACGGATACCAGACGGAGAAGACGCAGAAAGCGCTGGCGGAAGAGGGCGTCATCCGCCGCAGGCTGAAACTCGAAATCGAGTCTCTCCAGGCACTCGGCGAAGTTGAACGGACGGCGACGACCACGCTGCACATGGTGACGCCAGGGCCGGACGATTCCGCTGTGATCGAGCGCCTCGTCGAAACATCCGCGCCGCCGAAGTCGGTCGTCGCGCAGCGCTAGCACAGGCGAAACGGCGGTGGCTGACCAGCTCAACGTTCCGTGGCGCCCGATGCTGCGACGCCGTCTCGCGGTGGTGACCGGTGTCCTCGTCCTCTGGTCCGTCGGCATCGAGGCCCGCCTCATCTACCTGCAGATCTTCGAGCACGAAGACTTGCTCCTGCGGGCGGAAACGCAGTATTCGCGCCAGATTGACGCCGAACCAAAACGCGGTGACATCCTCGATCGCGACGGCAACGCGCTTGCCTACAGCATCGAGGCCGACAGCATCTTTGCGGTGCCGGCGAACATCGAGGATCCGGAAAAGACGGCCGATGCCTTGTGCAAGGCACTCAACTGCGGCCGCGGCGAACGCGAGACGTACTGGAAAAGCCTCACCAAACGGAGTCCCAAGGGTCGGTTGATGGGGTTCGTGTGGGTGAAGCGCTGGGTCTCCGCCGAGCAGGCGGCGCGTGTGGCGGCGCTCGACCTCAAAGGGATCTCCATGCAGCGGGAGCCGCGGCGTTACTATCCGAAGCGTGAGCTGGCGGCGCAGCTGCTCGGGTATGTCGGCGACGGCAACAAGGGATTGGACGGGCTCGAACACACCTACGACGCACTGATCGGCGGCAAAGCCGGAACAGCCCTGGTGCAGGTCGACGCCAAAGGCCGCCCATACAGCAGCGTCGAAACGGCCCCGGTCGCCGGGGCCTCGCTCGAGCTGACGATCAGCAGTTACATTCAGTACGTCGCTGAGCGGGAGCTGCGCGACGGTGTGCTCCGAACCGGAGCCAGGGCCGGCACGGTCATCGTCATGGATCCATTTACAGGCGAGCTTCTTGCGGTCGCCAGCTATCCGACGTTCAATCCGAATCCGAACGCGTTTAAAGACTCAGATCTTGAAAACCGGAAGAACCACGCGGTCCTCGACCAGTACGAACCGGGCTCCACGTTCAAGCTGGTCACCGCCAGCGCGGCGATCGAAGAGAACGTCGTCAAGCCCACCGATCTCATCGACACCAACCCGGGGGTCATCCGCTTTGGCGCGCGCGTGATCGATGAAGCCAAGGGACACAACTATGGGACGCTGACCGTCGAGGAGGTCATCGTCAAGTCCAGTAATGTCGGCGCCATCAAGATCGGCCTCAAGGTCGGCAAGGATCGCCTCTCCGAATACGTGAAGCGGTTCGGATTCGGCACTCGCATCTCGCCGCACGATTTCTTCCGCAAGGAAAGTCCGGGACTCGTTTTCCCCGCAGCGAAGCTCTCGCCTAGTCTGCTGGCGTCGGTCTCGATGGGCTACAACGTCTCGGTCACACCGCTGCAGATGGCCGCCGCCGTCAGCTCCGTTGCAAATGGCGGTGAGCTCATCGAGCCGCGCGTGGTGCGATCCATCGTCCACGACGGCGTCCGCGAGATCTTTCCCAAGAAAGTCCTGCAGCGCACCGTCAGCAGCGGCACTGCCAGGCAGCTGACCTCAATCATGGAGGGCGTCGTCGAGCGCGGCACGGCGAAGGCGGCGCAGATTCCGGGGTTCACGATCGCCGGAAAGACGGGCACCGCAGCGAAGGCGGTTCCGGGCGGCTATTCGTCGACAGACTACAACGTGTCGTTTGTCGGATTCGTGCCGTCGCGCGAGCCGGCCTTCACCATCGTCGTGGTGGTCGATTCACCGCACAAGGTTTCGGCGTATGGCGGCACCGTGGCGGCGCCGATCTTCCAGAAGATTGCCGAGGCGGCTCTCAGACACCGCGGGATTCCGCCGACGTTCAATCGTCCACCGCCGGTCCTGATTGCCCGCCGCGACGAAGTGCGCGAACAGCCGATCGTCGCTTCGGCCCCGCCCGCCATCGTGACGCTCGCCGACGGCCTGTCGGCATCGGCGGGATTTCCGGACCTGCTCGGAATGAGCGCGCGTGACGCACTGCAGGCGCTGGTGCGTGCCGGCGTCAGCCCGCGAATTCACGGCGACGGATACGTCGTCAACCAACGGCCCGCACCGGGCAGCCCCCTCGAGCTCAACGATACGGCCACCGTGTGGCTGGAGCGCAAGCCGCGCGTCACGACGCCGCCCGGCCAGGACCGTACTGCCGGGACGGCCGGCACCGTTTCGCGGGGCTCGCGGTGACCGTTGGCGAGTTGTTGCGCGCCTTCGCGCGCGCGATGCCGCCACAGGACAGGCCGGCGCATGTCAGCGACGCGCGTTCACTCGAGGTCGAGTGCACGGCGGTTGTCTACGACTCGCGGCGGGTGACGCCGGGCACCGTCTTCGTAGCGGTTTCCGGTTTGAAGGCCAACGGGATCCAATTCGTGTCGCAGGCGATCGCTGCCGGGGCTGCGGCCATCGTCGCCGAGCAGCCGGCGCCGGCGCCGGTTCCGGTGCCCTGGGTTGTTGTCACCGACGCACGGTTGGCGCTGGCGCTGCTGGCTGCGGAGTTCTTCGAACATCCGAGTCATGCGATGCGCGTCGTCGGCATCACGGGGACGAACGGCAAGACGACGACGAGTTACCTCACGGCTTCGATCTTCGAGGCCGCTGGAATTCGCAGTGGGTTGATGGGGACCGTGACATACCGCATCGGGACGCGCTCGCTGGATGCGACGCGGACGACGCCGGAGGCGCCTGAGCTCCAGTCGTTCATGCGGCGCATGCTGGCGGAGGGCTGCGGTGCGTGTGTCATGGAGGTGTCATCACATGCGCTGGCGCTGCGGCGGGTTGACGGCATCCGCTTCGCCGCGCGTGTGTTCACCAACCTGACGCGCGACCATCTCGACTTCCACGCGAACATGGAGGACTACTTCGCGGCCAAGCGGCGGCTCTTTGAGATGGAACCGCTGGACGCGCCGTCGATGATCAATGCCGACGATCCACGGGCGCAGGCACTCGCCGACATTTCGCCGCGTCCGGTGACCTACGGCCTCAACAAGCCCGCCGACGTCACTGCCGGCCCGCTGTCCTTCTCGTTGGAAGGATTGCAGTTCGAAGCGCGGATTCCGCAGGGGGTTGTACGCGTCCGCTCCCGTCTGGTCGGCCGTCCGAACGTTTACAACATCCTGGCGGCGGTGGCGACGGCATCGGCGCTCGACGTGTCGATCGAGGCCATCGAGAAAGGCGTCCGGCAGCTTCCCGGTGTGCCGGGACGGTTCGAGCTCGCGTCGACGCGCGAGGACGACGTGACGGTGATTGTCGATTACGCGCACACCGACGACGCGCTGCGGAACCTGCTCGAGACGGCGAAGCCGCTGGCGACGAGGAAGCTGATTACCGTGTTTGGTGCCGGAGGCGACCGGGATCGCACGAAGCGGCCGCTGATGGGCATGGTCGCAGCGCGGCTGAGCGACGTTGTCGTCATCACCTCGGACAACCCGCGTGGCGAGGATCCCGTCCGCATCATCGAGGAAATCAAGCGGGGAGCCGACGCCGAAACGCGCCAGAGCAGCGCTGACGTCGTGACCGTCGTCGATCGGCACGACGCGATCATCCAGGCGATCAGCCGCGCCGGAAAGGGCGACGTGGTGCTCATCGCCGGCAAAGGGCACGAGAAGTATCAGGAGATCGAAGGCCGCACGCTGCCGTTTGACGACGTTGCAGTGGCGCGCCAGGGGTTGGAGGCGCGGCGGTTGAAGTCGCGCGCGGGGTGACACAGGTTCGGCTGACGCTCGGCTGGATTGCACGTGCGGCAGGTGGCCGGCTCTTCGGCGGTCAAGCGGATCGGGAGGTTCGTGAGGTCGTCATCGACAGCCGCGCCGCCGCTGCCGGCGACCTGTTCGTCGCAATACGGGGTCCACGGTTCGACGGCCACGATTTCGTCGCGGAAGTGTTATCGCGCGGGGCGGCGGCCATTGTCGACAGCCGATCGTCGGGCCGGCCTGAGCCTGACGGCGCGCTGATCGAGGTCGAGGACTCGGTCAAGGCGCTGCAGGACGTGGCGCACGCGGTGCGGATGGCGTCGGGCACACGGGTGGTGGCAATTACCGGAAGCGCGGGCAAGACCACGACGAAGGAAACGATCGCGGCGTTTCTGGAACGCCGTTACAGCGTCGTGAAGAACAAAGGGAATTTGAACAACCACATCGGCTTGCCGCTGTCGCTGCTGCAGACGCGGGACGCGCCGGACGTGGCGGTGATGGAACTGGGGATGAATCACGCAGGCGAGATCAGCACGTTGGTGGCGATTGCCGCGCCGGACGTCCGTGTGTGGACGAACGTCGGTGACGCGCACCTCGGCTTCTTCGCCTCTGCCGATGCCGTCGCCGACGCCAAGGCCGAGATCCTCGAGCGGGCGACACGGACGGCCATCCTGGTGTGCAACGCCGACGACCCGCGCGTGATGACACGCGCGCCGTTGTTCGCGGGGCGCACCGTTACGTTCGGGACTGCCCGCGGGGCGGACGTGCGTGCCACCGACGTCCACGATCGTGGTCTGGCCGGCATGAGCGCGTGCGTGACGACTTCGGCAGGCGAACGGGTCATCGAGACGCCGCTGCTCGGGCGCGGCAACCTCGCGAATGTGCTGGCGGCGACCGCCGTCGCCCTCGAATTCGACATTCCGCTCGACGACATTGCGGAGTCAGCCACCCAACTGCAACCGGCGGCGCGACGAGGCGCGGTCCTGCGTCTTGCATCGGGCGTCACCGTCGTCGACGACTCGTACAACTCGAGCCCCGCGGCGCTCGCCCGGGCGCTCGAGGTCATCGCCAGAGAGCGCGGTGCGGCCAGGAAGATTGCGGTGCTCGGCGAGATGCTCGAGCTCGGTGACCACGCCCAGCGGCTTCACGCCGAGAGCGGGCGTCTGGCGGCGGCGAGCGGCCTGGATCTGCTGTATGCCGTCGGCGGTGCACCGGCACAGGCGCTTGCCGGAGCGGCTGTCGACGCCGGGATGACCGCGGCGGCGGTGACCTGTTTCCCGACGAGTGACGAAGCGGCGGCGGCGATCGCGTCCACGGTTCGCTCCGGTGATCTCGTCCTCGTCAAGGGATCGCGCGGCATCCGTACGGACATCGTTGTCGATCGTCTCGCGGCGGAGCATGGCTGATGCTCTATCTCCTCCTGCCGCAGTTCGCGAACGTGTCCTACCTGGGCGTGCTGAACGTGACGCGCTACATCACGTTCAGAACGGCGGCGGCGAGTCTGACGGCGCTTGCCATCAGTCTGCTGCTCGGTCCGTGGATGATTCGGAAGCTCCGCGACTTTCAGGTCGGACAGGTGATCCGCCAGGAAGGACCGGAGTCCCATCGTGCCAAGGCCGGCACGCCGACGATGGGAGGACTGCTGATCCTTTCGTCAGCCCTGATCCCGACGCTGTTGTGGGCCGACCTGCTCAATCCATATGTGTGGATTGCGGTGCTGGCAACCGTCGGCTTCGGCGCCGTCGGATTCATCGACGACTACCTGAAGATCGTTCGTCGCTCGCACCACGGGTTGATTCCGCGCTACAAGCTTGGCGGTCAGTTTCTGGTCGCGCTCGGCGTGGGGATTTCGGTGCTCGTGCTTTCCGAGCAGAACCCGCCGCTCTACAACACCCGCCTGATATTCCCGTTCTTCAAGAATCTGATCCCCGACCTCGGCTTCATGTACCTGCCGTTCGCCATGTTCATCCTGGTGGCGTGGTCGAACGCGGTCAATCTGACGGACGGACTGGACGGGCTGGCGATCAGCACCTTCGCGGTTGCGGCCGCGGCGTTCACGGCGCTCGCCTACGTGACCGGTCATGCGCAGTTCGCCGCGTATCTGGATCTCGTCCGCTTTCCCGGCACCGGAGAGCTGACGATCTTCTGCGGCGCGCTGGTCGGCGCGAGTCTCGGATTCCTCTGGTACAACTCGTTTCCCGCGGACATCTTCATGGGCGACGTCGGCTCGCTCGCGCTCGGCGGCGCGCTGGCGACCGTGTCGGTACTGGTCAAGCAGGAAATTTTGCTGGTCATCGTCGGTGGCGTGTTCGTGATGGAGGCGGCGTCGGTCGTCATTCAGGTCGCTTCGTTCAAGCTGACCGGGAAGCGTGTCTTCAAGATGTCGCCCTTGCATCACCACTTCGAGCTCAGTGGATGGAGCGAGCCGAAGATCATCGCCCGCTTTCTGATCATGGCCATCATCTTTGCGTTGTTCAGCCTGACAACGCTGAAGCTGCGGTGATGGCGTGGCGAAGGACGACTTCACGGTGGCCGGTCGGCGGGTGGTCGTGGTCGGGGCGGCACGAAGCGGCATGGCGGCGGCGGAGCTTCTCGTGCGAAGGGGTGCCCGGGTGACGCTGACCGAATCGCGGCCGGACTTCGCCGAGGCCCCTCGTCTGCGTGAACTGGGGGTCGAACTGGAACTAGGTGGCCATCAGCCGACGACCGTGGCGGAGGCGGATTTGATCGTCGTCAGTCCCGGTGTGCCGCTCGAACAGCCGGTGTTTGCACAGGCGCGATCGCGCGGCGTCGAGACGATCGGCGAGCTCGAGCTGGCGTGGCGCTGGACGCAGGGGCCGGTGATCGCCGTGACGGGTACAAAAGGAAAGTCGACGACGACCACTTTGATCGGACGCATGCTTCAGGCAGCCGGGCGTGACGTCCTCGTCGGCGGCAACATCGGCGTGCCGCTGAGCGCGCAGGTGGAGCGGTCGACAGCGGACACGGTGCACGTCGTGGAAACCAGCAGCTTCCAGCTCGAGACGACAACAACGTTCAGACCGTGGATCGCTCTGTGGCTGAACTTTGCCGCCGATCACCTGGATCGACATCCGACGGTCGAGAGCTACGCCGACGCGAAGGCGCGAATCTTCGCGAACCAGACCGGCGACGACTGGGCGGTCGTCAACGCCGACGACACCATCGTCCGGGCGAAGAGTGGCCGGGCGAACGCACGGCACGTTTACTTTTCTCCGAGCGGTGCGATCGGCGAAGGATTCGTCGCCGAAGGCGAATGGATCGTGCAGCGCACGGGGACGCGCAGTGAGCGTCTGATTCCGGTGTCAGCGGTGGAACTGACCGGGAGGCACATGCTGCACAACGTGATCGCGGCGGCGGCGGTGACCACGATCGCGGGCGTGCCGCCGGCCGCGATGGTGGCCGCACTGAAAGGGTTTCATGGGCTCGCGCACGTCATGGAACCGGTCGCGACCGTCAACGGCGTGCGATTCGTCAACGATTCGAAGGCGACCAACGTCGAAGCCGCGCGACGCTCGATCGAAAGTTTCAACGGACCTGTGATCGCAATTGTCGGCGGCCGGTTCAAGGGTGGCGACCTCGGCGAGTTGCGGGCACCGTTGCGCGAACGCACAGGGGCGGTCGTCGCCATCGGGGAAGCAGCGCCGCTGGTGCACGCTGCACTCGACGATGCGGTCACCGTCGTCGATGCCGGTTCGATGGCCGAAGCCGTGCACAGGGGGTACGACCTCGCGCACGCGTTGCCCGCCGAAGCGGGGACGGTGGTGCTGGCGCCGGCGTGCGCGAGCTTCGACTGGTTTCACGATTACGCGGAACGCGGCGACGCGTTCAAGGAAGCCGTGCGTGCGCTCGAGGAGGAACTGCGCACGCGTTAGCAAGGAGTAGCCGCAGTCATCAGTTGGCCCGGCGCGAGTGGGAGCTCACCGCTGGGAGCGCCGACTACCCCGTGTCGGCGAGGTGGGTGTCCCATTCCACGGGCCTACTGGTGACTGCGGCTGGCGATCTTAGTCGATCGCCGCAGAAGGTTTGTCGGTTGTTTCGAGGTCGGCCTTTACAGGGCCGGAGAGGTCTGGAGACGGTAAGTGGCGCGAAAGCTCAAGTCTGACAAGGTTTTATTTATCGCCACAATTCTGCTGGTGTGCGCCAGCGTCGTCATGGTCTACAGCGCGTCGGCGCCGATGGCCTCTTACAAGTACGGCGAGCAGTACTACTTCCTGATCCGGCAGGGGTTATGGGCGGCACTCGGTGTCGCCGTGCTGGCCCTCACCATGCGGATCGATTACCGGACCTACAAAAACGAACCGCTGATCTGGACCGGCCTGGCGCTGCTCGGCGTGATGCTGGTCGGCGTGCTGTTCTCGACGCCGATCAACGGTGCCCGCCGCTGGCTGAACGTCGCCGGGCTGCAGTTTCAACCGTCCGAGCTCGCGAAGCTGGCCTGCGTCGTCTACACCGCGCTGATCCTCGAGCGACGGATGCACCGGATCAACGAAGTCTCGTATGCCCTCGCTCCGATCGCCATCGTCACCGCCGGTCTCGCCGGACTGATTCTTCTCGAACGGGACTACGGCACCGCAATGTCGCTGCTCCTGATCGTCGGCGTGATGATTTTCGCTGCCGGCCTCAGTTATCGATATGTGCTCGGCGCGATCGCGATCGGGATTCCGGCCGTTCTGGCGGTCCTGGTATCGGCGTCGTACCGGCGCGCGCGTCTGCTTGCGTTTCTCGACCCGTGGCAGGACCCGCTGGGTGACGGATTCCAGATCATCCAGTCGCGGATCGCGGTCGGCACCGGCGGCGTGTTCGGCCGCGGCCTGCACGAGAGTCTGCAAAAGCTGTTGTACCTGCCCGAGCCGCACACCGACTTCATCTACGCGGTGATCGGCGAGGAACTCGGGCTGATCGGAGCGACCGCGGTCCTGCTCTGTTTCTGCGTGATTGCGTGGCGAGGCCTCGAGATATCGGCGAAAGCCGAGGACCGCTTCGGGTCGTTCCTCGCGCTCGGCATCACGGCCATGATCGTGGCGCAGGCGCTGGTGAATATCAGCGTGGTGCTCGGGCTGCTGCCGACGAAAGGGATTCCGCTGCCGCTCGTGAGCAGCGGCGGTTCGTCGCTCCTCGTCAGTCTGCTCGGTATAGGTGTGCTGTTGAACATCTCGCAGCATGAATCGGCGGATGCGTGAAAAGAGGAATGCAGAATTCAGGATGCAGAATTCAGAATGCTGCATTCTTTGGCTTGCATGTTGTCAGTGTTGATAGCCGGCGGAGGAACCGGCGGCCACCTCTATCCAGGGATTGCCGTCGCGCGCGAGCTGCTGGCGAGAGCGCCCGAGGCACAGGTGACGTTTGTCGGCACGGCGGCCGGCATCGAGTCGCGTGTCGTTCCGCGCGAGGGCTTCCGGCTGGAGCTGATTCGCAGCGCCGGCCTGAAGGGGAAGTCGATCGGTGCGCTTGCACGCGGTGTCGGGTTGTTGCCGCTGAGCGCGCTCGACGCGGCGCTGGTGATCGGCCGCGTGCGACCGTCGGTG